>Ga0105240_10008674_pt1 | contig 14514 bp, 8 predicted proteins | sample KBSC54metaG_FD_80426 | JGI IMG/M metagenome (GOLD analysis project Ga0105240, IMG submission 80426) | Corn rhizosphere microbial communities from Kellogg Biological Station, Michigan, USA - KBS C5-4 metaG | ecosystem: Host-associated > Plants > Roots > Rhizosphere > Soil | place: Michigan, USA... | reverse complement strand
TCTCTACTTGAAAGGCGGCGGCGTCGCCGTCGATCACAAAGCGGCACACGCCTGGATGGCTTCAGAGCCGGGCAAGGCATTCATGCGAGCCAGCGCCAATGCGTGGGGCGAGGCGCACATCGCTGGCGGGGAAGCTCCGCAGGTGGCCCGCGCGATGGCCGAGCGATCGGCAGCCGCATATACAGGAGGCTGATGCACCCCTTCGACGTGCTGGCCGACCCGGTTCGCAGACGGCTGCTGGAGTTGCTGGCCGAGGGCGAGCGTTCATCCGGAGATCTGACCGTGGTCGTGCGCTCCGAGTTCGGCATCACGCAATCCGCCGTCTCTCAGCACCTGAAGGTGTTGCGTGACACCGGCTTTGCCACCGTGCGCGTCGATCGCTCGCGCCGGGTCTATGTGTTGCAGGGCGCGGCGCTGCGTGATGTCGATGTCTGGCTCGAGCGCTTTCGGGTGTTCTGGGCTCCGAAGCTCGAGGCGCTCGCCACGGAAGTTGCGCGCGGCAAGCGCGAGCGAAGACGTTCACCGAAAGCGCAGGAGGACGGGGACTCCCGGACGGCGTCACCGGCCGCGAGCCGCCGCCGGAGAGCCTGATGATCTAGGACCGAGGCGGCGCCGGCGCAGCCGTTGGACGCATGTCCGACAACACCGTGTCATAAGTACGGCCGCCAATGCGCACGTTGCGCAACGTAATGTTCCGTACGTTGTAGATGTAGAGAGGGCCGGCAGGGTCTTTTGCGGCCGGTGAGCCCAGATCACAGTCGGTGATGGTCACGTTCTCGATGGGCATTACCGCCGGGGCGGGTGGCGGACCGCTGTAGTCGGAGGCGACCGGTCCCTGGGCGATGAGCGCCTGAAAGCACGATCCGGTAACACCATCAACCGTGACGTTCTGCGCCCGCACGTTGGCGATGTGGATATTGCGCAGCACCGGCGGGCGAGTGCGAATGGCGTCTCCGGAGGGCATGTAGTCGCAGTCGAGCGTGATCAGCCCGCCCTCGGCCGTCGACGGGTTGGCCGCGGAGCGGCTCGCCGAGCCGAGCGGGACGGACCGGTTGATCGGGCTGCCCTGCAGCTGGCTGCTCCCATAGGCGGCGCCGCGCAGGCTGACGCCATGCGGCAGGTCGACGTCCCGGATATGGACATTGTCGACGAATCCGCCGCGGTTCAAGTTGCTCTTGATGCGGATGGCGATGTGCAGAGGGTCGGTGGCCCAGTGACGGTTGAGCATCTTCAGTCCGCGTGCGTACACGTTGCGCACTCCGCCTCCCATGAGGCTGCCGATCGTCAGCCCCCCGTGGCCTGAGTGCATCACGCAATCGCGGATCACGAGGTCCTGGGCCGGCCCCAGCGCGGTGTCGCGGTTCTTGCCGGAGTCGATGGCAATACAGTCATCGCCTGTGTTGAACGTCACGCCCTCGCACAGCACGTTGCGCGAGGCGTCCGGGTCGAATCCATCGTTGTTGGGCCCGATGCTGTCGGCGGTCACGCCGCGTATGACGAGGTTGGTACAGCCTGTCGGGTGGTGCTGCCAGAACGGCGTGTTCTGGGTGCAGTAGCTCTCCAGCAATACGTCCGTGCAGCCGACGAGCTCGATCATGCAGGGACGAAGGTAGTGGCCGAGGCCGAACACGCGCTTTTCCACGGGTACGCCGGCCTCCGAGAGCGCCGGAAGGTAGTTCTCATCACGCTGCCAGGGCGTCTGCGGATCGGTGAGCTGGGCATAAAGTGCCGGTGACAAACCAGGCACGAGCTGGCGCAGATCCCGATTGTTCGGATTCGTATACTGCCCCGAGGGCGTCGCGGCATCGAGGCAACCGTACTTGCCGAGGATGCCCTTGTAGGTCCACCAACAAGTGCTGGCATTGCCGCTGCCGCTGAAGGGCGTCATCCCTTGCCCATTGAGCACCGAGGTGGGCCCTTCGCCGGTGAGCGCGATCCGCTGCGCGTTACGGGCGTAGACCGGAGATCCGAAGTTCAGGCAATCGTTGCCCTGCCAGCGGCCGTAGTACAGGTGCCCGTTGGGGCCGCAGTCGACCGGCCCGTCCTTGGCGTAGTCGCGCGGGTCGGGGCTGAAGTAAATCGTGCAACCGGCGCTGAGGTGAAAGTGGACGTCGCTGAGCAACACGATGGGGCCGGCACAGTACCAGGTGCCGGCGGGCACCAGCACGCGCCCGCCGCCGGCGGCATGGCAGGCTGCGATCGCCGCGAGGAAGGCCGGCCTGGAATCGAATGAGCCGGGCGCCGCGGTGAGCTCGGCTCCGGCGCTGACTGGCGAATTGTCAGAGTAGGGGCTGCGCTGCGGGATGACGCGACAGGGCCTGGCGCCGTGGCCTGTGACCGGGAAATCAACGGCTCGAAAGGCCGCCTGCGACAGGTGTTGCAGCGAACGGATGATCCGGGTCGCGGCTCCATCGGTACCCCAGATCGCATCGGCGCCTCGAGCTGCCGACCCGGACGTCGGATCACCCGTCGAGGAGCCGGGGGCCGGGGCATCCACGGCAGAAGCACGCTGTACGTTGAGGAGCGTGCCGCCCAGCGCCGCGCCGGCGTAGGTTACGAACCGGCGGCGTGTCAGCTCACGCGCCGCTCGATGTTCGGCGGGGAGTGCAGCTTGCCAGGAGCGTTGCATGGGCGACCTCGATCCTTCAGAGCAAAGGGCGGCCCGAGTCCGCGCCGGCGAGCGAGCCGACGCGCGCAGGTGCGAGTCGCGGCGAGAGTATGTGAACCACCAGCAGCGCCAGCAGGTAGGCCGAGCCGGCCAGAGCGAAAATGGGAGCGAAGCTGCCGATGCGGTCCAGGACCCAACCGGCGTACTTCGCCAGCAACATGCCACCGATGGCGCCCGCGGTGCCGCCGATTCCGACGAGCGAGCCGACCGCTCGACGCGGGAATACGTCCGAAGGCAAAGTGAACAGGTTGCAGGAGAATCCCTGGTGTGCCGCTGCGGCCAGCGCAACAATGGCGACCGCGGCCCACAGGCTGTCGACGTACGAGGCTGCGAACACAGGGATCACCAGCACTGCGCACAGCAACATCGTCCATTTACGAGCCGCGTTGAGCGTGAAACCAGCGCGTAGCAGCCGTGAAGACATCCAGCCGCCGGCGATGCTGCCGAGATCCGACACAACGTAGATGGCCACCAGCGGCGGCCCGAATGTCTTCAGGTCCAGATGATGGCGCTTGACGAGGAAGTCGGGCAGCCAGAACAGATACATCCACCAGATCGGGTCGATCAGGAACTTGGCGCTCGCAAATGCCCAGGTCTCACGGACTTTCAACAGGCTCATCCACGGAATCGACTCGGGCGGATCGGCGGGATCGCTCTCGATCAGCGCCAGCTCCGTGGCGCGCAGGCGCGGCTGCTCGCGCGGCGAGCGGTATATCGCCAGCCACGCGATCAGCCAGAACACGGTAAAGCTGCCGGTAATCAGAAAAGCCGCGCGCCAGCCGAGTGTCAGCGTGATTGCCGGAACGATGAGGGGGGTGATGATCGCGCCGACGTTGGTCCCCGCGTTGAAAATTCCGGTCGCGAGCGCGCGCTCGCGTTTCGGGAACCACTCGGCGACGGCTTTCAATCCGGAAGGGAAGTTGCCCGACTCCCCCAGCCCGATGGCGAAGCGCGCGACCATGAAGCTCGTCAGCGAGCTCGCCCACGCGTGCGCCACGTGCGCTACCGTCCAGATGCCCACCGCCAGCGCGTACCCGAACCGCGCTCCCATCCTGTCGATCAGCTTGCCGAAAACGACATACCCCAGGGCATAGGCGAGCTGGAACCAGAAGACGATGTTGCCGTAGTCGCTCTCGCTCCAGTGGAACTGCTGGGCGAGCTGCGGCTGCAGGATGCCGATGATCTGCCGGTCGACGTAGTTCAGCGCGGTCGCCGCGAACAGCAGTGCGCAGATGGTCCAGCGGAACCGTCCGGGCCGCTCCAGGTCCGCGATCGGCGGCGGCAGTGCAACGGAGTCAGCGGCCGGAGCAGCCGTTGATACGGCCATCCGATCCGATCTCACAGGGTCACTCCGGTCTTCCAGATAGCGACTTCACGTTCGCCATTGAGCTCGGCGCGCGTCGGGCGGCCGGAGGCGGTGGCGATCAGCAGCTCGAGCAGGCCCTGCGTGAGCTCCTCCATGCTCGCGCCGGCGAGCAACGGACCTGCGTCGAAATCGATCCAGCGCGGCTTCGCCTGCGCGAGCGTGCTGGTGGTGGAGATCTTCAAAGTCGGGGCCGGAAAACCCAGGGGCGTGCCGCGCCCGGTCGTGAACAGCAGCACGGTGGCGCCGGCGGCCGCGAGGGCGGTGCTGGATACCGCGTCGTTTCCTGGAGCCTCGAGCAACGCCAACCCGTGGTTGCGGACCCGGTCACCGTAGCGTAGCACCTGGGTTAGAGGCGCATCGCCCGCTTTTTGCACGGCGCCGAGGGACTTTTCCTCCAGCGTGGTGATTCCACCGGCTTGGTTGCCCGGGGAGGGGTTCTCCGATACCGGCTGCCCGGCGGCGGTGAAGTAGTGCTTGAAGTCGTTGACGAGCTCTGCCGTCGCGTTGAATACGCTCTCGTCCACGGCCCGCGCCATGAGTATCCGCTCGGCGCCGAAGATCTCGGGGATCTCCGTCAGGATGGGCGTGCCCCCCGCGAGCGCGAGAGTGTTGCTGATACGGCCGACCAGAGGGTTGGCGGTCAACCCGCTGAAGGCGTCGGAGCCGCCACACTTGAGCCCCACGACGAGGTCGGACAGAGGGCGCGGTACGCGCACGTCCTGCTGCAGAAGCTCGGCGAGCTCCTCGAGCGCACGCACACCCTCCTCGACCTCGTCACCCACGGCTTGCGCGTTGAAGCTCCGTACCCGGCTGGGATCGAGGTTGGCGGCCTGCAGCAATGCCGGCAGCTGATTGCTCTCGCATCCCAGACCGACCACCAGGACTGCGCCGGCGTTTGGGTGCGAAGCGAGCGATGCCATCACCCGGCGGGTATGGAGGAGGTCGTCGCCGAGCTGCGAGCAGCCAAACGGATGGGTGAGGGCGTGCACTCCGTCGACGCGACCTTGCAACCGCTGGCCGGCGATTTCCGCAATGCGCTTCGCGGTATGGGCGACGCAGCCGACTGTGGAGAGCACCCAAAGCTCGTTGCGCGTTCCGACGCGTCCGTCGCGCCGCGGATATCCCATGAAAGTGCGGCCATCCGCGCGCCCTGCAGGCGCGGGGGCGGCGGGGTGCCCCGAGTACCTGTAATCCTCGTGGGTCGTCAGCGCCGTGGTGAGGTTGTGCGTGTGAACGTGCTCTCCCGGAAGGATGTCACGAGTTGCCCGCCCAATGGGCCAACCATACTTGCGCACAACCGCGCCCGAGCTGATGGAGTCCCGCGAAAGCTTATGCCCCCGGGGCACGGCCGTTCTCGCGGTCAGCGTCTCCGTGGACGAGCGGACGGTCTCGCCAGCCTGCAGATCGCGCAGGGCCACCAGTACCTCATCGAGGGGGTGCACCAGAAGCACGTCGGGTTTGTCTGACGGGTCGTGCATGGCTATCATGGTAACCGGTATCAGAAATTGTGCAAATCCGGCTATGTGGTGGTCTGATATCCTTCAAGTCACGGGTCAAGAACCTCCGCGCCCGGTGTCTGCCCTTGGTCTGATACACTAGTTCCGGGCCTCCCCACCGCGTGCGCACCGTGGTGCAGGCGGCTCCAGGCGGGTGCGACGTATTGTGGGGGTCGTGCGTCAGCCGGAACACGCTACCTCAGCGTGTGCGGCGTACGATAAGGATTGAGCGCGCCGGGGCACGCACAGAAGAAAGTCCGATGAGCAGCCGCTTGAAAACGCCCACTCACACTGTCAACCGCACGAAGAGCTCGACGCGGGATGAGTCCTCGCGCGCGAAGGCTCGCTCCCGGCTCACGATCACCGACATCGCGCATCTCGCCGGGGTGTCGAAGAAGACCGTCTCCCGGGTGATCAACAAAGCCCCCTACGTCAACAAAAAGACGCGGGCGCGGGTAGAGGCCGTCATTGCGGAGCACGGCTATCAGCCCGATCCGCAGGCGCGTGGCCTGGCCTTCCGCCGCTCGTTCCTCGTCGGCCTGATTCACGACAATCCCAATTCGCAATACGTGGAGAACGTCCATCTGGGCATCCTGGACGCCCTCGCCGATCGTGGCTACGAGCTGGTGATCCGTCCCTGCGACCGTCGCAGTCCGAAGTTTCTCGATGACATGCGCTCCTTCGTGGAGCGGCTGCGGCTGTTCGGCGTCGTGCTGATCCCCTCCGTCTCGGACGACGAGCGGCTCGCGAAACTGCTCGAGAGCGCGGATTGTCCGTACGTGCGCATCACGTGCGCGGCCGCGAATGACAAGTCGCAGCGCATCGTGCTGACGCATGATGCTCGCGGGGCCGCCGCGGCCGCCCGCCGCCTGGCGGAGCTGGGGCATCGGCGCATCGCTTATATTTCCGGACCTCCCATGTTTCGTTCGGCACACGAGCGGCGCGAGGGCTTCATCGGCGGATTGGCCGAATACGGCCTCGAGCTCGCGCCGGACCTCATTCTTCCGGGCGCCTACACGTATGAATCGGGCTTGGCTCGCGGCCGCGAGCTGCTGCGCAGGCACGACCGGCCGACCGCGATTTTCGCCGGCAACGACGAGATGGCGAGCGGCGTGTACGGCGCCGCGCACGAGCTCGGCATACGCATCCCGGATGATCTTTCACTGATCGGCTTCGATGACGCCCCGATCGCTACGCGCATGTGGCCCGCCATGACTTCCGTACGCCTGCCGGTGCGTGAGATGGGAAGGGCGGCCGCGGAGAAACTCTTCGCGAAGGCGAAGGAGAAGGAGGCGGCGAAGGCGCCGCCGCAGTCGGAATTCACTCCGGACCTCATCGAGCGCCAGTCGACGGCCGCTCCTCCCAGCGCGCCGTCGCGGCGCTCCTGAAGAGCCGGTTGTGTCGCCAGCGACGGGCATGGCAGAATCTGGATCTGACACCGGTTACCTATCCTAGCGCCATGTCACGCCCGCTGCACCTCGATCCGGATCGTCTGCTTCCCGCGGAGCCCGAGGTTCGCGCACGCGCGCGCGCGTTGTACGCGCAGGTGCGCAATCTGCCGATCGTCAGTCCGCACGGGCACACCGATCCGGCCTGGTTCGCGTACGACCAGCCGTTTGGAGATGCGGTGGATCTGCTGCTCGCGCCGGATCACTACCTCTACCGCATGCTGTTCAGTCAGGGCGTGCCGCTCGAGCAGTTGGGTGTCAGGTCCAGGCATGGCGCCCCTGCGTTCGACCCCCGTACGGCCTGGAGACTGTTCGCGAGCCATTACAAGTTGTTTCGCGGCACGCCTTCGGCTCTTTGGCTCGACCAGGTATTCGCGGAGGTGTTCGGGCTCGAAGTGCGCCTGCAAGCCGCGACGGCCGACCTGTATTTCGATGCGATCGGTGCGGCACTGCAGACGCCGCCATTCCGCCCGCGCGCGCTCTTTGAGCGATTCAACATCGAAGTGCTGGCGACCACCGAGAGCCCCACCGATACGCTCGAAGCGCACGAGGCGATTCGCCGCAGCGGCTGGCGAGGCCGTGTCATCAGCACCTATCGCCCGGACCCTGTCGTGGATCCCGAGCACGAGTTGTTCAAGGACGCTCTGCAACAGTTCGGGAGCATGACGGGCCGGGACGTCTATTCGTGGCACGGCTACCTGCAGGCTCACAGGGACCGTCGCGCTGCGTTCGCCGCGCTCGGCACGACCGCCACCGATCACGGCCATCCGAGCGCAGCCACCGCCGACCTCTCTGAAAGGGATGCGCAGGCGCTGTTCGCGGACGTCATCTCCGGACGCTTCACTCCGGCGCAGGCCGAGCTGTTTCGTGCCCAGATGCTCACCGAGATGGCGAAGTTGAGTATCGAGGACGGCCTGGTGATGCAGATCCATCCGGGCGCATTTCGCAACCACAACCGCCCGCTCTTCCAGACCTACGGCCGGGACAAGGGAGCCGATATTCCGCAGCCGACGGACTACGTGCGCGCGCTGAAGCCTCTGCTGGATCGCTTCGGCAACCATCCGCGGCTGGCCATCATCGTGTTCACGCTGGATGAGTCGGCCTACAGCCGGGAGCTCGCGCCGCTGGCCGGTCATTACCCGGTGCTCAAGCTGGGTCCTGCCTGGTGGTTTCACGACAGTCCGGAGGGACTGCGTCGCTTCCGCGAACAGACTACCGAAACGGCGGGTTTCTACAACACCGTGGGATTCAACGATGACACCCGCGCGCTGCTGTCGATTCCCGCGCGTCACGATGTGGCGCGGCGGGTCGACTGCTCCTTTCTGGCACGCCTCGTATCCGAACATCGCCTGGAGGAGGATGAGGCCGCGGAGCTCGCGGTCGACCTCGCATACACGTTGCCGAAGCAGACCTATCGGCTGTGAGCGCCGGGGAGGACTCGCTCGTGCGCCCCTTGTGTCATGTCGCGTTGGTGGTGATTCTGGTCCTGGCGGGTGCTTGCGAGGTGTGTGCGCAGGACACGCGTCAAGTGGTGGAGCCGCACATTCCCAGCGCCTGCGTGGTGCTGCGTGCCCGACTCGCCGCGGTCGACGGCACGCTGCCGGAGGAGTCGGAACTTGGCCTGGATACCGAGCGGATCCAGCAAGCCATGGATCATTGCCCTCGCGGTCAGGCCGTCGTACTGCAGGCCGATGGGGGCAAGCAGATCTTTCTCTCAGGTCCCCTGACGCTTCGTTCCGGCGTGACGCTGGTCGTCCGCGCCAATACGTCGCTGGCCGCGTCGGTCGACCCGCGCATCTACGACATCACTCCAGGCAGCTGCGGCGTTCTCGGCGAGCGCGGTCAGGGCTGCAAGCCGCTGCTCAGCGGCAATGGCATCAGCGATAGCGGCGTTATGGGCGATGGATCGATCGACGGCCGCGGTGGAGCGCGGATCCTGGGGACGAGCGCAACCTGGTGGCAGCTGGCTCATACGGCCAAAGTGCTGGACAGATACCAGAAAGTGCCCGGACTGATCGAGCTCAGCGAGGTGCGCAATTTCACCCTGTACCGCATTACGCTCCGCGATTCGCCCGCCCATCATGTCGTGGTGCACAACTCTGATGGCTTCACCGCCTGGGGCGTGAACATCATGACTCCGGACACGGCGCGCAACACAGACGGCATCGATCCGGTCTCGTCCACGAATGTCACGATCCGACATTGCTACATCCACGCCGGCGATGACAGCGTCGCCATCGGGTCGCGGCCAGGCGCGGAGGCCTCGCACATTTCCGTGCTGGACGACCACTTCTACAGCGGACACGGCATGTCCATCGGCAGCGGAACTGGCGGCGGCGTCAGCCACGTGCTGGTAAGGAACCTGACCATCGACGGTGCGCAGAACGGCATTCGCATCAAGTCCGATCCGAGCCGCGGCGGGCTGGTGCACGATGTCAGGTATGAGCGCGTCTGCATCCGCAACGTGACCAATCCGATCGTCCTCACGCCGCATTACACGAATTTCTCAGGACAGCTGCTCCCGGAGTACCGCGACATCACCCTGCGCGAGGTGCACATCCTCACCCCCGGGGAATACATCCTCGCGGGACTCGACGCGCGCCATCCGCTCGGGGTCACACTGGATGATGTCTTTGCCGAGCACCTGAGGGAGTCGCACGTGCTCGCCGAGCAGGCCAACGTCACCCTCGGATCGGCGATCGGCAACCTGGTTCCACATGGGCCGGGAGTGACCGTCGAGCAAGCGGCCGGCAGTCATGCCGGTACACCGTTGGCATGTGGAAAGCGCTTTGTCGCCTTTCCGGCGCTGCGATCAGCGCCGCGTCTCAGGGTGGAGATCCCGCCTACCGACAATACGCTGTACGTCGCCGCGGATGGCACGGGCGACTACTACTCTATCCAGCGCGCTATCGACGTGGCTCCTGCCGGCGGAGCGGTCATCTCGGTCGCCCCCGGGACGTATCACGAAGTCCTCACCATCAAAAAGCCCAACATCGTGTTGCGCAGCCCGTACGAGGACGCCTCCCGAACCGTGGTGGTGGCCGACAGGAGCGCCGGAACGGCTGGCGGAACACTGCAGTCGGCAACCGTGAACGTGCTTGCCCCCGACTTCCTGGCCGAGAACCTCTCTTTCGCGAATGACTTCAATCGCACTCATCCCCAGTTGCCGCAGGGCTCGCAGGCGGTTGCCCTGCTGGTGCGTGCCGACCGTGGGATCTTCGAGAATGTGCGCGTGCTGGGAAACCAGGACACCCTTTATGCGGGCGCTCCGGAGTGCGCCGCGAAGGAGGGCGGCTGTCCTGCCGCGCGCCAATACTTCGATCACTGCTTCATCGAGGGCAACGTCGACTTCATCTTCGGCGACGGCAAGAGCGTTTTCGAACATTGCGTCATCCGCAGCACGCCGCATTCGATCGGCTTCATCACTGCCCAGAGCCGGAGCTCGGCCACCCAGGACTCGGGTTTTCTCTTTCATGACTGCCGGCTCGAGGCGGCTCCCGGCGTTGCGAATGTCTATCTGGGGCGGCCATGGCGTGCGTACGCGAGCGTCGTGTTCGCCAACACCTGGATGGATGCCCACATCGTTCCCGCCGGTTGGCGCGAGTGGCACCCGGATGAGACCGATTACCTCGCGACGGCTTTCTTCGCCGAATACCAGTCGAGCGGTCCGGGCGCAGGCCAGGCGGAACGCGAGCCGCATGCGCTGCAACTGACCGCGCAACAGGCGCAGACATTCGCTCCAGAGGTCTTTTTGCGCGGCGCAGATGGTTGGAACCCCGTACGCGAACTGCGACGCCGCCATGCGGACGATGCACCGCCGGCCGCCGCGGGTGGCTCGTCGGCTCTCTCAAACCCCTGATCTGCGGGATTTTTGTCCTGGGCAAGACAGCCGGTTGTGGCTCCCGAGCCACGCCTGCGGGGGCGGTCACATCGATCACTTGTGATCGCATGCGATCAACAATGATCAACTACGAGCGATTGCGCGCGTTGTGTTGGCCGGCGCCCGCGGCACGGGTCGCGGCGGCGCACGGGGTCGGGCCTTGCGGCCTCGCAGAGATATTGCTAACGTTTCTGCAACCGGTGTCAGAGGCTTTATAGAGCAGGTTTCAGCGAAAAAAAAGCTGCCTTGAGTGTTACCGGTAGCATCAGTCGGCCGAGCGTGACGGAGGGGGATAATGAACATGAGTCATCGATCGAGGGGCACCAGAGGCCTCGTGCGCAGCGCGGTGCGCGCCGTTGTGGCACTGGGCGCAATCCACGCCGGCGCCGTCCATGCGCAGTCTCAAAACAACACGGCGGGCGCTGACGGATCGACCAAGCTCGCCGCCGCCGCTGCGCAGGAGGACCAGTCGGGGCAGCTCCAGGAAGTAGTGGTCACCGGATATCGGAGCAGCCTGGAACAGGCGCTGCAGCTGAAGCAGAACATGGCCGCCGAGGCGGATACCATTCTGGCGGAGGATATCGGCAAGTTTCCGGATCAGAATTTGGCCGAGTCCCTGCAGCGTATCCCGGGCGTCGCGGTCACGCGCGAGCAAGGAGAGGGGCGACAACTCACCGTGCGCGGCCTCGGTCCGCAGTTTACGCGTGTGCGTATCAACGGCATGGAGGCACTGACCACCACGGGTGGCCCGGACAACGAGGGTGGAGTCAATCGCACCCGCGCCTTCGATTTCAATATCTTCTCCTCCGACCTGTTCAATTCCCTGACGGTTCGCAAGACCTCCGAGGCCTCCGTCGACGAGGGCTCCCTCGGCGCCACGGTGGATCTGCACACCGCGCACCCGTTGGATTACAACAAGCTCGTGCTCATCGCCCAGGCGAAAGCGAACTACAACGACCTGTCGGACACCGTGGGCCCGCAGCTCTCCGGCCTGATCTCGAACGTGTTCGCCGACGGCAAGCTCGGCGCCCTGGCTTCGGTCTCCTGGAGCAAGCGCGACTATCTGGACACCGGGGACAGCACCGTGCGTTGGGATCAGGCACAGGTGCTCAAGACCGGCACGAGCCCGCTGGGCCCGTCACCCTACGGATTCGCGTCCGTTCTCGGCACTCCCTGCACGGGCACCGCGGCAACTCTGCCGAGCGTGTGCCAGACAGCCGACGCCGCGTTGCACCCGCGTTTTCCACGCTATGACTTCTACCAGGACGGGGAGAGCCGTTTAGGGATCACCGGTTCGTTGCAGTGGAAACCCAACGAAGCGAACCTGTTCTCGCTGGATGTCCTGCATTCCTACTATCAGGCGTCCCGCCAGGAGCGCTATCTCGAGGCGCCGGGGCTGTCCGGACAGGGAAACTGCACGAAACCGGCTTCCCAGACGAGCGTCGCGTGCATCAACGTGCTGGCTGAGGACATCGACAGCCAGGGCGTCATGAGGTCCGGCACGTTCAGCGGCGTGGACACGCGCGTGGAGGACCGATACGACAGCCTGCACACGAATTTCAACCAGGCCACCCTCGCCGGGCAGAACACTCTGAGCGAGCGATGGAGCCTGGATGAGATGCTGGGCTATTCGCAGTCGCGCTTTGCCAACCCGGTGCAGACCACCCTCGGCTGGGACCAGTACAACCAGACGGTCAGCTACGACTTCTCCGGCAAAGTGCCGGCGCTGAACTTTGGCGCGGAGAACGTCGGCGCCAGCGGTCCATGGCTGCTCACCGAGGTGCGCGAGCGCCCCCAGACGACCACCAACAAGTTCAAGAACGCGGAGCTGAACGCCCACTTCAAGGCGACCGACGCCATTCGCCTCTCCAGCGGAGTGCAGTACAAGGAATACGACTTCAACGCGACCTCGCTGCGCTTGGTGAACGGCGAGACGGTGACCGGGACCAACGCGTACGCCGCGCTGCAAAAGGTGCCGATCGCAAGCTACGCGCAGGTACTGAACTACCTCAGCTCCGCGGGCGTCAGTCCGCCCGCCGGGAGTACCACGACCTGGGCGACCCCGAGCGTGGCGCTCGCACAGAACGCCCTCGGCATCTATTCCAACAGCACGCTGTTCGCCGTCAGCACCGCCGGCGACCTCGGCAACAACGTGCAGGTCAAGGAGAAGGATCTCGGCGGATATCTGCAGATGGATTTCGAGTCGCAGCTGCTGTCGCACGAGTTCCGCGGCAACGTCGGCGTTCGCGTGGTCAAGACCGATCAGTCCTCACTGGGCTACTCTTCGACGCTGTTGCCCATCACGGCCGACCACACGTACGACAACGTCCTGCCGGCGCTCAATCTGATCTGGTCGCTGAGCGATCACTTGCTGGCGCGCTTCGCCTACTCGCGCGACCTGTCCCGCCCGAATCTGACGGATGTCGCCGCCAGCACCAGCGTCAGCGTCTCGGGGACGCAGTTCAACGTCAAAACCGGCAATCCGAACCTGCAACCGTTCCTCACCAACGCGTACGATCTGTCGTTCGAGTGGTATCCGGCCCAGGGCACGCTGGTCGCGGTGGCGCCGTTCCGCAAGGACATCCTGCGTTCCGTGGTCTCACAGGTCACCAACACCGTGTTCGACGGCAATCCGTTCGGCGTCCCCAATTCGCTGGCGATCGCGGCCTGCGGCTCGACCCCGGGCTGCAGTCCGAGCGCGACGTGGGCGTTCTCGGCTCCCGTGAATACCCCGGGTGGCGAGCTGAACGGCGTCGAATTCAATTACCAGCAACCACTGCGCTTCCTGCCGGGGCTGCTGAGCAACCTGGGCGTGCTCATGAACTACACTTACGTGAGCTCCAGTGTCAGGTACGCGACCAGTGCGACGACCTTCGTGAGCAACGAATTGCTGGGGTTGTCGAAGGATACCGCCGGTATGACGGTGTACTACGAGGATCCCAAGTGGAGCATCCGCGTCTCCGGCGCCTATCGCAGCCGCTATCTCACCCAGGTGCCTGGGCAGGAGGTGGGTACGGATGCCGACGGTTGGAATTCGACGTTCAATCTCGATGCGTCCCTGCAGTACAACATCACGTCTCACTTCCGCGTCACGCTGGAGGGAGTCAACCTCACCGATCAGTTCGAGAGCCAGTTCAACGATACCTCCAGGAACCTGGTCACCTACTACCACCACACGGGACGCCAGGTGCTCGCCGGGGTCCGGTATCAGTACTGAGGGCTGACGACGGCCGCCCCGGTGGCGCCCCCCCCGGAACCGCAGGGCGTGGTGGTCGTCAACGCGGGCGGCGCACAGCAGCGCACCGCCGAGGAGATCGGGCGGGCGTTCCCGCAGGTGCCGGTGCGCTCCTCCGGCGGCGACCGGGTCCTGGCCACCGTCGACGCGAAGCCGGCGGTGGTGGTGGCCACCCCGGGGGCCGAGCCGGTGGCGGAGGACGGCTACGCCTGCGTGGTGCTGCTCGACACCTGGCTGATGCTCGGCCGCCCCGACCTGCGCACCGCCGAGGAGTCCCTGCGGCGCTGGTTCGGCGCTGCGGGGCTGGCCCGCTCCGCGGAGCGCGGCGGCCGGGTCGTCGTGGTGGGGGAGCCGTCGCATCCGGCGCTGCAGGCCCTGGTGCGCTGGGACCCCGGCGGCTTCGCCGGCCGCGAGCTCGAGG
>Ga0105240_10008673_pt1 | contig 14514 bp, 13 predicted proteins | sample KBSC54metaG_FD_80426 | JGI IMG/M metagenome (GOLD analysis project Ga0105240, IMG submission 80426) | Corn rhizosphere microbial communities from Kellogg Biological Station, Michigan, USA - KBS C5-4 metaG | ecosystem: Host-associated > Plants > Roots > Rhizosphere > Soil | place: Michigan, USA... | reverse complement strand
TTTTGATGTCGTAATTTTGTAGCGCAGTTTATCTGCGGATATCTCACCCGAGAGGAGAAACATGAACAAATTAGCAAAACTCGTCTTCGCTGCTGCGTCCGCAGCCATCGCTCTGTCTGCGACTGCACAGGAAATCAAGGACATCAAGGTCCGTCCAAACAGCCTGTACTTGCAAGATGGTCGTGACGTTGTAACCCGCAGCGGCTACGGTCTGTGCTGGCAAACTGCATTTGTTAACGGCCCTTGCGAAGAAGCGCCTGCTCCAGTTGCTGCTGCTGCTCCTGCTGCTGCTGCTCCAGCCGCTGCTCCTGCTGCTGCACCAACATCGGAAAAAGTTACCTACGCTGCTGACGCATTCTTTGACTTCGACAAGGCAGTCCTGAAGCCAGCCGGTAAGGCTAAGCTGGACGAACTGGTCACTAACCTGAACGGTCTGAACCTGGAAGTCATCATCGCTGTTGGTCACACTGACTCCGTCGGTTCGGTTGCTTACAACCAAAAACTGTCGGTTCGCCGCGCTGAATCGGTCAAGGCATACCTGGTTTCCAAGGGTGTTGAAGCTAACCGCGTCTACACTGAAGGTAAGGGCAAATCGCAACCAGTCGCAGACAATAAGACTGCAGCTGGCCGCGCCAAGAACCGCCGCGTTGAAATCGAAGTTGTTGGTACACGTAACAAGTAATTACCAGCACGCGATTTTCAATCGAAAAAAACCCCGCTTCGGCGGGGTTTTTTTATGGAAATTTGTTTTGTCTCGGACAGCAAGCCGATTGCTTCGGCTATCATTCATCCTATGAATGCCGATCCTCTAGAACTGCAAAAATTTAGCGATCTCGCCCATCGTTGGTGGGATCCCACATCCGAATTTCGCCCCTTGCACGAAATCAACCCTCTTCGCCTTGAATGGATCAATGCCCGAGCGGCACTGTCCGGCAAGAATGTGGTCGATATCGGCTGTGGCGGCGGTATCCTCGCCGAATCCATGGCGCGCAAAGGCGCTAAAGTTACCGGCATCGACCTCTCCGAAAAAGCGCTGAAAGTTGCCGACCTGCACGGCATGGAATCCGGTGTGCAAGTTCGCTACGAAAAAATTGCCGCAGAAGATCTCGCTGCACGCGAAACCGGACAATTCGATGTCGTGACTTGTATGGAAATGCTGGAGCACGTTCCCGATCCGGCCTCCATCGTACGGGCCTGCGCCTCCCTCGCCAAACCGGGCGGTCATGTGTTCTTCTCCACATTGAACCGCAATCCGAAGGCGTATTTATTCGCCATTCTGGGTGCCGAGTATCTACTGCGCATGCTGCCAAAGGGCACGCACGATTACGCCAAGTTCATTACGCCAGCCGAACTGGCACGCTTCATCCGCGAAGCAGATCTGGAACTCGACGGCGTCAAAGGACTCTCCTACAATCCTCTGACCAAACTGTATTCGATCAATCAGGATACCAGCGTCAACTACATGGTGGCTTGCCGCAAGCCGCTATAGTCGCTCTGGCTGCCCCAGCCGCTGGCAGATACGTGGCCCCAATCAACCGGGCCACGTCCCCACCAACAACAACACTCATCCACAATGTCTCTGAAGAAGCCACGCGCAATCCTGTTCGACCTCGACGGCACACTCGCCGATACCGCTCCGGACCTTGCCGAAGCCGTCAATGCATTGCGCGCGGATCGCGGCCTGGAACCAACACCTTACGAATTGCTGCGTCCCGTCGCATCAGCAGGCGCGCGCGGTCTCATCGGCGCCGCCTTTGGTATCAAGCCCGACGACGCAGCGTATGAAGAATTGCGCGTCAGCTTTCTGAACCGTTACGAAGCAAACCTGGTCGTCAAAAGCAAACTGTTCGACGGCATCCTCGATCTGCTGAAGCAACTGGAAGCACAAGGGCTGGCCTGGGGCATAGTTACCAACAAGGCCTCTCGCTTCACCGATCCGCTGGTGCCGCAAATCGGTCTGGGTCACGCCGGGTGCATCGTCTCCGGCGACACAACGCCGCATACCAAGCCACACCCCGCACCGCTGCTGGAAGCCGCGAGCCGCCTGCAACTGCCTGCAGAAGATTGCTGGTACGTTGGCGACGACCTGCGCGACATCCAGGCCGGGCGTGCCGCCGGCATGCAAACCGTGGCAGCAGCCTGGGGTTATTGCGGCCACGCCGAACCTGCATCCTGGGAAGCCGATGCACTGTTACATGACCCGTTGCACTTGCTTGACCTGATCAAGTCATAATCGTCATAGTCTTATTCGTCGCATTTATTGCAATTGCAGCGCAGCCGGAAGATCGCTTCCATCCGACTTCCGGCCACATCAAAATATATTGAAGGCGCTTGCTTGCCGCAAGTGCACTTCTTCACGAGGAAACGATCATGGCGAATCATCCCCGTCCTGCCTGGCAACTGCGCACACTGCGCTGGTCCGCATACATCATCACCGTTCTGCTGCTGCTCGCATTAATCAGCTGGCTGGCACTGCCATCGCTGGTCAAGAAAATTGCCGCCGAACAGACTCAGGCAAAAATCGGACGCAAACTCGACATTGGCGAAGTCAGCTTCAACCCCTTCATCCTTGCCCTGCGCGTACAGGATGTCACGCTCTATGAGCCGGATCAGAAAACCGCTGCATTCAGCGCCAAAGAACTGGTGGTCAATGCCTCCGCCACTTCCCTGCCGCGGCTGGCTGCCATCCTCGATGAAGTCAAAATGGTCGATCCCAAGGTCCATATCGTCCGCCTGAGCGACGAAGGCATCGGCCGCTATAACTTCTCCGACATCATCGACCGCATTCTCGCCATGCCAAAAAGCGAAGGAGAAACCTTCTTCTCGCTGGCCAACCTGCAACTGCAGAATGGCGCCATTCTGTTCGACGACAAAGTCACGGGCAAGACCATCGACATCCGCACACTTAACATCGGTGTCCCCTTCGTATCGAACTTGCCACGCAATGTGGACACCTTCGTCCAACCGATCCTGTCGATGACCGTCAACGGCACGCCATTTTCGCTTAAAGGCCGCAGCAAACCGTTCGCCAGCTCGCTCGACACCACGCTGGCCATCGACATCGACAAGCTGGACCTGGCGAGCTATATACCATTCGTCCCGGTTGATCTGCCGATTAAACTGGAGAGCGCCAAACTCACCACACAGCTTGACCTGACCTTCAGCCGCGACAAAGACAAACCGCAAATCGCACTCGACGGCGACATAACGCTGGCAGATATCTCGGTGCAGGAAAAAAATGCGGCACAATTGCTGAAAGCAGGTTCTATTGCGGCAAAAATCAACAAGCTCGATCTGGTCAAACTCAGCGGTGTCATTGATCAGGTCACCATCGACAAGCCCGAAATATGGGCAGAGATGAACAGCAAAGGTGAAATCAACTGGACCCGCATCGGCAAAAACAACGCCAAGCCCGCCGCGAAAAAGAAATCGGCAACCCCGGACGGAATCAAGCCAGTTGCAGCTGCTACAGCAATAGCCACACCTCCTGCTACCCCGGCGCCTGCGACGACAGACACCAAACCCGCAGCAACCGCACCAGCCATCACCGTTCGTAAATTGATCGTGCGAAACGGCAGCGTCAAATGGACGGACGACGCCAACGCCTCGCCACGCCAGATTGTCCAGCTGGAAAAAATCACCGTCGACGCTGAAGAAATCTCCACCGTCGCTGATGCCAAACCCGCCAAGATCGTCTTGTCGCTGACTGAAAACGGCCATGGTGAAATCGGCTTCAACGGCGAAGTTGCGCCCCTCAAAGGCAACGTCAACGGTAACGCAACGCTGAAAGCCGTACAGTTGAGCGGCTACCAGAATTATCTGAACCGCTCCCTCAATGGCGCGCTCAGCGGCAAAGTCTCCGGCCAAACCGACGTGCAAATTGCCGGCAGCATGGTCAAGCTTGGCAAACTCGGTATTGAGGTAAGTGACCTGAAGCTCGCCTCCAAAGCTAAATCTGCCGCCGCCGTCATCGGCGCCAAGACCATCGCACTGGACAACGCATCAATCGATCTGCAGGCGCGCAAAGCAGAAGCGGATGCATTCCGCATTGCCGGCCTGAACGGCGACCTCCGACGCGACGCCAAAGGTGTATTGAATCTGCAAGACTTGCTCGCCACCTCCACCAATTCCACCAATTCCACCAATTCCACCAATTCCACCACGTCCAGCAAGACGGCCAACACCGCAGACACACCCACCAAAGCTCAGTCCGCCACAAAGACCACGCCCGCCGCCGGTTCGACCACCACAGCCTGGCAAGCAAAGTTGCGCAGCCTCGCGATCACCGACAGCGCCATCGCCTACGAAGACAGCACCACCACGCCAACGCAAAAACTGCGGGCCGAAGGCATCAACCTGAAGATCGACAATCTCTCCAGCCTGCTGGATCAGACCATGAAGATCTCACTGCAAACCCAAGTCAACAAGAACGGCAAACTCAACGTCACCGGCCAAGCGGCGCCGCAGTTGAAGACGGTCGATCTCGCGCTGGATGCGCAAAATCTTCCGATCGCACCATTCCAGACTTACTTCACCGACTACCTGAATGTCACCCTCACCAGCGGCACGCTGAGCACCAAAGGCAAGCTCGCGCTGACGCCGCCGCTCAACAAGCAAACGCTGGCGCTGCAATATAACGGCGCGGCAAGCCTGAACAACTTCCGCGTGCTCGACAAGCTGACTTCCAGCGACTTCCTTCGCTGGAGAACATTAAACCTGCAAGGCATCAACGCCAAAGTCGGCGGCAAACCGGTCGTCTCTCTGGAGAAAATCGCTCTCTCCGATTTCTACGCACGCGCCATCTTGTCCGATCAGGGCAAGCTGAATCTGCAAGACATCGTCGTCTCCAAAGATCAGCCACCAAGCTCCGTCACAACACCGGCAAGCACCGACGGCAAGCCGTCCACCACGGTCGCAAAAACCACTACCTCGACAGCCCCGGTCACACCTGCAGCACCGGATCCGAATGCACCGGTTATCCGCATCGGCCAGACGGTTCTGCAAGGCGGCAACGTCAACTTCACCGACAACTTTGTCAAGCCCAACTACACCGCCAACATGACCGGTATGGGCGGCACCATCGGCAGCATCGCCTCCGACAAGCCCGAGCCAGCCACCATCGATCTGCGCGGCAAGATCGACAACGATGCGCCCCTGCAGATCTCCGGCTCGCTCAACCCCTTGTTCAAACCGATGTTCCTCGATGTCAAAGCCAGCGCCAACGGCGTACAGCTGCCGCGCCTGACACCATATTCAGCCAAGTACGCCGGCTACCCAATCACCAAGGGCAAGCTGTCGATGGATGTGCAATACAAAATTGAAAACGACAAGCTGGTCGCGCAAAACGACGTACGCATCGAGCAACTGACCTTTGGCGATCACGTTGACGGCCCCAACGTCACCAAACTGCCAGTCATGCTTGCCGTATCGCTGCTCAAGGATCGCAACGGCACAATCAATCTCAACCTGCCGATTTCCGGCTCTCTGTCCGATCCGCAGTTCTCGATCGGCGGCATTATCATGCGTGTGTTCGTCAATCTGATCGTCAAGGCCGTTACCTCCCCGTTTGCCTTGATCAGCTCGATGTTCGGCGGTGACAGCGACGCCGGCGAACTGAGCTACATCGAATTTGAACCCGGCTCATCGGAACTGACTGACGACATCCGAAAGAAACTCGACACCCTCGGCTACGCCCTGCATCAACGTCCGGCACTGAAGATCGATGTCATGGGCAGGGCCGATCCAGCCGTCGACGATATGGGCCTGCGCCAGGAACTCCTGAACCGCAAGATGCGTGCGTTCAAGCGCAAGGACATCATTGAAAAAGAAGGCCAGCCCTCCGGTAAAGATCTGCAGATCAATGAAGCGGAGCGCACCAAGTACATGGAAAAGGTCTACAAGGACGAAAAGTTCAAGAAGCCGCGCAACGTCGTCGGCCTGACCAAATCGTTGCCACCGGAAGAAATGCAAAAGTTGATCGTTGACAACACCACGATCACTGAAGACGACTTGCGCAATCTCGCTCAGCGCCGCGCCGACCTGATTCGCAACTACCTGCAGGATCAAAGCATCATCTCAGCCGACCGGATCTTCCTGATTGCCCCGAAGCTCAACGCCGACGGCATCAAGGACAAGGGCAAGACCAGCCGCGTCGAGCTGACTTTGCAGCAGTAAGGCGTCATTGAAGCAGTTGAATAGGGGCGGGACTGTTGATAACCCGGCGAGCCGCCCCCATACTGAGTTATAATGCAGATCTGCATGGGGCCGACTTGGTTTCGACGTGGGTTGCAAAGCAGCGCAGGGCATACCGAGGCCTGACTACCTCGTAAATACAATCAGACAAGATATAACTGCAAACGGACCTCCCCCCTATCTATCCATAGTTTGATAGAAAATCGGGAATCTCTCTATGAGAGGTAATAAAGATTTAAGTATGGAAGTCTCCATAGACTTCCATACATGTAGTACGGAGGCTCGCACCCAGCAGAGCTTACGGTTTAAAGTTTCTGGGGCCGACTTGGTTTCGACAGGGGTGGCAACGCAGAACAGGGCATGCCGAGGACTGGTTACCTCGTAAATACAGCCGGAATCGCTTAATTGCAAACGACGAATCTTACGCTCTCGCAGCGTAAATCTCACTAGAAACCTAAGAAACTTCTAGCTCTACAGCACTTCTTCCCTGGGGTGTGCTGGTAACAGCAGTAGAGTCATTTACAGGGAATCGTGTTATGCCGGGTTACTTGGTATAACATTAAACTAAGGTAACTCGCTTTACTGAAGCGCGTGCGTCCGCGTCAGTAAAGTTAAAACCAATAGGCTGCACTACGCATGTAGAACTGTCTGTCGAGTACCTTTGGACGCGGGTTCGATTCCCGCCGGCTCCACCATCATTCGCTTTAGAATCAAATAGTTGCAGAATTAAAGGCTGTCATTAATTGGGTTATTTTTGGGCTGTTCTGGCTCAGGAATAACAACAAAATGACAGCTTTTTTTTGTTCAATAATATGTCTTTGAAATCTTGCAAAGCGAGGTGGGCATAAGTGAAAACTACTTATGATCAAGATGCCAAAATGTGCGCTGCGGTCCTTGATCTTATTAAGAACTCAGATCATCGCGTTGCAGTGATGGCGCTTTCCTGGCGATTGAAGGTTGTCAGAAGTGATCTTTACGATGTTCAGCTCATTGAACTCGATCCGACTACTTACGAAGAAAAACTGCGACAAAAAAAATTCATCGATTATTGTCATGCCGCCAGAGATTTGCTAATTCGAACCGGCATGCTGAAGGTTTATATAGAAACCATTCAAAATGGAGGACATCCGCGGGACTTCAAATTCATTCGAGTAACCAGCTTCGGAAATGCGTTTCTAAAACTGCCGTCTTGGTGCCAACGAATAGCTGTTTGTCTCTTGGTGATCGGGCAAAGAACCATCGCCAGGATAAAAAAATATCGATGGATTTCCGGCTTCGGTTCGGTCGCAATGGCTGCATACCAAGTCGTAGAAGATGGAAAGCTAACCCACGCCGCTTTTTACCTGGCTGCAGCATTTGGGGTAGTAGTCGCTACGGTTTGTGGTTTATTGCTTGATAAGGAATGACTCGGGCCGTCAGCCATACATCCGAGCAAGTAGGTCGATAGAAGTCAGCATTTCCGCTATTGAAATCGACGCTTTCATCGTCATACTTTGAAATGCCCGAATAAAGATCGGCTTTAGGTAGGGCCAACAAAAGGAATAAAAATGGCAGCATATGTACTCGGAGATAGAGTTTGGTTAGTAGCTGGTGGACCTGAAATGGCGATTAAATCCCTTCCAAAAAGTCCAACTGGCCTTTACACGGCGCAATGGTTCGCTGGAAAAAAGCTTGAGGAAGGATATTTTCCGGCGGAGTCGTTGACAAAGACTCCTCCAAAACCCGTGAAACCAGAGGAAAATAAATGACCCTATCCGACGTCACCGATTGGATGCTGGAGAAAATCAACAGCGATGCCTGCCTCTACCAAGATGACGTCGTCGATTTTCTGGTGAAATCGGACATGGAGCAATTCTTGAAAGAGAATGCTGATGGAAATTTAGCCCTCGGGGTTCCTCTTCTAAATGCTTTTAAAAATGCTACTGAGACAACGGTGGTTTGGGTAAAACCTGACCGCTATTGGCGTTTCAGAGTTGCTGAAGACGAACCAGGGCGTGAAGCGCGAGGGTAGCCGCCAAAGGCCCTAGACATGCGTCAAAATGCATAAATACCCATCCTGCCCGGTCTGGCTTCCAAGCCACGCCGGGCTTCCTTTTGGCAGTAACGCCTTTTTGAGTCAAAACAGCCCTATAAACCCGCTAGGCGCACGGTGGGAGCAACTGCACGCTAGCGGCCCAAACATGCCCGAACACTGTTTTTTATACAAAATCTGTTATCGAAATGAAATTTCCGATCATCCGAACTCGTGTCCGCAGTGTATTGCTAACCACATTTCTATCAGGGGAGTAAGGCATGGACGACGTCAACAAGCATATACACGAATACTTGACGCACTATGTTGAAATGGAGGGCGCGCCGCAGTTTGCGGTTCTCTTAAAGGGAAAATGGGGCGTTGGAAAGACTTGGTTCATTGACAGTTTTTTCAACGACAGAGATAAGAAAGCCACAGTCGATGCAGCTGATCCACTTCAGACACCTCCCAAAACCCACCTATACGTTTCTCTCTATGGGCTGAAATCAACGTCGTCCATTGACGATGAATTTTTTACTCAAGCTTTTCCGTTCTGGGGAAGCAAAGGCGTTCGCATCGCAGGGAGCGTACTAAGGAGCGCCTTGAAACTCTCGACGAGTTTTGATCTGAATCATGACGGAAAATCTGACTTGACCGTGAATGGCAGTCTGCCGACCAATAGTATTTTTGACACTGCCGCACGGGTAAGCAAAATGGTCTTGGTCTTTGATGACTTAGAACGTTGCTCGATGCCGATAGCAGAAGTGCTCGGCTACATCAATCAGTTTGTGGAGCACTACGGAACGAAAGCTATTCTTCTTGCAAACGAAGTGGAGTTAAAGGCAAGAGACGAAGCCGATAAAAACAAGTCAGCCGAATATCTCCGTATCAAAGAAAAGCTGATCGGCAAGGAGTTTGATATTTTGCCGGATGCCACAGCCGCAATCTCGTTATTTTGCGCTCAACTGTCGGAGGCGAATCGACCGCGCGTCACACTGCACACGGATTTAATTGCACGCCTCTATCATCAAAGTACGCATGATAACTTACGCCGCGTCCGACAGGCGCTTCTCGACTTCGACAGTCTCGCGCAGAAACTTGATGCAGACCTGCTTAAGAACGAATCCTGCTACACACAGTTGCTGACATTGTTTTGCATCTATTCGCTAGAAGTTGGAACGGGTCATATCACGACGGCCGACCTTGCCGCTCTGACGCAGTGGCCGTACCTTGGCGGATTCATTCGGCAGACAGACGAGCATGAGGAAAAAATATCTGCCGTCGGGAAAAAGTACGTAGGTGTCGATATTACAGACACAATACTTGCACCGACCACATGGGCTTCAATCATTTCGGCAGGTCACGTCGATATCGAGGCCGCCAACTTGGAGATTCGCAGCTCTGCACGGTTCAGCACGGACGAATTGCCCTCATGGCGAATTCTTTGGCATTACGCAGACCTCAGCGAGGAGCAGTTCTACAAAGTGTTGATCGATATGGAGCAAGAATTCGACACTGCACATTACGACCAGGTCGGAGTAGTCAAACACATCGCCGGAGTATTTCTTGCTCTCTCAGAAGCTACTATTTACTCAAAACAACCTTCGGATATCGTCGCAGTCGCAAAGCGTCACATAGATGATCTAGCAGCACGAGGAATGCTTTTATCAGAGCATACAGAACGATGGCGCGATGCCACCTCGTGGGGCGGATTCGGATTCCACGGGATAGAGCTGCCGCCGTTTAAGGAGATCAGCGCGTACGCCGAACAACGCACAGCGGTGGCAGTAGAGCTGAATCGAATATCAGAAGGCGCTGAATTATTAAAAATTATGACGTCGGACCTCGGCCAGTTCACGCGCGACCTGACCATCGGAGCGGAGGGGGGAGGTAGATACGCCACCGCCCCAATCTTCAACGCAATTAACGTTGAACAATTCTTCCAAGCATGGCTAAAACTGAGCCCGCGAGATAAGCGATACATTGGGTATATGTTTGAGCAGCGGTACAAGTACCTGAATGTGTTTCCTCGTGCACATGAAGAACTACAGTGGTTGAGCGATTTGCACCGGCTGTGCCGCGATGCGTCTCGACAGGCTGCAACTACTTTTGCAAGACGTCCATTCGACGAATTTTCACATGACGTACTTAGGCCGGCCATTGACGCTATTGAAACCGCGCAAAATCCAAGACGTTAGTCGGCATTCTCCAAGCCGAAGCTTGTATACGCTGCGAAGGTATAGCACAACTATGTCGGCGAAGTAGGAGAAGACTAAGCGCAACAAGTAGCTGGCTGCAATACTTAGAGGGGGTAATACGAAATGACTTCCATATGCGCCCGATGTGTTGGGGATGCGGACTTGCACGCACGAATTGTGGCGGAAGGGGAAATTGGACCTTGCGCCGAATGCGGGAATGAGGATGCGCCGGCTATTACCTTTGAGGCGCTTGCTGAGATCGTTGATCCTGTGTTTCGGTCCCTGTATAGGCATGGCGATCACATGCCAATTCTCGGCGATGATGATCGCGTTTGGTATCGTCAAGCCGGAGGTGAGCTCTCCGACGCTTTGGGCGATCTACTAAATGCCGATTTGCAGAACATGGGCGAATTGATCGATGCACTCGCAGAGACCGAAGGACATGTTCCGGGTGATCCGGACGAATATTTCTATGACGACTCGATGAATTTTGATCGCATGGATTATTTCGAGCCCAGCGGAATTCTAGCCTGGCAAACTGCTCTTGAAGAACTTAAGCGCTCCCGCAGATTTTTCAGCGCTTCGACCAGAACGCTATTCGACCGCCTGTTTTCCGATGTGGATAGCTTGTACGAAAAAGTCAAAAATCGCCGCCTTCCTGTGGTTAGATCGTTGGCAAAAGGTACGACGCTTTATCGCGCCCGCGTTTGTCGAACAGACGATGAGTACAGACTGTTTGTAAAGGACCCGCTTGCACATATCGGCCCGCCACCAAGTGATCACGCTCGCGACGGTCGCATGAACGCCAAAGGAGTTACAGTCCTCTACTGCGCGCGCGATGTTGCTACATGCCTAGCAGAAATGCGCCCGGCAATAGGTATGCGCCTCCTAACTATTTCTGTAAAAACGAACATGCGTCTCAGGATATTGGATTTCACAAGACTTGAGCGTGCTTGGCTAGAGAATAAGCTGGGGCATTTCCATGAGCAATACTTTGACGAACTTGATAGGCAATATCTGTTGATGCGCCTACATAACTTAATTTCACAGCCTGTCACGCCGGATCGAGAGGAAGATTATCTAATTACTCAAACGATGGCGGAGTATTTGGCCCACGTACACGAAGAGCCATTTGATGGCATCGCATTCGGATCGGCGCAAAGGGCAGGAGGCGTCAATGTAGTGCTTTTCCCCTTTCGCGATTTAGTTCTGACAAGCGAGCCAGCAAAAATGTTTCCGATTGAGTATGTTAAAGGATCACTCTCGGGCTACCAAACAGAATCAATTGTTTATCGTCATACTAAGGACCATACGACCGACGAACCTGTCGATTTCGGTTTTGATTCTGATAATCCATTCTGAGCCCGACCTCTCCCCGACCTATTTTACGGTCATACCAGTAAATTTTTCCAGCGCAAACGACCTCTTGAGATAATTGAATTTGCAGAGAAAACAGTTAGCGGCAAAGGACCATAGAGCATATGAGCACAGTCAACACTATTGACGCCATAGCGGCCCACCTTGCATGTGCATCTTGCCCACTCTCTGCTGTTTTGATCCATCCGCCTTCAAGTCCTTGTGTGGTTGCGCTTCACTTAGTTGGCTACGGCCTGCTTGCATCGGGATTTGCACCGCGAGAGCCCCGCCCTTGCTGAGCACACATAAAAAAAGGCCCGCAAGAAGCGGACCTTTTCTTTAGCCTTTTACTACACTACCGTTTGTTCGGCGACTTACCAGGTGGATCACGACGTGGATTGTGTTCCGTCGTCGTGGTAGTTGGATGAGTCTTGACATACTGCTTTGTCACGAACTGGCCACTCACCGCGTTACGATGATTGGTTACAACCGGAGTTTTAGATTTCATTTTAACCTCGAGAAATAAAGTTTAAAAAGGGCAGCCGAAACCGCCCTTATTGCTACCTGGCCTTACGAGCGTGCAGAACGGCAATGCTCACAAACCTGTTCGCGCTTCCCTTTACGGAAGCGGAAATAGGCGCTCACATGTACCGATCTCGGAAATTGACAAACCTTCATTTGTCTCCTCCTTTATACGGATGAGCCAATCAAGAACTCCGACGCTTGCCAAACAGCACCTTGCCGTTTAAACTTCACTTCGCATTTACTCAGCATCTGAGAGATTGGCCAAGACTCGTTTTGGCAACCTTTTCATATCGCTGTTAGCGTTACCAAAAGCATCGGGAGGTTAGAGCCCCGGTGCTTTTTCTTTTGATAGTCGCTTAACAACTATGACAAGCATAGCATGCGCCTATCAAATTCGCAAAAAAAAGTCATACAATTTTAAGAACATTTAAGTATGTCTTCTTTTGGAAACAAAAAACCCGCCAAAAGGCGGGTTTAGTTTCTCAAAAACAATTTTTTCTATGCGGCCAATTTCCGCTTCTCGCTCTTGCGATCCTTTTCAAGTTGACGATTTACTGCCTCAATGGCAATACGCTTGAATTCGCTGTCTGCAAAACGCCCTAAAGCCTCACGCATTAGGGCCTGATAGTTCATTTTGTGATACGTAGCGATGATCTTAAAATTCTCAATTGTCTGCTTCGGCAAACGAATAGAAATAGCAGCCAGCTGCGCTTCTTCATCGTCAAGCTGAAAATAGACAGCATCATCTTCCACAACGTCGTCACTGGCGGTGTGGTTCGCGGTATTTTCGAAAGTCATGTCTTTTCTCCGTTGAGTTGCCTGTTGACGCCCGAAATCGGCCCTACTCAAAGTTCTCCGACCGTCTCGTTGTCTTATCAACAGCTTAAAAATGGGGGTTAATACAAAAAAAACAACATTCTGCTCGCACTATCGTCGTTTGTGCAGACGTCTGCACACGCTAACCCGCCATCGCGGAGGACTATGTGATTGCCAACTTACGCATTCACCGACAATGCTACCCATGCTCATATGTGATTGACTCATGGCTCATCAGTTCCCAGTGTTATTTTTTTGTGTACACGAATCATAAGATGTGCATGAGTGCAGCGCAAGAAATATGTTGCTTTTTTAAACCCGGAAATGAAATACATTTTTTGTCTATTTTTTCGATATGCCGATAATAACTGTGAATTTCCACAGCGATTAAACAACACCTGTTGCAACGCAGCAATTTATAGGTATTCTTTTATCATCCCCACATAAACTAAACATTTCTTGTGGTTTAAATGATTATTGGAATTAGCCCAAAAGCCGCTGCCATGCAGGCACAAGTGCGTATATGTGTAGTTTTCGCGACAAAGTTGCTTCTCCGACTTTCGGTTCTCAATACGCCATTGCTTCATATCACTTCTTATCAATACATTTTCGTATCGCACTAACAAACCCAGGTTTGAAAATAGATCGCGTACGGCCTTCGCCGAGTTCTTTCACGACCCTGCCATTTTTTTCCTCTTTCCAACCTTCGGTCCGCCAAAATTCCGGTGAGATAGCATGCTCTAACGCCTCCTGCTCAAGCGCATTAAACTTGGGCCCTGCTGAGATTTCCAGCGTCATTGCGCCATCTGCGGTGCCCACCCTACCTGCATTCGGACGTTTATCGATAACGACCTTAGCGTTCGCTTTCAATATATTTACTTCTGCGCGCAATGAGTTTTTTTCGCGAATCAATTGCTCGACAACAATTCGTGTAGCCGGATCCGAAATATTGCGAGTTACAACCTCTTCCTTTCCAGCTTTAGCACTCTCTGGCAGCTTAGGACTACCAGAATAGGCGTGCCAGGCCTCAATGAGCTTGCGATAATCTGCGGATTGCAGATTCCATAGCACTTTAACCTTAGGTCCACCAAGCGCCTCTACGGCTTCCCCAACGGCCTTTAAAGAAAAGTCCTTGCTACCCAACTTCTCTCGTTCTTTGCATACGGTATGAATAAGCGTCAGATTCCGGCGTTTAGCCGGATGAGATGCATTTGCGAGAATTCCGTCGTAGACAACGCCGGGATGGACGCTAGTTGTATTCATACTGTTACAAGCGTTGGTTGAGAACTAAGACCGGCCCGAAAGTTGGATGAACCTTCCGCTGTCGCGATATGCAAAGCATCTTCAACCGCAGCTCCTAGACGAGCACGAAGAGACTCGCGTGCGTCAATTAGTGAAATCACCTGATACCGACCT
>Ga0105240_10008670_pt1 | contig 14518 bp, 12 predicted proteins | sample KBSC54metaG_FD_80426 | JGI IMG/M metagenome (GOLD analysis project Ga0105240, IMG submission 80426) | Corn rhizosphere microbial communities from Kellogg Biological Station, Michigan, USA - KBS C5-4 metaG | ecosystem: Host-associated > Plants > Roots > Rhizosphere > Soil | place: Michigan, USA... | reverse complement strand
GGCTGCTCTTGGTCTGTTGGCGGCTCGCTTCCCATTTCAGATCGCGCTTCTGTTCTACCAACGTTCCGGTTCCCTCGATACGGCCGTCTGCTAGCAGCGTTCCTCGAAATTGGATCGTCATTCCTGGGTTGGGTTTCACGGCCCCCACGATTTGGCCATTCTGGAACGTTCCTTCGAAGACCCCTTCGAAGATATCGCCGCCGAGCTTACCTGTCAGCTTGGTCCCATCGAGTTCGAGCTGCAGGCGGAAATAAAGGGGCTCGTCGAAGTTCCTAAGGGTCGAGATCCACGTGCCGGCTGGGGAGGAAGCAGTCTGGCCAAATGCAGCCAAGGAAAACAGGAGAAGAACAGCTAAGCAGTGACGCATGCCCGCTATCTTATACGTTCAGAATTTCAAGGTATAGGACGTGGCGGATGTATCGGTAAAGCGCCGATCGGCGGCGGCTCACGTGCGATGAGGCTATTCGGTTGATACCGATAATAGTTCTTAACGGTTTGACAAGCCCCCACGAGCACGGCCCGACGAGTGGCGACGGACGACGGTCAAGTAAAGGGATCGGCGATTCAATCGAACGATTACGAACTCACTATGCGATACCTTCGCGCTCGATGGAAAAACGCGAAGTGCGCTTAGCGTCGCGGTTAGCGATCATTGGCATTGAGGTCCCTTGATGAAAACTAACTGGTTTGCAACCATGGCTCAGAGTACCGCGCAAGCAGCTGGCTCAAGTTCTGCCTTTATGGCGATCTGCGCAATAACGCTGGTTTGGATGGTGACCGGACCCGTGTTCCACTGGAGTGACACATGGCAACTTGTCATCAATACCGTGACGAACATAGTGAGCATGCTGATGGTGTTTTTAGTTCAGAATACTCAGAATCGCGAAAGTTCCGCCCTCCAGCTAAAAATTGATGAGCTTCTCAGGGCAGTGCGGGGCGCTCAAAACGCATTCATCAATCTCGAAGACTTGAATGAAGAGGATCTGAATCGTTTGAAAACGCGGTATGCGGCCATAGCTGTGAGCGCCCGTGAAAAAGCGACTTTGTCATCCCAGGAAAATGATCCCGCCGCCGGAATGCCCCCGACCTCTTCGGAATGAGACCGACGAATCGCCATTTGGATGTACATTGTGCCCTCCTCACCACCAACGAAGCAATGAGAGCGGATCAGATCTTAGCCAAGATGCGAATTGGTTATACGATAGTGAAATGTCCGCGTCGGAACTTGACCCCAAAATCCAGCCTATTGACCCGACTAGGCATAACCCTTGTCACTGTGGCGCCAAAGCAAAATGGACCGCTTCTCTCAGGCTCGAAGGGGCCCAGATCAGCCCGTCATTTCAACACCAGGACCTGTGCAAGGAACACGCGCAGCAGTTTGCCGCCGCCCACAAGTTGAGATTTCCGCCCACCGACCAGCCTTCCGTATCCGAATCCGAACGCCCTTGAGCATGGCGCCTGGCGCCTCCGAGTGTTTCTTACTCCAAAGAGAGTTAAATACCTGGGACCGAGCCTGCTCGTGTTGGTAGAAGCATTCCGTTCCTGCTGTTGGGCAAATGCTTAGGTGGTTCTAATCAATGTATTAGGAGGATTCCCTAGAAAGGTCCTCTGAGTGCATACCGACGGTATAGGCAGGGACTCATCCCAAAGGGGAGGTCTGGTTATTTTGAAAGAGATTATGAAGAGCTTATTCAACTGGCATACCGACACGATCCTGATCGCTGAACCCGATCAAGTTCTGCTTCAACTGGAATGCCGTGCTCTCTCAGGCAAGTATAGAATCATACAAACGTCTAGTGTCGAGGAAGCCGTCCGGGCCGCTGCACGACACACCACAAAGATAGATTTGTTGGTGACCGAAGTGCGATTGCCTCATCGATTTGGTTGGGAACTGACGCAACTTCTCAAACTGGATTATCCAGACATCAAAGCTGTTTATACGTCGAGTGCCGTTGACGCGGAAATCAGAGCTCGCACTTATCCGTCTATTGTCGTCGTGCTCGAAAACCCGTTTCGCCCCGATCGCCTGCGGCAGGCTGTTCGCGACGCGCTGGAAACCAGGCAAAATATTCGAATCGCGTCTAAATACGCGGCTTATTCGCCTCCCAACTCGACTCTACATTCCTAGCTACGTTCCGTGACAAATGGACGAGTTCTAACTCACCCGCGTTTCCAAAGCATAAGCGGATGTGGCTTAGCGGTTCTTTATGTGTGCGATGTCTGGCTCGCGCACGGTCAACTCGAAAATGGCTTCCGTTCGATAACGGTTCTTTGCCGCTCAAACTTTTAACAGTCCGCTACGAAGTCCCCGCATGACTGCTTCGGTGCGCGTTCCCGCACCAAGCTTGCCCAGAATAGAGTTAACGTGGAACTTGGCGGTGTGCTCGGAAATATGCAAGCGCGCCGCGATCTGCTTGTTGCTGATTCCTTCGGCGAGCATTTCCAAAGTCTCCATCTCTCTGGGAGTGAGGTTTTCAACTTCAGAATCCGACTCTGCCGGACCCAGCAGTGCGCTGGCTTCTACTGCGATCACGATCAAGCCGACCGATGCTGCATGGAGCGCTGCGACGATCTGATCCGCGGCGGCATCGCGCGGCAGGATGGCGTGGACGCCCCGGCGGAACAGACGCGAGGTAAGCGGCCCATCCGTCAAGACTACAGCGGGCAGCCTGTCTGATCCTTCAGATTCCAGCGGTAGATCCTCGCGCAATACGACCTCCGCCTGCGTAAGCGAATCTACCAGTTCGAGGCCCACGGTGCCTTCAAGCACTGATTCAAACCCCGCCCGAGTGACTGTGGAGGCAGTCTCAATCCAAACACGAATCAAGCGGCCTCCCGCGCGAACTTGCCATCCAAAGAGATGGCCACTTCACGCTCATTTGTGCGATGACCCCTTAAGAATCGAACCTTGAGACGAACGGAGGATTCTGCGATCGCATCTGCGAGGTCGGCAACCGTAGTAAACGGGGCCTGATCTGTGCCGATCAACAAGTCTCCAATCAAGAGGGACGACTGCTCAGCGGGGCTTCCCTGATCGACACTTAGGATCAGCAGGCCGAGACTGTTTCGACGATCCATGCTAACCGGTCGAACCGTGACGCCGAGCCGCGGCCGCGCTCCATTTCTTACAAATTCCTCGACGATAGCGCCTGGTATTGCCAGCGCGACTCCGCTGGAAGCGATCATAGTATTGATTCCGACTAATTGTCCCGCAGCATCTGCCAGCGGACCTCCCGAGTTCCCCGGTGCTAAGCGGATAGCGGCCTGCACCCACGGCCTGCGGCCCAGACCGGGAAAGGGGCCAGCCCCATGAATCACGCCCGTAGTTAGGGCGCCTGTGAAGCCCAGCGGGTTTCCTACCGCGACGACTAATTCGCCTGGCTTCACCGGATGATTCCGAAAGGTCGCCGCGGGCAGACCCGTCGCAGGCAGCTTGAGCTTCGCCAGGTCGCGCACGTTATCTCTGGCTTTCACCTCCGCTCGAAAGGATCGCCCGTCCCACAACTCAACCAAGTGTTCTTCAGCCCCGAGGACGTGGGAGTTGGTAATCACGGTACCTTCGCAGTCCCAAATCACTCCGGAGCCGGCACTCTGTTCACGCCGACCGCTGCTGTGAATATAAACTGTCGAACGGCGCAACAATTCGCCGACTTCGCCGAATCCCATGTCACTTTCTCCCAGGCCGCTCCGCGACAGCGATCTCCAAATTCATCGGCTTGCCACTCCGCAGAATTCGAGCCGTCACCGTTTTGCCGACGGTTTCCGCCAGTAGGGGTCTTACCGACTCGGGACGGTTGACCGATTGTCCATTCAACTCCAATAAAACATCGCCGATCGTCAAGCCAGCCTTGCCGGCAGGTGCATCCTGATCCACGCTAACGGTCATCAGCCCACCGGAAATAGTCAACCCCAGGCCTTTAGTTAGATGTTCGGGAAGCTGGATTGATTGCAGGCCGGCACCCATATACCCTTGCGGCAGCCGTCCGTGCGCCAAAAGAGCCTGCGCCACGCGGTCCACGGTCGCGTTGGGAACTGCGAACGCAGCGGCTCGGGAAAGAACCGGAGTGGCGATGCCGATGAGCTTACCTGCAGAATCCACAACGGCACTGCCGGATGCGACCGGATGGAGCGCGACATCCAAGCGGATGATCTGATCGAGCTTGCCGCCGCGCCAGGTCTGCGATGGTCCACTAAGGCTGCTGATGACCCCCAGAGCGGCATTAGCGCTCTGCTGGTTGCGGCCGATCAACACAATCAAGTTGCCTGGGCGAGGTGCCGAACCTTCCGCTTGATGAGCCGTGGGGATCTTCAGATCTTTGATCCGTAAAACCGCGAGGTCGGTACCGGCGTCGCGGCCGGCGACTTCCGCAGGAAACTTATCACCCGCGCCGGTTGTCACAAAGATGTCCTCGTCGCGACGCAGTGTATGCTCCGCAGTAACAACCACCCCGGGAAACCAATGCACGCCGCTCGAGTTGAAGCGCGGCCGGCCATGGACGGCGACTACTGGCGCCACGGAATTCTCGACCAGCGCCGCGAGTTCATTGGAAAGGGAAATTAAGGAACTTGCCATGTTGATGATATCTCCTGATTTCAGAATCAACGATTATGGCGTCTCAGTACATCCGTAAAACGGGTGGCCTGACCCTGCTCGATCAGTTAGGTTTGGGGAAAAAAGAGGATTCGCCGCTGCGCGGGCAACAAGAAATATTCGAACTCACACGACCGCGACCTTGACGTTGTGGATCGGCGGCAGCGAATCGAACAGGCAGTCCCACTGCTCACCTCCCTCCCTTCCGATCCAGAGCTGACCGGTCGTCGTGCCGAAGTAGAGTGCGGGTGCCTTGAGCCGGTCGATGTCCATCGCGTCGCGCAGCACGGTGAAGTAGCTCTGCTTCTTCGGCAGCCCACGCCCGAGCCGGCTCCACGACTCGCCGCCATTTTCGCTGCGCCACACCGCTGGCGCGCCGCCGGGACACGAGCGCGTCGCCGGCGCAAGGGGCACGACGTATACCGTGTCGGCGTCATGCGGGTGGACCACGATGGGAAATCCGAAGTCCGACGGCAATCCCTTGGCGATCGATCGCCACGAGTGCCCGTAGTCGTCGCTGCGCAGCACCCCGATATCCGGTCGCGGCCCCCCAGGTCCGGTCCAATCTGCCCATCCGCCGTGGTTCTGCATGTAGAGCCGACCGGGCGCGTCGTCGTGCCGCGCGATTTTGTGCACGCACTGACCATACTCGGGATAGGGATCAGGCGCGAAGCCGGCGCCGACGCCTCGATTGGACGCCTTGAATGTTTCGCCACCGTCCTCGCTCAGATAATGGCCACCGGTCGAGATGCCGAGGTGAACGCGACTCCCGTCGCGAATGATGGTGTGCATGCAGAGCCCGCCGTTGCCAGGCTGCCACTTGCGCGCGTGTTCGTGATTGCTGATGCCGGGCACTAAATCCCACGAATCGCCACCGTCATGGCTCCTGAATAAGGACGCCGGCTCCACGCCGCACCATAGATCCTTCTTGCCACCGCCGACCTCGAGTCCCCAGATGTTAGCGAGCGCGCGTCCGTCGTCTTTGGGGAAGGCCGGCGCCGACTTCGTCTCCGTGAAGCTCTTTCCCATGTCCTTCGAACGCAACACTTTCATGCCGAAGAACGGATTGCAGCTCGACGCATAGAGGAGCGGTGTCCCGCGCGTATCGATCAGCGTCGAGTACACAGGGACACCGGGCCCGAAGGGCCCGCGCAGCACGAAGCTGCGCCTTGGCTTCGCGGCATCGGCGACGAACACGCCTTTCTTGGTGCCAATTGTGAGAATGATTCGATCCGCCATCTTCAACCTCCTGAGACCGCCGGCAGGATAGTCACGACATCTCCCTGCGACAGCGTCGTGTCCACCCCGTCCAGATCGCGCACATTGTCCGAGTTCACGAATACATTCAAGTGCCGGCGCACCGTCCCCGTTTCGTCACAGACATTGCGATAGAAAGCGGACTGGCTCCGCCTGAGGTCCTCAAGTGCGGCGCGCACCGTGCGTGCTGAGATCGAGAGTTGCGCTGCTCCCGCACAGTACGGGCGCAGCGGGCCCGGGACATGGATCGTAATGTTAGGCGCTCCGCCCATAGTCTGAAACTTATCATTGGCCGTTGAGATGATGCAACCAAGGCGCTTCCGGACCGGGCCCTACATGTCTTCCGATAATGTTGCATAACGCGTGCGGACATGACGTACATCTTTCGTGACAGCAATAGATCGTCTGCGTTGTTTTTCCACTGCCTTGATGAGCGCTGTCTGAATCCAGAGAGTGCGTCCAAACGGAGGATTCAGCGGCTATCCTGTCAGTAGGTTGCTTGAACAGGTGTGCTCATTTTTGTGCCCACTCCGTGCATAGAAGCATTCCTCGCCGTTACTAGCCGGGACGCTGAATTGTTCGCGCGTGTCTTTGATAACTAGCGACATTGCGCAATTCTGGGCAAGGGTTGAGAATCCTTGTAAATGACAGAAAAGTGGCTGGGATCTTATTCGTAATCAGCAGGTCGCCGGTTCGATCCCGGCGGGTGGCTCCAGTATCTTTCCCCCTTCCATAGAGTTACAGCCATTCTGAAGATTTGTCTAGATCGCACGTTTACCATGACCTACGCGGCGGTTATTTGGTGACTGGGCGCAAGCGGCTGGATGTAGGCAAGGCTGCGAGTACCGCCAGAATGGCCTCCACATCGGGAACGACGAAAGACGCGCGCGTTGGGCCGGGGCCTATATGCACTGTCCATCCGTTAGCGCTCGACGCGCGCTCGAAGAGGTCTTCATCGGTGCGATCGTTGCCGGCGGCAAATAGAAAGTCAGGCCGTGGCCGGGCCAGCAGCAGCCGCTCCAAGGCTTCTCCCTTGTTGGCCCAAACCGGCTTTACTTCCACGATCTTCTCGCCGCGCACGGCCCGCAATTCCGTCTCGGCCAGCATCGCCTCTAGCATGGAGACAAGTTCGTTTGCGAGCCATTCCCCAAATTCTGGCTCGGCCATTCGGTAATGCCAAACTACAGAATATTTTTTTTCCTCGACGAAACTCCCCGGCGTGCGATCCACGAAGTGTTCCAAGATGGGCAGGACAGTGGCCTTCCAGTCAACCGAAGCTTCCGGCCGAAGCGCTTCCCACGCTCCCGTCTGGGGATCTCTGGCTTCGGCACCATGCTCAGCTAAGAGCCACATTCCGTTGATTCCCCCCAACCAGCGATCCAGATCCTTGGCTGGCCGGCCGGAAGCAATGGCCACCGCGTTATTCGCGTCCGATACAAGCGTTTCTAGTAAGCGAATCACCGCGCGTGGTGGTGCCGCCCGCTGCGGCGAATTGATGTGTGGAACTAGTGTTCCATCATAATCGAGAATAATAAGGCGTTGACGCGCACGCGCGTAGGCCTCTTGAACGTCTGCCATTTGCAACCGCTTCGGCTGAGTATCGGCATAATGCCCCCGTGACGCTTCCGCATCTTCGAGAGCCGTCAAAAATCGAGTTCCCCAGTGAAACACGTCGTTGCGGAGCACCCGTGCGTGCAGCGCACGCATACGATCTTGCTTCTCCTCTACGTCGAGAGCCAACGCTCGTCCGATGACATCCGCAGTCCCGTCCTCATCAAAAGGATTGATCAGCAACGCCTCCCCCATCTCCGCAGCCGCACCCGCGAACTCGCTCAATAACAAAACGCCGTCGCCACTAGGTTTGCAGGCTACGTACTCCTTTGCGACCAGATTCATTCCGTCGCGCAAGGGCCCGACCCAACATACATCCGCTAGCTTATAGAGAGCGACAAGCTCCTCTCGCTCGATCGAACGGTTTATATAGATAATGGGCGTCCAGTCTGGCTTGCCAAGCTTTCCGTTGATCTCACCCACCAACTGGTTTACCTCGCCGCGCAGTTCCTGATAACTGTTAATGCCCTCCCGCGTTGGCACGGCGATTTGGATTAGGATCAGTTTCTCTCGCAGTTCCGGGGATGACTGCAGCAATTTCCGATATGCTCGAAGTCTCTCGGGTACGCCCTTCGTATAATCAAGCCGGTCCACGGCAAGAAGCACTTTTCGCCCCGCATGTTGCGAAGCCCAATCCTGGTAGTATCGCGCTGTGGTCTTATCATTTTGAAGTAAACCCGTGTACTCTTGGGGGGCGATGCCAATCGGAAGCGCTTCGAGATGGGTCGTGCGGTTTCCCACGTCCACTCCCATCGTGCGGCTTTCGACGCCCAACACCCGCAGCACTGTTGCTCGGAACTGTTGAAGATGTCCGTGGGTTTGAAACGCAAGCAAATCTGCTCCCAGAAGACCTCTTAGCAATTCCTCACGTCGCGGAAGGACAGGGAATATTTCACTGGATGGAAAGGGGATATGCAAAAAAAAGCCGATGGCCGCCTCCGGTAAAGCAGCGCGCAATAATTGAGGCAAAAGCAGGAGATGGTAATCGTGCACCCAGATTAAGTCGCCTGGCTGATAGCGCTCGACAACGGCCCGACAGAAAATACGATTTGCTTCAACGTAGGCTTCCCAACTGGCAGCATCAAATCTAAGCCGTGAAGGAAAACTATGAAACACCGGCCAAAGCGACTGATTGGCATAGCCCTCATAGAATCTCTTGCTAATTTCGGGGGACAACTCGATAGGGAAACACCGCTCCTTCGAGGCCCAATCTTGAAGGATCGACTGACGCTCCTTGCTATCGCCTTCTCCGCTATCGCCCGCCCAGCCAAGCCAGATCCCATCGTTCTTGCTGAGCAGTGGCCGCATAGCGCTAGCCAAGCCGCCGGAGCTCGTCTCAGCGCTCCAGCCGCCGTCCGACTTTCGCAGGGTCAGGGGCAGCCGATTGGAAACGATTAGTAGGCGTCTCATTGTGTCCGCGTGCCTTTATAGGCAATTCCAATGCCGAAAGCTTGTCAGGGCCCAATAGCGACGAATCTGACCAAGGGTGGCGGGAGTGCGAGCTGCTGGTGTTCGAATAGTGCGTTGAAAGCCTAAAGGTTGGCGCTCGAACTCTACTCAACTATAAATTTACCTTCCATCCCTCTGACCGAGTCGGGAGCTATCCAAAAATGAAAAGTCCCTGGTTCAGTCACTAATTGCATCTTCTGGTTGTAAAAAGCCAAGTCCTTAGTAGTGACTGGGAATTGTACGTTCACGGTTTCACCCGGTCTCAAATGCAGTCGGCGAGCACCCTTCAATTGTCTGATAGGCCTGCTCACGCTCGCGACATCTTCGTGCACATAAAGTTGCACGATTTCATCCGCAGCGACTGCGCCAGTGTTTGTGACATCGGCTGCCAGTGTCAGAAGGCCCCCCATGCGCAGACGAGGTGCGGACACCCGCAGGTTCGAGTATTTAAAATCGGAGTAAGACAACCCGTAACCGAAAGGAAATTCTGGTGTGAAATCTACATCCACGTATTTTGAGGTATAGCCTACGGGATTTACCGGGTTTCCCAGGGGGATTCCAAGGTCACTACTAGAGGCGGGCCGGCCGGTAGGAAGCTGCGCGTAGTATATCGGCACCTGGCCGACGGTGCGCGGGAATGTGATCGTCAGTTTCCCCGATGGAACCGCATCTCCGAATAGCAGATCGGCGATTGCGGGTCCGCCCATGGTTCCAGGATGCCAGCCAAATAAGATTGCCTTCGACTTTGCCGCCGTTTCATGAAAGGTCAGAGGCCGCCCAGCCAAGACTACCGTCACGATCGGACGGCCTAATTTCGCGATTTCATTAACCAACGCCTCCTGAGCGCCGGGAAGATCGAGAAAAGCGCGGGAATGAGCTTCTCCCGAAAGAATCTGCTCTTCTCCCAGAAACAGAAGGATCACGTCGGCCATTCGGGCCTTCTGCAGTGCGTCCTTGAAACCATCCCGAGATAGGTCGCGGCTGTTCTTCAAGCCCGGCGAATACAACACGCGAGCGTTGCCGAGCTTCTCTCGAAGCGCGGCCAGCGGTGTTTGTACGTCACTCGCGCGGCCGTCCATGGCCCAAGTACCCATCTGATCTACGGGACTATCGGCGAGCGGTCCGATGATAGCTATTTTTCCGTTCGATTTTGAGAGGGGGAGAAGGTGTGCGTCGTTTTTCAACAGAACCATACTCTCGGTTGCCAGACGCTTGGCGATCTCCAAGGCTTCGGGCGCGGGCGGCTCGACAAGTACCGCTGGACTTTGGTCGAAGAGTCCGAGCTGGAACTTGAGTCGCAAAATATTGCGCACCGCGGCGTCAATCGCTCTGCGATCGACCACTCCCTTCTCGACCAAAGTTTTCAGATGGTCAAAGTAGGTTGTGCTGACCATCTCCATATCCACGCCAGCAAGCAAGGCTTTCCTGGCGGCATCCGTGGTGTTTGCGGCGTAGCCGTGCTGGATCATCTCAGGAATTGCGGTATAGTCGCTCACCACCATTCCCTTGAAATTCCATTCCCCGCGCAGAATCTTCCGCAGTATAAATAGGTTTCCCGTAGCAGGTACACCGTTCAGAGCGTTGAAGCCCGGCATCAGCGTGGCTACGCCAGCATCACTAGCTGCTTGAAACGGGGGCAGGTATACCTCGCGAAGCTGGCCTTCAGGAATCCAGGCACTGTTGTACTCCCTGCCTGCCTCAGCCGCGCCATAGCCAACATAGTGCTTGACGCAAGCAGCGATCGCGCCGGTTGAACTCAGAGAGTCGGATTGGAAGCCGTGAATCATGGCGACGGCAAGTCTGCTGGCCAAGTAGGGATCTTCGCCTAGACCTTCCGCAACTCGGCCCCATCTAGGGTCCCGCGTGATATCAATCATAGGCGCGAAGGTCCAGCGGATTCCGTCGGCAAACGCCTCATGTGCCGCAATGCGCGCTGCCTGCTCGATTAGGTCGGGATCCCAGCTGGCGGACTGTCCGAGCGGAATCGGGAAAATCGTCCGGTATCCGTGAATAACGTCGCGCCCAAACAGTAGCGGAATCCCGAGCCGACTTTCCTTCAGCGCGATCCTTTGCGCCTCTGCGCGATCCTGCGGGCTTCCTGCATTGAGAAATGAGCCCCAGCGGCCGCTGCGAATTTCACTCTTTATTTGCTCGGAGAGCGGCGTTTTCATCGATGTCGACTGGGACATTTGCCCGATCTTTTCATCGAGCGTCATACGAGCCAATAAGGACGTGATGCGGGCTTCAATGTTCCCGGATGGCGCGGCCTGCAGTACCATCACGGTTGTGAGAACAGCCGCAAACCGACAGTAACTGTTTCGCTTTGGTAGCCGCATTTAGGAGTATTTCTGAAACCCCGCGCGTTGCAAACCGCGCCGAGCTTCTCTACTTCTCATGAAGGTATCCCATACGAAGCCGGTACGCAGGTTTTCCGCCATGAGCATTGTGATGCCGGTGTCGATTCCCACGACGTCAGTGTCATACCAGTTCTTTAACGGATTGAATGCGTTTACGAAGCCATAACGGCTCCAGGTGCGCTCCCCATAGCTGTTTTTAATGTTTTTCAAAACCCGCATTGTCGCTTCAGGCAGGAATGGCAGCGAACCGCCGGTGGCGCTCGGGACCACCGTTCCATCAATCGGGCCGATCTCCGGAGGGCCGCCCCACACGACATATCCGTGCTGAGAATCCGAGGCAGTAATGCCCCACAGATCCTCGCTGTAATCCCGGAAGCGGCCGGCGAGTTCCAGACAGAACCGGCGATGAACCTCCGTGCAGATTTGCGAGTTCTTGAAGTAATCGGCGTATCGATCGCGTTTCCCGCGCAGGTCGAACCAAGCCTGCGGGTATTGATGCACGAACAGCGGCGCGTAGGAACCAATGTAACGCAGACCTGCATACTCGAATATCGTACGTTTCAAGGCGCCCCACGCCGTCTGGTCCAGGGGGTGGCTTGAGGACCCCATGCCCAGCAGATACATGATGATCAATTCGCTGTAGTAGTCCCAGCGGTAGGGCAGGAACCCGATCTCGGGAGTCCACCCGTGCGAAAGCAACGAAGTGTCCTCCGCGACCCAGGTCCAATCCACACGCTCGAAGACTAGGTCGGCTAGCCGGGTGATCTCTGGATGGCCGAAGTATTCACGGCAGGTGAGAACACCGCACAACAAAATTGCCGTGTCTATCGAAGATACTTCGGCATCCCAGATTCTTTCGCCAGTGTTGATATTGGCCCAGTGATAAAAGAATCCGCGATGCGTCGGCATCTTTTTGGAGAGGAATTCCAGGGTGGTCAAGACCCGCACGGCGACGCTTGAAAGCGAGACATAACCGCGCTTATGCCCAATGCAAAGGGCTGTGAGGCCGAATCCGGTAGCGGCGATGCTCGCAACGATCTCTTTTGAGTCGAGCCCTTTGCCTGGGCCGTTAACCCTATTGCGGTCTTTAACCAGGCCAGTATGCGGATCCGCCTGTTCCCAAAAAAAGAGAAAATTTGCATTTTCTAAATCTTCCAGGAACTGGTCATCAGCCGGCGAGAGTGACTTTTGGTTGCTGGGCTGGCCAGTCTCCGCTGCCTGCAACATAGCGGGGTAGTCGAGGTTAAAAAGGAGGGCGGCCCCGGTCCCTTCACAGCCACACTGTAATAACTTCCGACGCGACAACATTTTAGCTGAGAACCCCTGTATTGCACGCTGAGGCCTCTTTTTAAAGATGCGAAAGACTGCGAGATGCTACAGTCCTCCACAAAATGCCCCGGGCGAGAAATGGTTTTCCTTCTGATTCATCGAATAAAATGTGAGGGTCCGTAGGAAGCTTATGAGTCGGAAGTCGGCCATCTGGGCTACCACGGGCGCCGTCGCCGTACTCCTGATCCTGACTATCTACTTCGCTTCTAAACCCAAAGATTTAAAGTCGATAACGGGCGCCGTGCTTCGGCAGGACACCGACCTAGGCAAGCAACTTCCGATCGCTAATGCGCAAATTTCGCTAGGAGACAATTTGTCGGAAGGTGTGGCGACTTCTGACTCCGCCGGCAGGTTCCAAGTCAGGTTGCGACGGGATGTCCGCGTCGGCCAAATGGCAACGCTTCATGTACGGCATCCCGGCTACCGGCCCATGGACCTTTCCGAATATCTACTGGACCGGTTGTATATAATTCGCATGGCTCCAATCGACCAGACAGCCGACGGAAGTCTTGCTGCGCCCATGGTTTTATCGGATATTCGGGTGCGCTCCGCCACCAGAAGTGAGATCTCCGTCAACGCGGGCAGCGCGTTAAAGACTTTTGAGGTGGTGAATACCGGCGACGTACCTTGCGATCGCCATGGTCCCTGCTCTCCCGATGGCAAATGGAAGGCGACGGTCGGGGGCGCTTCGCTCGATGCCGGGGAAAACAATTCATTCCATGACGTGCGCCTTTCCTGTATTGCCGGTCCGTGTCCCTTCACCAAGATCGAAAAGAACTCTTTCTCTGATGGCGGCAGCCACATCGGTGTGACGATTCGAAACTGGTCCGATACCACCACGTTTCTGCTGGAAGCCGAGGTGTCGCATATCACGAGTGGCGATGTGATCCTCCAGTCGTTTCCCGCGATCTTCGATCGCACTATGAGCTTTACTTTGCCGGCGTCGGCTCAAGGCCCCAGCATAGAGGCGACGGTTAATGGGAAGGAAATTGTTTTCCCGCTCGGCCCGACTTTAGATTTGTCGTGGGCCGTCTGCACCGTCAAGACTTCAGGAGACGGCACGAAACTCTACCGCTGTGTGCTCAAATCCGGATACCGGTTTCAGTGATGCAGCAGGTCTCCAATCTCCTCGAGTGTCCGGCACTTAGGTTCGGGCAACAAAGTTTTCCTCAACGGGTCTAACTCGCAAACAATGACCGCACACCAGGGTTCACGGCGTGATTATATACTTGACACAAAGTAGTTTTAGTCATATCATTACTTAGTGGCTTTTTTCTTCGGTTTCGCGGCGTTCGCCTTCTTAACCACAGCCTTGACGTGCTCCACCACTTTCGGGTGGAACAGATGCTTTATCGCTTCGTCGTTCGTCATGTCGCGCGGATGCTTAACCTTTGCCATGGTGACCTTATGATGCCCCAGGAAACGAATCTTGTAAATCTGATTGCGAAGTTCGGCGGCAGCGATGAGAAGTGCCGCACATACCTTGAGCATCTGAAGTGGCCGGACGGTCCCAAGTGCGACCTATGCGGCTCGAAGGCCACCAAGATCGCCAACCGTCCGCAGTATGATTGCGACTCATGCCATTACCAGTTCAGCGTTACCGCGCACACGATCTTCCATGATTCTCACCTTCCGCTCTGGAAGTGGTTTCTCGCCACCTACCTGATCGTGGAATCCAAAAAAGGGATGAGTGCCAACCAACTGAAGCGCACGCTGGAAGTTAGTTACAAGACGGCATGGTATCTCTGCCATCGCATCCGCAAGGCGATGACCGAAGTGAATCCCTCCAAACTTTCCGGCATTGTCGAGATTGACGAAACCTACGTTGGCGGCAAGAAGCGTTACGTTGGCCGTGGAAGTCTTGAGGGTAAGACTATGGTGCTCGGTGCGATCCAGCGCGGCGGTCAGATCCGGCTTCGCGTGG
>Ga0105240_10008669_pt1 | contig 14518 bp, 10 predicted proteins | sample KBSC54metaG_FD_80426 | JGI IMG/M metagenome (GOLD analysis project Ga0105240, IMG submission 80426) | Corn rhizosphere microbial communities from Kellogg Biological Station, Michigan, USA - KBS C5-4 metaG | ecosystem: Host-associated > Plants > Roots > Rhizosphere > Soil | place: Michigan, USA... | reverse complement strand
TACCGCTGCGCCTACGATAAACGTCGAACTGTGTGCCGAGAACTTGGATCTGCGTAGCGCCACTGCGCACCATGAACGGTCGCTGAGTGTCCTTAGAGATTTGAAACAGCGCCTGTCCCTCGATCAGCTCGACCATGCGCCCGGTTGCGGAAAAATGTACGCGAACCCGCGACCGAGAGTCGAGGTGGATGGTCGAATGATCTTCGAGCTTGAACGAGCGTTGCTCCCCGACCGTCGTTTGATACGTGTTGGGGTCATAGAACCCAAACCAGGCGAGAGCACCGCCCGCGACACACAGGATAGCCAAGCAGGCCGCGAGGAGGAATCGTCGTGCCGTACGGCCGGGCGCCCGCGATATCCGTGCCGTGGAAAAAACTCCATCTAGAGAGACGACGCCGGCGTCCGCACGCGCTCGCTCGATGAGCGTCTCAGCACCCAACTCTCGCTGCGGATCAACGGCGGGAAGATCGCTCCACAACGCGAGGATACTCAAGTAAGCCCGTACATGCTCCGGAGACGTACGCAACCAGGCCATGAAATGCTCTTGCACGTCGCTGGCCGGGCTGTCGTACCGTAACCTAACGAACCATTCGGAAGCCTCATCGACGATCTGTTCGTTCATGGCTGCCTCCTTACTCCGGCTCGGCCCGATCCATGCGTTGGCGGCACAGCGATAGCGCTTTGGTTAGATACTTTTTCGCCATGCTGCGCGAAACCCCGAGCCGCTCCCCAATTTCGTCCAGGGAAAACCCGTCGCGCCGGTGGAGCAGCAGCACCGCCTGAGCTTTTGGGGAGAGCTTACGCAGCGCTTGCCCGACAATGAGCAGCCGTTGCTGGGCGTCGGTACGGGCTTCTGGGTCATCCGCCGGAGCTGCGTGCAGCTCGGTAACGAGCTCCTCAATCTTGACCATCGGCGGCATGGCCGTCTGCCGGACCGTGTGCTCCCGGAGTAAGTGAGTGGCAATCGTCAAAAGGTAGGCTTCGGGACTGCGGATCTCTTCATGCCGCTCGGCACGTAGCAGCCGCAGGTAAACCTCCTGAACTAAATCGGGGGCATCCGAGCGATTGCGCACCCGCTGCGACAGAAAGCGCCTAAGCCGCCTCCCGTGGCGAAAGGCCACGGCAGCCACGAAGGATTTGTTGTCGTCGGCTGACAAAAGTGCCCCATAAAAGACGCCTGCTAGTCTGTATTAGAGGGATGGCGGGAGCAAAATGGACACCCTAATTTTTTGAGGCCGGTGGCGCAATGGGACCTAGGCCAGCTGGCGCGCCGGCAAACGGGTCTCGAGCGGCTCCGGCGTGCTGCGCTTGAGGCTTGAAGCCCGCAATAGACCGCTGCGCAATCCACTGGCTACCTTGTTTAACTCATCAATCGCCACTGCGGACTGCCGCAGTGAATCCACCGTCTGCTGTGTCGCTTCGGTGAGCTGAGTCAATGCCTGCGTGATCTGCTCGGCGCCAGCCGACTGTGCCTGCATGCCTTCATTGACCGCCTCGATGCGCGGCGCCAGTGTTTGGACTTGCTGGATGATTTGCGACAACTGGCCGCCAACCTGTTGCACCTCGTGCATGCCGCGGCGGACCTCCTCCGAGAATTTGTCCATGCCCATGACGCCGGCGGCGACCGCCGATTGGATCTCCTTGACCATCTGCTCGATGTCATAGGTTGCCACCGCAGTCTGATCGGCGAGGCGGCGGATCTCAGTGGCCACCACCGAAAAGCCACGCCCATATTCGCCGGCCTTCTCGGCCTCGATCGCGGCGTTGAGCGATAGCAGATTGGTTTGGTCGGCGACCTTAGTAATCGTCACAACCACCTGATTGATGTTGCCTGCCTTCTCATTAAGGACCGCCAACTTTGCATTGATAGCGCCGGCGGCGTCCATCACATTGCGCATGGTGGTTTCCATATGGCTGAGCCCTGTCTGACCGCTACTGGCCAGAGTCGCTGAGTGCTCCGCAACCGTAGCAACCTCGCCGACGGTCCGAACCAGCTCGCGTGATGTGGCGGAGATCTCCTTGGATGTAGCTCCGATCTCAGTTACGGTCGCGGCGACTTCGCTTGCCGTGGCTTGCTGTTCTTTAGCGGTGGCGGCGATCTGCTGCGTGTTGGACATAGCGCCGTGGGCAATCTCGGCCTCGAGCTCTTGGCGGGCCAGCTCGTTGGACTTGAAGATCTGCACCGCGCGGCCCATCTCAGCAATCTCATCCTGACTGCCCGCTGACGGTACAGTCGTGTCCAGCTCGCCGGCGGCCAACCTCATCATGGCCTGGGTCATCTGCGACAGTGGCTTCACAATGCTGGCGGCAATAGCCAGCGCAAGTCCCACACCGAGTGCGAGCAAGACCGCCCCGACAATCACCTGCATCAAGAATGCGCTCGAAAGCTGCTGGCTGGTCCTGTCTTGTAAGGCCGTCATGTCGTGGAGCAGCGATAGGCGCGCGACCTCAAGCCGCGACTGCATCTGCGCCAAGGGTGACTCAATACTCGTTGTGTACACTTCATTGGCTCGCAACAAGCTGGTCGAGACCTCCTCGAAGCTCTGGCGATAGGCGGTCATTTCCGCGGTGATCTCTGGGATGAGCTGGCGAACTTCCGCGGAACGTGCGTGTTGGTCGAGTTGTGCGAGCGCTTTCTCGGCGGCCGCGAAGTTGGCGGCGAAAATGCCCGGTCCTTGGACGTCGCGAGTGGCCAAGAAACGCCAGTTAGCTATACGCACCAGTAACATCGCGCCATTCACCTTGCTGGCCTCCTCCGTCAGCCCGCCGCCAGATCGCTCGACGGCGGTGAGCATCCGCTGTGTGGCGGCGGTCAGCTGGTCGCCACCGGTGTAGAGCTTCGCGCGCGCTGCTTTAATGCGGGTGCCGAGTGCGACGAGATCCTGGAACTTAGGGTCAAGTGTATCCAGGCCGTCCGACACCTCCTGATAAATTCGGACGCGCTCGCTGGACAGAGGGACCTTCGCGGCCGCTTGCATAAGCTCGCGGACCTGCGCCATAGCGTCCTTAAAACGCCGCACAGCGGTATCGTCCTCAGCGCTCGTGTATCGCAAGGCATAGCGCTGGAGCATTTCCAAAAAACGATCCGCCTCGAGGATACGCATCGTGTTCTCCGAAAGCATGAGCAGGTTGCCGACCTTACCCTGCACGCTCGAAATGCGTACTGTCGAGAACAGCGCCAACGCCAGAGTTAATGCTACCAACGCAGCAAACCCCGCGTAGATTCGAGACTTGATTCGGTATCGATTCAGCTGAAAGATCATGGAGCGCTCCGCGAAAAATCTTGCCGGTTAGACGATCACACTTCGATTGCGACCTTGCTTCTTTGCCTCGTACAGCGCTTGATCCGTACGCGCCATGAATTCGAGCAATGAGGTATTACTTTGGGGTATCGTGGTGACGCCCCCGACACTCACCGTAAGCTGCCGCCGAGTGCCTGCGCTATCGGGAAACAGTTGCAGTTGCTCAACTTTGCAACGGATCGTCTCCGCGAGTTGGCTAGCTCCGGGCCCAGGGGTATCCGGTAGAACGACCGCAAACTCCTCGCCGCCAAAACGCGCCGGCAGATCCGCTGGGCGGTGACAGCATTCCTGAATAGCCGCGGCGACTTGCTTCAACGCCTCATCGCCGGCTAGATGGCCGTAACTGTCGTTGTAGTGCTTGAAGTTGTCTACATCGACGAGCAACAATGAGAGCGCAGCCCGTTCGCGTATGGCACGACGCCACTCGGTCTGCAGATACTCATCAAACCGCCGCCGATTGTTCAACCCGGTCAGACCATCCAGATTCATGAGGCGTTGTAGCTCGAGATTCGCCTCCGTCAGCTGCCGCTGACTTTCGCGGAGTGCGCGATATGCCTCGTAACGTTGCACCTCGTTGAGATAAGCACGTGTATGGTAGCGAACGCGTGCAATTAGCTCGAGTCGGTCCGGGCGTGTCACCAAGTAGTCATTGGCCCCTACGGCGAACGCCTCGCTTTTCGTCTTCGGATCTTCCTGTGACGAAAGCACAATAACCGGGATGTTGCGTGTGGAGGAATGGGACCGGTAGGTCCGGACGAGCGACAACCCGTCCGCCCCTGGCATAACCAGGTCCTGCAGAATAACGGTTGGAGCGATCTGTTCGGCGGCTGCCATGGCCCTGGCGGGGTCCGCGCAAAAATGGAATTCGATGTCAGGCTCTCCTTGCAAGGCGCGCCGCACCGCTTCCCCGACCATGAGCTGGTCATCCACCAGAAGCACCATAGCGGTGTAGCGCTCGGTAGCCTGCTCTGGTGCTGATTGTGTATTCATTGCCGATACCATGACAAATGCTCCGCTTAAGTCGTGTTGTTCGGTCAACGACTGAACACGTTGACTAGCCGTGGAGCGATGGCCTCCAACGGCAGGATGTCCACAGCGGCTCCCAAGGTCGCCGCGGCTTTAGGCATGCCATAAACAGCGCTGCTCGCCTCATCCTGAGCAATCGTGTAGTGTCCCTTTTGTCGCATTGTCTGCAGCCCCTTCGCGCCGTCGCGCCCCATTCCAGTCAGTAGGACACCGACGGCGTCCCCCGACCACAGCTCGCTAGCGCTTTCAAAGAAAACATCGACCGAGGGCCGGTACGGCTGCTCACGCGGCTCAGGTGTGTAGCCCACTCGATGAGCTGACTTGAAGATCAGATGATCATTCGTCTTAGCCAGTAATACGACTCCGGCCGAAGGGCGCTCGCCTTCGCTCGCCACGCGCACCGGCAGCGGCGACTCACGACTTAACCAATCAGCCATACCGGAGGCAAAGCGCTCATCGACGTGTTGGATGACAACAATCGCCGCAGGAAACTCCTTAGGAAGCGCCGCCAAGATGCGCGCCACGGCCATCGGGCCGCCGGCCGAGGCGCCGATGGCGACCAGGCGCTCGCGCCGGCTGATCACCCACGTATCCCCAAACATATCGGGCGTAGGTATGAAGCGGCGCGTACTCACAAGTTTGGCGATGGTGTCGATTTTCTGTAGGAAAGCCGCTCCGGTGGTTCGCAAATCCCCGCTTCCCGGAACCGGCGCGTCCACCGCGTCGATTGCACCATGACCCATCGCATCGAATATCGGGCCGCCGTTGGCGCCTACACTGGCGGTAACAATCAAGATTGCGCAGGGCGAGGTAGCCATGATTCTGCGCGTCGCCTGCGCACCGTCGATGCCAGGTAGCAAGAGGTCCATCAATACGACATCCGGTGTGTCTTTTGCGCACAGCGCTATCGCCTGCGCCCCATCGCGCGCCACCCATACAATCTGATGCTCTGAGCGCAGCGCTAACGCACGCCGCAGTACAGCGATCATCGATGGGGCAGCATTAGCAATACCAATCCTCATAAACCCGCCTTACCGATGAGCTCCGTCACGGCGTCAATCAAAGACTCGTCATGAAAACTACTCTTCGCTAGATAGAAATCGGCGCCCGCATCAAGCCCGCGGGCACGGTCCTCAGGACGATCCTTGTAGGATACGATCATCACACGTAGGGACCTCGCATGCGGATCTCGGCGAATCAGCTTCACAAGTTCGATGCCGTCCATGCGTGGCATGTCGATGTCCGTAACCACGAGGTCGAACTCCCCGGCGCGCACCGCATTCCAACCGTCCATGCCATCTACAGCAACTTCGACCTCATAACCGGCGTTTGTCAGGAGCTTGCGCTCGAGCTCACGCACAGTAAGCGAATCTTCTACGATCAGGACTCGTTTGTGGTTCTTCCCCGTCACCTGCGTCGGCTTGTGGGAAAGGCTACTTAGAACGTTAGCGGCGACCAATCTCTCCACCGACCGCTTGACATCCTCCACATCCAGGATCAACACCGGCGAGCCGTCTTCCATCAAGCTCGCGGCACTGATGTCCTTAATCTTGCCCAGACGCGGATCGAGCAGATGTACGACCAGCTCGCGCTCTCCCAGCAAGCGATCGACCACAAGGCCGTAGGCTCCGCCCTCCTCGCCGAGGACGATCACCGTGAGATCGGGGGAACTCGCCGCCGCCTGCTCGCAGTCGAGGACTTGGTGGGCGGCAACCAGGCCGATCCGACGGCCGTGCAGGTCAAAATGGGGCCGGCCCTCGAGGTACGCCACAGCCTGCGGCGCGACCCTGAGCGTGCGCACAATGCCGGTCAGCGGCAAGGCATAAGGCTCGCCGCCGACTTCAAACAGCAATGCGCGCACGACGGATAGGGTTAGCGGCAGTTGTAGTTGGAACTGAGTGCCCCGGCCGCGTTCCGAGGAAATTCGCAACGTGCCGCGTAGCTTCTTGAGGAGATCGTGCACGACATCGAGCCCTACCCCACGTCCGGATATCTCCGTCACTGTGTCGGTCAATGTAAAGCCGGGCAGCAGCAGAAAGTCGAACAACTCCGACTCGCTCAGGCGCTCGAGGGTGGCGGCGCTCGCCAGGCCACGCTCCGCGATACGCTTCTTAACCCGCTCTAGATCGATGCCCGCGCCGTCGTCACGGACGCTTACGAGTAGGCGTCCAGCGCTTTGCCGCGCCTCCAGGTGGATCGAGCCTTCGCGCGCCTTGCCGGCGCGAGAGCGGTTTTCGGGCATCTCTATGCCATGGTCCACTGCGTTGCGCAGCAAGTGACCTAGAGGTGCATCGAGCTGTTCCAGTATGTCGCGGTCAACCTGCGTGCTCTCTCCCGCGACCTGCAGCCGGACCTCCTTCTGCAATGTACGGCCCAGATCCCGGATCATTCGCGGAAACGCGCGCGTTGCGTCGAGAAAGGGACGCATACGGCAACTCACTGCTTCCTCGTACAGCCGCTGCGAAAGCGAGACGGCACGACGGTCGAAGGTCTCAAACTCACTCAAGCGCTCGGCGAGCACCCGCGCACACTCTAAGGCACGCTCACGGGCGCTTGCCAGCTCAGTAACTAACGGGTCTGCGACGTGCTGTCCGACGAGATGCTCTTGCAGCCTTTCCAACCGAACGGCAACGTCATTTTGCAGGCGCTTTAGGCGTAGCAGCGACTGTGCAAATGGCTGTAGCCGCCGCGATTCAACGAGCGACTCACCCGCCAACCCCAACAGCCGATTCAAAGTCTGCGCAGTGACTCTCAGAACACGGTCGTGACTGTTCGCTACCGGAGCGTTGTCGTCCAGGGCGGGCGCGAGCTCTGCTTGAATCTCCTTACCGGGCAGGGGCTCGGCTTGGCCGCCTTCCAGCGCACGCCGTAGGGACTCCACACACTGCTCGATCTCCCCCGCAGAAGTTTTTTCCAGCTGCGCTAACTCATGCTCGGTGCTTTGCGAAATCTTGCGCAACAGGTCCAATGCTCGCAGCAGATTGTCAATCTGACTCTGGTGCAAAATGAGCGCGCCGCGCTGGGCCGCTACAAAACAGTTTTCCATCGCGTGAGCGACCAACACTCCGGCATCGATACCCACGATGCGCGCCGCTCCTTTGATAGAATGAGCGGCACGCATGCAACTCTCCAGGTGCGCCGCGGCGCGCGGGTCGCGCTCCAAGGCCAGCAGGCCGGTGCTCAACAGCTGAGTCTGCTCCTCGGCTTCCCGCCGAAACAACTCTTGCATCGAGGCTTGACTGAGGTCCGTGGCGCTCATGCGAGTGTGCGTGTAATTGTTTGGGACAACCGATCCACGTCGAGCACCCCGATGGAGCGTTGTGCGAGCACCAATACTCCCTGCGAATGGCTTACGCCGGTTTTCGCGAGTGTGGTCGGCACCGGTTTGAGGTCATGGGGGTGATACCGGGACACACCGCAAACCTCATCCACCGGAATGGCGACCGGCCCCGTAACCGACTCGATAACCAACAGACGCGCCGCCGCGGACCCGCTTCCCTCTCGAGTCTCCTGCGCCCCTCCACCTGGTGGAAGACGTAAGACCATCGACAGAGAGATGCAAATAAGCAGCACGCCACGCACATTGGCTACGCCTAGAACCGCTGCGTGAGGATGATGTGGCAGTGAATGGATGAAGCGCGCTTCGACGACTTCTTTGCAAGAACGCACCGGCAAGCCGAAATATTCCGCACCGAGCCGGAACGTCATAACAGAGTGCGTCCGGGTGTCGATCCCCGAGGGGGCGACCTCGAGTTGCGAACTCCAGGACTTATGCGATTCTTCAGGCGACCTGACGTCAAGTACTGCTCTACCGGCGGCACTATAGATTGGACAGTTGCGGCAATGGATATGTTGCTCAAGGTGCCGGCAAGTCTTGTCGCCCTTCACCCCGATACGGTTCCAGCAGGCGTCGACCGCAGGAGGGACAGCGGCTATCACTTCTGGCATGGACGTGCTCATGGCGCCCGGCCTCGCGATTGCGCACGGCGAGCGCGTTCAAGGAGTTGGTCAGCGCCCGCACGATCTCCCGCGGATCGAAGGGTCTCAGCCAAGTGAATCAATGCTTCGTAATGTGAGGGATCTAGATAAAGTACTCGGCGGTAGTATTCACGAGCTTGCGAGCTGTCCCCGCGGGCATCGCAGAGTAGGCCGCCAAGGTAATAGGCATCGACAGATTGCGCATGCGAGCGTAGATGCTGCTCACAACATCGCAGCGCTTCGTCGAACTTACCTTCATCCGCCAGCTTGCGCGCCCGCTCCAGCAAGCTGTCGGCAACCGCTGGAGGCCGAGCCGACAGCTCTGGTTTGGAATCGCTTACCGCAGTAGTCTTTGCTACGGCTCGCGTCTCAGCAGAGCGACTCGGGGGGAGCGAAACAGACTTGCGGGATACGGACAGACTCTCGCGGTGCGGCGGTTTAAGAGCCATCGAGCGGGCTAGGGCCGACTCGGCGCGCACAAAAGCAAAAGCGAGTGGGATACGGGTCGAAATGAGCGGGCAGTCGACAAACAGCGGTCCCTCGGCGGGACCCACAAAAAGCATGCCCTCGGGAGCGAGCAGCCGCTGTAACACCTCGAGCGCGCGTTGCCGTGCCGCCAGGTCGAAGTAAATCAACACGTTGCGGCAAAAGATCGCGTCATACGCAGCACCCTCAGGGAAAGCGTCCGCGGCAAAAAGATTGGCTTGCCGAAAGCGCACTTGGCTACGCACGCGCTCACTCAGGCGAAACCCACGTGCAGCCGGCTCGAAATGACGCTCACGGAAGCTCAGATCCGCGCCCCGGAAGGAGTTCTGCCCATAGACACCGCGCCGGGCGTGCTCGATGGCGCGCTCGCTAATATCAACGCCATCGACGCTGAACTGCATGGCGGATAGCCCCGCATCAAACAGCGCCATTGCAATGGAATACGGCTCCTCGCCTGTAGAGCACGGCAGGCTGAGTGCTCGAAAGTTGAAGTTTGATGGACGCAGTGTGCGGCACGCGAAATTCACGAGCGCAGTTAGGGCCTCGCCATGCCGAAAAAAGCAGGTCTCCGGAACGACCACCGCCTCGATGAGCTCCTGCTGTTCGCGCTCTGAGGAGCACAGGTGGGCCCAATAGTTCTCCGGGTCCGGTATCCCGCGCAGCTCGCAACGCTGTCGCACAGCTTGCTCGATAGCAGATGAGCCGATCGAGCTGGCGTCCAGGCCGATTGTCTGCTTGAGAAAAGCCGCCACGTTCTCGAGGCTCATCCACCCACCTCGAGATCCGTGCACAGCGCCTCAAACACAGCCGGTGGTAGCAAGCTCTGTACGTCAACCCGCTGTACCAGCTTATCGCCCACCGTAATGAGGGGGCCAACGTAAGCGGCTCCCTGGGCCCTAACGCCGGAAGGTATGAAGCTGCCTTCATCAAGCTCGATAGTGTTGGTCATTTTCTCGGCGATCATTCCCAGCAACCGGCCGCCCTGCTCCTGCTCAAAGGGTGTTACCAGGATAATCCGGGTGCTCATGAGCCGAGTTGCCGGCCGCCCGAGGGCGAGCCAGGACAGATCTACAACGGGGACCGGCGTAGAGCCATACAGCAAGACCCCGGCCACGCCGGCGGGCGCACCGGGAATGAACTTGATGCTCACAAGCGGTAAGACACGCGCGATCAGGCTGGCGCGCAGGACGTACCAGTCGGGGCCAATCTGAAACTGTGCAAACAGAGTCGTCACGACGGGCGCGGGTCCTCCCTCCCGTTCAAACCAGGTGATTATTGTCACCTCGACAGGCCGCCCGCTCCGTGAGCAGTGTCAATGAATGAGTGGAGCTTGGTTGAAAAAGGCGCCCGTGGGCACGGCCAAGCCCTTGTGCGCCGCATCAACCATGACCTACCCCCTGCCAAACAGGCGCTCCGGCGCTACAGTTGATTAACGTAACCTCCAGACGGATCGACCGGTGCTGAAGAAAATCGCTGTGAAGCAGCTCACAGTTGGGATGTTTGTGCATGGATTCGATGCGAATTGGCTCAAACACCCCTTCTGGCGCAACCGCTTCCTAATCAAGGATGCCGGTTGGGACCCCCGCGCAAGCACTGTCCCAAGTGGCGACCTGGAAAGGCCACTTTGACCCAGTCATCTTCCAGTCATTCGTCAAGAGCGTTGGGATCTACCCGACCGGCTCCCTGGTCCGGATGCGCTCCGGCCGACTTGCTGTGGTGCTCGAACGCGTCTCGCCCCGCTTCACGGACTTAAAACTCCTGACTCACGCTCAGCCCAATGGTGCGCGGCGGGATGATTTGTGCGAAGTAGCCCCCGGCAGCAGCATAATAACTATTCCCTGCAATAATTCCGCGCTCGTTCCCAACATTGTTCAGATAAAGATTGACCGTGAACCGCTCAGCCTGAATACCGGCGCGCATGTTCACTGTCGTATAGGCGGGAAATATCAGTCTTGGAACTTGAGCCGTCGGGGGAAAATCTCCATAGCGTTTGCCAATGTAGCCCGCAGTTGCTCCGACGAAGCCCGTACTACCCCCGAAATGGGCCACATCGAGGTCCGCGCTTAAGCTACCGGAAAAGCGCATGCTAGTCGGCAGCGGCGCGCCATTAGGTCCGTATGAGCCGGCATTGGCAGGAAAACTCGATGTCAACACGGCGTGGTTGTAGGAGCCAACGGCGGACACGCGCAAACTTTGTATAGGATGGGCCTGCAAAGAAAGTTCTAGGCCTGCGCTTTTTGCGCGGCCGCCGTTTGTTTGATACCCGTCAAACGCAGGCGGCCCCGTATTCACCGTTACCTGGATAGCGTCCCAATCGATGTAGTAGGCTGAAGCGTCGTAGACGAATCGACGCTCGTCCAGGCTTCCCTTGACGCCGATCTCATAATTCTTTGTAGTGGCAGGCGCATAGGTCGCCGGGGTTTGATAGTTGGCAAATGATTGATTGGCTCCGCCGAGCTGGTAGCCGGTTGCCACGCGAGCGTAGACCATGAGATCAGGAGTGAATTTGTATTCCGGTGTCACAAGCCAGGTGAAGTCGTGGCCCGTCGAGCGGCGCGTCGGCTGGAAAACGGGAACCCCAGGGGCGGGAGCACCCGCAAAGACATCGGTAGATATGCCGAAGTAGGCATGATTGAAAGCTTGCTGATAGTAGCTTTCGCGCCCGCCGACCTGGATGTCAAATTGGTTGGTCACGTGGAATGTCAAATCACCGAGACCGGCCTCCTCTGCAAGCGTCGTCGGTGGATCGCCAAGATGACCCGCTGTTTCAATATAGAAGCTGCCTACATGCGCACCCGTGACGGCATTATTGGCGTCGATATACGTAAACCCCGTGTTATCTTCATGGGTATAGAAGCCGCCCACCAGCCAGTCGACCCAATGGCCGATCGAGGACGACAGGCGAACTTCCTGTGAGAATTTTTTGTCGGTCCAGTGACTGGGATTTTCCGACCCGCCGACGCCGAAATATTGGTTAGCGAACGGACCAAACGCCGCGGTGAGCTCATCGTTATGCTCATCTGTCTGGACATCGTATCCGGTTGCGGAAACGACGTTCACACCGGCAACTTGGGCCTTTAAAGTCCCATTGAACGCGCGTACTTGGTAGAGATTTTCCCCCGCTCCCGGCAGTCCAGTTTGCTTCAGGTCGCCCAGCGTCGGTTGCATAGCGCTGTCGACATTGATCGTACTGTTGGCATTGCTACTGTCGTTCTGCAGCAGCGCGGTGAGCTTGAACGACAAGTTCTCTGTTGGACGGAACAGTGCGGAAATGTGTGCACCGTAGACGTCCGCTGAGTTTACGTTGGTCTGACCGGTCTGAACATTGTCGATATAGCCCGGATCGCGCCGGTCGAACGCGCTCACCCGCACGGCGAGCTTATCCGATATAGGAATGTTGGCTGAGGCACGCACCGCATAGCCGAGCGCACCATCGGGAATGTCTTCACCGATGACCTGCACGTGCGCGCTAAAGCCGTCAGTGGCGGGATCCTTGGTGACGACCTTAATGACTCCACCGATACTGTCGGCGCCGTAAAGAGTACCTTGCGGACCTTTGAGGACCTCAATGCGCTCGATCAAACTGGGATCGATGTCCGGTAGGCCGGTCGCCTGACCCGCATCGGCCAGTCGCTGGCTCGAGCCAAAGATCGAGTCATCGATCACGTAGCCGACGGTGGGCGTTTGCGCGCCCGGAAAACCCGAGGAAGACAACCCGCGTATGGTCACGCTCGGTCCGCCGTTTCCGTAGGGTCCACCGCCCAGGAGGCTGAGACCGGGAACCGACGCAAAATAATCCTGCATCCGAGTTATGTTGTCTCGGGCGAGATCGTCTCCATTCAGAACGGTCACGGGAACCGGCACGTCCTGGAGCCGTTCGGCCTTCTTCTGCGCCGTGACCACCACTTCCTCAAGGCCTCCTGCCTCGCCGCTAGCCGCATGTGCGCCGGCCACCGGAGCAGCTCCCGCAGACGCTGTTGTATCTGCCTGAGCCAGTCGAAATCGGGCCCAAAGGGATGAATCACCGCCTTGTTCACTGTCGTCAGCGTGGGTTGGGCCCGCACTATCCTCTTGAGCAAGGCGGAACGTTCCGTCCGCGGTCGCCCGCGCCGTCGGCTTATTCGAGAAGACGGCGACTGTGCGGGAATTCAGAAACTCGTAATGCAGGCCGGAGTTAGCCAACAGGCGGCGCAAGACTGCTTCCGGAGTAAAGGTACCGCTGACCTGAGGCGCGACGAGTCCTTTGCTGTCGCGAGAATCAAGTACGACTTGGACGCCGGTCTGGCGTGAAAACTCCAGCAGCGCGCTATCAATGGGCTGCGACTCTATCTTTAGCGTGATGGGTAACTGCGGGGGACCTTCGGCTGCCGCCCGGGTGATCGATGACACGACTCCCAGTATCACTGCTACCGCAAATCCCATGATCTTCGCTTTCATTTCCGATCTTCCCCGTATAGGCCACCGGTGCTGTGCTGGGGGCCTTTGCGTAGTATTAACCGCCGTACGAGAAAAACGGGTGACTGTCCCGCAGAGACTCAATTTGCGGCCGAGGGTCGCTGGAGTCACCACTTTTTGTGGAACTGCGGTTATAGGTAGATGGGAGGCTCTCCCTCGAGGACGTTGTGCCAGATTCAAGCGGTCCAAAGCAGAATTCCGAACGGCATTCGCCGGCGTCCCGCTTCGCCGGTCGGGCTTTCGTAGAGTACGCCTCGGGCCTGCACCGCTACCTCGCACTCCGACTGCGCAACTCAGAGGATGTTCGGGATCTGGCGCAAGAGGTCTTTCTGCGCCTGCTGCGCTTTAACAAGCGGGAGTTCGTGGAGCAGCCTCAGGCGTATTTATATCGGGTCGCCTACCACGTCTTGTGCGACTTTCGCGGCCGCGAGGCGCACGAACTCGTCAACTTCGACTCGGAAAGCTACGAGCAGTCGGCAGTGGAGGCGGCAGACCATTCTCCGGCACCGGAGGAGGCTTACGACCAACGAGTTCGCCAGATGAGATTGGAGCGTGCCCTGGAGACATTACCTCCGATGCAGCGTGCGGTGTTTCTAATGCAGAAGCGGGAGGGACACTCTTATGCGGAGACGGCGCAAGCGCTCGGGTTGAGTGTGAAGACAGTGAAGACGTACTTATTCCGAGCGGTGTGCCACTGCCGGGAGGCTATTTCGGATGAGTACGAGTCGCGAGGCGAGAACCAGTCATGAATAGCTATCAACGGAATGACGAGCTCAGCGTGAAAGAGCAAGCCGCTCGCTGGCTCTGCGAGCTGATAGGTGATTCGAGCGACCAGCGGCACGCCTTTGCGCAGTGGTTGCGGGAGTCACCGCGTCACGTCGAGGAATTCCTACTCATGACCGCCCTGTGGCATGACCTGGACTGTGTTGGTTCGACAGACTCCGCGGCCGTCGAACGCGCTATTGCCGAAGCCGGTATGACCAATGTCGTTGCCTTGCAACCGAAGAGCGTTGCACCGGAGCTGCCTTCTTCACCTGCGACACCCGAATCCTCAGAACCGGCGGGTAATCACACCAGCATACCTCGGCGTTGGCGAATCAGGACCTCTGGCCGAAGCACGCGGTGGGCTGCTGCTGTGGCCGTCATTTTCGCGGGCGGAGTTTTGGCCTGGTACGCGCTATCCCGAGACTCGCAAGTCTACGCCACCACCATCGGTGAACAACGAGCCATACGGCTTGCGGACGGCTCTATCATCAACTTGAACACACAGT
>Ga0105240_10008668_pt1 | contig 14519 bp, 28 predicted proteins | sample KBSC54metaG_FD_80426 | JGI IMG/M metagenome (GOLD analysis project Ga0105240, IMG submission 80426) | Corn rhizosphere microbial communities from Kellogg Biological Station, Michigan, USA - KBS C5-4 metaG | ecosystem: Host-associated > Plants > Roots > Rhizosphere > Soil | place: Michigan, USA... | reverse complement strand
GGTGTTTCTTAGGTACCGGCTAATTGTACGTTAGGAATGTTATTTGAGGGGACTCCTTGTGGTGAAACAGCTAAAGTCGGCGGATACATTATGTCCGATAACAGATATTACTGTTAAGTCGGTGAAGGCAGGGGATTTTCTAGTGCTTTAAACTTCTTGAAATCTATGCCGGTGATACTAATACCTTTTGCTCTGGATGGGCAATGGCCTGTTCGTGGGGTACCAAAACTATAAACGCTTCGATGTTCCCCCCGTCCTTCATGGCGCCTGAGAGCCTGTGTAGGGAAGCGCCGCGCCGCCCGGCCTGCACTGCAACATGCCGTAGGACACCAGGCGCCTGGTCTAAATCCACCGGCTGCATATCCAAATCTAATCCCAAGGCTTTGAGCGCCGGCTTCAGTGCTTCCGGATCGGTCGCCCCTTTTGCCATTTTCATCAGTGCGCCAATATTCAGCATTCAGCTTTTCTCCCCCACTTTTAGTGCTTGATCTCGCATGTCCATGTGCCCGTATCGGAAACATTGGTGCTGTTTAGCACGAAGGACGTTCCGGCAGTGATGGTGCCGATATAAGGTGCCCCTGGGTTCGTTCCGCCGTTGCCACGCGAACAGGCAATTTTCCCGCTGCTGTCTCCAGCCTGAACTTCAGCAGTTGTGATGGTGCAGGTTCCCGCCGTCATCGTACAGCTTCCGACTGGAAAAACGCCTGCGGAGCCGCCCTTAATCTGGTTTCCCTTGGACATGCCATTGATGCCGGAAAGGGCAGTGGTTGCTCCTGTGAAATAGTTATCCGAAACGACGTTCGATTGCCCGGTCGAATTGTCATTGACTCCGACCGCTTGTGATGCGAGATAGTTTTTGGTGACCAGCGCGTACGATGCTGATCCAGTCGAGAATCCGTTGCCTGTGCCGCCGTAAATGTAGTTGAAGGCTGCCAGAGGATTCGCCGTTCTCAGGTCGAAAACATTGCCGCGAAACGATCGCCCGAAATTCAGAACAAACATGCTGTTAGAGCCGCCGAGGCTATTAATTCCATTCACCCCGGTGACCAGTCCGCCGTTCATCTGGTTTGCAGCATAGATGTTGAAATTGGCGCTTGAACTCGATATTCCAACATGGCTGCTACTTGCTCCACCCGATGAATTGCCAAGATAGACGTTGCCCTGGGCAGCGCCATCGACCAGCAGGCCGTTGATATCACCGTTCGAAGAATTCCCGAACCATTGTTCACTTAGCTCTGCACCACGCCAGCGAAAGCCCGCGTGTGCGACGTTCGAAACATTATTTCCATACACCGAAACCTGAAAGCCATTCACTGAGAGGATGCCGTCTTTGCCGGAACCTCTTCCGGTGTTCCCCTCGACCGAAACGCGCCGCGCCCCATTCAGGGCCACGAAGCCGCAAGGAATGCTGGTGTCATCCATGCTCTGACATACAGACGAAAACGTGCTCTCTCCAACAGTGGAATCCGTCGCACCCTGCAAATAGATTCCGATGCCCGCGAGGTTCTTGTAGCGATTGTGATGGATCACATTCAAGGTGGGAGCGTACTGAGGAATTCCGCCGCCGCCGGTATCGTTTGCGAGAGAAGGCCAGCTGTCTGCTGTCGCTGTTGCGCTGGTCGTCCCACCGCTAACTATTGTGTATGAATCATCGAACCCCGTACCCCCGACCGAAGTGCTTCCGATGATTTGAATATGATCGCCTGGAATCAAGGCCGGATTGCAGGTGCCGCTAAAATTAAATGTCACCACGTTGCTTGTGCGGCTCAATCCACCTGGAGAGGCAAGGGTAGCGCCGCCGCAAATCACCGTCCCGTAATAAGCGCTCCCGTAACCAGACGAATTCGCATCTGTTCCCGCGCCTAGAACGACATCCTTGATTGTGTTGTCGTGCTCGCTCGATTCGAACAGATCGAAGAGTAGAAAACCAAAATCCGCAAAGCTATTGTCGACGGTATTTCCGGAAATCTCCCAATCGTATGACGGCAAAGTAAAGTTATAGACCGCCGCGCCGGATGGCCCTCCTGTTGTCCAGTAGCTGGAACAGCCACCATTCAGGAACTGATTTTTGGTGATCTTCACGTGCTTGGCTGCGCTGAGAATAATTCCCGCGTTCAGCCAGCTATTGGGAGAGACCGGGCAGCCGGTGAAACCTGTGATCGTATTGTCGTGGAAATTGACGTTCTGAACCGTCCCGCCTGTGACGTTGAAGGCCGCGACGGTGTTATTTGTGCCCTGAAATTTGAAGCCTCCGATATCGAGAGCACTGATCCCGCTTCCCGCGAAGGCCTCTTGAATCATCGTCGTTGGACTTATCGAAATCGTAGTGTTGTTCCCCTGCCATCGCACCGCACCCGCGAAATTAATCGTTCCCGTTGTCTTGCAATTTCCATTGGCAGGGAAGATCAGCAGTGCGCCAGTTGCATCCGCAGCTGACACCGCCGCTTGTAGCGCTGTGGTGTCATCCGTCGAGCCGTCGCACCTGGCGTAGTAGGGAGAGGCCTGCACATTGATGCTTGCGTTAGTGGTGCCCCCTATAATCGAAAGTCCGGTCGGAGTCACCTCGCATGGATTGGTGAAAGTGCCCCCACCGACTGTGCAGTCGCTCGCTGTGCGACCATCTGTCACGATCACCAATGTTCCCGAACTCAGTGCAGGTGGAACGCCGTGCGCCGGTGAAGCAACTGGAACGCTCCGGCTAAGTCCTGCGGCCGTGACCGAGGCGGGATATCCATTTCGATAATCGATCAAAAAACAATTGCTGCAAAGCGCGGGAAGGGTCCCCGCTGCATGGCGCGCTAGAGAGGGATCGATAACAAGCAGGCAGGGAATTGAGCTATCCGGATTGCAGGCCGCCATCGCCTTGGTAACCCTCGCTCCTACATCGCTCCCCGGAAACTGCCTCACATAGAGAGTGCTGTCCGTTTGGCCGAAGGCGAGAATCCCGCCGAAGATCAGACCGCCGATAAGCAGGAGTTTTCCAAGCATGGAACCGCTGCTCATAGTAGCCGCGCCGGGATTGCTCGCAAACTGTACTCCACCTGCTGGGAGATATGCGGGCTCAGTCGGTGCGTAGTCTGTTGCAGGCGCAGTAGGGCTGCTTGGCGGTGCCGCTGTGACTACAGGTAGGAAAGATGAGCTAGGGCGAGTCGGAAGCGCCGGGGATGCGACAGGAACATTGATTCCCAGCCCACTGAGCAACCCAGCCGAACCGACCGGGCTTACGGGAAGGACTGGATTCGCCCTCGGTACCGTGATGGCCCCGCCGCCGCTGAATGGCGCGATTACATATTGCGGGTTCGCCGATGGGCTATAGATCGTGCCTACGTCTGTATTGAGCATCGTCATTGCTTTAGCTCTCCGTACAAGAGGGAAGGGAACAGGGGTGCGCCCTCGGAAGGCGACGCGCCGAAAAAACTATTGCGCGACCACGTTGTGCAGGCCGGGGGTATCCGAGGCCTTCGGTGCTGTGGATGATTCCAACGCAGGCGCGTGTACATCGCCCTGGAAATCATGGATGGTGGATTCGACAACGGGCATGAACGTCGAGGTGAAATATTCAAAGAGAACTTTCACATCACCCGCGCACTTTAGGTCCTCTGGAATATCGAGACCTTTCGCGGCGATTGCCTCCAGCACTTCCGGTCCCAGTTCCTCGAACCTCTGAACTAGACCTACAATTGCGGCCTTCAATTCAGGGGCATCTTCAATGCCGGTCGCGAGTACCTTTTCGGTTTGCGCTGCATATTTGAACGGTGCTTCAACAATGGAAATCACCCGCTCGCCGATTTTCTTAATGACTGTGATGACGCTCATACTCTTCCTCTCCTTCTCCGGTTAAATTCGCCCATCCGCGAGCGATGATGATTTTGTTGTTGAGTTCGCACATGCTTCTAAGTGCGGACACTTCTTTGGTCAGCTGATTCCAACGTTCATCGTGCAATCTATGTTTCGAATGATCGCTAACGAGAAGCCAAACCAGCATTCCAAACCAACCGAGAACGACGGGCACACACCCGATGATGACGCCTTGCGCAAAAGTCATCGACTACATCACCGGCGCGGCTGGGTAGGCGTTCCCATCATCAGCAAGCGGAGCCTGCGCGACGGAAGTCGCCCACATGTTGCCCTTAACGTTGCGAGTTTTCCAGCGACCGCCACCGTTCCCGCACTTTTTCTTTTGCGGCGCGACGGAAACGGACTGTCCAAATCCGGCTGATACTACATAGATCAGCACGAAGATAAAACTCAGCTTTGCAAAAATTCCGAAAAGTTCCTTCACCTTTCCCCCCTAAAATCCGTCTGCGTAGTCGCCGCCGACATCGGCATAATCGAGTTCATTTACTTGCGCGTCTCCTCCGCCGCCAAAGGGGTTGAAGTCTTGCGCAAACTGACTCACGTCCAGTGTCTGAGGCGTGTAGTCGGGATCTTCAATCTGAGGCGCGAACAGTCCAGCAACATCACTCGAAGCGAAAGCATCCGTGAGGTCGCCGGTTGAATCTGCGAACGGATTGAAGTTCTGCGCGAATTGACTCACGTCCAGCGTCTGAGGTGTGTAGCCAGGTTCCTCAATCTGAGGAGTGAAAAGTCCAGCCACATCGCTTGAGGCATACGCCGCGTCCGCGCCTCCGTTTTTGTAGTAGTCATAGTTGGCAGCGTTCACAAAGTCCGCGAGCGTTTGAAGCTGCTGCCTTCCATTCACGGCCGCGCCGCCTCCGCTGCCCGCTGAACTTCCGCCGCCTCCGCTGCCGATACTCCCGCCTCCCTTGCTCGCCTGCGGCTGTTTCTGCCCGAGCAAAGATGCCAAGAGTGCAGACAGAGGATTCATGCTCTGTGTTGGGGTGCCTGTCGTTCCGTATGGCGAATAGGGGCTGTAGGGGTTGTACCCGCCGCCATAGCCTCCTCCGACGATGCCGCTTGACGTGGTTGCTGCTTTCGGCGCGAAGAGAAGCCGATAGACGAGGTATACCCCAACCAGCACGGCTCCGACCGTGAGGACTGAGGACACCGCATTATTCTTTTTCGCTGCGCTCATGCTTACCCGCCGTAGTTGAAGTCGATGCCGAATCCGTTGCCGTTGTCATAGCTCGCTGAGACCATCGGCACCGGCTAAAAATATTGCGGGGGCGGTGCGAATCCATATGCCCCTTGCCATGCGCTTCCCGGCGCGTAGACCATACCGCTGCCCCACGCAGAAGGCTGTAGCTGCGTTTGCAAAGTCGCGCTTGCCGCGATGCCGTTCCGAAGCCAGTTGAAGGCGAGGAAACCAACTATCGCGAAAATCACCCATTTCAAAACGTCCATCGTTTTCCTCTTCCCATTACAGCTTCGAAATATCGACCGGATACCAGCCGGAAACATCAGACGCATAGCGCGAAACGTCGAGCGTCTGTAGCGGCTCCTCTGGGATGTAATCCGCGCCGCTCATGATTCCTTTCACGCCGTTTTCAGTGCCGTAATCGGTCTGCCAAAGTAGATCGCCCACTGTCTGCTGGAACTTTCCGTTGCTCGCATTGGCCTGCGCTTTGAGGCTGCTCAACCAATTGATCTGCGACGGATCAGCGGAGGTGTCGAGTGCGCTTGGGTTGATCTTTGTCCAAAGGTCCCAAATCCAATTGCCGAGACTTGTTCCCGTTCTGTTAGTCGTGGCCTGAACGGTTTGAACAACTCCCGATCCAACGTTCCCGGCCGCTTGCTGTATGCCCTGAATGGCCGCGCCAGTGGCGTTGCTCGCCGCGCCGCCGATAGCTTCGCCTAGACTTGTTGCGCCGCTCTGGAATTGCTTGGAGAATGCAGAAATCAGCCAGATTGCCAATACCCCAAAAAGGGCAAGAAAACCGATCGTCTCAATGTCTCTTTCAACGGCCATCGGGCTTGCTCCTTGGTATACTTTTCAGCATGCGAAAAATTGGCAAGCAGGTCATGTGGGGTGTTCTCTGTGTCCTGATGTTCATCGTCATGATTGCTACTGCATCCGATCTCTGGGACACGATCTTCGCCCGATGATGACGCGCCGCAGGATAACGATCTACACCGACGATGATGTCCGCCCGCGAAAGCGGCGAAAGCCGAAGCTTATAGACATCCTGCTCGCTATAGCTGCAATCGTTGTGCTGATACATTTCTTGCTCGATTCCCCTCGTCATCCAAACAACACGTACCAGTCAGCGCCTCCGCCAAGACATCGCTAACGCCGCTTCCGAAACTCGCCGTTCTTTTTCCGTGGAGCGCCGCGCCTCCGCTTCTTCGTCTTGGCCTTGTGACTATGGCGCTTCTTCTCCAGGTGGAGTAGCCGTTCCAGCTTCGTAATCAGACTGCTCATTTTTCTGTTCTCCTTTACGGTTGCGTTTGCACGCTCACTGCGATGGAATCGCCCGCCGTGCCCATGATCCAAATGTTGGCTAGGTTGCTCGCCTGCTCGATGACGTCATCCTGCGGAGCGAGAGGGACGCCGTTTCCCGCAATCAACTTATCGGGATAGTTCGCGAAAAATGCCGCGTCAGCATTTCCGCTCGGTGCTCTCAATCGGACGTTACAGCCTGAGGGCACTGCATAGCCGGGAAGCGGTTGCGGTGTGTCGCTCGCGAGGATGACAACCTTTGTGCTCCAATGCACCATTCCGCTCGGGAGCGCTTGCGCTTTCGGCGCGCCGCTGTTCGGCAAGCCTGACAAGAGCGAATTAAGAGACGGTGTAGCAGTCACCGGATTCGCAATCGGGGTCCCGATGCCGCCGCCGCCGCTCGGGCCGTAGCTCGGGCCGCTGCTGCCGCTGCTCGTGCCGCCACTGCTGGTCCCACCGCCGCCGCCGCTGCCGCTATACTCGCCGGTTCCGCTTTCCTGTGCGGGGGGCTGTCGCAAGAGTGTCATCGCTTCGTCGTCTCCTCAGTTGGGCCGCGCTGGCGCGAATGGTACCGGTATGCCCTGAGCGTCGGTGATATCTGGAAGGTCTGCCGGATCGCCGTAATACTCCAGCACTTCGCCGTTCGGTAACCGAATCGGAAAAGCGCCGTCGCTTTCGCTCGGAGGCAGATAGGCCGGCAACCCATCCAGTTCGCTAGGTCCCGCCACTCCCGCAACGTAGTTCGCCGCCCCTGCTTTACGAATTGCGAGGGCGGCGAAAACTACGGCTGCGAGAATGAGCAGGAGTTTCACGCCTGCCTTAATTGCTTGGGGGGAGGGGCTGCCAGACACGGCGCGTGAAAATATCCAAGTCATCGTCATTTGCGCCGCTGACATTGGTCACGTCGAAGTAGGTCTGGAGCGTTCCCGCCGCCACGCTGTTGTACTGCACTGCGCCATCGGTGAAGTCGATGAAGTGGAAGCCTACGACAGACTGCGCCGGGTCCACCCACTCATCAGAGAACATCGCTTCTTTGATGTCGTTGGTGTACTTGTCGAAGTCGAGTGTCGGCCCCTTCGTGACAACGCGATTCAGAAGGCCGTCGGCGAGCGTTTTCGCTGCGCCCTCTTCCGCGCAAATCTGCCACGAGAGGAACGAGCCGTCTTGAGGCATCGCTTCATCGAGCATGCGCTTGTTCGTCGCTGCAATCAGGACGATATGCGATTCCTGATAGATCACAGACGTATCGCCGGGGATCCCCACGCGCTCGTCAATCCACTGCATGGTCAGGCCGCTATAGTCCACGACTCGGTCATTGCCGGTGAAGCACGAGGCGAGACTACCGGTGTCAACTTCGACCTGGACGCTCGCATAGGTTCCGGGGTCCGTGTTGAGCGCAGTCACCAGCGAATTCTTCTGCGCCGCATCTGCGAAGTAGATCGGGATGGGCAGATAGATCGTGTAGGTTCCGGCCGCGCCAGCGCCAAGTGTGCTTCCGCCTAGATCGCCGATGAACTTGCCGTTGCGCTGCACGATGGCATTGCGGAGCAGCGAACGCGGACCTGCATCGACGATGTTCCCGCCTGGGTAGCGCGAACCACCCGCGGGTGTGGCCTTCACATAGATGCGCTGGATGAGGTTGGCGGGACCGCCTTCCCCATATGCTGTGCCGCTGGTCGTTCCGCCGCTCACGACGATTTGACCGACAAGAGCCACGATGCCGCGCCGGATTTTTCCACCGAGGGGCAGCGTAAAGACTCGCTTACTGTTGGCGATGAACGGCTGTTGGAGCCGATTCTGCGCGTTGAGATTGGACACTGTGAAACCTCATGCCGGGGGCTGCCCGCGCTGAGAATGCCCGACGAAATCGCCGGGGCTGAAACTTGGCACTAACCCTGAGTAGAAAACTACTTAGAGCGCGAACGAGCGGCGGGGCGCTTATCCGACGATGTTCTTGAGGAACTGGACGCGGTTGCTCAGATAGATCGCAAACAGTGCGATAGCAACGGTGACAGCGATGGACTTTACCGACATTGCATTCTCCCTTCGTCGCCGTGGAGCGCGGGGGAGAGGGGTTAACTCTCCCCCATTGTGGGGTGCTGCTTTAGTGGCGACTCATGAAGCCATCAGGACATGAAACCGAAAAAAAACATGCAACGATTTTTAAACAAAATCGCTATAGCGCTTCGCGAGGGGGCACGTGCCCTATTACCTTTGCGCCGCAAAACACCTGAGACTCGCCGCCATCGCTCCACTTCAGGTAATGGAACTTGGGGAGACTCTTCAATCGGTTCGCGTCATCGCGTCCGATGTATTCCTCGAAATACTTCACGTCTGCCTGCTCGCGCATCCGGAACAGGCGCATACTCTGGCACTGTGACGTGTATCCACGTGCGACATTCATAGGCCTCCGCGCCGTGGCCAGCATCGACACTCGACAATGGCGTCCATAGTGAACGAGGTGATTCATCTCCGGAGGCATGCGCGCATCGCCCCAGCGCGGCCCGCACATCATATCGAGTTCATCGATTCCGAAGATCATCCACCCAAAAGCCCGAACAGTGATACAGACCGCGCGGAAATGAGCATCGACACTCCCGCTGCGAGGTTGATAGAGCACGCGGAAGCGCCGCCCTCGATTCGCTCGCATGTACTCTGTGAGATCGCCCGGCTGGATGATCAGCTTGGAGCCGGGCAACACGTGCTCATGACGTGAGAGGGGATCGAAGAACAGGGAACCGCCCAGGCACTGCGAGAGCAGGCGCGCCATCTCGGTGGTCTTGCCCATACCGCGCACGCCCGCAACGAACGTGCAGCCGCGAAGCTCCCCATCCTGATACTCGCCGTCGATGAATCCACGCGAGGCCATCAGATATCTTCTTTTTCTACTCTGCGCAATCCGACTTGGCGGAAAAAGTCCTGCAGTTTCAAATGCCACGCAACATGTGAGCCAACGTCCAAGACACAAGCAGCGCACAGTGGACAAGAATAGGGATTGGCTCCGCTCGTCAAAAGAAAACTTCCGATTGCCGTTTCGAGTTTCATAAAAAATACCTCCTCTTCGCTGTGATTTAACTTCTTCTTACCTGACCCTTTTGTCCCACGCATCCGCCGCCTCTTGCAGACTGCGCCGCGCGCCGGTACGAGCCATGCATTTGAGGCACCCGATGTAAACCGCGAACGGGGAATTGTCGATAACCTCGATTTCCTTGGAGCCACAAAAAGGGCATGGTTTCGCATTTTTAAAGAGAACAGCGGTGCTCATCCTATCAGCTCCTCAGTGAGAATCGTTTCCGGTGTGAGATCGGTCATTTTGCATACGCCAGCGAGATAGGCGTTTGTATTGTTCTCGATTGGAGGCGCGTACTTGGTGAGAGCAGCTGCCAGTGTCATGCCGCTATAGTGAGCGCACAGCAGGGAACGGAGCGCAGCAAACCCAGCTTCAGGAGTGGGGAAGGTTGCAAACCGGCCTGCATGCCCGCTTGCGCCGTGCGCTTCAGTGAACGTGCCCGCGACGATATCCCCGGGGTTGTTGTCGCGAGTGGGGATTGTGCCCTCTTTCCCCCACCCCTCGAATCGTGCGATTGCTTCCATGACTGTCATGACTCCTGTGCTGCTCCTTCCGCCCAAATCATCCCGTTGCGTGATGGCTGCTTGGGGGGAACAGCCTGCGGGCCGTGAGAGGTGCCCGGCTGCACCATCGTGCGGCGCTTGCTGCGTTCCTCATTCGTTTGCTTAATATCGGCGCTCACCATGGGACCGACGACCACGGCGGTCGTGAGGATCGCGCCAAAGAGTGCGGGATTGGCCAGCGCGAATTGCTGAAACAGCATAGGGGCAAACTTCTGCCACATGTTGTTAACGACTGGCGTCCACGGTTCGGCCAGGCGCTGGGCTTTTTCATCGTCCAGCCGGTAGCAATCCCGCTTGCGCAAATCAGCAATCCAGCCGAAACCGGATTGCAGGATCATCGCGACGCCCTCCGCATCGCAGATAGCGCCAGAGGGAAGGGCAGGGGGACCGCCTTCGTCATCGGGGATTATGCCACCGTCTATCGAAGGCACATCCTCCGCACTCTCAGAGATCACATTCGGAATTGCAGCCAATAGGCGCTCGTCAATCGGCGCGTCCGGCGCATCATAGCTCGCTGTTGAAGAAGTCGGAGATGGACTGTAGGATGCCTCTCCCGGATTTGGGCTTGGGCTGCTCCGTAGGTTGTCTATGGATGGAACGTCTATGGGTGGGGGAAGCGGCCTTTCGCTCCCCGCCGCTCTTTGCTGCTGCGGCTTTCGGCTGCGCGGTTTTTTCTTCCGGCTGGGCTTTTTGCCTTTGCCCTTTTCCGGACTCACTTTCAGGTCTGCCAAGATACACCAGCTTTCTGCACTCGCCGCACTTGCCTACGAGTTGCCGTCTTTTGTTAGTCCAGGTGCGCTGGAGTTCAGCGCCGCACTTTGGGCACGTCGCCATCGGATTCCGCTCCCATTCTGAGCAGGGTCCAGCCGTAGCAGACCGCTGCCACCACAATCAAAAACGTGATCATCTCCGCCGCCCTCCCGCGCTTCCGAACAGCACGCCCACCGCAAAGCAGGTCACGGAAAGGAAGCACAGCCAGAAAATCAGGTCATTCGGTTCGAAATACATTCCTGCCTCCAGTTGTTTCAACGGGTGCCTCGCGCAAGCGAGGCACCCAGCCCACCTAAAAACCGATGTCCTCATTGGTGATCTGCGTCCCATCAGTGGCCCATCCGGGGGCACGGCCCGCGATGTAAACCTTGAAAATCTTCATCGCATTGCCGTTCCGAGAAACGCTCCTATCCTCACCCTCGCAAACAATGCGGACGTAGTGACCGATATCGCTGGGGCGGAGCTTGCCATTGAGTTGGTGCGTTCCGAAAAAGAACACCGCTTCGCCGCTCTCGATTTCATCGACCGCATAGCGAACCGCGTCCTTGGGGAGATCGGTGCGAGAGTCGCGCACCTTGACGCGCTCCACATTCGTGAGGACTCCTGTCAGAACTGCGCCTTCTCCAAATTCGAACTTGATCGGTTCCTTGCGTTCGATGAAATTCATTGCATCGTTAGCGAGCTTCGAAACTGCCTGCGGTTCTGAAGGCTGTGTAGATTGCTGCCTCGGTTTCACGTTCTCCGCCATTCTGTTGGGGTATGTAGCTGCTGTCGTCGCCATGACTAAACGCATCCTTCCCCGGCCCATCTAGAGCACGGATTGTTGGGCGAGGGACAGTGCCCCCCGCGTTAATGTTGATATCCGGTTTCAAATGCCACCGTCCGGACTCATCCATCCGCACATCGTGTGCGAAAAACACCCCTATCCGCTCCCACATGTTGAGGCCGCAAGAGCACTCCATCTGCGTCCAGTCGTCCATGTGTTCTGGATCAAAATCAGCGTCCACGTTGAAGCCGTACCAGCTGCCAAAGGTCTGAATCAGCCGTGCCCCCCGCGTGGCGTTACAGAACTGCTCCACCGCGTCCGGATCGTCGCCGAAATCAGCAACCTTAGTGATGTACTTCAGGACTTCGCGCGCCGCTCCATCGCGGTCGATAACCGGTCGCACGTCGAATACACGCCGGTTTTTGCGGTTCCATTCCATCCGGCGCGCAACTTCGGCTTCGCTTAGTTCCGGATCGGTCACGTAGCGGCGAGAGAACGGATCAAATACCTTCACCGAGTTCAAGCGGCCTTGCTTCACCCAGCTTTCGAACGTCTGAGTGTCCCCGCGCCGCTCCTCATAGCAGCAATCTTTCCGCTTCGCTTTGCCCCACCCACCTGTAGTGAGCCGCATCCAATCGAATTCCATGCGGAGCTTCAAGGCCGTGAAAGCGAACACCCGTTTGCCCGCCAAAACTACCCGCTCTTGTTTTGTCGGAAGGGCGCGGCTGAGATCTACGAGCGCATGCGCGTGGATGTGCCAAGTCTTATCGCGCCGGTTGCGGGTCGTTTCGATGCTGTACACGCCGCCCAGGATCATTTCTTTGTGCTGGGAGATGAATTTCCGGACCCGCTGACGGAGCAGCGTGTAATCGTGCTTCGAAACGCTCTCCAGATTCGGAATGGTGAACGTGAGCATGGCCGGATGGGTCAGCCGGTCGAACATTTTCTTAATTCGAACGCGGGCTTTCTTTGAGCGGCTGAAGGCACAATGCGGACAGAGACGATGGTTGCACCCTATCGGAACCGCTATAGCGCGGCTTCTAGGCCCGCAGCATGCGGCTTTATAGCCAACCCACTGCATTTGACAGTTATTCAGGTTTAACCATTGCTTTTCCCACTTCGCCGCCGCTGCGAAGCGTTCTTCGCCCTTGCGACGGAGCCGTTGCCAGATTTCATGGACGGTGGAGGTAAGTTGCCGATGGAGAAGGAACTGCGCCCGGTAGCGATCGGCTTCGGTTTCCTGTTCAGCTGACCAGTCGCGCACAGTTGTTGCTAGTTGTTTCTCAGTATCAAGTGAAGGGGTTCCAGCCTCGCGGCTGGAACACGTGCCCCCCGCCTCCGTATGCGCGTGCGCCTTGGGCGCACGCCTACGGCGGGTCCCCAGACGGTAAGGGCGAGAGGGGGCGTGTCTCTCGACGAAATCAACGGTCGCTATAGCGCTCGCATTAGGCCGCACTCGCGTCCTCCTCAACCATGGCTTCGTAACAACCACTGAGGCGTTCACGCATCGCAGCGAGCATCCTGCGCGCCTGCGTACTTGATCCAAAGAGGGAAGGGGAGAGTGCCAGCACGAAACACTGTTCGCAAATCTGAACCTTGCCAGCTGCTTTCAGTTTTCCTTTGCCTTTGCCGCGCCGATAGAGAGTCATCGACACGGCGAGAACGTTTGGTTCACCATTGGCGCGCTTCGCGCCGGGTGCAGCTGCGGACGCGCAGCACACGCACTCCCGTTTTTGCGGGAAGAGTTCAGCGGATTTCATAGGTGAGCCACTCCAGGTTTCAACACGCACTCCCGTTTTTGCGGGAACAATTCGCGCTCTTTCATTCCCGCCCTGTCACGTGCCGCCGCACATCGAACATGTTCACCACACCGCCGAAGCCGAGATACACCGCAACACTGCACACGTGGGCGCCTTCAGCAAATGGACGCCCGAGAGCCGCCAACACTTGACGCTCGAACTGTTCCGCCGTTTTCGCTTCTACCTGTATGCGCATTGCCTAATCGTCCTCTGAAACGCTGCTTGGCTCATTCGCGAGCCTCACAAATAGCCCTTGGAGATGACACATTGCGCGGCTGATGATCTCCGCCGCCGCTGGGTTCTCCGATTCGAGCGAAATGTACGTCTGAGCCAAGATTTGATGAGCCTCTTTGATGTCGATTAGCCGGTGACGATAGCACTTCATCAGATCCCGGCCCCGACGCTCCACCATGCGGTCTGCGATGTACAGCAGTTCGCGCCACCTAGGAAATGAGGGCACAGTCCTGTGTCTCCAGAATCGCGTTCAGCGCGTTGATTCTCTGAGCGACGATGCAATTGCATGCCGCTGGAATCGGGTCATGCTGAGTGCTGTGTGCCAATTCGAGCGCGGCGGTGAGTTCGGCGCGCCGCTCTGAGTCCAACGGAGTGCCGGAGTCCACCTGCTCGCCCATCTGCTTTACGCGAAACCAGACTTCGAAAATCCGCTCTCCATCTGGGGTTTGGTCGCCATGCTTTATGGAGGCATGGAAGAGAGTCGAGGCTAGAAGGCAAATCAGCGTCGATGCTTGCCTATGGAGGGGCGCTCTATAGCGCTCCCGGTGTGTCGTCGTCATTGATTGGCCTTCTGAAGTGAGATTCGGTGCCAGCTAACGATGAATTCGCGCGCCGCGCCGGGGTCCTTCCATCCGCGAATGCGCTCTTGAACCGCCGCCTGGACGCGCGCCGGCAGTGCATACCAGTGGTGTGGGCACGTCACGTGCGGCTTAGAGACCGCCGTTGTGCAATCCGGAAAACAGCAAACATCCATACATGCTCCTTTCGGATTGCGAGGAGGGAGGTTGTCAAACCCTCGCCCTCCCCGCTCTCGCCCCTCGCGCGCTGTCTAGGCGGCTGCGAGCCTGATGCGGCGCTCGTTTCTGCGCCGCTGAATCCTGCGTTGATGGGAATTGCCGCTGAAACCGCCCGTAACCCTAGGTACGGCGGGCCACCCGAATCCGAAATTCGAGAGGTTTGAGCGTGCCCGCCGTTT
>Ga0105240_10008660_pt1 | contig 14526 bp, 12 predicted proteins | sample KBSC54metaG_FD_80426 | JGI IMG/M metagenome (GOLD analysis project Ga0105240, IMG submission 80426) | Corn rhizosphere microbial communities from Kellogg Biological Station, Michigan, USA - KBS C5-4 metaG | ecosystem: Host-associated > Plants > Roots > Rhizosphere > Soil | place: Michigan, USA... | reverse complement strand
TAAGGCTCTCTGTGGCGATGACGTCAAGCTTTTTGTCGCTCCTGAGGTGTTCCGTTCGTTTCACGGCGTAACGAGACTGGTGATGAACAATGTTGGTCTGGAAGAACATTTGGGCCGCCAGGTTCGATACACCGGGCGAATGGGCTCGGACGTTGAGGCCCGTATAGGCCAAGATGCAAGAAGAACAGCCAAACGCGCGGTGCTTGCCGGAACGGGCTATCAAGACAAAACGAAGGTCACAGTGGGCGCTGCAAAGCGCGGTCGCGTGTGGTCGAACCAAAGGTTAAGAATCGATAGTTTCAGCAGTTGGGCACGTGAATTGGGCCGCAAGATTTCGGACGAAGCCATTGACCCTAACGTCGTTTTGGAGGGAACACTTAAACCGCGTCAAATTGGAGCAGTTCCGGTTCTGGCAGCCATCGCAGTCGAGTGGCCGCGTGAGGTCTGGGAGCGGCCGCTTAGCACGAGCGTTATTGCGATAAATAAGGTAACAGCTACCAACGCGGCCTTTGCCGACATTGAGGTGGCCCCAAGGGGCGATGCCGATCCGATTGTGCTTCGCATATTTGCAGATGACTGGGAGAGCTTCTATCGGCTGGAGTTTTCAGGGAAGGATGACGATTACACAGCGAAATTCACTCACATCAAGGGTTCCAAGCCTTACATAACGCCAGGCCCCCGGAGTGACGCTGTGTTGATGGAGGAATTCTTGACTGAGTATCCTCCTACTATTTGGTTTGCCGACGGCTCCTCGTTGGAAGGTACTGAGTTCACAGAACTCCCTGGTAAAGACCTGCTGCCGTATCGACGCGAACTGGTGCATGTGGAGGATTGGACTGGAGTCGATGTCACTTCAGAATCCCAAGGGCAAGCAAAGAAGCCCGAATCAATTCAATACAGAGTCATTCAAAATCTGCAAAAGGATCCTACCTACCGGGTTATTTTCGACGATGATGGTTCCGGTGAATGTGCGGACGTCGTGGGAATTCGCGTCATCGCCGAGGATGTGCGGACATTTATTGAGGTGGAGCTTTATCACCTCAAATATACGAGTGCGAAAGATCGAAATATAGTTGACGATCTTTATGTTGTTTGCGGACAAGCTCAGCGTAGTGCAACTTGGATGGCAAGTAATTCTCGAAAAACGGAGCTTTTCACCAATCTTCTGCGACGGAACCAGTCCAGAGTCGACTCCGGCAAGAACAGCCGGCTTGAACGTGGCGCTATGTCAGACCTCTTGGAAATTAAGAACATGAGCCGTGGCTATGACGTCCGACTCAAGGTCTTTGTCGTTCAGCCTGGCCTATCCCAAAAAGACGCTTCAGATAGCCAATTGCGCCTCCTTGCCGTCACCGAACGATATTTATCTGATACATACGGAATTCCATTCGTTGCAGTCGGTCGAGCCTAACGTCTTTGGGCATGATGGACTTGCTCAACTACTCAAAAATGCTGAAAAAGGTTCGACATGGCTAAACCAATCCCTGCGCCGTTGGTAGCTCTGGTTGCAGATTTTTGTGCTGAACAGGAGACGCATGCCAGCCTCGACAGCCTTTTCATGTATGCCGAAGCGTCGAGAGATCCACCGGCGGGCAGTAAGCCAGTCAAGGCACAGAGTTGGCTCCGCGAGACCAACAAGGTGCACCCTGATAGTCGTACGCGCGACGTCCTGGATTGGAAGGCCACCTGCGAGCGAAGATTTGTGTACAACGCAGCCAATGCGGTTTCCAACGCCGATCGCAATGCAGTGCTCCAAAAGTTCCAGGTCAGAAGGGCAATACTGGAGAAGTTTCTCAGCGCGGGACTGAACGAGCTACGTCAGCTTGCACAGCACGCGCAATCTCGTCGAGCAGTTCTGATGCCACAACCTGCAGAGGCTGCGAATCGTTTTGCTCAATTTGAAGCGGATCTTTCTGTTTTTAAATGAGGCAGTGAGCGTTAATTTTTTGTAGTTCGAGAGAATGCCGTGGGCCTTAGGGGGATTGCGGTTTAGCAGTAAAAGATTTTCACACTAAAAAATGGACAATATGGAAAATACCAATAGCCACACTATCCAAGGATTTAATCCTGCGGAAACAATATTCAGCCACGGTTTTGGCTTTGGGTGTGCAGATCTGATCCAAGGTGGCCCCTTTGATCAAGCGATTGGGCGGACTGTCTGCGTTTTGCTCTTTGGAATAAAGGACCGTGAAGGTAATTCGCCTTTTAATAAGATGACGATAATTCTTCCGCCGGCGAATGCAACTAAGTTAAATGAGGATTCTGTTCTCGATGAATTAATTCAAGCGTTCACCGACCTACGAGGAACCGGGCCTAGTAAAGAGGAAATTCTGATTCTTCGCCAGAAGTTGAATGTCGTAAATGCACGTTCCCTGGAAGTAAGTTCGCTTTTAGAAATCCTGAAGGAAAAAGAGAAGCACTCTTTTATTGCAGTAGCAGATGCGCAAATTTACCGCGATTTTGATATTGAACAGGCACCAGTCTTCGGCGTCACAGCCATGCGAGCACCTGAAGATCAATGGGCACCGCATGTTGCGTCAATTTGCCGCCAATTTATGCCTGTTCTGAAAGAGCTTGAAGGCTATGCCTTGATTCATTCAGCTTCAAATCCGGCCTATAAAGATACCAATATCGACCTATTGAATTCGATCGACGACTGCTATGTCTGCCGCCTTGGCATCAATGAGGATCCGATAGAAAAAGTGAGTGCTCGAATGAGCATCTGGAAAGCCATGGTGGTTCAAGGGCGGTTCTCAGAGGTAGATGAAGAAAGTCGGAAATTTGGACTGACAGAGGAGACAAGAATTGGCTTGCTTGCTCAGTTACTCCAGGGGGCCGGGGACGATAGCAAGACAATTGAAATTGTAGGCCAACTTCTTCCTTATCTTGAGAAGCTTCATGATGTGGCTAGAATTAAGCTGGCCAGGATTGCTCATAACGCAGGTGATGACGATTTGGCGAAGGAGTTTCTCCCAGCAGGGCCAAATGAAGTTAAGGAGCAGACTTGGCTTGAAGAAGCCCTTGATATTTTTACTCAATTTGAAGATAACGCGCAGATTGCCTTGTTCGATAAGCACTTGTCGGAATTATTCCCCAACTCGGAGAGACTCCGTGAGAACCGGGATCGTCGTTTGCTTTGGAACTGTAACAAGGGGAATTCGCGAGGCAATCACCTTTTTACAACCACCGGATTCACCGAAAACCATCTTTTTTTACAAGAGAAGCTATCGGGAAATGAACCCGACTACCAGGCTGTTTTAGAGGCTGCGTCGAATTGGGGAAAAGAGTGGTTAGAGTTCGCTGGCGTCGCTTGCGCAATGCATGCCCAAAGTGTGGGTATGCCGATCGAGGCTGCGAATGTCGCAAGTGAAATTACTGTTTCTGAACTGTATGGCCGCCAAGCCACGCAGATTTTGCTTTGGTCTCTCCGGGCAATGCTTCTGCGGGAGATGGTCCTAGCCGACAGTAACGACTACTATCGACCCCTGGTAAATTCGGTTCTCACCTATCTTGCTCAGAATCCACAGGATAGCGAAATTCGAGCTGGCTTGATGACGTTACTTTCTGTCGAATCATCGGGAACTATGGGGATCCCGTTGGTAGCTCTGGCAATGATGGATTTCGCTGAGGCAGGCGTACAGATTGCAAATACGAAGGTGATTGAGACGGAAGTTTCCTCCGGTACGCAGAATCCTGCCGCTGAAGAATCGATGAGAAATGTAATCACCTGGCTATCCGAGCAGGGTGCGGCAGAGCCAGGGGTAACAGTCGTACCCCGTGAAATATTAGTCGCCGATCCTGACGAAGTCGTACGTCTAATTGAGTCATTAATTGATTACGGCAGCAAGAGTGGAAAGGAAGAGATGGATCTTCCTTTGATGCAGCAGTTTGTTTTGGCGTTATGCGCTATTTGCCCTCACGCTACAACGGAGCGAAACCAAGATATTCGCTTGTTACGACATTTGGCTTGCACGATGGCTGCCGAGGGATATGTACAGCAAGCGCGAAATTTGGCAGAAACCCTGTTGTTGATGGGGCAGATAGATGCGTATCGCAGGCGCCTGGCATGGCAGGCATTTGCTGACATTTATCACCGTTGCCGCAACTACACCCTGGCTCTCGTCGGTATGGCTTGCGCTGGCGCCGTTGACGTATCAGTTGAGAAAGGTGACCTCTGGCATGAGGTCTACACAATGCACCGCGTATTACGAGATTTGACGCTTCTTGAACAAGCTCGTTCACTGCTGCCTTCGATGAAAAGTCTGTTGTCTGATCTCGGCCATGATCCGGAAAGAAATCCCATGTATCTCAATGCTGAGTTGGGTATTGAGGTCATGCTGGAGAAGCGTTTTATCGCAGACGAATTGTTTGAAAGGATCGTGGAGGTTTGCCAAAGAGAGCTAGGTGTTCAGAGCCGGTTATTGCCCTTGGCGATGCTGCTGGGGCAAGCAGTCCTCAAAGCGCAAAGCTTTGGTCAGGCTGTACCGAATCAGGCGCAAGCAATGTGGAATACCGTCTTGGCCAAGCTTGGTCCGGACTTGGTCAGGCTGGTAAAAACGGTCTCGGCTATAAAGCCGAACGCCAGCGATGTTTTGACGATGTTTAAGGGGATGGAGCGTGCTGCATATGCAAAAGATGCAGCGAGCGATTTTGGGATTTTCGAACAGTCGGTTAGAAGGCTTCTGGACTCATCAGAGTCAAATGATTCTGCAGCTAATGTGAACGCCTTTGCCACTGAGCTTCTCGCTGACCACACCGTTAATTCATATGGTGAGCCTCCAGCTATGACGTTGGATTGGGCACGCCAATACGCCGAAAAACTCAATGGCCTTGGCATGGACGTCGCTTTCCTCGCGCTGGACAGCCAAGGGGAACTTGTAGTGACACATGTCGGCGGCGGTGGAATTCGCACGGTCGGACAGGCGAAAGAGGATAAGAGCTTCCGGCATCGCTTCCTCACCTGGCTGCAAGATTATCCAAGACTCTATGGAAAAGCCGATCCGGCCGATGGAAATAACGTGTTCTTCACGAGCATGGAAAAACTCAATGTGAGTTTGCCAAAGAGTGAAAAGCTTGTTCTGGTGGCCGAGCCATTTTTGCAGCAACTGACTGCAAATCTTGTGGTGGTACACCCCGAGGATGGGTCTTTTAGCTATTTCATTGGTACAGAAACCGCCATTGGAACTGTTCCTTCCCTAAGCTGGCTATTCAGTTCAGAGAATACCAAGCGCACGGGAAAAACGGCGTGTAAAGCCTGGATATCTGCTGAAGATAGCGATGGATTTGACCAGTCTCAGCAGATTTCGTACCAGGGCGACGACAGTCACGGAGCGCCGAGTCGCGAGCCTACGCTTGACGTTGCCTTAAGGCGCCTTCGTGGAGTCTTTGAAGACTACGATTTTTCGGTTGATACGGGACGTCGATTGCCGCGAGGAATGGCAGATGCCAGCATCGCGGTCATTACAGCTCACGGAGGGCTGAAAAGAGAAGGGCGTTTCCTGCATAGCATTAGCGATGACGATAAGCTCCTCGAAACGCCATCTTCTCTAGCCGCTGTCTTAGCTAGTGTCGAATTGGTCATCTTGTTTGTCTGCAGTGGCGGTCGCATAGATAAAAATCCGATGGATAACTCTACGACGAGCCTGCCTAAGCAACTTCTGAACAAAGGATGCCGTGCCGTGATCGCCTCACCTTGGCCATTACATGTGATGGTCACTTATAACTGGCTTCCGGCGTTTATGAGGGAGTGGAACGCCGGCGCTACAGTTGTTGAGGCTACGAGGAAGGCCAACGGCGAGGTGGCTAGGAGCCTTGGAGAGGCTCCTCAATACGCACTCGCGATGCGCGTTTACGGTGACGTTTTACTCAAGAAATACGTCAGTAAAAATGTAGCAGCGAAGTAAAGTAGGCTTCGAATTACGAGGCCTTTAAATGATTCCCAGGAAATTCAGCCTGTGGAGTCATTTTTGAATCTACTGCCTTATAGGGAATTATTTGAAAATGGGTCAAGCAAAAGCAAGAAAGAGAGAGGGTTTTCCTGATGCGCTCGTTGATTCTTGGGAGGCGGATGATTGCATCAACTTTGCCGTGGCTTTGGCGAGAATAACGGGGTGGTTATTGCATGTGGATTGGGTGGTGAAATCCCTTCCCCCGCATGACAATGTAACGATGGATAAGCTCGTTCCATTAAGAGTTTATGTGCAGGATAATCGGGAGGGGATATTTGACGTTCGGGGAATTAAGGCATTATCAGAGTTCCAGGACAGCAAAATAGCTAAGCGAGCGAAAGGAGTGCTAAGGGCAGCAAGAACACCAGGCGGTGTTCTTACGCGCTACTATTCTGAAGAAAAACTATCATCGCTTCCGTTGAGAAGCTTTCCTGATGAAGAGAAAATTGCGATTGCGGCCGAGGCGATAAAGGCGAATCCAACATTTCTCGAGCGGATTCCGGTCAGAACGAAGCCATGCCTTCCCGCATATGACGCGGCTCGCTACACGTTCGGTCGTTGTGCTTCTTATGCAGAAGCAATGTGTGAACTGACGGGGTTGCCACCGGTCGCAATCTTGGCGAAGAAGTTCTCCCCGATGTATGAGTCAAGCCCACGCGCTTCTAACGGTTACTTTCATAGCATTGTGCTGCATCCAGACGGCATGGGCGAGGATTCATGGGGTATTGCTCGGGTCGAGGATATCGCGGCTCGCTTTGGTGTCATTGAGTTTGAGCTTAGCCAGTCTGTTTATCAGGACGTCGTTCAAAATCACCGTAAAGAATCTGGTGATATCTACGAGGAGGAGCTTTCTGCCGCACGAGATTTAATCTCGAAATATCGGAATATCGCGTATGTGAATTTCGGTGCAGATTAGGGTGAATGTGGAGTCAAATCAATCTCTAAATGTTGATTTTCATTGTTTCTTGACCCAGGGTCACTCTTCATCATCTCATTCTGGCCTTACAGCTAAAAAATCAAACTGGGTCAATTGCTCTCGAAAATCAACATGACTCTAGCTTTTTTATTCGCAAAATTGCCGAATTCGACGCAATTTCTCTTCTGCAGCTAGCGCTCTGTCGCGATACTCGCCGGCATGCTTTAGAAGGCGATAGACCTCCAACCAATACGCGCCATCAAGATCTCCTCCCTCTAATTGCAGGCGATGCAACTTCTTGAGAGCTGTGGTCAAGTCGATTTTTTCATCCATGGTTTTCTCTCTTGCATTGCTATAATCAATGCGTAGCTGCTATTCAAAGAATGCCAGAACTTGGATCTTTGTTTGCTCAGTGATAGCGGGTTGCGCTTCATAGGTTTTCACCGCGACGCCTCTGGCGTCAAAGTGCGCATAATAAGGAACGCCAGCTGGTGCAGCTTCATATTTTCCAAGCCCCAAAACCTCCGGAAAACGCAACTCGCTAGAGCCGCTCTCATGCTGAACTCGCTCGACCATATATACCTTGCATCGGGAGCCAAGATCACCTACTGCGTATTGGATGAGGCGCTCCACCGAAGAAATAATAGCCATAGAAAAAGGTTTCATGCACTTCTCAGCTTCGTTATTAGCAGCGACGATGAAGCAAGGCTCAGTCTCTGACGCCATTACCCAATCCCACATTTTGAATGATTTAACCCAATGCTTGCGTGCATCTCGCAATTCGGATGAGGGATCTGTAATCAACATAGATTTCGAAATACTGAGGTTTTTTGAAGTTGAACAAATAGTGGCTCGCAAAATTGCGAAGACCGCGACGTCCTATTAGCGTGGATCCCAGCCGAATTTGAAGCTGCGCACTTCGTAGCGTGTGATGCGTGGCGTGCATCCGCTCAATTTGCAATCGACGAAGTCAAATTCGACATCAACATCTGCGGTAAATTTAAGCGACGAGTTTTCTTTTGAGGCAGTATAAATTTGTGCCTGATGTACTTTCGGATCAACTGGCACATTCAGATGTAATTTCGGCACTTCATAGCTGACATTACAGTTTTGGAATGCCCAGGAGTCTTTCGGAGAATTTGATACAAGAGGACCGTAACTACCCGTTGAGCGCGATTTCCCGTTTCCTTTGAGCCGCTTGTTGGCGGGCAAATTGACAAATACGTCGAAGACCGATAAGCCATCTCGCCCCGGAGCGATCGGTGCTGTAAGGGCCTCTATCTTTTCCCGGGTCCAGTAGCGGGTAGTTGGAAATGCCCGAATTGCCTCTTGATTGCGGGCCGCTGCCATGGCTGCAACATCGCCCAAAATCGTCTTCGGGTTCATCTTGGCGTTTGTCCGTGCTATTTGCTCTAGGGCTAAGTCGCGGTAGCACATAGTCGCGAATTGCAAACGCTCAGCTAAATTGGAATTTAGAAGGAGAGCACTGATAAATACTTGATTCAACTCCTGTGAGTCGATTTGGTCTATACGAACAAGTCCTAGATCAGCAATCGGGAGTTGGCTCGTGTTCCGCTGTGTAGATGAGCAAGCCACTAGGCCTACAGAAACCGCGGTAGTTAAAAAAATTTTCCTCATTCTTACACAAGCATCATTTATCAACAAGATGCTAATCATAGTATGTAGAACTATAGTATGCAACGGGCGGACACTTTGCGCATGCCCGTCGCACCCCAAAACAGCCCGCTAGTAATTAAATTTGCGCACAATGTGCGCAAATTTCGTCTAGCTCGCGGCGTCTCGCAAGAGGCATTGGCGGAGGCAGCAGGATTGCACCGTACTTACATAGGCATGATTGAAAGGGCGGAAAAAAACATTACGCTCTACAACATAGAGCGAATCGCCATTGCACTGGATGTAGCTCCGGCGACATTGCTCAGTTAGCCCATATTTTCTCCGCTGCGTGCCTAGATCTGGGAGGCGAATTGATATGCGGAGGCGTATCCTTGATCTTGGTTGTCTTCTTGGTTAGGACTGAACTTTTTTCCCGTACAATCAATCGGTGCCGCTTATCAGGCATGTGTATCTACATTAGTTCTGATCGCGATATACGAACTGTTAGGGTAGGGGATTGACCGCCCCTTCTCATCTGATGTTGAGTGTGCTCGTTATCGTCATCGCAGCAGTGAAAAAGACCTTAGGGCATCACACTTAGCTCGGCTTAGGCCGGAGCCTATCAACTTTCCTCGTCTGACTCTTGTAACACAACCGCATCGAATTCCCATCAATGAGAGTGCCTGCGTGCCTAGGCGGCAATTCGGCGATCAGAAGTCAACTTTGGGCTGGCAGCCCCATATCTTCATCTTTACAAGTCCCACCGTGAGCGCATGCCTTAGCCATCGATATCCGGGGCCTAGGGAATAATGTACTGTATTACGTTACCCATCTCAGTACGTACCAGTACACATAAAAACTCGGGGCAACCTTACGGGTATAACCGTCGATAAGACTTCTTATCGACGGCTACATTTTCCGTGCACTGTGCCAGTCAATTTATTTCGGTACAGCTTCCCATAACAAGAGATGCGTTTCCCTCGTCAAGTAATTGGGCCTGAGGCCTCAATATCAACTGAAATAAAGATTTCTGGCTTCGTCGTCATAGGTAAATGGCCCGTAACGGTCGGAGACGATTCAATAACTTTTACATGATTAAAATTGTTCCTAGATCTAAAAGAGCTGGGATATGAAGGGTCGTACGACCGCGTGGCCGCTTTTGCAAGGCAGTGGAAAGTGGGTCAACTCGAGAGGGCAATTTTGTGAGTAAATCAACAGTGTTCGGCTCAAAAACACTACCGAGAGCCCTTTCAATTGATAATGGTTCTTGTTATTATCTGCGGCGTAAGTGATATTCAAGATTGCGACGTACTTATCCCGCGTCTGTAGTGCTATTCGCCACCCGTCGTAACAATGCAGTTAAGAAACATCCCGCCAAACAGACAGCCATAGCCTCGATCCTATGCCGCGATCGACGGTCGTTAGCCATCCAAACAGTTAGAACACGCTCTGTGCCGCTGCTATCCCGCCGCCGAGGATAGTTAGTTGAGGACGCGCCTCGTCGCTTCACTTGGACTGCTTCCGGAAAGACGAAGGAGCGCACGGGACACACGTGTATTTGTAAAGGAGAAGCGCTATGTCTGAGCATACCGATCCTATCGAGTTGCGGCTGCAGTTTATCGCTGGACGTGCGCAGTTGCGCGATGCGGCTGCACGCATTCTCGGATGTCGCCAGCGTGCGGAGGACGTGGTGCAGGACGCTTGGTTCAAAATTGCCGAGTTGCCTGAGGCTTTCTCCGTTCGCCATCCGAAAGCCTTCCTGTCCCAGATCGTACGCAATCTGGCGATCGATCGTCAGCGCCGCATGACGATTGAGTCCTTTATGTTCGCCGAGGAAGAGGAGGGTACCGGTGTCATCTGCCCCCAGGCAACGCCCGAGGACGCAAGCATTTCAAGGCAGGCCCTTGGGAACGTTGTCCGCGCCTTATCAACCCTGCCGGAGCGCACCCTGCGAGCCTTCGAACTGCACCGCCTGGATGGTTATACCCAACGTGAAGTGGCTGAGTACCTCGGCGTCTCCGCCACGCTCGTCAACTTCATGATCCGCGACGCGACACATTGCTGTCTCAAGCAAGTGATCTGAAACGCCAGGTTATCCGTGCCCGTACACCTCCAAGAAACTATAAATTTATGCCGTCGCTATTCGTCTCAATAAACAAGAGTGATTCGTATTTGCAGACCGCAATATGAATATTCCACAAACCTGGTGAACAGTTTCAGCACGTTCACCGCGAATTAGGAAAGATGAGGCGAACGATGGGCTTTGATCGCGAAGACGGCGTATTTCGTGTACTGGTCAACGAGGAAGAGCAGTATTCCCTGTGGCCCGACTACAAGAGCACCCCCGGCGGCTGGCGTGATACTGGCGTCAGCGGCAGCAAGCAGACCTGCCTGCAACATATTGAAACGGTGTGGACCGATATGCGTCCGCGCAGCCTGCGCGAATTCATGCAAGGCCAGGGCCAGGCATGATCACGCTGTTCTGCCTGCCTTGCGCCGGTGGCAGTGCCAGCATGTACTTCCCCTGGCAGTCTGCGTTGCAAGGCGTGGCACGGCTGCAGGCCGTCGAGCTGCCCGGCCGTGGCCGCCGCATCCGCGAGCCGCTGCTGCAAGACTATGCCGTGCTGCTCGGCCAGTTGGCTGATGAGCTGGCCAATGCTGCTGCACCCTCCTGTGGTTATGTGTTGTTCGGTCACAGCATGGGCGGCCTGCTGGCGCAAGGACTGGCGCGGGTGCTGCCGCAGCGCGGCTGGCCGGCGCCGCTGGCCCTGATGGTGTCGGCCTGCGCCGCGCCGCTGGCGCGGGAGTGGATCGAGCCCGACGACTCCGATGCGGCCCTCCTCAGTGCCATGCGTCGCCAGGGCGGTACCCGCGATGAAGTCTTCGACTGCCCTGAGCTGCTGGAACTGGCGCTGCCGGTACTGCGCGCCGATTATCGCGTGTGCACCAGTTTCCAGGCGCAGCGCCCGGCCATCGAAACCGTCGCCTTGCTCGATCTGCCGGTGCACGTCTATGGCGGCATCAGCGATTCGGTTGGCGCAGCGGCGCTGGAGGCGTGGCGGCGCGAAACGCGCGGCCCCGTGACGCTGGACTGGTTCGAGGGCGGCCACTTCTATCTGCAAGCCCAGCAGGACGCGCTCCTGGCCCGCCTGCAGGGCCATCTGCAGGCGCAGGCCACTTCCTCCGCGTACGTCAATCATGCTGCAGCGCTTGCCCACGCCTGAGGGCATCCCCGCCCAGATCGAACTGTGGCAGGTTCTGTTCGACCTGGGCTGCGGGGACGGCGCAGAAGATGAGCTGGTACTCAACGCCGAGGAGCGCGCCCATGCGCGCCGCTATCACCACAGCGAGGATGCCCGGCGTTTTCGCCACATGCGCGCGCTGCTGCGCCGCCTGCTGAGCCAGCGGCTGGGCTGCGCGCCGCAAGCCGTGCCGCTGGTGCGCAACGCTTATGGCAAGCCGCAACTGGGCGTGCCTGGCATCTTGTCCTTCAATCTCGCACATGCCGGACGAATCGGCTTGCTGGCCCTGGCGCCGGGGCTGGAACTGGGCATCGACGTCGAATGCGCCATCGCCGCCGAGGCGCAAGAGCTGCAGGACATGGCCGCTCTGGTGTTCAGTGCACGCGAACGGGCCGCCTTGCCATTCCCCCTCGACGGACCGCAATTCCTGCGCCGCTGGGTCGCCAAGGAAGCCGTGCTCAAGGCGCTGGGCCTGGGCATAGGCGAGCACCTGCAGTCCATCGACATCCGCCTGGAGACGCATCCGCGCTACCAGATCTTCCACCAGCAGCCGCACTGGCCCGCTCCCGCGCGGCTGCATGCACGCGCCTTGTCCACCTTGCCCGGCCATGCCGCCGCGCTGGCCTGGATCGACGCCTGATTCCGGAGAATCACCTTGACCATTGCCTCCCTCAATATGCCCGCCACGATCTCCTCGCCATCCTTGGTCTTCAGCCGCCATCCACGGCCTGATGCGGACCCGCAAGCCTTGCCGGTGCTGCTGCAGCCCGCACACGCCGGCCAGACGCTGGCGCAGGCCAGGGACCAACTGGCCGGCCAGATCGAAGCGCATCTGGGCAGCGTCGGCGGGGTCTTGCTGCGTGGCTTTGATGTGCCCAGCGTGGCCGACTTCCAGCAGTTTGCGGCCAGCTTCGGCGATCCGCTGCTGCGCTACGAATTCGCCTCCACGCCGCGCTCATCGGTGGCCAATGGCATCTACACCTCCACCGAATACCCGGCGCACCAACATATCCCGCTGCACAACGAACAGGCTTACACGCGCGAATGGCCCATGCGCATCTGGTTCCACTGCGTGACAGCCTCGCCCGTGGGGGGTGAGACGCCCATTGCCGACAGCCGTGCGATCTATCGCAACATGCCCGCAGCCATCCGCAAGCGCTTCGCCCAGGGCCTGCTCTACGTGCGCCACTACAGCCATGATTTCGACCTGCCCTGGCAGGAGGTCTTTGGCGTCGAGACGCGCGCCGAGGTGGAAGCCTTCTGCCGCCGCCAGCGCATCGAGTGGCAATGGCTGGACGACGATGGACTGCGCACGCGCCAGCGCTGCCAGGGCGTGGAGCGTCATCCGGTCACCGGCGAGATGGTCTGGTTCAACCAGGCGCACCTGTTCCATGCCTCCAACCTGGCGCCGGAAGTGCGTGCTTCGCTCATCGAACTGGTCGGCGAGGATCAGTTGCCGCGCAATGTCTGCTGGGCCGATGGCTGCACCATCGACGATGCCATCCTCGATCAGGTGCGCGCAGTGCTGGACGCCGAGACGGTGATCTTCCCCTGGCAGCCGGGCGACGTCCTCATGCTCGACAACATGCTGGTGGCCCACGCCAGAACGCCGTTCTCCGGCCCGCGCAAGGTGGTGGTAGCCATGTCGCGCTCCCACACCAATCTCGACTGACCTCTTTGCCCAGGATTGCCATCCATGACGATTTCCGCCGAATCCTCCGACCGCGCCGCCCACATCGTCGCGCGCCTGTTCCAACTGGCGCAGACGCGCCCGCATGACCTGGCCCTGACCACTGTCAACGCCGAGGGCGAGCGCAGCTTCGATTACGCCGAACTGGCCGCCGCCGTGCGTGCGTTGGCCGCGCGCCTGCAACAGGCCCATGCCCCCGGCGCGCGCGCCTTGCTGCTGCTGGACAATGACCATCACTACGTCACCGCCTTCCTGGCTTGCCTCGCGGCCGGCCTGATCGCGGTGCCGCTGCACCGTCCGGAGTCGATGCGCCAGCAGCACCTGCAGCGCCTGGCCGGAATCGCCGAGGACGCCGGTGCAGCCTGCTGGCTGGTCACCGCCGCCGTGCGCGAGGCCTTGCAGGCCGCCGCGGCGCCACTGGCGGGGCAGGCCGACATGCTGGCCGTGGATGAGACGGGGGGCGGGGAGGGGGTTTTCCATGAGCCTATGATTGCCCCTGGCGACGTCGCCTTCCTGCAATACACCTCCGGCTCCACCTCACGTCCCAAGGGCGTCATGGTCACCCATGCCAACCTGATGGCCAACGAGGCCGCCATCGAGGAACGCCTGGGCGTGGGCAGCCAGGACGTGTTCGTCAGCTGGCTGCCGCTGTATCACGACATGGGTCTCATCGGCGGGCTGCTGCAACCGCTGTACCGCGGCATTCCGGTGGTATTGATGTCGCCGGCCTTCTTCCTGGAACGTCCGGTGCGCTGGCTGGAAGCCATTGCCCGACATCGCGGCACCATCAGCGGCGGCCCCGATTTTGCCTATCGGCTGTGCGTGGACCGCATCCGTGGCGAACGCGCGGCGGGGCTGGATCTGTCCTCATGGCGGGTGGCCTTCTCGGGCGCCGAACCGGTGCGCCACGATACCTTGCAGGACTTCATCGAATGCTTCGGCAAGAGCGGTTTTAGCGCCGATGCCGTCTATCCCTGCTATGGCCTGGCCGAATCGACGCTGCTGGTTACCGGCGGGCAGCGCGGCCAGGGGATGCAGGTCGCTGCCTTCGATGCTGAGGGCTTGCGCCAGGGCCGCGCGGAGGTCGCGGGCGAGGAGCAGGATGCGGTCCATCTG
>Ga0105240_10008658_pt1 | contig 14533 bp, 16 predicted proteins | sample KBSC54metaG_FD_80426 | JGI IMG/M metagenome (GOLD analysis project Ga0105240, IMG submission 80426) | Corn rhizosphere microbial communities from Kellogg Biological Station, Michigan, USA - KBS C5-4 metaG | ecosystem: Host-associated > Plants > Roots > Rhizosphere > Soil | place: Michigan, USA... | reverse complement strand
CGCACGCGCGCTGGGATTTTCAGATATCAGCAAGGCTGTGGGTCAGCGGATAGTGGGTCTTGGCGATAAGTCGTATCCGGTAGCCGGAGTGGTGGCCGATTTTTATCAAAATTCTTTCCATCAGCGGATCATGCCGGCGGTTTTCGAACACGATCCCCGCATAGAGAACTCCATTGCGATCAGGATCGCCTCGAAAGGAATGGCTGCCGGCGAGTTCCGGTCGCTTATGGGCAAGATCGAAAAGGAATGGAAGGCGCTCTATCCCGAAGAGCCGTTTGGCTTTTCATTTCTTGATGAAAGCATCGCTGAACTCTATGCCAGCGATTTTCAAATCCAATGGTGGACCAATATCTCGATGGGGATCACCATATTTATTTCCTGTTTGGGTCTTCTCGGTCTGGCTATTTTTTCCACGGAGCGAAGAACCAAGGAAATCGGCATCCGGAAGGTATTGGGTGCGACGGTGTCGCGCATCGTGTTGATGCTGTGCCGGGACATAGTCGTACTCATTCTGATTGCCTTGCTGATCGCCTCGCCGCTGGCCTGGTTCTTTATGCACGGATGGCTCCAGGGCTTTGCTTATAGAACAACGATTAGCGGCTGGATGTTTGTTGCAGCAGGGGCGGCGGCCATCGGCATTGCCCTGCTTACCGTCGGATTTCAGTCAATCAAGACCGCAAGGGCCAATCCGGTGAAGTCATTGCGTACCGAATGACCCTCCCCGATGAAGATTCGGCGAGGTGACTTAGAAATCGTAAAGGAGCCGATTCGTATTTAGTGATCGCGTCGGGATTGCAGGCTTTTTCCGCTCCGCTCCGTCTCCAGGACATGGGCAACGGCAATATCCGGCTGGCCAGGGCGGGCGGCCCTCATTAATTGAATGTAGCCATGCTCGAATTGCTGCACGCCTGCCTGGAGCATGTTCGAAACGCCCGCAGGTGCCTTTCCATAGGTAGATTGTTGACCACTTGTCTGTTGAAAATCGGATGTTGGGAAACCCAGCGTTCCTTTCTCCCATCCCATTTGCGCCCATTTGTTAAAGATCTCTCCTGCCACGGTGAAGGCTTCGCCCGTATTGAATTTAAAATAGATCCACCCACCCTCGAATACCTGGAATACACCCGTATTATTAGGCAGTACTGCTTCCTCGGACTTTGGAAAATGCAAAAAGCTTTTTTCGAGGTTCACCTTATGGTATTTTTCGAAGATCTTTCCCTTTACGAGGTAGCTAACATTGGCGGCCGGCGCGTAAATATATCCGTGCTCAAAATATTGCACGCCTGTCTGCCCCATGAATATTTCCTGGAAGCTCGGCCAGCCGAGATAACCGTGTTCTGCCCCTTCCCTCAGATACCTGTCCCTTATGACTCCCAGGTTGAACGTGATATTGTTCAACCTTTTGGAACAATAGAAAAATGAGTTGTTTTGCTTCCCGGCCAGAAAAAAGCCATCTCCATCGACCGTATTGCCATTCGAATAGGAAGCAAATACATTATCGATGGGACCGCCCGTCAGCGCCATAATCTGTGGTGAACGGCCCACGAGCCGGATCTTATACGTAACATCGGCGGCATTCACCGTCCCTACATCGGACTTACATGTCATGACAAAAGGTGGCGCTCCGGGATATCTGCTCACGCCTATCTCGGAGTAGTAGCTGGCTATTCCCTGAATGTCCAGGTCTGTTAGTTCAGTTTGAGCGCCAACGCACACCGGACAGGCATAGTATTGCCCGTTATAACCGCACCTGATCACCGGTTTTGTCGAATCGATGGCAAACGCTTCGACGGGATACTGCATGATCGAGCAGAAATCGAATTTGCCTCTGGCGGTGGAATTCCCTTCGATCTGGAAATTGTGTTTGTCGTCATCTCTCACGTTGGAGAAGTCGATATTGATAAAATTGTCCCGGTCCTGCCTGGACTGTTCATGAAAGACCCCCGCGGCGTGCATTAATTCATGAACGATACTGAATTTATCAAACTGTCCTTTGCTCATAGAGACATCCTGTTTGCCTCCCTGTTTGCCGACGGGAGAGGAGCCGCCCCGTTGTTTATTGGGATCGTCGATTACCCTGATGCTTACATAGTCATTTTCTGCATTTCTCGGGTAATAGATCAGACAAGTCTTTGAATTGATATAATCCAACGCATTCCTTACGATCTCGCAGGAGTTGGTGGTGTAGACGGACTCGTCTATTTCGACGGGTATCCTTCCATCCGGCCACCGGTGATTGGCGACTGTATAGCCCAAAAAATGCTGGTCGTCGGCAGTAGCGGAGCATGTTTGGCATGGTTTGGCGTATTGCTTTAATACGCCCGTCTGACGGGGCCCTGGTGTGATAGGTATCTCAATGTCCCCATTCAGGATATATTTATCATTTTCTCTTTTGACATAATAGTCCTTTAATCCTGCATCGCCCGGAAGCTGCAATTTCACCTTCGTCTCTCCTCTTGCCATTTCCTGTCTGATGATGGGGTTGGAAGACTGGTAGGTGCGTGTAGGTCTTTGCTGGCTGGCGCACGGAAGTGAGATGAGACCGAGCACGATAAGGAGTAGGGGGGCTTGCATGGTGTTTTCCATCAAAAGTAGCTGCCTGACGGACCGAAACATAGGCCCGATATGTGAACGACTGATTTAATTCGCGAACAGCGTAATTAAGCAATCATTTTTTCCGGAGTAAAATGCACCTATTTTGAAGATGTCATATATTCTACAATGGCTCTTGAATGAATTTTTGTTGTATCAAATACCGGACTTGCAAAATCGTCCTGGCTAATAAGCAGCGGAATTTCTGTGCAGCCCAATATTATACATTCCGCCCCCATGTCGAGCAGATCTTCTGCGATTGAGATGAAAGTTGTCTTTGAAGCCGGATTGATAAAGCTTTTGCCTAGTTCTTCCTTTATCACATGCTGCATATAGTCCCTGGTTTCTTGTTTTTCCGGGACAAGGACCTGGAGGCCGAATTTTTCGAGCCTTTCCCTGTAAAAGGACATTTCCATAGTGTATTTTGTTCCTAAAAGCCCAACCTTCTTACACCCCTGTTCAATAATGGCTTTAGCTGTTTCGTCTACGATATGAATGATCGGCAAATCGATTTTTTCTTGCAACCTGTCAGCAAAAAGATGGGCAGTGTTCGCACATAGCACGATACCTTGAACTCCGCTCTTCTTAAGACTTTCACATGCGTCAAATACGAGATCAAACGCATTTTCCCAACCTGCAGCTTGAATATCGCCAAAGTTTAGCGAATAGATTACGCATTCTGCGTAATTCAGACCACCCAGTTTTAAGTTTACTCCTTCGTTAATGAATTTGTAATAGTCGATTGTCGATGGCCAGCTAATTCCTCCCACTAACCCTATTTTCTTCATAATTGAAATATATAATGGCTAAAGCAAAAATCCGACAACAATTTGGAAGAAAACAGAAGCAGATTGTTTAATATTAACTATATCAGTGAAAAAAAAGGAGATCAGGTCGGATGAGAACCCCCTCGGTGACACCGAAAGGGTTGTACATAAAGGGTTTGCTAGGGATGGGTATATAACTTATATACCAGCGTGCCGGAAGGGGGCTGACCGGGATCGCCGCCGGTGTACCCTAAAGAGACCAGCGTTCCGTTCACTGGGTTGGTATCTCCACCTGTCACGACTTCCGCGTTCACAAGTGTGCTCCATGCGACGAACTGCCCGCCAGGCCTATACCAGGCATAATTCAGGATGTTCGCTTTTGTGTTCCTTTCGGGCTTGACAGTGAATGAACCAAACAATAATACAGCCGCCAGCAATGGCAGCAAGATAAGGGCTTTGATCTTTTTCATTTGAAATGTTTAATGATTGGATAAGATGTGAACGCATGCAAGGTGCGTTTTTTCACTGCATTGTGAGTGCAGTATACGAAATGCAGAATAGGTGCCCCAATTGAAACATTTGTATCTTTAGTTGTTATGACACATGCAAAAGATATTGGCGATAGAATCAAATCGGACTTTGGCGACAAGGCTGCAGATATTTTTACAATATTTGATGAGGGCATTGCAAAGGCAGAGTATATAAATCATGATCGAATAATTCGATGCATTTTGTTCCTAGCGGAAAAAGATGTCGACAAGCTTAAAAAAATGGTCGAAACCGCCATACAAGACCCTCGCGACGTCATGTATTGGGCGGAATACAAGGAGACAGGGCGGCAGTTTCACCCAAAGCGAATTCGCGACTTCAATAAGACGTTCGACAAATGTGAGAGTAATGTCAGAGAGTAGGTGAATGGTATTTATTGAATTGGAAAGCCTGAGGTTTAATAATCCTGCGGTTCCCGGCTTGTGTGTCGCACTCTCAAAATTCTGATAACATCTGTTCCTGCAAAATAAGCTACTCGCAGGCGATGCAATTCAAACGCGCGATAAGATCCATCATTATCTAGTTTGTATTTATCAAGGGGATATTATCTGGGTGAGAAAGAAGTTCGCCAATTTTTACAAGGATTTCAATTCGAACATTCTCAGCATTTTGAATGGAGTCTTCAGCTATATAGAGGATTGCTTTATTGAATTGCTTGAGGGCATGTTTGTCCCAGCCGATCTTTCTATTTACCATGTAGCCAACCCTTTGACATTTCAATTACCTCCTCGTGCGTAAAGAACTCGCCAGCATCCATGCGTTTCATTGCCGCATCAATCTCGGCGTTATATTGTTCGATGGAAGTCGGAGCAGTATCATCTTTCAATTCAACGTAGTTCTTTGCGACCTGGAGAAGAGACTGCTTTTCCACGATTGATAACCGCATCCAATACTGCAAAAAATCTTTATCTAATGACTGGGCTCCCATGATAACTATTTTTACAAAATTAATTGTTTAATCTGGAATTGGAAACTTAGATGTCCCACGGATTTAGATGGCAAAAAATTGAAAATCAATCATGTACGAATCGACTGTTCGCGATCAAGCTGCATTAACGTCCAAAATCATCATAGTTCTCGTCCGCATATTTTTCAAACTGTTTGATCAGCTTTTCATTCTTTATTTCTATGGGGGTGAGCTTTTTTCGGACATCAGTGGATATTGGCATATACCAGTCCTCATGGTCGAACCATGCCCGTACTTCACGAAGCTTAAATGAATACCCGTGTCGTGCATATATCTCATTGCGCATGAACCGGAGCTCGTCTTTGTAGAGATTATTCACATCCTCGGTGGTCAGCAACCTTGAAGAGCTCTCATACTTGCCTTCAGTGGAAGCATATTCAAAATTCTTCCGCGTCAGAGTGTACTCGCGGCTGGCCTGTGCATGGTCCAGAGGGGCCCATTTACCGGTGATCGACAGGGGCGACTTCGAAATAACCAAATCAAAAACGCCATCATACTTATTGTCTCCCGGCTCCTTGAGCGTTGCTTTTATATTATTCCCATCTTCAGAATATACACCCTTAAAAGGACGGTCATTACCTGCACATACGCTATAGCCATATATTTGGCCGTCCTCCATCTGGTCAATAAATAGGGTGATCTTATTGGAAGGCACCGGGATGGAATCTCCCGTCGTCTTATCGAGCATTTTTGCGTCTCCGGTCGGCAGGAACATGCCACTCCAGGTGCCGGTAACCGAATTGCCTGGTGCATTTAGCGTATGGGCGGCAGCTTTGTCTTTTTGGACGTTGGCATTGGGATGATTATTACAGCCAGCAATCACCGAAAGAAAAGCGATGGCGGGGATGATCCATCTCGTTAGGGGCATGAGTATTTAGGTTTAGGGTAGAAAAATAGGGATTTTCTTTTATAACTTTAAACATTATGGAGGTTTTCAATCGCTACTGCCTGTTACTATTGTTATCATTTTTCTTCGTGCTGATCGCGCAGATAACCCTGCAGTACATACCCGTGCGCACCGATGTTGCTTTTCTGCAGATCAAACAGGATTACATTCATATTACACCCTGGCTTATAGCTTTTTACATTCATGTGTTTACTTCCATGTTTGTGCTGGCGGCCGGCTTTACACAGTTTTCACCGGTGATATTGAGCCGGTACAGGACTATTCACCGGACAATGGGGAAATGCTATATCGTGATCGTTTTGTTTGTTACCGGTCCGGCCTCATTCATCATGGCGCTATTGGCCAACGGGGGTATCCCATCGCGGATGGCCTTCACAAGTCTATCCCTTTTATGGATGTATAGTACCGCAAGAGCATGGCGGATGGTCAAGGCGAAGCAATACGATCTGCACCGCGATTGGATGTATCGCAGCTATGCGCTTACGCTTTCAGCCATTACCCTGCGGGGATGGAAATGGCTGCTTATCGCATTGTTCCATCTGCGACCGATGGATGCATATAGATTTGTGGCCTGGATGGGTTTTGTTCCCAACCTGCTTGTAGCAGAATGGATCATCCGGAAAAGAAAAAAGCTATGAAAAAATATTTGCTGACGGGCTATTTTATTGTTGCGGTGCTTATAGGTGTACGGGCGCAGGAGGCCTATCAAATCATTCATTTCACCTCGTCACATAATTGCTTTCCGGATACGGCCAGGGATCATGGACACCTGGACGGCGATGGAAACCATCTTCCCCGGGAAGGTCATTATGACGATAGCTCGGTATTGTTGGTAGTACCGACCGGACTGCGCATGGGGAAGACTGTGGACCTGGTGGTCTGGTTCCATGGCTGGCATAACAGTATCGATACGGCCCTGCAGTTCTACGGACTGGCACGTCAATTTGCGGCTTCGGGGCGAAATGCAGTGCTGGTGCTTCCGGAGGCGGCAAAGAATGCGGCGGACAGCTACGGAGGTAAAATAAGGCAGGACGGGATGTTCCAATTGCTGGTCGCGGATGTGTTAGGGGAATTAAGGCGAAAAAAGGCCGTTCCTCCCGATGCCCGGGCAGGGCATATTGTGCTGGCCGGACACAGCGGCGCGTACTCGGTGATGGCCGATATACTGGAGCATGGGTGCCAGGCGGTGGACGAGGTGTTCCTGTTCGATGCGCTGTATGGGCGACTCAATACGTTCGCCCGATGGGCAGAAGATGGAGGCCACCATTTTGTCCATTGGTTTACCAATACCGGCTACGGTCCGGACAAGATGAGCGATACGATGATGTTACGGCTGCGCCAGGATAAGATACCCTATGGGTTGTCGGAGGAGGCATCCGGAGATGACAGGGTGATAAAGAACAATAGGATCCTGTTCATTCACAGTCCCAGGGAGCATAATGTGATCATCAATGATCCGGATGATTTTGCATTGCTACTAAAAGATAGTTTTTGGCTTGTTGGTAAATAAGTGATAAGCGGCTTGGTCAAGCTCCACTTTTTGCTACATTTATCAATAAATCAAGCTTTTCATGTTAAGTATTATAAAGAAGGACCTGTTCATTGTGATCCTCCTCAGCTGCTTTACCAGCCTGTTATCAGAAGCGCAAAAGATGGATTTCGAAGAATATGATCCGAAGTCCACCCTGATCGTTCCGGCGCATGTCCTTACCCGCTCGAAGTATCCGTTTATCGACATCCATAACCATCAGTGGGACATGCCTTCCCAAAACCTTAAAGAGCTGGTCGGCGAGATGGATAAGCTCAATATGGCTATCATGAATAACTTAAGCGGGCGCGGATACAGGGATGTGAATGGCAATTTTGATGTGCAGGATACCACCTACTTCAAAAGAGCACAGGCTAATATCCGGGCTAATTGCCCGAACCGCCTGATCCAGTTCACCAATATTTCCTTTACGCATTTTGGGCAGAAGGGTTGGATCGAGCACGCGCTGGCGGAACTGGAAGCAGATGTACGCAACGGAGCAAAAGGATTGAAGATCTATAAAGACCTGGGCATGGAGTTCAAAGATGAACAGGGAAAAAGGATACCTGTAGACGACCCGCGGCTGGACGCGATCTGGGAAAAATGCGGTGCGCTTCACATCCCGGTACTGATCCATTCCGCCGACCCTCCTTCCTTTTGGGACCCGATGGACAAATACAACGAGCGTTGGCTGGAATTGAAGACCCATCCCGATCGTAAAAGGGGAAATGCCAACCCTGCCTCCTGGAAGACTATCATCGAGGAGCAACATCATCTATTCAGGGCCCATCGGAATACCATATTCATTGCAGCTCATTTCGGATGGCTGGCCAACGACCTTACCTCGCTGGGGAAATTATTGGATGAGTGTCCGAATGTAAATGTCGAAATTGCGGCTATCATTGCCGAACTGGGAAGACAGCCCAGACAGGCGAGGGAATTCTTTCTTAAATACCAAGACAGGATCCTTTTCGGTAAGGACTCCTGGGTGCCTTCGGAATATTCCACGTATTTCAGGGTATTGGAGACTGCCGACGAATATTTCCCTTACCATAAGAAGTACCATGCTTTTTGGCGGATGTATGGGCTTAACCTGCCCGATGAGGTGTTGAAAAAAGTATATTATAAAAATGCTCTGAGGATCCTTCCGGGGATGGATAAGTCTGCATTTCCGCAATAATAAGAACTGATGAAAGCATTGGACAATTTCTATTTCAGGCAGGATGAACCTATAAAAAGCACATTGATTGCCTTGAAGGAGATCATCCTAAAGCAGGATAAAGAGATCACCAACGAATGGAAATACGGCATGCCCTTTTTCTGTTACAAGGGTAAGATGTTCTGTTATTTGTGGGTGCATAAGAAGTATGGGCAGCCATACATCGGAATGGTGGAGGGCAAACATTTTGACCAGACATTCTTGATACAGGAAAAGCGTTCGAGGATGAAAATAATGTTGCTAGATCCGGCCAGGGACCTTCCGGTGCGGGCAATTAAAGAGATATTGCAGCAAGCGCTGGACTTGTACAGGAAGTGAGTGGTAAAGTTAAAAGAATAATAGTAGGTCACTCATTCCGAAGACTGTCGACCGGATTGGAGTTTGCGGCCTTTATAGTGTGATATCCCACCGTCATCATAGCTATGGTCATCATGGCGAGCCCGCTTAATGCGAAGACCCACCAGCTAAGGTTTGTGTGGTAAGCGAAATTTTGCAGATAGGCATGACATAGCAATGCCGACAGAGGGACCGCAATCATGAATGCCAACACCAGGGGGCGGAGAAATGTCGTCGACAAAGAAACTATAATCCGGATTAGGGACGCGCCCAGGACCTTTCGGATACCTATCTCCTTCACGCGGCTGTTGATGGAAAAGATGGTCAGCCCAAGAAGACCGATGCAGCTAATGAGAATGGCGATGCTTGCTGCAAAAAGCAAGAGGGTAGAGAGCGCTGTATCTTGTTTGTAAAATCGGGCGATCGTTTCATCAACGAACGTATAGCTGAAGTCCTCATCCGGATAAATATACTTCCAGGTGGATTGGATGGCCGACAGGGAACTTTTCCATGAGTCGGAACCGGGCCGTAACGAAATATGTATGGTATAATCTGTGAGAAAAGAAGAATAAAGCATAAGTGGATTAATGCTGTTTCTGACCGAAGCCTGGTTAAAATTGGCCATCACTCCAACCACCGGCAGGAACCTGCCATTGAATTTTAGAAATTGACCCACCGCGTCCCCGGGTTTCTTGAATCCCAGCTGGTGAGCGAGCGTTTCATTAATAACCAGCTCCGTTGCGCTATCCGAGGTCGAGAGGTTACGGCCTGCTATGAGATGAATGGCATAGACCTTCAAGTAGTTCTCATCTCCGCTGCGTATGTCAGTCCTGTACTCGAATTCCTTTTGGTTGCGCATCAAGGTTACTTTATCGGATATTTGCCCATTGAAGGCGGGTGACTGGTTGGCGATACTAATATCTTCAATACCCGGAATGCGCCTCAACTGGCTGCGGAAAAGCTTTTTTTGAGAATTGGCGTTGGATAAGGAAGAAGGTAGGGAAATGCTGATTATCGCGTTCTGGCGAAAGCCCATATCCTTTTCCAATGCATAGTGCACTTGTTTATTCACGACGAAGACCCCTATTAAAAAGAGCTGTGCTATAGTAAATTGAGATACCGTCAACACTTTTCGAAGGTTGGCGGACTGGGATACCCCGGAGCCAGAGAGAGGTAGATTCTTTAATACGCGTATCGTCTGGAAGCCGGAGAGGATAAAAGCCGGATAAAGCCCCGATAGGAGACTAATCCCTATGATCAGGCAAATAAAAAAGATAATTAAAGAAGGTAGATGGAGTATTCTCTCCGGATCCAGACCGCCGGGGATGAAATATCGTATTGTAACGCTTACCAGCGTAAACGCGATGAAGGCAGTGATCGTCGTCAAGATGAATGTCTCTGTCAAAAACTGAAAGATCAGCTGTTTCTTGTTGCCACCAAATGCTTTTCTGATACCGATCTCTTTTGCCCGCTGCGCCCCTTGCGCTGTCGCCAGGTTAATGAAGTTGATGCAGCCCAGTGCAAGAAGGAAGAATGCCAACAATATAAGGCTTCCGATGGCAGCCCTGCCGATTTTTCCACTGAAATCCGTGTTGGTATGAATGTCGCTCAGTGCTTGCAAGCGATGGACTGTATGGATATCCTCCTTGGGGCCAAGGTGAGCGGCGGTGAGATATGCAAGCTGGCGATCGATATCCTCGGGTTTTACACCGGGAAGGGTTTTGATCATCAACTGTGATGCGGAACTGGTAGCGCCCCAATTGTCCCAATGATAATTTGTTGTCAGGTGCGCTGACTGGATGGTCCCAAGGGACAAAAATACGCCGTATTCAAAATCACTGTTGGCATCGAGATCTTTTACGACGCCAGAAACGGCTGCATAAACTGAGTCGTTAAAAATAATATTTCTGCCGAGGATCTCCTCGGGAGAAATATCTGGGAAATAGGTTTTTGCCTTGGTTTGCGTCAAAACAACCTGGTTGGGTCCCTCAAGCGACACCTGTGGAGCACCTGCCAACCATTGATGTGGAAATATATTAAAATAGTTACTGTTAGTAAAGACGATGTTTCCCTGGTTTTTAATTATTTGCTCGGTCAGCCCGTCTTGTTGAAGAATGCTGACCTTGGTATTGCCTGCGTAAAAGTCAAAAATGGGTGCTGTATTGGCAATGCCTGTTATACCCTTTAACGCCTCATGCATGGGGGCCGGTACACCATAATTCTTCGACCCGGTGTTTTCTGTTACGATCCGGTAGATACGGTCTTTGCCTGGCTCATATGTGTCGAAGCTGAAATTGTAATCGATCACCAGATATACGATGACCGCGGCGGTGATGCCGATGGACAATCCCAGGATATTGATAAGAGTCAGCAGCCGGTGTTTGCTGAAATTTCGCCAGGCGCTGAGGATATAGCTTCTTAGCATAGGAGGCATTTGCACACAGGAACGACGAATATGGTGCCATTTTCCCAAGGTGATGAAAATCAACTTATTCGTTTCAGAGTAATCCTGGCAATGTCCGGTTTTGTTACGGTGTGTGTACGAAAATCTGTATATTTCCGAAGCAATGACAACGTTCCGATTCCAACCGGTGACACCACATCCGTTGTTAGTCCCATACATCGCAAAGATATGGGTGTTCGAAAGCAGCGGCCGCCTTCCCGAGCAGGAAAGGAAACTGATCGTTCCCAATACAAATCTCAAACTAACGCTGACCTACCGCAACGGGATCGCAGCCCGCGTGGGGGAGAAGGCTTTTTTGCAGCGTGAGAATGGGCTGACGCTCACAGGCCTGATCGATGCGCCGGTGATCCTGGATTCCTATGAGGATGCGCAGACGGGTACGATCATCATGGAATTCAATCCGCTGGGCGCCTACCGCTTCTTCCACTTACGATATACCGAGGTCCAAAACGAGATCACGGACCTGGCCGACCTCATCGGCAACAGTGCACAAGAGCTTCAGTCGCAACTGGCGGAGACAAGCTCGTTGGATATGAAACTGCAGCTACTGCAAAATTTTCTGATCAAACAGCTGGAACAAGCCGCCCCGGACCCCATATACGATTTTTGTATCAATCGTATATCTTACACCAAAGGCCTGATCAGCGTAGCGCAGCTGGAAAAAGAGACCGGCTACAGCGCTCGTTATCTTCACCGCAAATTTTCCGAACACCTGGGCACGGGCGCTAAGAACCTGGCGGAGATCGTCCGCTTCTCTCAATTCTACCGGGCCTATTCGTCGGGCGCCCCGCTACACAACCTGAAACAGCAGATCTATCACTATTACTACGACCAGTCTCACTTCCTCAGGGCCTTCAAGCGGTTTACAGGCGCCACCCCGACCGAACTTCAAAACAGCATGAACGAGCTCAGCATCCGGAATTTTTCGAGCTAGTTCCGATTCGTACAATACCCGGGACCGCCCTCGCCCGATCTTTGCTTAAAAAAAGCAATAAAATGGGAAACAACGACTTTAACAGCAGTATCTCCGCGAAGATCAGCGCGGATGAGGCGATCAAAAAGATCAGCAATGTACCGGAATGGTGGGGTGTGACCTTTACCGGGAACTCTGAAAAGCAAAATGATAAGTTTATCGTAAAGATGACGGGGGATTCCTACTTCAACTTCACTGTTACAGAATTGACCCCCGGTAAGAGAGTGGTTTGGCTGGTTACAGATTGCCATATGCCCTGGTATTCGGATAAAAAGGAATGGACCAACACCCGATTAGTTTTTGATCTGAATGAAAATAACGGTGTAACCGAGGTGAACTTCAAACACGAAGGTCTTACGCCGGACGTGGAATGCTACAAGGACTGTGAATCGGGCTGGACGCACTGGATCAAGACAAGCCTGGTTTCTTACTTAACTACGGGGCAGGGCGTTTTTAGACAACCTACCAAATAATACTAAATTATGGCAAAAGTAATTTTGGGAAACCACTCGTCGGTGATCGTCTCGCGGAAAGACCGGGACAGCATTTGTAAATTTTATGGTGACGTCCTTGGCGGTACGATCACGAAAGCAGAGAAAGACCGGGACTTTATTCGTATGGGAGACAACTCCTTTATTGCGTTCCTCTACGGGGATGTGCCCGATCAGAGCGACTTCTTGCGAACTGCAAGAGCGATGTGGCTGGAACTCAAGTCCGACAACGTAGAAGAAATGACAAAGAAGATCCTTGATTCCGGTGTCCGGAAGCTGGATGTGCCGGACCCTCATCTTTATTTTCAGGCGCCGGGGGGACAATGCTGGAGGTTGGTCGGGATCAACGAGGATCTCTCCTTTTATGAGGGCATGGGAGCGGGCCCCGATGTGGCGAAGGTAAAAGAGGGCGCTGCGAAAGGTTGGGAGGCCTAAGGTTTGAAAGCTTTATTTTTGAGTGCGTTCCAGAAGATCTGGTCCATATCCGACATATAGGTATCTGCTACCGGCCGATAGGTATTGATGAGTATGACCCAGCAATACCCATTGCTTGCATGAGCAATTTCCGATGTGTTGCCTGGAAGTTCGCTCTGGTCAAACCAATTGGTGAGATCGCTATTCCAATAGATACCGCATCCGAAATGGGGGTTGGTTTTGCTGGTAGAAAGTAGCATTTTCACCGCAGCAGGAGAAAGGATGGGCGTTTTAGAGACGGAATCATCCAGATTGGCTATTATTTTCAGTAAATCCTCCGCTGACGCGATCCACCCGTAAGATGCATCTCCAAGCGCGGTGTAACGATACCATTCTTCGTCGATCTTACCACTTCTTAGAACAGGGAAAGTAACGTCACTATAATGGATCGCCTCATTTTTTTGGAGTTCTTCTTCCGAGCTTCCTTCGATTCGCATATCCGAAATGCCCAGGTCTTTTAATATTTTTTCTTTGACAAAATTGCTGTAGGACAGACCGCTGGTTTTTTCTATTATCCTTCCCAGTACCAGATAGCCGAGATCCGAAAAAGCAAAACTGTTTCCCGGTGGATTTCTGAGGGGAATATTGTCCAGGGCGATGGAGATCAGTTGGCCAGGATTGAGTACCTGATCCAAATATTTGATATGCCGGGTGGGGTCATCTTTTTCCGACCAGCCGCCAACGCTATGATGAAGAAGCTGATCGACGGTGATATTTGTGATATTCCTGTCGTAGGGGACGGCGCCATACTCCTTTCCAAGGATGCCGCTGTCCCCAAATACTTTTGATCCCAGCGATAATTTGCCGTCCCCGATCAATTTCATGATAGCTATTGCTGTGAGGAGCTCAGATGCTCTTCCTATGCGAAATAGCGTTTTTGTGGTAACCTCTTGTGGCTCGGATTTGTTGGCGAATCCGTATCCTTTGGAATAGACCATTTTTCCGTCTTTCGAAACAGCAATGGACATTCCAGGGATATTGTATTTAAACATGAAATTGACCACCTCGCTGTCTACCTGGACGATCGAATTTGGCTGGCTGGTTTGTTTGATTATAGTTTCCTCCCAGCCGGGCCCTTTTCGGCTGCATGCAAATAGGAAGAACAATAAAGAGACAAGAAATAAGTGTACGCGCATCCCTCTTTGTGATAAATACGATGCCAATTGCGTAATAGGCAGATCTATAGGCGTTTATCCTGTAAATGGCCGTGAAAAAGTGTACGTTATCGGGCGCGTCATTGGGCGGTTTTGATACGATGATCTTCCAAAT
>Ga0105240_10008656_pt1 | contig 14533 bp, 8 predicted proteins | sample KBSC54metaG_FD_80426 | JGI IMG/M metagenome (GOLD analysis project Ga0105240, IMG submission 80426) | Corn rhizosphere microbial communities from Kellogg Biological Station, Michigan, USA - KBS C5-4 metaG | ecosystem: Host-associated > Plants > Roots > Rhizosphere > Soil | place: Michigan, USA... | reverse complement strand
TTTCGCTCACTGCATATGCACAAAACACTCAGGTCATTACTTTTATTTCTCCACGCTCTCAAGGTTTTAATACTCCTCGCGTGGTAGCTGGCTGGGATTTGGTTACACATTGCCCCACACAAGAAAACATGTATAGTACGTATGCCTTATCAGTAGAAGCCACATCATCATTCCGTCCTGAACGCATCAACCAATGTTTATTTGGACAAGATATAGTCAGACGTGATGCCTGTGACACGGAATGGAAAGATTTTATCATAGTATCAGGAAGTCAGACCGAACACCGTAGTCCTCAAAAAGATTGGCTTGCTGATTACTTTGGTTTACCAACAGATTTTAAAAGTCAGGTACGATTTCGACCGCGAGTAAACAATGTTGTTGTAGAGATGCAATCTTTCTTTGGTTTTAATAATGTTGTAAAAGGTCTATACGCTGAACTGTTTCTGCCAATCGTCTACACAAACTGGGATTTAAACATCAAAGAAACCGTAATTAATGAAGGCGTAAATGGATACGCACCAGGATATTTTAACCCAAGCGGCGTTGATCGCAAAGATCTGCTGAACAAATTTACCCATTACATTGCTGGATACATCACTCCAGATATCAGTAACCTTACATTTGAACCACTGCGGAATGGTAAAATGTCTCCATGTTCACAACGCGCCATTCATTGTGCAGAGCTACGAGGAAATCTTGGTTATGATCATTTTATAAAAGACGTGCACCATATTGGCGCAAAAATGCAACTCGCCATTCCCTTAGGTAATCGCCCACAAGGGGTATATCTTTTTGAACCAATTGTGGGAAATCAACATCATTGGGAATTAGGTATAGGAGCTACTGCGCATGCTGTTGTGTGGGATGACCCTGCAACGGAAGAATCGGTTGATTTTTTTATGGATGTTACCGTAAATCATATGTTCAAAGCACATCAACGACGTGCATTTGATTTAAAAGGAAAGCCAAATAGTCGTTATATGCTTGCAGAAAGAATGACACCTGTCATCAGTAATAACTTAACCGGAAACGGCACAACACCAATTGCGCAATTTAATCGTGAAGTTACTTCAATAGTTAATCTAACCACCTACGACATTAATGTACGAGTGAACGTACAAGCTGATGTTGCACTCTATTGCACATATACTCATAAAAACAATTATTGGACATTCGGTTACAACGCATGGAAGCGTGGGTGCGAAGATATATCAATAAGAAACAATAATAATTTTTCAGAAAATACATGGGCAATAAAAGGCGATGCGCAAGTATACGGATTTATTGGTGAACAAAATAATCCAACTGATTTACCAATCGGAACAGCAGTTGCTCTTTCTGCAACACAATCAGCTGCAACAATAAATTATGGTAAAAATTTACCAAAATCAGGAGTGAGCGTTAACTCAGCACAAAAAGCTCTTCAAATTAAAAACGGACTGCGGAATCCTGGAATTAACTCTCCCCAACCAGCATTTGCCGGAAACAATCAACGCCTTGTTGCATCTATCAATGATCTATCAGTGAACAATCAAATAAATACATCAATTCAACCGGTATTCATCAGTTGCGCCAATATTGACCTTAATAGTGCTGCTACAAGTGGATTCTCACACAAAATGTTTACACACTATAATCATGTCATCAACACACCTGGTCGCGCTGACGCAAACATTGGTCTTGGATCAGAAATTGAATTTGGCAGACAAGCAGGACCTCCTCCTGCAATTGGTGATGATAAGTGTATCAACTGTGCTCTATCATTCTGGGGAATTTGGCTCAAAGGCGGTGTTTCTTGGTGAAAAACAAAAAAATTATGAACTATTCAATTTCGATATCAGGATTGTTGAGATGTTTTAAAACTTTGCTATAGTTGGTATATTTTGTTTTCAATACAGACATGCTATCTTTCTGCCATTTGCACGAAATTATCGAATACACAGCCGTTACTATACCCATTCCTATCCAAGGATTTTCTCCCCAGATGGGTGAAAACAATGATATACATTGTTCAGCAATCATTGATCCAATTCCCGCCCCTATACTGCATCCTACCATGTCGCCATGTCGTCCAAAACTACATCTAAAATAATATTTCATATTTTTTTTGTAATTCGTTAACACAAAACCTATGGGCCAAGACAAAAAATGCATTAATCCCCATAAGCCATACCCGGGCGAAAGTAGCTGAGATACAAATGGCACCATGCTCATGGGATAAAAAATCCCCCAATTTTCTCTCACATTTTTGAATGTAAATTTTTCACGATACTTAAAAGAAAACTTTTGTTCTGCTAAAAAGCTTTGACGGCTGAGAAGCGGCTGTACCTTCTCCAATTCTTGATGTGAATAACCCAAACAGCAACCGTCTTCTGTTTGTAATTTTTTTAAGGAAAAAACTTTATAAAAATGGCGAGCTTTACTACCCTTTAGTACACCATCCGAACCTAAACGAATCAACATTAGATTATAAATATTCAACATATCAACGAGAGCTCCATCCACAAAGATCTCCGCGCATTCTCTTTGCGAACTCAATAACCTAAATAACCTATCGAAGTTATCACCTTGCTCAATCATTGTATCCATACGACAAGCAAAGCCGTCCTTGGCAGCATAGTCTAGAAATATATTTGCAGAACGCATGTTAGAGAACACAATCAGCATATCTTTCAACTTGTTAACATCTTCTGAACCTGGCTCTTTACTATTTTTTTCCATAGATGAAAAATAGTTCCCAATTTTTTCATGCAATTCCTGTGTTCTGGAGGCAATATTATAATAAGGCAAATCTTTTACCATAGAAGATAATGCAGAATGCTCTATCTTATTCGCTGCAACAACAAAGTCATTCACTTTGTGCAAGTGCATACTAATTTCATCATAATAAGACCTCTTACATTCCAAAATCCAATCGGAAGCTTGTTTTGATAACTCGTCCTTGTTGACATGGCATCGGAATAGTTCTGATACTACTCTGATTTGCAGCTCTCGTGGCAACAGTGTTGCAACATTAAACAAAGCTAACCAACGCTCATCGTTTGTATCAATTATTTTCTTTTTTATTATCTCTTGTCTTTCTGGAGATAGTTTTTTATATGAAGTACCTGCTTGAGCCAAGCTTAAGCAAGGCATTCCATGCAATGATTTAAAGGTAGTGAGGTTTGACTGACTATGAGAAACAACTGGATCATCCATTCCATAGATGTTCCCCGCAATAGCTACCAATAAGATATTTATCCTTATGAAATACAAAAGTACATCCTGCTTTTAATCATTTTTTAAAATTCGTATAAGATAATTTTTTTCATTAACACAGCATACATGGATATAATTTAATTTCAAAAACATTCTATAAGGCATTTATATATACTTTCAAAAATTTCGTTGTAAAACTCTTGATCCGAGTCTCCCTTTTTCACCATTTTATATTAGAAATAATGATAGACAATATTAGGAGAATTTTTTTATGAATACTTTTAAAATAATAGTATCAACAGTAGTCCTATTTACCATCAACTTCCTCGATGCAAGAACAGTATCGAGTGCAGGAAGAAAACCTACCCCTCAAGCTAAACGAGCCCCAATAAAAACAACGCCTCAACAGCCAATCCAACAACCCATCGCTCAAGAACCACTATCATACAGAGAACTCGTTACGTACATAAAAAATGCACCTAATGCATGGGATAACGTAAATGGAAAACTGCAAGCAGACTTTGTAACTACAATAGTACAAAAAGCTCGAGCATTGCGTCTTGATGATTTTCAATTAGAGGCATTGCTCCAAACAGCGCGAGATGTACACGGAATATTTTCAGGTAATGCACAGAGAGACATTGCTACGTTACAGTCTCTCGACAATCAAATAGCTACGGCAGTAAGGCAATAGTAATAGTCTCGTGTAAAAAGGAACCTCATGAAGCTTATTAAAAATATACTGCCAATTCTACTCTTATTTGCTGTAGGCTCTATAAGCCCAAGATCAGTTGGAGCCAGTGCAAAAAAATCAGTTGTTCAAGCAAAAAAAACACCTACCAGAAAAACAACACTCCCACCTGTAACACAGCAACAACCTATAGCTCAAGCACCATCATATGTTCAAGCGCTCAATATAATAAAAACACAAATGCCATCGAACAGAGTAATAAATAATAATTCTTTTACTCAGGAATTTATTGATTTTGTAAAATCATTTAATCTTTCAGATATTGAGACCAAAGCTCTGCTGCAAGCTGGAGCAAATATCCATGCAACATGGACTGATAATAATGAAACCAATAAACAAATATTATCGTCTGTAAGAAACAACATTCAGTCAATTATACCAAGCCAACAAACCACTCAAATACAACCGAGCATACAGCAACAACCAAGAATACCAGCACCACCTGTAGTACAACCGCAACCAAGAACGCAACAACCTACACAAACAACACCAACAAGTCCGATTGTACAACCTTTAAGTAAACCAACATCACCAATCACACAACCCACACAACCTAAACCAACAACGCTAGTACCACCAGCAGTACAACCCAAGCCAAGGACACAGCAACCTACGCAAGCATTACCAACAAGTCCGATTCTACCACCTTCAACCAAACCAGCAGCGCCAATCACACAACCTAAACCAATTGCACCAGTAGTAGAACCTGCACCGACAAAACAAGTGCAAACAACACCAACAAGTCCGATTGTACCGCCTTCAACCAAACCAGCAGCGCCAATCGCACAACCTAAACCAATTGCACCAGTAGTAGAACCTGCACCGACAAAACAAGAACCTGTGCAAACAACACCAACAAGTCCGATTGTACCGCCTTCAACCAAACCAGCAGCGCCAATCGCACAACCTAAACCAATTGCATCAGTAGTAGAACCCGCACCGACAAAACAAGAAGCTGTGCAAACAAAACCAGCAAGTCCGATTGTACCCCCTTTAAGCAAGCCAACTGAGCCAATAAAACAAGTAGCACCAATTACTATCAAAGATAAAATCCATCGTGATCTTTTAGGAAAAGTAGAAAAGTTAAAAGATTATGATATTTATGTAGGAGCAGGAACATCGCCTGCAGGAGAGCCAATTTTCTTTGCTATGGAAAAATTGGATAGTAAAAATATTCAAGTTTGGGAAAAGTATGCAAAAGCACTTCTGGATCATAAGCAAGTAATAACTAGTCTTAGGGTATTGAATAGAACATGTAGTGATCAAAAATTTCTGGAAATACAAAAAACGACGCCTTTAACTAGATTGCTAAGACTAGAAGATCCTTACACTACAGAGTTATTAAAAAGAATGTGCCCTAACCAGAAAAAGTTTTCTGCTCTATTTGATAAAGAAGACGGAATCGGCGGAGGAGTAAGTGGTTTTGAAAGCATGCTTCATAGGCAAAGCGATAAAGGAGATACAATTTATGTCGCCTATGCTTCAAGCGAACCTATAACCGGTCCTTTTAAGCCTAAAAAAGAAATACAACTGAATTCTTTTACCCTTGAAGATTTTGAAACAGCTTATTCTGACCTTATCTTATGTGTATGCGTTGATATGATGCAAAAACTAAAACTGCCAGTATCAACAGAACACAGGGGTATATTCAAAAATCCGTTTAATGAGATTCATGGCACGTACAAGGCTATAGCCATGAAACTCCACGGCTGGGCTGCAACAGTAGAAATGCAATTGTTCAATAAGAAATATATGACTCTTTTCCCAACTACTCACGCAGGTAAACTATTACACCAATCAATGGCAAAAGATAAAGGCATGTACCTTGGAACTGACAAGAAGCCGTTCCAATATAGCCTTTACTATCAAGACCCTAAGGAGCGGGAATTAATAAAAGAAAAATTTCCCCCTATCAAACAAGAGCTTATTGGTGACGCGCCTACTGAATCTAGGGATGCAGTGCTCGAAGATTTGCATGTTTTTGAGCTGAATACTTTGTCAAAGTACTATACAGGTAAGTAGCAAGAACAGTAAGTTACTCGTACAAGAATAATTAGACCACATAAAAAGAGCAGTTTTACATAACTGCTCTTTTTATAAAACTCTTGATCCCACCCTACTTCATTATTTTACATTAGGAAACAAATGAAAATAAAAAAAGGGAATATTAATGAAGCTTATTAAAAATATACTACCAATTCTACTCTTATGTGCTGTAGGCTCTCTCAGCCCAAGAACTGTTGGTGGTAGTACCAAAAAACCAGCCCCTCAACCAAAACCAACTCAAACGAGAGTAACAACACCGCCTCCGGTAACACCTCAACAACGGCCTATAATGCAAGCGCCATCATATGCACAAGCGCTCAACATAATTAAAACACAAATGTCATCTGGCAGAGTAGTAAGTAATAATTCTTTTACTCAGGAATTTATTGATTTTGTAAAATCATTTAATCTTTCAGATATTGAGACAAAGGCTCTGCTGCAAGCTGGAGCAAATATCCACACAACATGGACTGATAATAATGAAACCAATAAACAAATATTATCGTCTTTAAGAAACAATATTCAATCAATTATACCAAGCCAACAAACAATACCCATAATTCAACCAAACATACAACCTCCAGCAACACCGACGCAGCCAACACAACAAAGACGGCAACCAACACCGATGCAACAAAAGCAACAAAGCAAAACAAGAAAACAAACTCAACAAACAACACCAGTCAAACCAATCATACCCGCTCAACCCATTCCAGTGATTCCAATGGAATTACCTCTACCAAATGCAGGGCAATTCAAAACAAATAATCTCATGATATTGCTTGATCCAAGAAAGAGTGAATCTATACAAACAAATGGTGGAACTTTAACTGAAGTGGCAATCACTGCTCTCGCCCAAAAAGTTAGCCCACTAATAATGACAAGCAATATATTGGAAAATATTATCAACGCAAGAAATTTTGATAGCAGAAACTTTAATTGCTATTTCCACAAATCAGCGAAGTTAGTCCTGGTTATACCAAAACAATATATTAGCGCAAATTTAGCTAACGCGACTAACTTTAACCTCAATGAACAAGCACGAGCATGTGGATTTAATCCAGCCGTTACTACAGCTGTTACAAATGCAACAACTGACAATCTTATAACACAACTACAACTACAAGAATCAATCCCCACTAATGCTAAAATGTTTATTCAAGACCTAACATCATTATTTATACCTCAGAAAAAAGACGGTGAACTGATCTCTCCAGAGCAAGATACAAAATGGATTATATATCTGCTGGGTCATGGTCATGCTGCTCATCAATCAATAGGCGTTGTACGAGAACAATACGCAATGCTGAAAAAGCACCTCACCAATCCAAAAACATTCTATATAATAGATCCAAAAACACAAAGCAAAGTGCCTACATCAAAAGTAGCATCTGATGCTAAAGAGTATGAACAAATACTGCAAGGAAGATCTGCGTGGCCAAATACACAACTTGTACCAGAATCTGCTCAGGTGGCAGGAATAAAAATGGAAAAATTTTTACAATTAATGAAGTTCTTCAACAATAATCTCGATATAGGATTTTTACATTACATAACATGTTTTTCTGGCGGCTCAAATCAAAGCTTTGTAAACGAAGTTCTTTCATCATTCAATGTCAACTTTATCGTTTCAACTCAAGGCATACATGAAGGAGTAACATCATCTTACTTAAGTGGCATATCTTTTACTGAATTTTTTAGACTTGCCAGACTTTATATTAATGAACCAAAAACATTCGTGAGAGATGAAAAAAGAGAAAAAACGCGCGATCCTATTGTATCCATCCTTCGTCCAATTAATCCGCAAACCACCGCACAAAATCAACCATTTGTCCGCTTTCCGCATGCTGAATCATTTACCCCAATAGTTTCTAGTAAAAACACTCAGATTTTAACCCGCGCTATGGTTAAAGCTCATGAAATTGAAAAGAAACCTATAGATATTCGCAATACAAATCTCGGTATACTCGTCGTCAATGCACCACGCATTAATGTTCCAATCAACCTCGGTAAAATACCTGTCAAATTAGGCAGAGAAGATGGGACTGACCATTTTGCAATAGTATCGCCATCACCAGCAAAAGTTGATCCGTCATATGAAGCTCTTCATGTATTTAAAGAAATAAACTTTGAAGGTTCTTTACAATCTTTCTTATTCTATTGCATCCATCGTAATGCAAAGTTTTATAAACAAACGTTTGTCGTAGATACACTAACGGGTATTTCTTACCAACAATCGAGTCTACCTGTTTCACAAAGTGCTATAAAAAATCTCATCATTCACATAAAAGGCGTAGCTGGTATGAATAATGCTGGCCGCAACCAGCCGCCTATGCAATCTGCTCTTGTGACAGCACAAGATTTACGATATAACACAATAGGCGCCAATGTGTACGTAACGTTTGAATTGAATGGAAATATATATCAAAGCACTTTTGCTATCAAAAACTTTGATAACCCTGATGATCTCTACAGAAATATTGAAAAACTTACCTTTGCATCACAACCAACACAATCAACAGATATGAATTCACTCGCAAACAAATTTCTAACGCCACAAGAAGTTGCTCAGATTGCAAAACCAATTACCTTGGGATCTATCGCAGAATATATTGATTCTAAAATTGATAAACAAGATCCATCCATGGCAATGCAATCGGATGCAGATGATGGAGGATTATTGGAATTTGTAGAAGAGCATGTAAAAAAACAACCACCACGATCACAATTTAAACAGCCGGTCAGAAAGCAAACAGAACAGCCAACCAGGCAACAGTCTATGCAGCCAGCAAGTCGACGAACAAGACAATAAATTTTCCCTCTGATAACAATCACCCGTTTAGCAATAATCCCGTGTTACCACAAAGAATAGGTACACGGGATTTCTTTTCGTTTGAATAGATGAATCTATTGTCTTTAGCATCCAATACATTCTACAGTAATAACAACACACAAACATTACAAAAGAGCTGCCCTACTACGCTAAAGCTACAAAGGACATGTCATGATTAAAAAAAATATAGTAACTATGCTACTGATAACATCACTGACATCATCATTCCTTTATTCATCAGAACAACTGCGCGGAATTTCAATTTTTAGTCCACGATCACAAGATATGAATGCTGCGCGCGATATTGTTGGATGGCATCCGTATATCCATCGCTACGATGCCGAAAAAAATTATAAAGTATTTAGCTTTACACCAGAATATAATCAATCCCTGAGACCAAAAAACATTTCATTAGCACTTTTTAATTCTGACACATTCTCTCTTTCTGGCAGCCAAATTCCTGGGCGTGAAGATACAGATGAATTACTTGCCGATTATTTTGGATTGTCTCCTGCGTTTGCAAGCGATGCATTTTTTAAACCACTCATTCGTAATCTTATTTTTGATATGGCGCTTTATATTGGATTTGATAAATGGGTAAAAGGATTATACCTCCAATTGCGCGGACCTGCTGTTTGGACTCAATGGGATTTAAAATTAAGTGAAAATATCTTAGAAGAAAGCGATACTCCTTTCCCTGCTGGATACATGGCAGCCAATGCGGTTACTCCTCCTTATGATTCATTCACGCAAGCGATGAGAGGATTGTATCCTTTTGGTGAAGTTGAAAAATTAAAATATGGCAAAATATGTGGCGCACAATCAATCAGTGGTTTTGCTGCGTTGGAAATGGTTTTGGGATACGATTTTGTACGCCGAGAAACAGCACACGTGGGAATTAACTTCCGTGCATCTGCGCCAACAGGATCGCGGCCTAAAGGTATATATTTCTTTGAGCCACGCGTTGGTTGCGGAAAAAACTGGCGAATTGGCGTTGGCTTTACCGGACACACCAGAATATGGGAAAAAGATGGCGAACAGGAATTGGGTATTTATGTTGATGCAAATTTTACCAGCATGCTCAACGCAAAACAAACTCGTTCTTTTGATTTCTGTAAAAATGGTTTTTTTAGCCGTTATATTTTAGCAAAAGAATTTGATGCAGATGGTATATTTACTGAAAAAATAGTTCCGGCAATTAACTTTACCACACTTGATTGTGACGTACGCGTCAACATTGTAGCAGATATGATATTTATGTTTGGCTACACATATAATGACTTTCTTTTTGATATTGGGTACAACGGATGGATTAGAAGTAAAGAAAAAATTTCTTTGCGCGAATGTATTCCCTTCAATAAATATGGCCTCAAAGGCGTACAATTTGCCGTCAATCCAATAACAGGACAACCAGATAATACAACAGAAAGCCTTGCAACTATTTATGAAACAGGGCCAATTATTTCCGATGGATTGTTTCCTGTATTTATAAACACACAAGACCTTAACCTAGGCTCTGCTGCGTCTCCGCTTATTATAACACAAAAGCTATTCTGGCATCTTTCACACTCATGGCTACATCGCAAGAACAGTATTAATGTTCCGTACTTAGGAATTGGTGCGGAAATTGAATTTGAAGGTATCAATACACGCAATGCATATCAGCCAACAAATACCACCATGGGACAAGCGAGTGTGTGGTTGAAGGGTGGAGTATCATTTTAAGCCCCATACTCACTTCGTTCGTATCGGGCGCCCATTAAATGGAATATCTTTTTAAGATATAAGATCTTTTTTTGCTTGTGCATGTTTTTTGGCAATAGCATCTTTTATTATATCTATAACTTCTTGATCATTAAATTGTTCTGCTAGAGCTAGCGGAGTTGTTGGAATATTAGGTCTTTTAGTCTTGCACTCGAGCTCAGGATCCGCACCTCTTGCAAGCAAATTATGCAATAGGCCCAATCGGATGGATCTTTTTCCTTCGTGCACACTTTGATTTGGATTTCTTGACTGAAGAAGTGAAATAATTTGCATAAGCAGCGTTTTTTTACGTCCATACCATTTTATATCATTAATATTAAAAGAAGGATGATCCCAAAAATATTCGATAAATTGTTTGTCCGAATTGTAGAATGTATCAAGAGCGATAAAAGGTGCGGTTGAACCATTTCTATCTACAACGTTAATATCAGCACCATTTGCGATTAACCATTCAACAATGTAAGGGTTTACTGCGTGCATTGTTGCATAATCTAATACAGATATAAGTTGAGTTGCACGCTTCTTTCCGTACGTAAAATTCAAATCAATCTTACTTTTTTTGATATGAAGACTATCCTGCGGCGAAATACATGAATAGGAATTGTTGCTTGCACACATTGCAGCAAAGCCTAACTGTTTCAGTACTATTTTACTTGCTGTTTTGGTTTGTAATACTCGAGCAGCATACTCATGAGAACACTCATATGCATCAGACAATTTCTTAATTAAAGGTATAGTGTTGTCCTTAATCAGGATGTTCATTGATTTGCTTACTCCTGAAAAATGATTAATACAACGCGCTCCATCGCAAAGAGTGGGAGATGCAAAGCATAATAGATCAAAAACCTTTGCAGATATTTCTGAAGGAATATTTTCATCAAATATCCGTGGAAAAGGCATATGTTGAAAAAATTGTACTTCACATAACTCTGTATCTGGCTTATTGAATTTATCCATACCTTGAATAGATGTCGTTACAAATAAAACGATAGAGAATGTTAATAGATTGCGATTCATACTGTTTTTCCTTTTTTATCAAATTTAAATACAACATAGAAACACAACAAATGTTCTGAGCATTGTAACCCAACCTCTACTCAGTTGCAATTACGTATCCATTAAAAGAGAAGCATCTGGTTAAATAATAATCCCGTTCGCCCTGAGTGTTTTACGTAGCCGTAGGCAAAGTAAAATGTATCGAAGGGTAAAAAAACAAATAAGAATATTTAGAAAATACAAAGACTAACCCTTCGATACATTCTACTACGCTACGCTTCGCAGAACACTCAGGGCGAACGGAATAGGGATAATTTTATTTTCAAAAACTCGACAGAACTTACTGCGTTATAATTGGTTACCCATTAAAAAAAAGCAAAGACTGCGATCATCATGACCGCAGTCTTTTGTATTCAAAGATATCGAATAATGTAATTTTTTATTTCAAGCGCAGAGCATGAACATAATTAATAACATCTTGAACGTTGTGTAAACCTTCAGCATCTTCATCATTAATTTCAATGCCAAACTCTTCTTCAACCTTCATAATAATATCAACCATATCAAGAGAATCTGCACCAAGGTCTTGTAGTGTAGATTGTGGATTTACCGCTGATGCATCAATATGCAATTTTTCAGCAATAATAGAGATAATTTTACTTGCCGTCTCATTAATTTCAATTGCCATCAGTCTATCCTATGTTCAATTAAATATTTTACTGTATCAAAATCAGAGCCAAATCGATTTTAGGATACACCCTTCGATATATTTTTTGAAGCAAAAAACACTCAGGGCGAACGGAATAAGAAAACATTCTCTTACTCCTGAGTTTCCACGATTGCTTTTAACGCGTCAATATCTGATTTTTTTGCAATGGACATTACTATTTTTTCTGGATATTGCTGCTTAACAATTTCAGATAACTTATTACCAGGGCTTGCAACAAGAATACAATCATAATCGACCAGTTCTCTCATCACACGAGTAAACTCTAACGCTGAATAAATATGACGAATAAAGCGCTCCTTGGTATCAGACCCAAGTACTATTATATTCCCGTCAATACAACTCATGAGCGGAATTTTTAAATCTTTAAAATCAACTTTTTCTAAATAATCTTTAAACACATCCACAACAGGAGTCATTAATGATGAATGCAATCCTACTTCTACGCCGACGTATTCCATTTGAGCATCGCCAAACATATCTTGTAATGTTGCAAGACTGGTGCGGCTCCCTGCAACGATATGATCTACCGGACTATTATAGATAGCGATAAAAACTTTATTCGCATCATCACTGATTTTTTTACACGCATCTTCAAGTTGTGTTGTAGAAACACCTTGAATGTGCAAGACATCCACATCCATTTCATCAACAATTTCTTGATAAAATGAACAGAATTTATTCAACAAATAAAGACCATCAGGCAAGCTAAAGCATGATGCTGCAAAGAGTGCAGCACTTTCACCATTATTGTATCCGGTGACAATATCTGGCTCTATCCCATGTTCTTTGAGCACTGCATAGGTAGAACAACCAACTAAAAAAAGAGACGTGTATGCATTTGCCATTTTGCCTAACTCAACATCGGAAGATGCAAAACATAATTTAACAAAATTGGTATTTAAACAATTTGAAGCTTCTTCAAAATATTCTTGTACAATGCGATATTCATCGTACAATTCTTTGCCCATACCAACAAATTGGCTTCCATAACCGGGAAAGAGTAATGCTATTTTCATAGGTAGCCTCCAACGCTCGTTTCCTTCGACAAGCTCAGGACGAACGGGATGATGATTTTTTTCTTATAAAATAAGTTTAATACCGTTCGTGGTGAGCTTGTCGAACCATACGAACTCATTTAAACCTCTTATAAACTAGCACAAAACACCTTCAGACGAGCAACAGTTTGTTCTTTTCCGATAGCAGCAAGCAAATCAAACACACCAGGACCAGAAGCTTTTCCCAACAATGCAAGACGAATAGGTTGCAATAACGTTACGAGCTTAATACCAAGCTGTGCTGCTAAATCTTTTGCAATGGCTGCACAATTATCATGAGTTAACAATGATTGCTTTTCAAGTAAATCAATCATTGCGATAAGGTGTTGTTTTGTATCGCCAGTAATCCATTTTTGCATATCTTCTGCATGGCGCTCTTGCGTACCATCATGCACCAGCACAACCTCTTGAATCATGTCTTTTAATGTTTTGACGCGTTCTTTATACAACGCAATAACTTGTTTAATTGTTTCAACAGGCCATGAAAACCGTGCGATAAATTGCGCATCAACATCACGCACAATGGCATCAAGAATCTCTTCATCTTTCATTGCTTTTAAATAAACACCATTGACCCATGCAAGTTTTTCAAAATCAAAAATTGCACCTTTTGTACCAATGTGTTCCAAAGAAAAATGTTCGATCAATTCTGATAATGAAAATATTTCTTGATCACCATGTGACCAACCAAGACGAGCTAAATAATTTAACAATGCATGTGGAATATAGCCTTCACGCCGATATTCAACGACCGATGTAGCTCCATCTCGCTTACTTAACTTTTCGCCACTAGGACCTAAAATAAGCGGTAAATGTGCAAACAATGGTACAGCGTACTCACATGCTTCATACAGCAAAATTTGCTTTGGCGTATTAACAATATGTTCTTCACCACGAATGATGTGCGTAATGCCCATAAAGGCATCATCAACAACCACCACAAAATTATACATCGGAAATCCACCAGAACGGAGGATAATAAAATCATCAAGTTGATCAAGACCAAATGTTATTGTTCCTTTGATCAAATCATTAAAAGAAACTTCCGTGCGATCTTCAGGTAATTTAAAGCGGACAACGTGCTGCTGTGAACTATCAGCATGCTGTAGTGCGCGATTACGACAATGACCGTCGTAGGTTGCAAAAAAGTCGTCGCCTGC
>Ga0105240_10008654_pt1 | contig 14540 bp, 12 predicted proteins | sample KBSC54metaG_FD_80426 | JGI IMG/M metagenome (GOLD analysis project Ga0105240, IMG submission 80426) | Corn rhizosphere microbial communities from Kellogg Biological Station, Michigan, USA - KBS C5-4 metaG | ecosystem: Host-associated > Plants > Roots > Rhizosphere > Soil | place: Michigan, USA... | reverse complement strand
GTCTGCGACACGATGGACGAGCTGGCCGCGACGAAGCTGGAGGACGTCGGTGCGCTGCTCGTCGCGGAGGAAGCGCTGACGCCGTCGGCGATCCGGCAGCTCACGGATGTTCTCGACCGACAGCCGCCCTGGTCCGACATTCCGCTCGTGCTCGTCGTCGGAGCCGATTTCTCTTCGTCAGGCGTCCGGTCGATGAACATTCTCGGGTCGCTCCGCAATGCCATGGTGCTCGAGCGTCCGGTGCGCCGGCTGATCCTCACGCGGACGCTGCAAATTGCGCTGCGCGCCAGGCGGCGTCAATGGGAACTGCGGGCGTACCTGGACGAACGCACCGACCTGCTGCGCCGCGAACAGCTCGCAAACCGCATGAAGGACGAGTTCCTGATGACGGTCTCGCACGAGCTCCGGACGCCGCTGACCGCGATCTACGGGTGGGCGCGGATGTTGGCCACGGGCACCATTCGCGACGAGCAGCGGCAGCGCGCGATCGAGGTGATCGAGCGGAACGCCCAGGCCCAGACCCAGCTCGTGAACGATCTTCTCGACGTGTCGCGCGCGATTTCAGGGAAGGTCCGTCTGGACGTGCGCCCGATGGATCTCGAGGCGCTCGTTGCCGCGGTGATCGATTCCGTCAGGCCGACCGCCGACGCGCGCCACATACACATCGCGTTCGATTACGAGGTGGCATCGGCGCGCATCGTCGCGGATCGCGAACGCCTCCAACAGGTGATCTGGAACCTCCTGTCGAACGCGATCAAGTTCACCCCCGCAGGCGGACGGATCGACGTGCGGCTGCGCCGCCTCGACTCGCAGGTCCAGCTCACCGTCAGCGATACGGGCCGCGGGATCGAGCCGGATTTCCTGCCCTACGTATTCGACCGCTTTCGCCAAGGCGACGCCGGCACGACACGCCAGCACGGCGGCCTCGGCCTCGGCCTCGCCATCGTCCGGCATCTCGTGGAACTGCACGGCGGCACCGTCAACGTGGAAAGCGAAGGTCTGGGCCGAGGCGCGAGCTTTCACATCCGCCTGCCGGCGCCGATTGGCCGAACCGATTTCATGGACGGGCGGCGCCTGCATCAGAACGCCGGCGGCGGCGAGAAGACCAGAACGCTCGAGGACATTCGAATCCTCGTCGTGGACGACGAACCGGAGACGCGCGAACTGCTGTGCACGGTCGTCGAGAACGCCGGCGCGGAAGTGCGGGGCGCCGCGTCGGCGCACGACGCGCTGACGGTGCTGCGCGCGTGGTCGCCCGACGTCCTGCTGTCGGACATCGAGATGCCGTATGAGGACGGCTACGTCCTCATGGAGCAGATCGCGACGCTCGGTCTGGCGGCCAATCACCGTCCAATCGCCGTTGCCGTGACGGCGCATTCGCGTCCGGAGGATCGGCTGAAGGCGGTGGAGGCGGGATTCCAGTGGCACCTGCCGAAACCGATCGAGCCATCCGAGCTCGTCGCCGTCGTTGCCTCGCTCACCGGCCGCCTTCAGAAACCGTAGCTCGTCGATCTGGAAATCACATTACGCGCGCGCCACCGCGAACGGGTTGTCGTCGGCGCTCGGGCCGTAGATCGACGGCACCGGCACGTCGAGCATCCGCAGGTAGACCGACAGTTGACCGCGGTGATGATAGATGTGATTCATCACGATCATCCGCATCAGACCGGCTTTCGGCATTGTCATCAACGTGGCGCCGTTCATCTTCGCCGTCCACATGTTCTGCAGGCCGGCGTCGCCCAGCTTGTTCAGCGAGCTCTTCACCGTCGCGAGCCCCTGGTCGTGCGTGGTGAGGATATCGGCGACGGTTGACGGCTGAGGGTTGCCCGGATGCGCTCCGCCGAAGTCGAACTCATCGCGGAGCGCCGCTTCCGCGAAATGGCCCGGCTCCTTGGCGATGTGCAAGGCGAGCTCGCCAAGCGACATGGATTTCTGATGCGGCTTCCACGTGAGCTTGTCGGCCGGCACGCGTTCCAGCACGCGCCGCGTCGTCTTGCCTTCGGTCTCGATTTCCTGCAGCAGGGCAGCACTCAGTGACATGAGGAACCTCCTTGGGATCATGGGCGGCTGTAGTACACCGCATCTGGGGGAATTTTACTCGATGGATAATCGCGCTGCTTGAACGGGTACCGCGGACGCGGCTTCGACGTGATGAACGCGGCAACCTGCTGCGCCTCCGCGTCGCTGAGGCTCCCCGGATTCAGGTACGGCATCGAATAGCGGATGATGCCCGCGAGCGTGTACGTCCGCGCTGCGCCCGCGCCGTCGTTCCACGAATCGGGGCCCCACAGCGGCCCCGCTTTCTTGTCGCCGATCTGAACGCCCTGGCCGTCGGCGCCGTGGCAGGACGCGCACTGCGCCGAGTAAATCGACGCGCCGGCTGCGGGGTCGAGCGCGGGGATCGGCACGAGGCTCGCGGCTGGAAGCGTGTTTCTCGCGCGGAACGCCGGCTTCTCTCCGACTGGAAATCCGCGAGACAACCACGTCACGTACGCGACCACCGCGAGCACTTCGTCCGATGAGGGCGTCGGCAGATCGGCGGCGTCGTGCGCCGCAGCGTTCTCGCTGCGATTGAAGCAGTCCACGACCCGGTCCGGCAGGCTGATCAGCCGGCCCGCGCGCGCGTTCGGTTCCGGAAACATTCCCGCGACGCCAACGACTGGCAACGCGCGCTCGCGCTGTCCCGCGTTCAAGTGACAGTTCGCGCACGTGACTTTCGCCCGCGCAAACCGCGGCGCCTGGTTCGCGGTGTCGACGAATATCTGATAGCCCCGGCGCACTTCCTTGCCCATCGGCGACGCGTCGAGCGAGAGGTCGGTGAGCGGATTCTGCGGCACGTCCCACGCGGTCACCATCGTCGACGTCGAGGGCACGAGAGGCGCCGGCCCGTTCGCCGGGTTCGTATGACGCGCGCAGGCGGCGGCCGCCAACAAAATCAGCCCGACGCCAGCGCGTGCACCCCGTAGCATTGCTTATTGAATATTGAGCAGATCGATATCGAACACCAGCGTCGCGTTCGGTGGAATGGGTCCTGATCCGCTCGGTCCGTAGCCGAGGTCCGGCGGGATGATGAGGCGGCGCGATCCGCCCACCTTCATACCGACGACACCCTGATTCCAGCCCGCTATGACTCCTCTTGGACCCGTGTCACCAATCACGAAATCAAACGGCGTTCGGCCCGGAGACAGCGAGCTGTCGAACTGCGTGCCTTTGTTATCCGGCTTGCTGGCGTCGTAAAGCCAGCCAGTGTAGTTGACGAATACGTGCTGTCCAGTCGCGGCTGTCGCGCCAGTACCGACCTTGAGATCGACACTCGAGAACGGCACGTTCGCCGACGGCGTCGTATCGCCGCCGCCGCACGCGGCACAGAGGGTGATCGCGCAGAGCGCCACGATGGAATAGAAGAACTTAGCCGACGTACGCAATCGAATACCCCCGCTCCTGCGCCCGGTTCACGGCGACGATACCGGCCGGGACGAAATGAGAATTGCCGAAAGTGCTCGCGACGAGCTCCTTGTACACAGCATCGACGTCAGCGCCCGCTTTTGCCGCCGCGGCCCCGGCGAAGAAGTGCGTCGCGAGGTCGCAGACCGCGAAGTGGACTCCGCGCTTGACGGCGTCGGTATACGCGGCCGCATGAACGTTGACGACCGGTGCGGTCTTCGTGTTCGGATCGACAAAGTTGAGGCGGTCGGAAAACGCCGCGCCGTACTTCGCCCAGATTGCATCATTGAACGCAAATGGCGTCGCGTGGTGCCGAAGACAGATCACCACCGCGATATCTGCGTTGTCGACGCCGTAACTGTTCTTGTTCGCGTTGAAGAAGTTACTCGCAAAGAGCGGTGCGTCCTCCGCTCCATGCGCCGTGAGCGCGTCGAAGAAGAGCCGGTGTTTGCCCGGCAACTCGAACCAGTCGTCGGCCGCGTGCCGGGCTGGCTGAAATCGCACGTCCGGGTTCATGCTCGGACTCGCCGGCGCCTGCGCCTCCCGAGCAGCGGCGTGCACGACGCCAGGCGAGCCAAGACCGGCGATCGCTGCGACTCCACCCATTCGCGAGAGGAACATGCGTCGGATCATTTGAGGTACTCCCGAAGACTGCGTTTCGTCATCGTACCCCAGACTCACTCGAGCGGGCAGAAATATACCCCCTCGATCACGGGACGCCGGCCGCCGCAGGGGGTGCGCGCGATGCGCACGGCCTCGCTCCGGTGGGCGAGGACATCGCGTTCGTACGCCGGAATGCGGCCGATGTCGTCTGCAGCGACGATGATCCGCTCGTTGGTCATGAACGTCGTGTAATACGCGATCCAGTAATCGGCCATCGCGTAACGGATTCCGCGCGCCTCGAGATTCCGTATGATCAGGATCTTGTCGGGAACGGTCGGCCGCGCCAAGGCTTCGGTCCAGAGCCGCACGTGTGCGGAGGTCGACACGGCGGCCCAGAGAACGATCAGCGCAATTGCTGCCGCGCGCGGCGCCTGCGCTCGAACAATCGTGAAAAACAGCGCCGCGATCCCGACCGCGCCAACGACCGACAACAGGTCGTAGCGCATCGTTCCGATCGCAAGCTCGCCGCATCGTCCTGCGGCGTAGACGAACGCGGATATCGCGCCGACGAGGACCAGGTATACAGGGAAGCGGCACCGCATCCAATCGCGGTGGATGCGCGCGGCGTTGGCGCCGATGCAGATCACCATCAGCCCGAACGCTCCCGCGAGCACGGCGCCGCTCCACGCCGCCCCCTGGCTGACGCTCGACTCGATGAGAAACGTGTTGAGCGGAACGAGCTTCGTGCCGAACAACACCGGCCAGTGGACGGTGATCAGTCTGCCGATGCCCGCGGCGACGGCGTGGACGTCGAAGCAGATGCGGCCGGCCAGGTTCGCGAGATTGTTCGGCGGCGTCACCAGGTCGGCGACCGTTGTTCCGGGCCCGGCCGGAGACGCGAGCGGCCGCAGGAACTGCGCAATCAGCCACACTTCTGCCGCCACTCGCAGCGCCGACAGCAGCCGTCGTCCATCGGCGCGGCCGCGCATGCCGCTCGCGACCTCGACGAGGACGAGCGCGACCAGTCCGTAGACCGTGAACTCGCGCTGCAGAAATCCGATGCCCAGGATCGCGCCGCAGAGCGCGGGGCGCTTCCGCGTCAGCCACAGGAGGAGCACATACAGCAGCGGTTCCACGTTGCCGCCGATCGGCGCGAGCAGCTCGGTGGCCGTGCCCGGCGGAGCCAGGACGAAGAACAACGACGCGAAGAGCGCGTCGCGCGGCCGGAGCCCGGCCTCGCGCTCGAGCAGCGTCACGAGGAGCGCCGCGATCGCGACGTTCATCGCGAGCAGCGGCAGCTTCAGCGCGGCGACCGAGACGCCTGCTATCAGGAAGAGAGGCGCCGCGAGCCACGCCTCGACGGCGAGAATGTAACTCGTGCCGTACATGAAGAGCGGGAAGGCGCGTCCGGCGGCGATGTGCTTCGCCATCAGGCCGAAGATCGCCTGATCCGAATCGAACGCGAGCGAGGACTTGAAGACGAAAAGGAGCGATCGCGCGATCGTCAGAGCGACTACGAGGCAGAGCGCGAGCCGCCGTTCGCTCACTTATTTCTTGACGTATCGCTTCAGTGCTTTCGGGCCCACTTCGGCGCCGTAGATGTTTCCCGCGGCGTCAACGGCCACGCCTTCGGCGGCGCTGGTGCCCGTGGCGTTCTCGGCCGGATCGGGAATGAGCGCCTTCACCGTTCCATCCTTCGCGCTGCCGATGCGGATGCCGCGCTTCCATTCCTTCCGTGTCAGCACCCGGTTCTCGTCGCGCGAGACGGAGCCTGATTCGGAATCCGCGACGTAGATCGTGTCGTTCTTGTCGATGTAGATCCCGCTCGGCCGGCTGAACTGCTTCCACTCGGCGAGCTGATTGAAATTGTCGTCGTAGATCAGAATCCGGTTGTTGCCGCGGTCGCCGACAAAAAGCCGGCCTCGCGAATCGTACGCGAGCGCATGCGGCTGATCGAACTCGTCCTTGCCGCTGCCTTTCTTGCCGAACGATCGGATCAGCTTGCCAGTCTTGTCGAGCCTGATGAGCCGCGAGTTGTCGCCGCCATGGCCCTCCGCCACGATGATGTCGCCGTTCGGCGCGATGACGATGTCGTTGGGGGCGAAGAAGAAGTCGGGCTCCTTGCCGCCGCCCGCCTTTCCGATCGTCATCAGCAGCTTGCCGTCGCGATTGAATTTGAAAACCTGGTGGCCTTTCGCCTCCGCGGGCTGCGCCGCTTCGGCGCCGCGCCCGCGGCCGCCGCCGACGGTGCATGCGCAATCGGTCACCCAGATGTTGTCGTCCTTGTCGACGAAGATGCCGTGCGGCGACACCATCAGACCCGAGCCGAAACTCTTGATCAGTTTGCCGTGTTCGTCGAAGTGGAGGACCGGGTCGAGCTTCGAGCCGGCACACGCGTTTGCGCCGCAGCGCTCCGCGACCCAGATCGTTTTGCCGTCTCTGTCGATGTCGACGGCGCTCGTCGACCCCCACGTGCGGCCGTCAGGCATTTTCGCCCAGCCCTCGACGGTCTCGTACGGGTTGGGGAGCGAATTGGTCGGCGTGTCGCCCTGCGCGATGGCCGGGTATCCGTGCGCGACGAGCGCGATGATGCCGGCCGCGCCTAAAGCGCACGTAAGTCCTTTCGCGTACCGCATGCAGCCTCCTGGGAGTCGGTGGCCTCGACAGTACCTGCGGCCGCGTTTGGTGTCAATCAGTCGCCGGGTCCGCGTTTCACGTCGATCTTGTCGGCCACCACGATTCCGTTCGGCTGCGTGTGGCCTTTGCCGTCCACCTTCATGCCGTCCGCGAGATCGCCGCAGCTCGACTTGTGAAAGTTCGTCGCCTCATTCGTCATAACCGTCCGGTCGCCGGCGCGGAACGTGATGGTCGGACAACTGCCGGAAAGCGCGGCGACAATGCCGGAAAAGTCGAGGTGATCCCCGGGCGGAGGTGGAGGTGGAAGTGGCGGTGGAGCAGGTGGCGGTGGAGGAGGTGGCGACGGCGTCGGGTTCGGTGGCGGCGTCGGTTTCGGTGTCGGGTTCGGCGTTGGCGGCGGTGCGGGTGCCGGATCCGGATCTGGCGCCGGGTTCGGCGCAGGTGTCGGCGTAACACCGGCCTGCGCGACCGAAATCGTGCGGTCCGCGATTGTGACGCTGCCGGAGCGCGCGTCGGCCGTGTTCGGCTGGATGCTGAAGACGACCTGGCCCGCACCGTTGCCGGTCGAGCCGCCGGCGATGCCGATCCACGACGCGCGGCTCGCCGCCGTCCAGCTGCAGCCGCTCATGGCATCGACGTGGATCGTCGCCGAGCCGCCGCTCGCCGATTCAGACAGGGAGCTCACATCGACGTTGAACTTACACGGCGCGCCATCCTGCGTGATGTCGACGTGGGCGGACCCGACCGCGATGCCGCCCCGGCGCAAAGCCGGCGTGCTGTTAGCCGTCACGGCGTATGCGATCGCCGCCGTGCCTTGACCATCCCGCGCGCTGCCGATCGAAATCCATGAGACGTCGGCCGCCGCCGTCCACGTGCAGTCGCGGTCGGCGGTCACGGCGATGGTTCCCGAGCCGCCCGACGCGGGAAAATCGGCGCCCGAGCCGGCCGTCACCTGACACTTGGTTCCCGTTGGAGCGACGACAGAGGAATTCGTTGCCGACGATGTGCAGGCTGAAGCCGCAATCAGAACACAAAAGGCGACGGCGATTCCTACCCGAGGCACCGCGCGCATTTTTAGCAATCGCGTTGCCGACCGACGGGCGCGCAGTTCGCGCGGCGATCGCATGCAGCAGAAACACCTGAGTAATCGCGAGCGACAGCTCGTGGTTATGATTCAATGAACACCCTGGAGTATTCATGACGGAGATCAAGATTGCGCGCTGCCTCGGAGCGGCGACGATGGCCGTGTACTTTGCGGCGCCTTTGGCGACGGCGCAGCAGGAGCACCGCCTCGAGGCCACTCCGAAGACCGTCACGTTTGGTTACTACGATCCAGCTGTGCCGCCCGCCCTCCGCATCCGAAGCGGCGACATCGTCGTTCTCCACACGTTCATCGCGAACGGTTATCCGCGGCTCCGGGATGCGGGCCTGACAACCGACAAGATCGAACCTGGATTGATTGCGATTGACGATGCGCTTCGGCCGACGAAAGGAGAGGGGGCGCACTTCCTGACAGGTCCGGTGTTCGTGGCGAGTGCCGCGCCGGGCGACATGCTGCAGATCGACATCCTTGACGTAAAGCTCAGCTCGGCGTACGCATTCAACGGTTTCCGCCGCGACGGGGGGATTCTGGCGAACGAGCTCGACCACGACGCCGGGAAGTTGATCTGGCTCGATCGGCGGAACATGACCGCGCAATTCGCCCCGGGGATCGTTCTGCCGCTCTCGCCGTTCTTTGGCAGCATCGGCGTGGCGCCAGCCGCCGGCCGCGTGAGCAGCCGGGCGCCTGGGCTCTTCGGCGGAAATCTAGACAACCGCGATCTCGTGGCTGGCAGCACGCTGTTCCTCCCGGTGCAAGTGGCCGGCGCGCTCGTCTCCATCGGCGACGGCCACGCAGGGCAGGGGCAGGGCGAAGTGGACGGCGCCGCGCTCGAGACGTCCCTGGACGGACGTCTCCGGTTCACCGTGCGCAAAGATCTCCACGGCAAGGCGCCGCGCGCGGAAACGCCGACCGCTTACATCAGCATGGGCCTCGACGAGAATCTTCCCGACGCGGCGAAGATGGCGGTCCGCGAGATGATCGAGTTCCTCGTCGACGTCAAGCATCTCTCGCGCGACGACGCCTACATGCTGTGCTCGGTGGCAGGAAACCTGGTCGTGACGCAAGCCGTCGACGCCACTGTCGGCGTGCACATGCTGCTCCCGAAATCGATCTTCAAGCCGGGCTCTTCACGGTGAGCGCGCGTTGATTCGATTCGAGGAAGCGTGTGCGGCGCTCGACGAAGCGCTGCGCGGACCGGCTCGCGCCGAAATCGTCGCCGCGGCATCAGCGTCGCCCGATTTGGGTAGAGCGCTGCTGCGGCTGCGCGACGGCATGCGGTCCGACGCGTGGACCGTGGGCGGCCGGCCGCTCGGCCTCGACCGGTTCGTGAGATCGTACGATCGCGCGACGCGTCGCGAGGGCTTTCACGTGCTGCACGACTGGGACGGGATCGCGGACAAGGTGAACGAGGACACGATCCCGGTCGACGTCCTCAATTACGTGCGCGAGAAGCGCGGAGCCGACCCGGTCGATCGGTCGGCGCTCGCCATCATGCTCGACTATTACTTCGCGCACCTGCTGGCGCTGCTCTCGGTGCGCATCTTCGACACGGGAGACGCCGATTCGAATCTCGATCGGGTGAACGGGCTGCTGGCGGCCCTGCAGGGCCCGGGCGGCAGCGGTCAGCGGTTCGCGGCCGACGCCGAAACGTTGATTCTCATCGCGACGTCGCACTTTGAATTGCAGGAGATCGGCTACGGCCGGCTGCTCGACCGCGTCCGCGGGCTCAACGCGCCACATCGCGCCAACATCGCCATCGGCCACGCCGCGAGCATGGGCAGCCATTTGCGGTTCGGCTTCGAGGCGACCTATGCGCGCGACACGCTGAAGATGCGCGACGACAACGTAGCGGATTATCCGTGGCTGTGCTTCGCGCTCGTCGGCGTCATGCGGGAGTACGTCAGGCTGCGCGCCGCCAACGCGCCGCCCTCAGACCGCGCGCGCGTTGTCGAGGCGATTTTGAATGGGCTCTCGGCCGACGCCCGCGCATTTGTCGGCGCCGCGCCTTCTGTGCTCGCGTCTCCCTCGCTCGGAGCCTCGGACGCGGAGCGGGCCGAATTTCGAGACGCATTTCACGAGTGCAAGCGCGACCTGCTCGACGAGTTCGAGCCGCATCGTCCCGATGGGCAACGGTACTCGCCGCTGGCGTTCTTCTTCAACTTTTCCCACAACGTCGTGAAGGGGACGATCGTCGATGCGCTGCTCCGGGGGGAACCCTGGTCGGCGACGCTGAACGACCTGCTCAGCGGTGTCGCCTCGAACGGATCGCAATTGACGACGAGGGCCGACCTCGCGAACACGCTGATGAAATACGCGCGCGCCAATCCCAATCGCATCCGCGGGCGGCTGATGCCGGTGATCGTCTACGACCCGCAGGCCGGCCGCCGGGCCTTCGCGATCACCATGCGCAAGCTGACAGAATAGACACGAAGTGTCACAGCGGCGTGACAATCAATGTCAACGGGCGACGACGAATCGTGCAGTGCTGTGCAGTTTGTCCGTGGCACTCGCCTTGAAGCCCGTCGCTGATGATTTCGGCGAGGAGCTCAATGCCTAGCGTGAATCTGCAGCTTACGATCGCCAACGGACAGTTCAGCATCACGCCTCTGCCCGCGCAGGTCGAATCGCGGTGCACCGCCGGCCACGGCTGCCCGCAGCGAGCCACCCATCGTCTGCTCTGGTCGCAAGTGTCGGGCGTCGAGCTGTTGTGCGATGTTCACGCGATCGCCTGGGCCGGCGATCACGGTCTTCAGATCACGACAGCGCGGTTCACCGGGTCGGCCGCGTAGACGCGACTCGCCCCTCTCGTAGCCACTGCTCGGCAGCGACGTCCCCGCATCGGCCGGCGTTCGACGCCACCTCTGGCAGCGGATCTGACCCATCATCGAATACGCGCTCGCCAGGCGGCAAATGTGCGAAGAGGTCGTACGCGCGTCGATACGCTTCGCAGGAGAGCGGGCCGCGGTGGGACGCGGCTTCGAGCGATCCGATCGCCATCCAGCTCACGGCCGTATCGCGCCGTGCTTCGATCGTCGTCAGGCCCGACCGCGTGTACAGCGCAATCGCCTTGCGGTGGTGGTCGAGCGCGGCGGTGATATCGCCACGTTCTTCTTCGACGGCGGCCAGCTGCCGATGGACAAAAGCGACTTTGTCGAGTGCGAGCGCGTCATTGGGATCCGAATCGGACAGGCGCTCGCGCATTCGCAGGCTGCGCGTGAATACGGCGACTGCGTCGGCGAGCTGATGGTTCTTCCAGCGATTGAATGCCACGTTGCTCAGATCGATCGCGACATCGAACTGCGTCAATCGATCGTCCGGATTGCGATCGAGCCGCTGCTGATCGAGCGACAACGCGTGTTCGTGGTGAACGAGAGCGGCCGCATATTCGGACTTCCTCTCGAGATCGCCGCCCTGATACTTCTCGACGAGCGCGACGTTCCGTTGGAGAACAGGATCGCTCGGCGCTTCGGCCAGGAGCGCGCCGTACATCGCCGCGGCCTTTTCCCAGTGAGGCTGCCGCGCGTCGCCACTGAGCCTGACCGCAAGCGTGAACTCCGCGACAGCGACGAACCGCTTCGCGTCGCCTTCGGTCGGATGCGTCTGCGCGAACCGGTCGGCCGCTCTGACGGCTTCTTCCGCCTCGGCGATCCCTTCGGCCGCGTGCGACCCCATGATGCCGAGCGTTTCGCTCAGGAAGCGGACCGCGTCCAGGTAGCTGCGGAATACGTCTGCCTGGGCCGTGGGGCGCAGCGCCAAGGGCGCCAGGAGAGCTTTGGCTTTTCGGAAGCTCGCGACCGCGCCCTCGCGATCCCCGAGGTTCGCCGAGTTTGGACGTCCCTGAACCTCGCCAATCTTGATGTAAGCGCGGCCCAGTTCCAACGCGAGGTCCGCGTCGCTCCCGGCGTCCTCACTGATGCCCTCGAGATATTTCAGGCCTTCGTTGACGATGAGGTGGCGGGCAGGCGTGGAGCCGGGAAGCGGCGCAACTGCGTCGTGGATCTTGAAAATGACGGCGCTGGCGAGTGCACGAACGTCGTTGAAGCGTTGGATGGCACGCCCGCGCTGAATGCGCGCCACGTGCGCCTCACGCATCGCGACGCCGAGCGCCGCGAGAACGAGCGCGACCGACAAGCCAAGCGACGCGAACGCAATGCGATGACGTCGGGCCAGCTTTGCGACCACGTACGCGAGCGTGGGCTTGCGTGCTGATACCGGCGCGCCGGACAGGTACCGTTCGATGTCCTGCGACAGCGCATCGGCCGACGCGTACCTCTGGTCGACGGTGCGATGGCTGGCGCGGGTGGCGATCGCATCGAGGTCGCCTCCGAGCGTCCGCCGAAGATCGTACGGCGGCTTCGCGTCCGCGGGCGGAACAGCCTCGCTCGGGCGGACGGTCGGCGCGGACGCGACCATATCCGCGATCTCGGCCGTCGACTTGGCAGTGACGTTGTATGGACGCGTGCCCGCGAGCAGCTCGAACAGCAATATACCGAGCGCGTAAACGTCCGATGCAATGGTGACGGGGAGGCGCTGAAGCTGCTCCGGGCTTGCGTAACCGGGCGTCAACGCATCTGACGCGCGCAGTGGAGGCGGCTCGCCTCGTGACGGGCCGGGCCGCTTCAGCAACGTCGCGATGCCGAAGTCCAGTACCTTTGGGACGCCTTCGGAGGTGACCAGCACGTTCGCCGGCTTCAAATCGCTATGGACGATGAATCGGGCGTGAGCGTGCTGGACTGCGTCGCATACCTGCCGAAAGAGCCGCAGCCTCGCGTTCACACCAAGCGCACGCTCTCGGCAGTAGATCGTGATCGGCACGCCGTCGACGAACTCCATGATCAGATACGCCTGACCCCGGGCGGTGAAACCACCGTCGATCAACGAGACGATGTGCGGATGGTGCAAAGACGCGAGAATCTGACGCTCGGCGAGGAAGCGGTCGCGGATGTCCTGCTGCTCGATCGGCGCGGCGATGATTTTCACGGCAACCCGCTGTTCGAAGCTGCCGTCGGCGCGTTCTGCGAGGTAGACCGTGCCCATCCCGCCCGACGCGATGCGCTCAATCAGACGAAACTGGCCGACGATCTCGCCTTCGCGCAGCGGCAATGCCGGATCGACGTCGGGTGCGAGCGTCGGATGGAGCATGAACGCGTCGGCACGGCGATGGGCCGCGAGCAACGATTCGACTTCGGCCCGCAGATCCGCGCGCGAGCCGCAACGGAGGTCCATGAGCGCGAGGGCGTCGCTCGCGTCGAGCTCCACGACTTCGGAGAACAGCGTGGCGACTTCATCCCAGAAATCGGGGCTGAGGTTCTGAGCCATATTCCGGTTGCTCACCGACTGTTCGATCCCTCGAGCTCGCGATAGAGCCAGGTCCGCGCGAAGGCGAAATGCCGCTTCACGGTCGCCGGCGCGATGCCGAGATACGTGGCGGTCTCTTCAACAGTCAGACCGCCGAAGTATCGAAGCTCCACGACTTTCGCTTTGTCCGGCGCGATCTTCTCGAGCGCGTCGAGCGCGTCGCTCAGCGCCAGCAGATCCAGCCTCAGATTGACCGGCTGCTCCAGCGCCGAAGTCAGCTCGCCGGCCGAGACGCCCGATCCGCGCTTGCCCGCATTTCGCCGCCTTGCATGGTCGACGAGCACGCGACGCATCACTTGCGCGGCGGCGCCATAGAAGTGGGCTCGGTTTTCGAGGCGCATGTCGCGGACGCCGCGGAGACGCAGGAAGGCCTCGTGCACGAGCGCCGTGGGCTGCAGCGTGTGGTCGCCCCGCTCTTGCCGCAGATAGTGATCGGCAAGCTTCTTCAGTTCCTCGTAGACAATCGGCACCAGAGCGTCGAAGGACTGGATATCACCCAGGCTCCAACGCTCCAGCAGTTGTGTGATGTCTCCGGATTCCATGGGCCGCCCGCGCGGATTGTAGCAGCAGGCGCCGCGCCGGCCGGAGAGCGTTCAAACGTGCACGATTCGGCATGAAGGCCTTATTGAATCTGGAAAGTCGCCCGCGCTTCGACGACGTACGCGCCCGCCGTCAAGTTGAAGGTCGTCGAGGCGTCGCACGCCCCTGCCTGCGTGCAGTTCGTGAGCGGCACCGTCTGCGCCGCCGCCACGCCCCCAATCCGCGGCTTCACCGTCACCTGCACGCTCGTGCCGCCCGGCACGCCGGTGGTTGCGAGCGCGATTGTCGCGGGGCCTGGCGCCGACAGGACGACGTCGATCGCGCCGAACGTCCCCAGCGGGACGAGTGGAACCGCCGATCCGCCGACCGACGTGATGACCACCGTTGGCGTGATCGCATTCGCGATCGGCGTCGGCCCCACGATCCGCAGCGCTGGCGGCGAAGCGTTGAACTGCGTCTGCGCCGAGGTCTCGACCGATTCGAGCCTGATCCGACCATCAGTCGCAGCGCCGCCGCCCCCTCGCGCCAGCAGATTGACCGTTCCGCTCTGCACGAACCGGTTCGCGACGAGTCGAATCGCTCCGCCAGACCCGCCGCCACCGGACGATGCGCAATTGCCGTTTCCAGGCCCGGCTCCGCCGCCGCCGTCCGCAAACAACTGCACGTTCTGAATCGTGAACGTGCCGTTGGCCACAATCATCAGGCCGCCGCCGCCACCACCGCCGCCGCCGCCGGAGCAGCTGGTGTTCGACGCGCTCAATGACGATCCGCCGCCGCCTCCGGAACCTCCCATGAGCGGCGTCAGTTCAGGCAACCCAAGGAATGTCCCGCCGCCACCGCTCGTAAACGGCGATGC
>Ga0105240_10008651_pt1 | contig 14544 bp, 9 predicted proteins | sample KBSC54metaG_FD_80426 | JGI IMG/M metagenome (GOLD analysis project Ga0105240, IMG submission 80426) | Corn rhizosphere microbial communities from Kellogg Biological Station, Michigan, USA - KBS C5-4 metaG | ecosystem: Host-associated > Plants > Roots > Rhizosphere > Soil | place: Michigan, USA... | reverse complement strand
GTGCTCTATAACGAATATGGAGAAATTCTCTGGGCAAAACAGGATCCGGAAGCCATCCGTTTGTGGGAAAAGGGAATTGCCGTGGATCCTTCCTATCCGTCCAATTACTATAACGCTGCAAAATATTATTTTTTAACCTACGATAAGATATGGGCCCTGATCTACGGGGAAATTTTCATCAACCTGGAGAGTTACAGCCGTCGCACGCCCGAAATAAAAAGTCTGCTCGTGGACGGCTATAAAAAATTATTCACTGATCTGAAAGCACCCAAATCCGCTTCGGCAAAAAACCCATTTGCCGCCGCTTTCCTGAGTGTTATGAATGATCAGGCATCTGTCGTTTCCCTGGGCATAACGCCCGAATCCCTCAGCATCCTGCGCAGCAAGTTTATTCTGGAATGGTTCGATAAATACGCTGGTAAATATCCCTTTCATCTTTTTGATTACGAACGGCAGCTCATGAAGGAAGGCCTTTTTGATGCATATAACCAATGGGCTTTCGGTGCATCCCTTGGACTGGCCAGTTTTCAAAGCTGGACCAGCCAGCATGCGGAAGATTATAACCGTTTTCTTAATTTTCAGAAAGGCAGGGTATTCAGACTGCCGCCCGGTCAGAACTACCGCGCCGAAACCGATAAATAATTACCATGACCAACCCCACCCGCCTGTTTGACTGCCTTGCCTGGCAACTGGAAAAATTTCCTAAGGAAGACATGCTTGCTGCGAAAGAAAACGGGGTATGGCGCAAATACAGCACTTCAGAAATTGAACAAAATGTGAACCGGCTGGCAGCGGGACTCTTATCCCTGGGTGTTTCCGGTAACGACCTGACAGTCGAACAGCAGGATAAGATCGGGATCATTGCCAATAACCGCGCGGAATGGCTGACTACCGACCTGGCGGTACAGAAACTGGGCGCGGTGCTGGTTCCCATATACCCAACCACGAATCCGCTGGAAATTGAATTCATCTTTCGGGAAGCCGGAGTAAAATATGTATTCGTGAGCAGCGAGGAATTGTATCTCAAAATTGTGGCAATCCGTGAAAAAGTTCCGTCCATTAAAAATATTTATACATTTAACGAAATACCCGGTGCAGATCATTGGTCTGCCTTGCTGGCTTTATCAACCCCTTCCGGCATCGACCGGGTGAAAGCCATCAGCAATACCATTCAACCCGATCATCTCAGCACCATCATTTATACTTCCGGGACCACCGGCACGCCGAAGGGCGTCATGCTGACGCACCGGAACATTCTGAGTAACGCGATGATGTGCAAGGAAAGTTTTCCTTTTGAGGACCGCCCGGAATACAAGGCCCTCAGTTTCCTGCCCCTGAACCATATTTTCGAAAAAATGGTCAGCTATATCTATCTCTTTAGCGGCAATGGCATTTATTATGCAGAAAGCATGGATACCATCGGCGCCAATTTACTGGAAGTAAAGCCGGATCTTTTTTGCACGGTACCGCGGTTGCTGGAAAAAGTTTACGAACGCATCATGAGCAAAGGCGCAGCACTCAAAGGATTTAAGAGAAATCTATTTTTCTGGGCGGTGGGACTGGGAAAGAAATATGACCTGCAGCAAAAGCGGGGATTCTGGTACAATTTTCAATTGTCCCTCGCCAACAAACTGATCTTTAATAAATGGCGCGAAGCACTGGGCAATAATCTCAAATTCATCGTTACCGGTGGCGCGGCCTGTCAGGACAGGTTGCTGCGCATTTTCACCAGCGCCGGCATCCCGATTTACGAAGGATACGGGCCCACTGAAAATTCACCGGTCATTTGTGTTAACCGGAAAGCTAAAGGCCTTTGTAAACTTGGAACCGTTGGTCCGGTGATCAATGGTCAGGAAGTGCGGCTGGAGCCCGACGGCGAGATCTGCGTAAAAGGTCCGAGTGTGATGAAAGGATATTTCAAGCGGCCGGATCTGACCGCGGAAACCGTGATTGACGGCTGGCTCCATACCGGCGATATCGGACAGTTCGAAGACGGAATTTTTCTGCGCATCACCGACCGGAAAAAAGAATTATTCAAAACGAGCGGAGGGAAATATGTTGCGCCGGCAGCCATTGAAAACAAACTGAAGGAATCGCGGTTTATTGAACAGGTGATCGTAGTAGGCCCGGAAAGAAAATTCGTGGGCGCGCTGATCGTCCCGGCATTTCAACAGCTTGCCGGCTGGTGCCAGCAACATCAGCTTGCCGCAGATTCAAACGAAACGATGATCGCACATCCTGAAGTATTAAAGTTTTACCGGGAGATCATCGACGCATTCAATGAGCAGTTCAATCATGTGGAGCAGGTGAAGAAATTCAAACTCCTGCCGCAGGAATGGAGTATTGTTACCGGTGAACTCACGCCCAAACTGAGCATAAAGAGAAAAGTGATCCTGGAAAAATACCAGTCATACGTTGATGAAATCTACTCCTGATCTTCTTTCAAAAGAGATTCGCTGTTCATTCAGCAATTATTCTTTGTCTTTTAACCTGCGGATATGAATGCAGAAAATGAGCGCCTTTCCGACCCTGCCTGGAAAAAATGGGGACCCTACCTGAGCGAGCGCCAGTGGTCGACCGTGCGGGAAGATTACAGCGCAGACGGCCAGCCCTGGACTTTTACCTCGCACGATATGGCCCGAAGTAAAGCCTGGCGCTGGGGCGAAGAAGGCCTGGGCGGTATCAGCGATATCAACCTGCAACTATGCCTGGCCGTTAGTCTCTGGAATGAAAAGGACCCGATCCTTAAGGAAAGGCTTTTTGGGCTGGGTGGCCCCGATGGCAATCACGGGGAAGATGTAAAAGAGTTGTATTATTATTTAGACGCCACACCTACCCATTCCTACCTGAAAATGCTGTATAAATACCCGCAGCAGGAATTCCCTTACAAAGATTTACTGACAGAGAATCAGCGCCGGAGCCGGAAAGATCCGGAATACGAATTACAGGATACCGGAATCTTTAACGATAATAAGTACTTCGATATATTTATCGAATACGCAAAGGCTTCGACCGAAGACATCCTGATGAAGATCACCGTATATAACCGGGGATCCGCTGTGGCGCCCCTGCATGTACTGCCCACGCTCTGGTTCCGCAATACCTGGGACTGGGGCTATCCCAATGGAAACGAAAAGCCCTTCCTCGACACGCGCAAGCCCGGTGACATTTCCATTCATCATGCAGGTATTGGCACCACTGCTCTGTATGCCGAATCACCGGATGCATTGCTCTTCTGCGATAATGAAACCAATACGAGCCGCCTTTACAATTCAGCTCCCATGCATCCCTACTATAAAGACGGGATCAACGACCATATAATTCAGGGAGCGGAATCTATCAATCCCGCCAACAGCGGCAGCAAGGCGGCAGCCCATTTCAAGCGCATGATCATTCCCGGCAAACCGGAAGTTTTCCGCTTAAGGATGAATGTGGCCGGCATGGAAAAACCCTTTGAGAACTTTGAAGAAATCTTTAACAGCCGGATCGCTGAAGCCGGTCTCTATTATTCGGAACTGCAAAAAGACATTCCCAATGATGAACTGAAAAAAATTCACCGTCAGGCATTTGCCGGCATGATCTGGAGCAAACAGTATTATTATTACAATGTAAAAAAGTGGCTGGCGGGTGATCCGGCCGGCCCCAAACCACCTGCCGGCAGGTTGAAAGGAAGAAACCACCAGTGGGTGCATCTGAATAATTCGGATGTGATCTCCATGCCGGATACCTGGGAGTACCCCTGGTTTGCCGCCTGGGATCTGGCATTTCACTGCATCTGTTTTGCGGAAGTGGATCCTGTTTTTGCCAAACAGCAGCTAACTATGCTAACGCATGAATGGTATATGCATCCGAGCGGACAGCTTCCTGCGTACGAATGGGCATTCTCCGATGTGAATCCGCCGGTTCACGCCTGGGCAACCTGGAAAGTGTATGAAATGGATAAGGCGGCAACGGGTAAGGGCGACCGGCAATTCCTGGAAACTATCTTTCTCAAACTGCTGCTCAATTTTACCTGGTGGGTCAACCGTAAGGATACGGAAGGCAATAATATTTTCGAGGGCGGTTTTCTGGGAATGGATAATATTGGCCTTTTTGACCGGAATGCAAAGCTGCCCGACGGATCGCTGTTGGAGCAATCGGATTCCACCAGCTGGATGTGCATGTATTCGCTCAATATGATGCGCATCTCTCTGGAGCTCGCTAAAACCAATCCGATCTATCAGGATATGGCCACCAAATTCTTTGAACATTTCCTCTATATCGCAAATGCCATGGCCGGATTAAGTGAGAACAGCACCAATCTCTGGGATGAAGAAGATGAATTTTTTTATGATGTATTAAAAAAACAGGGATGTGCCCCGCAAAAAATAAAAGTGCGGTCCATGGTTGGATTGATCCCGCTCCTGGTGGTTGAGGTAATCGGCGATGAACTGCTGAACGAACAGTCTCTTTTTGCTGAACGCCTGCGCTGGTTTTTAACGAACCAGCCCAAAATGGCCAGCCTGGTATCCCGCTGGGGTGAAAAAGGGAAAGATGAAAAACATTTATTATCCCTCCTGCGCGGCCACCGCATGAAACGCCTGCTCTACCGCATGCTGGATGAAGATGAGTTTCTCAGCGACCATGGCATCCGGGCACTTTCCAAATACCATGAAAAGCATCCTTTAGAGATGCAGATCGACGGCGTGCAGTTTTCGATTAAATATACACCCGGCGAATCCGATATCCCGATATTCGGAGGAAATTCCAACTGGCGTGGACCGGTGTGGATGCCGGCCAATTATCTGCTCATCGAATCCCTCAAAAGGTTCCATGATTATTATGGCGACGATTTCAAAGTGGAATATCCCACGCGTTCCGGAAATTATTTTTCCCTGAAGGAAATATCCGGCAAACTGGCTGAGCGGGTAGTTTCCCTGTTCACCCGGGATGCAGAGGGAAACCGGCCGATATACGGTAACAATCCCCTGCTGCAGTCAGATCCGCATTTCAAAGACTATGTCCTCTTTTATGAATATTTCCATGGGGATACCGGCCAGGGCCTGGGCGCCTCCCATCAAACCGGCTGGACGGCCCTGGTGAGCCGGTTGATCCGGAAGGAGTAAGCCGCTGAATCAGTTATCTTTGCTGCCCTAATTTATATAGTGGAAAAAAGCAATTTTGTAGATCAGATCCGGGTATTTTGTCGCAGTGGTCACGGAGGGGCCGGCATCAAACATTTTTTACGCACCAAATACAATGCGCTGGCAGGTCCGGATGGCGGCGACGGCGGCCGTGGCGCCCATATCATTCTCCGCGGAAATAAAAATCTTTGGACCCTCCTGCATCTTCGTTATTATAAGAATGTGCTGGCCGAAGACGGAGAGGCAGGCAGCGGCAATAAATGCACCGGCCGATTTGGGAAAGACGTATATATTGATGTGCCCCTGGGCACGATAGCCCGGGATGAAACCAGCGGTTTAAAAGAAGCCGAAATCCTGGAAGACGGACAGGAGATCATCTGGTTAAAAGGAGGCCGCGGCGGTTTGGGAAATGCACAGTTTGCCACACCCACCAACCAGGCGCCGGAGCATGCACAGCCCGGTGAACCGGGAGTGGAAGGCTGGAAAGTGCTTGAACTGAAAGTGCTCGCCGATGTAGGCCTGGTGGGATTTCCGAATGCCGGTAAGTCCACCCTGCTTTCCGTGATCACCGCAGCCAAACCAAAAATTGCAGATTATGCATTTACCACTTTAACGCCGCAACTGGGTATGGTGGAATATCGCGATGGCAGGAGTTTTTGTATCGCCGACCTGCCAGGCATCATTGAAGGCGCTGCGGAAGGAAAGGGTCTGGGCCATCGCTTCTTACGGCATATTGAACGGAATGTGGCTTTGTTATTTCTGATCCCTGCGGACAGTCCGGATCACGCGAAGGAATTTGAAATACTGCTGAACGAACTGCGTCAGTTTAATCCGGAGCTGATGCATAAACGTTTTGTTATTGCCATCAGCAAAACCGATCTGCTGGATGAAGAACTAACAGAAGCCATTGAAAAGGAATTACCGGCGGGCATTCCCCATATTTTCATTTCATCTGTAACACAGAAAGGAATCCAGGGCCTGAAAGATTTGTTATGGGGTATAATGAATGAAGATGACAGCCGCAGTACATTTGCAAAACGAAGTTCATGAAATGCACCGCATTAATCCCGGCCAGATATGCATCCACCCGGTTCCCTGCCAAACTCATGCAGGTGATGGGCAATAAAACGGTCATTCGCCATACATACGACAATACCCTCGCCACGTCTCTTTTTGATCAGGTAATGGTGGTTACCGACAGTGATATCATCTATGAGGAAATTGTTAGTCACGGAGGAAATGCGAAAATGAGCCGTAAAAATCATGAGAGCGGAACTGACCGCATAGCAGAAGCCGTGGAAGATATGGATATGGATATTGTGGTGAATGTACAGGGAGATGAACCCTTTGTGCAATCCGCGCCGCTTCAGAAACTGCTGCAGGTTTTTAAGGATGATGCAGCGCAGACAATTCAGGTGGCTTCCCTCATGCAGGTCATGAAGAATAAAAACAATATTGAAGATCCCAACTATGTAAAAGTGGCGGTGGACTTAAACAGCAATGCGCTTTTTTTCAGCAGAAGTGTTATCCCTTATCCGCGGGACGGCAATACCGGTATCCCGTATTTTGAGCATATTGGAATCTATGCTTTCCGCAGGCAGGCCCTGCTCGATTTTTCGCGATGGCCAGTCTCCCCGCTCGAAGCAGCAGAAAAAATTGAATGCCTGCGTTACCTGGAACATGGTATATCATTGAGAATGGTGGAAACAGAATACATGGGAGTGGAAATTGACACGGAAGAAGATCTGGTAAGGGCAACGAGGTTGCTGGAGAAAAAGAATTAATAATGTGGAAATGTGGGAAATATGTAAACGTGAAAATGTGAAAAATATGGAAATGTGCAAATGTGCAAATGAAATGCGGCAGCCTCGCCATTCAATGTCTTTTCATTTACATATTTACATATTTTTCACATTTTCACGTTTACATATTTTAAACAGAACCAAATGAACCATCCTCTCTGGGGCATTGACCTCGGCGGAACAAAGATCGAAGGCGTTATTTTAAAAAGTGAAAACGAACCGGTTCCGCTTGTCCGTACCCGCGTCGATACGGAATCGGACAGGGGCTATGATCACGTGCTGGGGCAGATTGAAAAGCTGGTCTCGAAAATGAGGTTTGAATCCGGGCTGAACCCTGCCGGTATCGGATTCGGCACTCCGGGCATCCTGGATCCTTCCACCCAAAAACTTAAAAATTCCAATACGGTTGTATTAAATAATCAGCCGCTAAAAAAAGATCTGGAAAAACGGCTTCAGCTACCGGTGCTGTTGGCCAACGATGCGAATTGTTTTGCGCTTGCGGAAACCACCTGGGGAGGAGTAAAAAAGAAAGCGCCGCAGGCGCGCATGGTCTTCGGTATCATCCTGGGAACCGGCGTGGGCGGCGGTATTGTCATAGACGGGAAAATATGGGAGGGACATCATGGAATCGGCGGCGAGTGGGGACATAATTTCCTGGATGAATCCGGAGGACCCTGCTACTGCGGCAAATCGGGTTGTGTGGAGAAAGTGATCTCCGGTCCGGCTCTTCAAAAATATTATGAAGAACTCACCGGGGCAAAGAAGACCCTCCCGGAAATTGCTGAACTTGCGCGCGAAGATGCATCAGCAAAGAAAACGCTTGACCGGCTTGCGCATTTTTTCGGAAAAGCTGTTTCGGTCGTTACCAATATTCTTGACCCGGATATTATTGTGGTTGGCGGCGGTGTTGGAAATATCGCAGGAATTTATACTGACGGAGTGAATGCTTTAAATCAGTTCATATTCAATAATTACTGCAGTGTGCCGGTGATCAGGCCGGAACTGGGCGACAGTGCCGGAGTATTTGGAGCAGCTGCGCTGACGAATAAGATGTAAAGGCGATAAATTTATCATCCAAAAAAGGAAATAATGAAGTTCAGAAATTTTAAAATGGTCAGTTATATGGTCTATGGAAGAGGAAGCTTTAACCAGCTTGATGAAATCCTGGCTCCGCAGCGCAGGGAAAGTCAGCCTATGATTTTCCTGGTCGACCATTTCTTTGAAAATAAACCGCTCGTTGACCGCATCCCGCTGCGCGGAAAGGATAAGATCATTTTTGCAGATGTAAGTTATGAACCCAAGACAAAACAGGTAGACGCTTTGGCGGCGCAGCTAAAGCAGGAATTTGGAAACGTGAGCGGAATCATCGGTATTGGCGGCGGTTCTGCGATGGACCTGGCCAAAGCCGTTTCCCTGATGATGAACAATCCGGGTTCCTCGGCAGACTACCAGGGCTGGGACCTGGTGAAACAGCCCGGTGTTTATAAAGCGGGCATCCCCACCCTGAGTGGCACAGGTGCGGAAGTATCCCGAACAACGGTCTTAACCGGCCCCACGAGAAAGCTCGGCATGAATTCCGACTTTACGCCATTCGATCAGATTGTACTCGATCCCGAACTAATCGCGGATGCCCCGGTAAATCAACGGTTCTATACCGGAATGGATTGTTATATTCATTGTATAGAAAGCCTGACCGGGACCTTCCTGAATGAATTCAGTAAATCCTACGGAGAAAAAGCGCTTAATCTTTGCCAGGAAGTATTTCTCAGTGCGGGAGACTGGACCCCGCTGCACGATGACCGCCTGATGATGGCATCATACGCCGGCGGAATGAGTATTGCCTATTCCCAGGTAGGCGTCGCGCATGCGGTTAGTTACGGACTCGGATACCTGCTGGGCACCAAACACGGCATCGGCAACTGCATTGTTTTTGACAAGCTCGAAGAGTACTACCCCGAAGGCGTAAAGGAATTTAAAAAGATGGTGAAAAAAAACCGGATAGAAATTCCGCAGCATATCACCCGCGGCTTAACCAATGATCAGTTTGAAACCATGATCGATGTGGCCATGGGCATGAAACCCCTGTGGGAAAATGCGCTGGGGGCTGACTGGGAGAAGAAAATGACAAGAGGGCGGTTGAGGGAGCTGTATGAACAATTGTAATTGGGTTGACGGATGACGGTTGACGGTTGACGGACTTTATGTGAATCATTATTCCTGAAATTTATCAGCCTGTCTCACATGAGATCCGTCAACCGTCATCCGTCAACCGTTAAAACCAAACTTTCACCAAATCCCCCAATGCGTATCGCCTGCATCATAATGGCCCATAAGCAGCCCCGGCAAATTGAACGGCTGATTAAGCGGTTCGAGAATTTTTCGTTTGATTTCTATATTCATCTGGATAAAAGAACCGATCAACAGCCCTTTCTTTATCTCGCCGAAATTCCAAAAGTGCAGTTTGTGCAACAGCGCGTTGCGGTGCGGTGGGCATCAGCGGGCTTTGTCCATGCGCTGCTACTTTCCATGAAAGCTATTTTGAACGGAAAACAGCATTATGATTTTATCAGCGTGATGAGCGGCCAGGACTATCCCATCAAGCAGCCAGGTTTTCTGTATGATACCCTGGAAAAGAACAGGAATAAAAATTTCCTCTGCTACGAAGAAGAAGGAGAATGGTGGAGTCATGCCATTTCGCGGATCAAAAAATATCATTTCACGGATTTCGGATTCCCCGGAAGATACCGCTTGCAGTTTTTAATGAACGCCGTATTGCCCGAAAGAAAATTCCCACTTCCCTACACCTTGTATGGCGGCCCCCGGGCGATGTGTATGACCCTGAGCACGGATTGTGCGAAATATGTAGTGGAGTTTATTGCATCAAATAAAAGGCTGCGGCGTTTTATCCGCTATACCTGGGGTTCGGATGAATTCCTCATTCCCACCATCATCCTGAATTCCGGATTCCGCGAGTCGGTGGTGAATGATAATTTTTATTATATCGACTGGTCCGCAGGAGGTTCAAGTCCAAAGACACTCACGAGAGAAGATTACCCGGCCCTGCTGAAGACTGGTAAATTGCTTGCGAGAAAATTTGACATGGAGAAGGATGCGGCTATCCTGGATATGCTGGATGATTTTCAAATTACTTCATCAGCGACCTGAACACTTCTTCGTTCACCCGCACCGGATATTTCTTTTTTAATTCTGTGATCCATTTATTTTCCAGTTCGTTCTGGAAATCATTGATCACGAGGCCGCGTGCATCATCGAAACTACGCGGGGAAGGATCGGCATGTTTCCGGATGATATAGGCAAACTGAACGGTTCTATCGGGGTTGCTGCTAACAGAAGTGAAATGCTGTTCATCCGTAATTCCTTTCCCTGGCAATTGTTTCATTTCGAATCTTCCCGAATCAGCCTGCACCTGCCCACCGAGACTGTCGACCAATCTGCGCCAGTTCGCGGGATCTGCATGCAGATCCCGCCGGATTTCTTCCGCTGCGGCGGCATTGCCCGCATTGAAAATAATGGCATCCGCACTGGATACCCACCGGTAATTGTCCGCGTGCTGTTCAAAATAATTTTTCAGCGCAACCGTATCGGAACCGGCTTTTTCCCATACCTGCTTTTGCATAATTTCAAATAGCAGATTGCCGTCCCGGAATTCGCTGACCTGGTAGGCAAATTCCTTATTGTATCTTTCGAGGTGGGCCCGGTAATAATCGAAGGCAATCGTTTCGCGGTACTGATCAAGCAGGTCCCGGTCTGTTTTTCCACTCACCAGGGACGGTACGCGGTTCAATGATTTGCGGTATTCAATCCAGTCGCCGACTGTATAGGTTTTATTGGAGAAACGGCAGAAGAGGGTTTTTGTGTTTAGTCCCGGAATAATAGGTTCTTTTTTATTCTGGACCAGGCTGTCGGTGAATGCAAAAAAATGATCCCCCGGCTGAACGAGTTGTTTAAATCCTGTTTTTTTCAAAACGCTTTGCAGCATTTCCTTCCTGGAAACTTCAATTCTCCGGTCAGCTTTCACTCTTTCCTTCAGGGCATCCATTGTTTTTTTATCCCGGGTTTCAGAAACCGGGATCCTTGCGATCCGTTTCAGGATATGGTATCCGAAACTGCTGGCAAAGGGCTCGCTGATATCTCCGTCTTTCTTAAGATCATAAGCCTGCTTTTCAAATGCGGGTTCATATTTTCCAATTCCGAATTCGGATAAAACGCCGCCCAGCTGATAGGATAAATTATCGCCGCTGAATTTTCTGGCCAGTTCTCCGAAATCCGAACCGGAGCGGATTGCCTGATACAGGGAATCTGCCCTGCGGCGGGTATCCTCTTTCGCCTGATCATCGGCCTGATAAGGAAAGATCAGCAGGATCTGGGCCGCCTGCATCCGGCCCAATGCTTTTCGCTCCGCAGTGTTTTTAATGATCAGGTAGCCGCCATCGGTTCTGAAAACAGGGGAAATTTGACCAACGCCGGTCTGGTATGCAACGTTTTCAATGTTGTATGGCAGATCAAATACGGTTATATAGCCCAGATCACCCTGATTCGTTTTAACAAAGGGATCATCAGAATAAGCAAGCGCTGTTTCTTCAAAACTCCTATTTTTCTTCAGGCTGTTCCGGGCCTCGTTTATTTTCTTCCAGGCTTTGAGGGTATCGGCGGGGCCGGCATTTTTTGGAAGCGCAACAATGATATAGGAAATACGGATATCTTTTTGTGAACGCCGGAAGGCTTCTTCCGTCATCCGGTCGAGGCTGCCTTCATCATTGATGTACTGGTCTGCAATCTGACTCCGGAAATTCTGCAGATCTGAAAGCTGCGCGGGCAGGGAGTCCATCTTTTTATCGTAGGCAGCCTGCACTTTGAGCCGGTACCGGATATACAAGTCCAGGTAATCCCGGTAGGATGTTTCGGTGGCTTTTTTATTCGTGTTGTTCTTCCGGTATGCAGTCAGGAATTCGTTCCGGCTGATCTTATGATTGCCAAAGCTGACCAGCGTCTGACCAGACAGGGCAGAGGTGATGAACAGCAGAATAATGACCGGGAGAAAATTCTTTATCATTCAGGATTCTTTTAGAAATTGCCGGATGATCCGTCATCCGTCAACTCTTTTTCAGTTTGAGGTTCAGCACCTCATCGAGCTGCAGGTAAGTCAGCTTCTTTGCGACGATCCGTTTATTTTTATCCAGCAGGTACAGAATCGGTGTCTGGTACACATCGTATAACTGGCGGTAGTCCGGTCGTCCGGCAGATGAATCCGCATCGTGCTGGGCTTCAGTCTGATAAACGTGGATCCAATCCTTCAAATTGTGATCATGTATAAATTTGATCCAGTTGTCCTTTCCACCATCCACCATTACGCCCAGCACTTTCACTCCCTCTTTTTTCCATTTGGCCTGGTAAATGGAATCCAGTTTGGGAACCGTCTCCTTGCAATGGCTGCAGGTGGGATCCCAGAAACAGATCACCACAAAATCCGCGTTCAGATCGTAGAGGGATGCAGTCTTCCCCAGGGTATCGGTCATCGTCAGTTCGGGAGCAGGCTGGCCGATCTGGTTTGCCATCAGGCTGTAGGCGCGGTCGTCTACGAATTTCCGGTATTTTTCCGTGAAGAAGGGCGCCTGGCCGGTGTTGATATATTTTTCAAACAGGTGCACAAAGACAGCATCCTGGCCCATATAATCGGGATTGATATATTTCTGAACAAAATGCACCAGCAGGTATTTGAACATCTCCTTATTCGTGCGGGAATACAGGAGCATGTGATCGACCTCGCGGTTAATGGAATCGGGATCGGGAGAAACCAGGTCCTTGTAGTAGCGGTCCAGCTTGGGTTCAAAAACCGGGGTCCGGATGAGGCGGTCGTCCGTGAAAGAGATATGATCCCAGTAATGATCTTTAAAATAACGGTAGGCGAAACTCTTCTTATCTGCTTCGCTGAGGTTCGCCGGGGCGGCCGGAATCACCGGCTCTTTCAGGGCAAGCAATAAAGTGCTGAACAGGGAGCCCGGATCCTTTTTTTCTGCCTCTTCCCGGTAGGCTTTCACTTCAGCATTGGCTTTCAGCAGTTGCTGCCGGATGCCTGCAGAGTCTTTTTTTGATTTGGACTGGGAGAGCCGGGTCTGCAATCCTGCTATCTCCCTCCCATGGCTGTTCATGAAAACCGTATACTCCTGAAAAACGGTGTTTTCCGGGGATCCGGCAAATACAATGCTTTGGGGCAGGCGGGTTGTATCGGCGGAAACGGAGAACTGTTGTTTGCCGCCGATAAGCAGTTCAAAAAGTATCTCCTTTTTGGGAGAAACAATGAAATAAACTCCTTCCGGCAGGGTATCCTTCCCCTTAAAATGGCCTTCCGCGTTGCCGTCGAGCGTGATGGAGTCCGCCACGGCTTTTATTTTTCCGTAGTGATAACCCAGATAAACCTGACTGTTGGCAAAGGGCTTTAAACTGAGGTGAATATCGTGTCCCTGGGAAAAACCGCAGACGGCATGGAAAAGAAAAACCAGGGGCAGGAGGCTTTTTTTAAGCATTAGGTTGAACATAGGAATGCTAAATTAGGATAATCCTACATTTGCCGCCGTGGGAAAGAAGAAAAATATTGTTTTGGAAAAATTGCTGGTAACCGGTTATGCGGCGGAAGGAAAGAGCCTTGCAAAGCACGAAGGAAAAGTGATTTTCATAGAACAGGCGGTTCCGGGAGATCTGGTAACCGTCCGGCTAACCCGGAATAAAAAGGACTGGGCCGAGGGGCATGTACTGTCCTTCGATGAATATTCCGCAGAAAGAATTGAGCCTTTCTGCCCGCATTTCGGCATTTGCGGCGGTTGCCAGTGGCAGATGCTTCCCTACGCGAAACAGCTCGAATACAAGCAGGACCAGGTATGGCAGAGCCTGAAACGGATCGGGAAAATGGAACTGCCGCCCATAAAGCCCATTATCGGCGCTACGCAAACCACCGGCTACCGGAACAAGCTCGAATATACTTTTTCGAACCGCCGCTATCTGTTGCGCAGCGAACTGCAGGATCCGGTCATTTCCGCCATGCAGGATGCAGCCGGTTTTCATGCCAGGGGCATTTTTGACAAAGTGGTTGATGTGGATACCTGTTTTCTCCAGGAAGAACCAACAAATCTTATCCGGAAGGAGGTGAAACGGTGGGGCATTGAGAACGGGGTTTCGTTTTATGATATTCTCCGGCACGAGGGCTTTCTGCGGACCATGCAGGTAAGGCTATGCCGGACGGGTGAACTGATGGTCAATCTTGTGGTCGGTTATGCCGATGAAAAACTGCTGAATCAGCTGATGGATCATTTGATGGAAAGATTTCCGGCCATTACGACCCTTCTGTATACCATCAATGGTAAAATGAATGACAGTCTGCACGGACTCAATCCAATCATATATCACGGCAATGGCTATGTGATAGAAAAACTGGAAGAATTTTCTTTTAAGATCGGGCCTAAGTCCTTTTTTCAAACCAATACGGCGCAGGCGGAGCGCCTCTATCAGGTTACCCGGGATTTTGCCGGACTGAGCGGAAACGAAACCCTGTATGACCTTTATTGCGGAACCGGAAGCATCGGCATTTTTCTCAGTAAGCTGGC
>Ga0105240_10008650_pt1 | contig 14545 bp, 18 predicted proteins | sample KBSC54metaG_FD_80426 | JGI IMG/M metagenome (GOLD analysis project Ga0105240, IMG submission 80426) | Corn rhizosphere microbial communities from Kellogg Biological Station, Michigan, USA - KBS C5-4 metaG | ecosystem: Host-associated > Plants > Roots > Rhizosphere > Soil | place: Michigan, USA... | reverse complement strand
TGCTTGCTGCTTGCTGCTTGCTGCTTGCTGCTTGCTGCTTGCTGCTTGCTGCTTGCTGCTTGCTGCTTGCTGCTTGCTGCTTGCTGCTTGCTGCTTGCTGCTTGCTGCTTGCTGCGAGCCGCTGCGACGATAGCGGACAGCATTGGGACTTGCCATGATACCACCCGGTTGCTGCGACCCTGATGGGGCGAGCTATGTAAATTTCGTCTGAGCGCCATGAGGTCCGGAATCGGACGGCCAATTTGACCGGAGGCAAGTCGGTTTGTAGAGATGACGGCCACCGGGAGCGAACCCCACGCAGCTCAACCAATGGCCGTCACCTATATAACGACCAGATAAGCGTAGCTTTAGTTTTGCAGAGCGGTGTTCAGCATGCCGCCAGCGCCGGAAGTCGTTGAACCAGACCTTCGTGACCGAAGCAACCTTACGCGCGTTTCATCGATTCTAACGATACAGCAGCCCGGAGGCGGCTCTGTCTGCGCGCGTGCTCGGCTCCTTGTCGCAACTAATGCAAAGGCGCCGCAGAGCCTGGCCCGACGGCGCCCCCCGCTTCCTTTGGGGGAAGACTCGGGCGAAGGTGATTGCCGACCCGCAATGGCTGCGCATCGCGCCGCCGACCAGTCCAAAGCCACCAAGCATCATGCCCAGCTCGACGGCTCCGGAACGCCGGAAGAAGCGACGATCGACGGTGGAATAGGGCTTACGCCGCCGATCGTCCGCCGCATTTTATTTCGCTGGCGTTTCGAAAGTGTGAATGAGGTTGGCGTAACGAGCTGGAATGCATCCGCATGACAATTAGGCGCGCGAATGGCAGCTATCCGTGTGCGGTACCTTGCTTGCGCGGGCTGCGCCTGTCGGGTGTCCCGCTCCCGCTCGGCTAACTGTATCGCCAGATAACGTGAATAACCGCGGTGGCCGCGACGCCGGCCTTGTCGCACTTGGCGAGCACGCGCAATCACTTGGTTGAGTGGCGTAGCGCGCGCATCGCTCATCTGCCCTACCCTTGGCTAACTGCCGGTCCGTAAACCGCTCGATTGCAGAGATTGATGGCCGGCGCTTCCATTGCGATTGAGCGCCGAAACATTAACCACCCACGATCATGGAGCGGGTCGACGATCGTCGGCGGGCATTTCAAGGTCCCTGCGCCGGCGGTCGTCACCACAGCAGCATAGCCCTGCTCACTTCATTCCACGGCACATAACACATGACCACTACGAAGCCTGTCAAAACAGTGACCGCGCTTCCGATGAGCGCCCGTTCCCAAAAGCCGAAACCGTAACCCCTCAAAGCTGACATTGTCTTACAAAGGGTTCAACACCCACGGGCAACCGGCATCAAAGGTCTCGGACCTTGTGTCCGGGCCGTTGCGCTAAGCCGCGTCTTCCTTGTCGTTTGCGGCTCCGTAACTCTGGAGCGCTCGGGTGTATTGCACAGCGAACGCGCGATAGATCGCGACGAGTTGCTGGTCTTGCGAAGCGGCAGCGCGCTCGATGGATTCACGCCTGCGCTGCTCCAAATATTCCATATCGTCTTTGGTCACGGAAAGCCTTCGGCTTTAAGCGGCAGCTTTCCCGTTGCTGACATTCGGCGCCGCGCTCATCCAAAGCGTCGATCCCCTCTCCATAGCCCACCTTGTCCTGGCGACGCTTAACCGGGATCAAGCGCACGCCGTTTTGCGCAAACCTGGCTGAACCTTTGGGCACAGCCACCGTTCTCTCCAAACGATTCCCTGAGAGCGGCTGTGGAAAAAAGGTTCTGATCGCGCAGATGCAGGAGCGGGTGGCGCAGTGTCGCCGTTTGGCAATTAGCGTGATGAACGAGAAAGCGGCGGCGGCCCTGCGCCAGATGGCGCACGAGATTGAGGCCACTATCGCCGGCTTAAGGCGAGCCAATTGGCGATTAGGTATCGGGATTAGCCATCCCTCATTGCGTAGGCTTTATGTAATAACGTTAATGCAAAACGCCGCGCCGAGCCCAGACGGCTGCGCAAGCTTCCTTGGCGGAAGACTTAGGCCTCAGACCGGCATGTGACCCCCATGCGGTTGACCCCCGCCGCAGCGGGATCATACATGCAGCATGATGGAGGGCAGTCAATTTGATGCTGTTTTGCACGGGGCCGTTCTGGTTCGAATTCGAACGGCGCTAGGAGTCACGCAGGGCGCGCTGGCAAAGAAAGCGGGCATCGACCAAAGCCGTATTTCGCGTACCGAAAAAGGCGAAATCAGATCCCGCGCGGAAATAAACAAGATACTGGAGGCCTTGGATGCCTTGGGTTCGCCGCATGCGCGTGCCTACCAGGAATTCTGCCGTCGAGAGTGGAAACACGTGCCGCAGCCGCGTTTCTTCAACCCGCAGCGCGCCTGCCTGGAAATTGCCGATGAAGCCCTCGGTAACATTGACGCGTTTCTGGCCGATGAAAGTCGACCGTGGCCGTTGCGTCGGCAGATCGAGCGGCACCGGAACACGCTGCTTAACGGCGCTGTCTATCTTCAGAAAATGAACCACAACATCGCCTTCATCGGCCCGATCGGGGTCGGCAAATCCACCGCCTTGAGTTACCTTTTCGACCTGCTTGTACCGCCGGCCCACGCGTCCAAGCCGATCGACCGCCCGGTATTGGAAACGGGCGCCGGCGGGACAACGATTTGCGAGGTTCATATCAGGCGCGGGCCCGAGTTCGGCATCAGCCTTCTGCCGATGCCGGAGACAGAATTGCGGGCTTTGGTATCGGATTTCTGTGCAGCCCGGTGGGCAGCCCTGAAAGGGGCGAAAGAATCTGCCGACGTTGCCGGAGTGAGCCGGGAGTACGATCGTGCTATTCGCAATATGTCGGGGCTGACCCGCAAGCGATCGACCGAGAATGGGACGGTCGTCTATTCCGATCCGGTTGCCGACCTTGTCGCTGGCTGTGCCAGCGAAGACGAATTTCGCACCCGGATATTGGAACTGATGAAGCTGCGCGAAAGGACGCAGCGTGAACTGTGGTACGACAGCGCTATGCGCCAGCATCCGATGGAATGGACGGCGAAAACGTTCCGTGAGATTAACAACGGCCGCCTTGCCGACGTGTCGCTGCCGGCAAGCGTTGATCTCGTCATCCCCGACTTCGGCCGCGCCTTCGGCGACCTGGAAATCGACGTGATCGATACCAAGGGCGTTGACGATCTGGCCGTGCGCCAAGACCTCGATCTGCGGATGAACGATCCGCGCACCGCCGTCGTATTCTGCACGCGCTTCGATGACGCGCCGGGTGAGACGGCCCACGCGTTAATGCAGCACATGCACCAGACCTACTCCGCGCCGGTTAGCGCGGGGAAGGCGTCGACCTTGATACTGCCACGCACCGAAGAGGCGCGGGCGATGAAGGATGATGCTGGCGACGTCGCGGTGGATGACGCCGGGGCTTACGCCTTTAAGCAGATGCACGTCGAAAACGTACTTGCGACTGGGGACCTGGCGGGCGTCCCGATCGCGTTTTTCAATGTCCAATCGGACGATCCCGCTCCCGTGTGCGAGGCCCTGTTTCACGAGCTTAGCAATATGCGGACGACCGTCGAAAACCGTTTATTCGACCTCTGTGCGGCTGCGGACGAAGTGATGAAAAATCGCGACATGCAGGCGCTCACGGCAGCGCTCGAGAAAGTCGCTGAAACGCTCAGCGTCTTTCTTGGCGCCGACGCGGCGCTCCCGGCGCGCGCGCGGCCTGCGTATAAAGAAGCCCTGAGCACGATCGCCGGGGTCCGATACGCCGCGACGCTATGGGCCGCCATGCGACGGAACGGAGAATATTCCGGTCTGAATGCCGCCTTTCACATCGGCATCGGCGCCGCCAAGGACGCTCGACAGCGGAGCGAGCGGTGGTTCGTCTCGCTAAGGGACCATCTCGCCGCTTTGAAAGGCGACGACCGGCTGGGTCTGGCATCGAAAACGATTGACCAGATGGGCAAGAGCGCAGCCGCCACATGCACAGCGTTTTTGGAGGCGGTGCAGACGGCCGGAATGGAAGTCTATCGCGAGCCGCTGGCGCGGGCCCCGATATGGAGCCAATGCGCGCGTCAATGCAGTACCGGCGCTGGTTTCAAGGCGCGTATCGTCGCCGACCTGGAGGAATGGTTCGAACGGCGGGCGGACCTGACAGACAAGCTGGAGGAGATCACTGCCTCTTTATGGGAGCAACTGGTGATCGCACCGCTGCGGCGCCTCGTGGTTGAGAACGCGCCTGAGATTGGCAGCGCGGGCCACATAATCCCGTCATCGACCAAGGCGGGTTGAAATTGGGGCTGCGATCAGCCGGGAAATGCGTCAAGCAAGATGAGGGAGCGCCCAAAGTCGGGCTCAAGGTCCTTCAGCCCGCTTGGACCAGAAGCCGCAGAGAAATGCGGGAATTTCGAGCTGGCTGTGGCGGGGATGGAGGCGTGCCCTGGCCAATGCCCCCACAAAAAGGCGACATCCAGACGCCAAATTTGGCGCGCTCGTTAAGCCAGCGCCTTTAACTTACCTTACGCTGCCAATGCCCGTCATTCCTCCATGAACCATCGACGTAGGTTCGAACAAAATGCCTGGCGAACAAAAGCCGGCCATTATGGTTTGTGTTTTCTGCCAAGAAGCGCTCAAGCACCGCTCATCATTCACGGAGAATTTCGCGATGTCGGAAGAGAATAATGCAGCTTCGGTAGAGTTGGCCACGGAACTCACGATTGCGTGGCTCGGCAACCCGAATGTGCGCGCAACGGCCGACGAAGTGCCGGCCTTTTTGCGCAAGATGCACGCCACGATCGAGGAACTGTCGGGCACAAATTCGAATGCGGCGGGCGATGCATCCGGGACCTCAGGGGGGCGCGAGTTTACGCCTGCCGTGACCGTCCGCAAGTCGCTGGCATCACGCGACCACATCATCTCGATGATCGACGGCAAGCCCTATAAGACGCTGCGGCGCCACCTTTCGACGCATGGCCTGACCCCTGACGACTATCGCGCGCGCTACGGTCTCAAGCCCGATTATCCAATGGTCGCCCCGAGCTATTCCGAGCATCGCCGCGCTGTCGCCAAGCAACTCGGTCTCGGCCAAAACGGTCGGGGCCGCGCCAAAACCGCACCGGTCAAGTCCGAAGCCGCAGCGCCACGAGGGCGTCGCAAAGCCGCTCAGAAAGCCTAGACCGGTCTTCAAACCAGCGCCGTTCGACCGCGGGATCGGACGGTGCGCGTCACTCTTAAGTGGCCTGCACGAGCTCGGCGATGCGTTCGGTACTGAGCGTGATGGAGTTACGCCCAAGTTCCTTGAAACAGGCCGCGCTCGCGCCGGTTTCCGCACGACCGATCAGGCGTCGGTCGATCAGTTCGGCCTGGCTGCGGAGGAAGGCCAGATTGCGGACGTGCGGCATATAAAACGTGCGCGCCAATTGCACGCCGTGGTCGAGCCGCTTGGTCACCTGGCCGCGCGCGGCCGAAAACGATCGCGCTGGCGAGGCGAGATCTCCACAGGCCGGACCGCCGATCCGGCCCCGCTTTACCTCATCGTCGCCGCGCGAGCGGATGAGATCCGTTAGGGCTCGGTGAAGCGTAAGTGGAGGGCACGCCCCACTTGAGCCGTGAAACGCCGAGAAAGCGGCTTTATCTGATCTAGAGGAGCGCTTTGGCCGCTGCGTTTGCAACCGCATAATCGGCGGTATTTTCGGCGTTGATTGCCATCGCTTCCCAGACTTCGGTGGACCGTTTGTGCATCGCTTTTCGGTTCGACAAAGCGCTCTTGTCTGCGAGGAGGCTTTCCTTGGCGGCATTTTGGCGGAAAGTATCTCTGACATGCTCATATCGCCTATTTTGGTCCGAGCGTGTTCCGGGACAAGGGCCATGCGCCCAATGAGGGTCTGGTCCGGTCTTCATGAGCCAGCACCCCGTCGTTGGAGAATCTGTCGCTTATCGCAGGTGCCTCGGACCGCGAGCCGTTCGCGCGCATGCTCCCTCCGGTGCAAATGCCCGGCGCGATCGCTTCGATGGTAGCGCATTTAACGATCTTTTAACGCGCGCGACGTCGCGGATTGACGTGTGGTTGACGCCCTGGGCCGAAGGGAGGGACGCCGCCGCAACCGATGCGGGATCGGGCCGGGAGGTCCGGGTGAAAGGGCTCCTTTGGGAGCGCTGCTCGGACTTTCTGCCGTAGCTCCAGCGCGATCGCCCTGCCTCTCCGGCAGGTGTCGTTTTGGGGGTCTCGATGCGCCGGTACGTGAACTCAGTCCGACAGTTCATCTTTGGCCAAGGGGATTTATCATGCATACGACTCGATCAATATTTGCAGCGTTGACGTTGGCTCTTTGCGGAACCGCAGCTTCAGCCGGCCCCGTCCTGGTCGGCACGGTCACAGACAGTTACGTTTACCCAACGTCTTCCGATGTTTTGGCGTCCTCGACGATCGCGGTCGGAACCCCTACTGTTTGTCCTGGAGCTGACCCAATTTGCTCGCCGTTTGCCAAGCCGGCCACGCTTTCGGCATCTGGACTGACCCTTTCGGTCAGCGAAGACGCGGGCTCGAGCTACACGCCTTCATCCTTCAACGGAATCCAGTTTTCAAATCTGGTTTTCAGTGATGGGTCGCACCTTACCGGCTTCACGTTGGACACCGATCTTGCCGGCCTGACCGCGAGCGACATCAGCTTCACCGGCAATTCGATCGAATATAATGCCGCAGGTCTGAACTTTTTCGAGGCGCCCTACCACGTTACGATCGGGCTTATTACCTCTTCAGCGAGCGTGCCGGAGCCGGCGTCCTGGGCACTGATGCTGGGGGGCTTCGGCGCGATCGGCAGTGCTATGCGTAGTCGCCGTAAGCCCGTTGTGAAGTTCGGCTAAATTTCCGCCACTAGCAGAACAAGAGCGCCGTCGGTCATATGGCCGGCGGCGCGCCCATCTCCTGCATCAAGTCACTCCCAGATTTGTGGCGGTTCACTTTCGTGGTGGGGTCACCCCCCGGCCGTCAGCCTGAAACATTTTAGGGCATGCGGTCGACGTTGCCGCCACTCGGGCCTCTTCGCCATTCTTGGAATCTGGTGCCCTCGCGACATTCCCCGATTGAGAGAAACTAGAGCCAATATGATTGGTATCTAATTATCCAATTGCAGGCGCCACAATTCCTTGAAATGTAGCCCAGTCGGTGTGTCAGGGGGATACGCCAACGGGGGAGAGAATAAATGAAAGGCATGTATGCCGTGGCGCTTTGCGCCGCGATGAGCGTCTACGCGTCGGTGGATGCTCAGGTCGCATCAAGCAACACCAGCGCGGGGCCGGTCGTTGCCGTCGCTCGTGAAGTTCCCACGTCGGGAAACACATTTCTTCCAAGCAACACCGAAATCTGGCTTGCCGCCAGTCAGGAAGTCAGCTCGAAGGCTCTCAAAGTGGGCCAGAAATTTCCCATGACCGTTTCGCGTGATGTCATGATCGGGAATTATGTCGTGATTCCGAAGGGCACCGCTGCGGAGGGGCAGATCACTTATCGGACCGGGAAGGGCGCTTTTGGGAAGTCAGCCAAAATGGAGTTCGATCTGGTTGATATCGATCTTAGTGGGCGGTTGATTCCCGTATCTGGCCACTACCGAATCGAGGGCCAAGGTAATACGGGCGCGACAGTTGGGGTTGTCGTCGCCGCCGGCGTGTTTGGGGCCTTTGTCACTGGCCACAGCGCAGTGGTCCAGCAAGGCACGGAATTCCGCGCGTATACGAAAGAGCAAATGGCGGTCGCGCTCGGGACTACAACAGCCGGCGGGAGTGCTACCTCCCTGGCAAAGTAGCGCGCATCCCTAACAATATTCTGGCGCCCGGCATTCAGAGAATGCGGGCGCCGTTCTGCAGATCTAGTAGCTGCTAATGATCCAGCCGATCGCAGCAAGCATAACTGCTTCTGGATCGGCCTCTATCCGGGCCTGACGGAAAGCCACCTCGCATATTCGGTTGAGACGATCGCGAAATTCATCTCGGGCGAGGGGCGCTGACGCGGAAGCGGCGCGAAAGCAACTGTGACCAATAAGGATTAGCCGGTGGGCTTGCACAGAGATGGCCCATGCATCGCGACGGAGGGCCTAGCGGCGGCGGCACTGCTCGCGGTGAGCCCGATCTTCATCCTTTGGTCACAGGTTATTCGTTCCGACATAGTCGGTTGTTTTTTTATGATGTTAGTGTTGTCGGCGGCATATCGTCTGTCGAACCATGCGACCGGGCGTGATCGATTCTTCGCTGCATTGTGGACGGCGTGCGCCATTGCCAGCAAGTGGCCCTTCGCGCTTTCGACGCTCAGCGTGGCTGGCGCGGTAATTTACAACGCCCGATGCCGCCGCGAAGGATTGCTGGCCATCTGCCGGTATCTCGCGGTTTACGCGGGGATGACTTTTATATGTCTAATATTGATCTCGCCTTATCTCTTGCTTGATTTTCCGACGGTTGTGCGAAACGTCGCCGCGGAGGGGCAGGTTCGTCATTTGGGTGCGACCGGGGGCGGGCCGTTGTGGAACGCACAATGGTATATTACCGGACCCGTGTTCCACGCCTTTGGAGTTGCTGGTTTGGCGCTTTCCGTTGCTGGGTTGGCGCTTCTCGGCAAAGATCGGCGGGCATTAGCTATTATCTATCCGCTGTTGATAGGCTTTTTTGTCGTCCTGATTTTCCAGGCTCTCGTTTGGGAGCGCTGGATATTGCCAATAATCGTCTTGCTTTCTCTGACCGGTGGACGGGCTATGGTTTGGCTGATCGACGCGACGCAGTCCGGCCCGGTTCAACGACATGTGAATGCTGCCGTGAGTAGCATTATCGTCTTAATCGCCGTGCAACCGTCTGTTGCCGCTGTCGAGCAATCCAGAGCGCGCATCAACGACACGCGCCGCCGTGCCGCAGCTTGGGCACGGTCCCATTTCCAACCAGGAAGCAGCGTCATGATCGAACATTTCGCTTTCGATCTTCTGCCCGGTCCCTGGAAATTCTATTTCCCTCTCGGAGAACTCGGCTGTGTTGATGCCAATGCTTGGTTGCACGGAAAGGTCGCCTACGCCCGAATCGATGCGGGCCGGGCGGGTCGTAGCAACGTAGACTACGGCACACTCGCGCCGGGTACCGCTGCGACATGTAAAACCGATTATGCGATACTCACGCAATATGATCGCTATGCCGCTGAACGCTCTCGTTTTCCTGCCGAATATGCAGCGTATCGCCGCCTTTTGGCGGAAGGACACCTCGTCGCTACAATATCACCAGTGCCTGGCTTGTCGTCGGGGCCACGTGTCAGGATTGTCGCGTTCACGCGCTGAGATCGCAAAACCGTGGCTCGGCCGTTTGCGGTAATCTTTGGCCAGAGTTTTTTTAGCGACCTCGCTCAAGCGGTTGACTGCGTCGAAAAAGGTGGATGCCGCTTAAACTGCGCCGCCGGGAGCTGCCCGGCGGCGCGAAGCCGCTTGGAGGCGGCGGCTGGCTACAGGTTAGGACCGACCGAGCGCGTCGACGCAACGTCGCTCGGACGAGGCCGGATACGGTGAAAATAAACCCGCCGAACCGCGAGGTTCGGCGGGTTTATTTCTCAACCCTTGAAAAATCAGGCGAAGCGGACCGCCAACCGGCGCCGGCTGCGCATCGCGCCGCCGACCATGCCGAAGCCGCCCAGCATCAACGCCCACGACGCAGGCTCCGGAACACTCGGCGTCCCGAAATAAACCTTGTCGATCACAAAGTCCTTGGCGGGAATCCCGAAGCTGTTGAAGTTGAAATCGAACGACACCAAGCCGTTGCCGATCCCAAAGCCGGTGGCCTGGTAATGGAGCCAGGTGCCCGGGGTGAGATCGCTCGCCGCGAACGTCGCGAAATTATCCCCGCCGACGACAGCGGAAAAGGTTGCGTCGTTCGCATTGCGCGAACCATTGAACGGCACATAGACGTCGAAGCCGAACTCGTATTCCACGCCGTTGGCGATGCTGACCAGTTGCGACAAAGTCTGCGGATGCGCTTCGTCCGCGACGAAATAGACGCCGTGGGTGCCAGCTGCATCCGGAGATTGCGAAACGGCATCATCGACCGGAATCGGCTCGCCGAACGCGCCACTCGGATAGCTGTTCGTGTTGTTGTAGCTGATCACAACTGGCGGAAAGCCGTCATCGCTCGTGCCGCCCAGCGTCCAACCGTTGAAGCCATCTTCAAAGCTGCCGTTGATAAGTTGATTGCCCGCAAGGGCGGGTGCGCTGAGCGAGGAAAGTGCAATTGCACCAAGAATTAGATGCCGCATTGAAACCCCCAAATTTACGAATCGGACTTCCCGATCCTGAATGAAACCTTACAGGCCGATGACAAAACGATGATTCAATTTCTTTAAGAGCGGTCGATTTCGTAAATTGGCGCCCAACGTGGGAGAGATCTCTGAAACTGAATGGTTAACATGTGTTGAGGGTGAGGGATCGTCCTTCGATCATCTGCCGTGGCGTTGACCGCTACAACTTCGCGGAGCACTACGAAGTTTGGGTGCTTGAGACGTTCACCTGCGCCCACCGGGGCCAACCCGATGTCAGAGATCTGGCGGAGCCTTGATCAAGTGGCCTTATCGATGGCGATAGGACGACCAAAACGATCGGCAATGACCGCCATGCGAATCCACGTTGAATACGGCAATACATCCACTATTCCATGGCCCTGTCTAAAAGGGGGCGAGTCATGGACGATTATGCTAACACACTAGCAAACTTGGGTACCAACGATTGGGTAACTTTAGCTGCGGCCGGTTGCTTCATTCTCGGCATATTGATGATTTCGGTGGCCGGTGGACTTAAGCGCGCCTTCCTGCTGGTTTTCGGGGCAATTCTTTCCCTCGCCGGCGCCGCGACGCTCGTGGCTGCGAGTATTGTCGGCTGAGCGGGAAGATGCGGCGAATTCCGAAGCTGATCATTCGCCGCAGACCGCTTCGTACCGGACTCGCAACAAGTTAGGAAATTGTCAGAGAATTGCAAATATATAGACGGACGATCCTGCGGGCTATCCTAAGGAAGAACCGTGAGAATATTGCTTGTTGACGATGACTCCGCCGCAGCCGCCGTATTGCGTGCAGCTCTGGTCGGAGAGGGGCATCAGGTCGATGTCGCAGGATCGGCGCTCGAGGCGCAAGAGTTGGTCGATGGACTGTCTTATTCTGTTGTGATTCTTGATCTGAGCTTGCCGGATCAATCGGGCCTGTCGATGCTGCGGGACCTCCGCCAGCGGCAGGATGTGCCGGTCATTATCGTATCCGGAGTCGTAGAGCTGGATGCCAAGCTCAACTCGCTCTCTGCCGGCGCGGATGATTATGTGACCAAACCTTTTCATTTGCGCGAGGTCATCGCTCGCATCGAGGCTGTGGTGAGACGCGCCGACCGGGGTGACACCGAGCTCCTCAGCGCCGGCTCGCTAACGCTCGACGTTAAGCGCGGTACCCTCCGAATATGCGATGTTCCGATCCACATTACGCCCACGGAATTCGCAATCCTGGAGCAATTGCTTCGCTGCAAGGGGCGGCTCGTCATCAAGGAAAATTTGGCGGGCAATATTCATGGCAGTGCCGATGAGCGCAGCCTCAGGCTTCTGTCCGTCTTCATCAGTCAGTTGCGACGCAAATTGGCTTCGGCTGGAGAGGACCCGATCCAGACGGTTTGGGGTCAAGGCTATATTGTTCGCGCGACAAGCGGCGATCGTTTGAAAGCGGCCGCCTGAGTTCGAGGTTTCGGAGTCAGGAGGCGGAACCGCTGCGGCCTTGAGTTGTTGATAGGTTCGGTTGGATTATATTCAACCGACAAGGCCCTTGAGAACCCCGTCGCGCTCCACTGCGGCGGGGTTCTATCATTTGCCGCCTGGCAGCCCATCTTTGGCAGGAACAAGATCGAGCGCTGGCCGAGGATCACCGGTGGCGACGCCGGCGGTCTGGCGGTCGTCTAGCCGATGCGGAGCGTCCGCCCAGGTTGGTCGTCACATCGCCAACAGGATACGATTTTGGCGTAAGGATAGCTGGAAGACGCCCTTGCGAATGACAGGGGGTTCTTCCCGGCCACCCCTGTAAATCCTCCGATGCGCACCGGGCCGAGTTCATCAGATCGGTCAGTGCGAGCGACAGCGGGACGGGTGCGGCCGATTTTGGCGTGGGTGATTGGTGAGCGCGCTCAATTCGGGGTCACCGGGTTCGATCCCTTGGGGTTCGGCCGGCGTCAGCCGATAATGTCCTCCTGCCCGGTCGTCGAGAAGCAGAACCGATAAAGGGAGCGGGCATGCTCAAACGTTGCCGCCAAATCTCGAAACTCATCTCGAATTTGACACCGAGAGCTTGGCCCACAGGCGATTCGAGACCCCCTTAGCGCGCTTGCCCGCACCTGCTATCGTCGCTTCGACTCTTGGGGGCGCATGGAAAAGGAGCGGCAACTTTTCTCGATGGCATGCCGCATCCCGCCTTTCAGGCTGCCCGGGCGGCCCCTCGGCGTCCGCGCCCATAGGCGCGGCGACTGTTTAAATACCCCGAGGTTCGGGACGGCTTGGCAATCGGATCAGGCCCGGAGGGGCGGTATAGAGACCGCAGTTACTCAAGCCTCGGGTAAGTTCGTTGGATAATTCCTGGATCGTCCTTGTGGTGGTGATTGCTGCAGCGAGCGCGCTCGGCATACCCGGGATCCTGTTGCTGGCACTGCGGCACCATGAGCGCGTAGCGCTCGACCATTACGGCAAATATCGCGGTTCCGGGCATGCCAAAAGCTTCGTATGTCCAACGTGCCTGAGCCGAAGCTACGCGCCCTCCCACATTGCCCGGCGCTGGTGCGCAAAGTGCCAAAAAGATTTTCCCGCGATGGTACGAGCCGTTGCGCCTAGCCAGGCATCAGCGCTGCCGTCGTGGTTCACCGAGGATCTGAAGCGCACTGATTAGAGCTCTTGCCTTCTAGCGTCGCCGAGCGAGGGTTGGCCAACGCGGTCTGCGGTTGCGCCCGTCGATCGATCACGGGCTCCATGTCTTGATGCGGACCTGCGGTTCGGGCGCCTCTGGAAAGCTTCTTTCGCACTTCGCGCACCAGCGCCGCGCGATATGCGACGGTGCATAAGAGCGCGTGAGACAGGAGGGGCAAACAAAGCTTTTGGCAGGCCCGGAACCGCGAAATTTGCCGTAGTTATCAAGTGCGGCCTGACTTTCGTGCCGTAAGATTGCGATCGACACGAACGGCGCGATCAATATGGTCGCAAGACCGAGCGCGACGAGGATCGGTACTAGGAATCCATCGAAGACCATGGGCGGTCTTGTTCTAGGCGTTTCGGTCCATTTTGAAAAGCGAGCATGAGGCGTTTTCGGCTCGAAGCACTTGGATATGATAGGAGATGCCAACTAATTATTTGGAACGACTTGCCATTTTTAGGAGTGGTGCCGGGCCCGTCATCGCTTGGCTGCCCTGCAGGCCGTGAAATTGATGGCAACCCCCGGTTTCAGCCGGCTGCCAGGCTCAGCGTGCGATTGCGGCGCGTGCGCAGCGCGCTGCCCGCTATGCCAAACCCGCCCACCATCAGCGCCCAGGATGCGGGTTCCGGTACGGGAGCGGAGAGCCTCGCGAGGCCAATTCGGTCCGTCGAGATCGCAATCGAATCGAACTCGAACGCAATCCCCTTCGAGCCGAAAACGATCCCGCCGACAGCTACGCTATCATCGAAACCGAACGTCAGCCTGCCATCGCGTCCGCCCGCAGCGACCATTTGCGTTCCGTCAAGCGTGAGCAGAGGGCGGCTATAGTCGACATCGCCGTTACTCGTGAGGCCGAGAATCTCGACGAAGTTGTAGGAATCAAGCGAGCCGACATGAACGCTGACACTCGCCAGATGGGAGGTCGCGCTGCTGAACTGGCGCAGATCGAACGCCATGCTGCCATGGGCTCCGACCGCGGCAAATTGACTGTCGTCACCGAGAGGTGCGAGCGCCTTGCCGACATGGCGGCCGGTATAGAAGCCATAATTGGATGAGTGCGCGGCGTCGAAGGTCAAGCGGTCATTGCCGTCGAATGTCGTCACCATCTGCTCGTTGGGCCGCAATCCCGGATCTCCCGCCAAGCCATGCGCGGTCATCCTCGCCCCAGAGAGGCGGTAGGCAATGGACTGCGCATGCCCGGCACACGACCCGGCGACCATGATGGCCGCAACGGCTAAGCAGCACATGATGCGCATAATATCCCCCAACGCACGCTACCGTCTTACCTGGGGCTGCTTACAGCAACACGCCTCCCCCACAAAGTAAATTGATGCTTAGCATCTGTGGTTTCCAATTAAGATTAATGACTGATCTTGGATCTGTCTTGGAAGCCTGCGGCTACAATGCTCTCAATGAGGCAATATATTGGTGGAAATCGAGTATCGCCACCACATTCCGTCGGAGGCGCGAATGCTAGCGCACCGCGAGCACCGCCCGCCTGAATGCTTCAAATTGGAGGATGCATTTGACATTTTTTTGCGTAAATATGGTTGGGTGAGCCGGGGAAGAGCCACAAACACCGTTCCCGCCCACCATTTGAATATGGTGGTGGGATCCAATGTCCGTCGC
>Ga0105240_10008649_pt1 | contig 14545 bp, 16 predicted proteins | sample KBSC54metaG_FD_80426 | JGI IMG/M metagenome (GOLD analysis project Ga0105240, IMG submission 80426) | Corn rhizosphere microbial communities from Kellogg Biological Station, Michigan, USA - KBS C5-4 metaG | ecosystem: Host-associated > Plants > Roots > Rhizosphere > Soil | place: Michigan, USA... | reverse complement strand
GCGCCATTTCAAGCGCGTGAGTCAGGCCGACCGTGGCCTTGTAGGGTACCGACTGTTTGATCGTATAGTCCTGATACCAGGGCTCGCCGCTGGTGCCGGTCAGATGGACATGGACGTCGGTCATGCCGGGCATCACCGTCCGGTTGCGCTCATCGACGACGATCGCGCCGCCGGGCGCGGTGAACCCGTTATCCACGCGGGCGATCCGCCCGTTCTCGACGATGACGGTGGAGGCGCCGCGCTCGGGCTGCGCCGCATCGACGATCAGGTGCCCCGCCTGGATCGCGTAAGTCTGGGCGTTCGCCACAGTGGCCATCGCCAGCGCCGCGGCGCCGGCCAGCAATTTCTTGATCATGGGTCCCCTCTCCCGGAAGAGGCGCGAGGCTTAGCGCGCGGCGAGGGGCGGCTTCAAGTTATCATTGACTGGAGGGTCGCCAGTCGGTCGGCCTCACCCGCCGGTTTGTCGATCCGTATGCGGCTGATTCGAGGAAACCGCATCGCGACTCCGGACTTGTGCCTCGTGCTCTTGTGGATCGAGTCGAAGGCGACTTCGAGGACCAGGCTCTTTTCGACCTCGCGCACCGGTCCGAAGCGCTGAACGGTGTGGCCGCGGATCCAGCGGTCGAGCCATTTCAGCTCCTCGTCCGTGAAGCCGAAATAGGCCTTGCCGACGGGGAGCAGTTCCCCTTCGTCGCTCCAGCAGCCGAAAGTATAATCGCTGTAATAGCTCGAGCGCTTGCCCGACCCCCGCGCCGCATACATCAACACGCAGTCGGCGGTCAGCGGGTCGCGCTTCCATTTGTACCACAGGCCGGTGCGGCGGCCCGCGACATAGGGGCTGTCGCGGCGCTTGAGCATGATTCCTTCGATCGCGACGTCGCGGGCGTTCAGCCGCAGGTCCTCCAGCTCTTCGAAGCTCTGCGCCTCGATCAGTTGGGAGATGTCGAATCGTTCTGGATCGAGTTCAGCAGCGAAGGGCTCCAGCCGCTCGCGCCGCTCGGTCCAGGAAAGCGCGCGAAGATCGACGTCGCCCTCGAATAAAATGTCGTAGAGCCGGACGAACGCCGGATAGGCGCCCAGCATTTTCTGACTGACGTTCTTGCGCCCAAGCCGCTGCTGGAGCGCGTTGAAGCTCGCCGCCGCGCCGCCATGGACGTCGGCGATACCCTGCTCGGAGCCGCGCACCAGCAACTCCCCGTCGAGCACGCCCGGCGATCGGAAAGCTTCCGCTACATCGGGAAAGCTGCGGGAAATGTCATCGCCGGTGCGGCTGTAGATCCGGGTCTGCCCGCCGGCATGGACGAGCTGGACCCGGATTCCGTCCCACTTCCACTCGGCCGCATAGTCGTCGAGCGAGACTTTCGTCTCCTCCAGCGGATGCGCGAGCATGAAGGGGCGGAAGATCGGAACGTCGCGCACAGTCGGTTGCGGCGCCCGGCCTTCCGCCCAGTCGAACAGCTCAGCGAACGGCGGCGACAGGCCGTGCCACACTTCCTCGACAGCCTCGACATCGAGCCCGAACGCTTGGGCAAATGCCTGTTTGGCGAGACGCGCGTTGATGCCGACCCGAAGCTCTCCGGTGGCGAGCTTGAGCAGCGCAAATCGCCCGGATTCATCGAGATGATCGAGCATGGTCGCGAGGACTCGCGGTGCCTCCAGCCGCGATGCTGAACCCAGCCGATCCACGGCGTCGGAGATGCGGATCGTCGCATCGTCCATCTCGGGAACGCCGGTCGCCGACGTCGGCCACAGCAGCGCCACCGTCTCGGCCATGTCGCCAACATAGTCGCGGCTCATGTACAGCAGCACCGGGTCGACGCGCTCCTCGGCGATCGCCCGTACCGCGGCGTGCTTGACCGCGGGGATGCTGAGCGTCCCCGTCAGCGCGGCGAGACCATAGCCACGGTCCGGGTCGGGCGTCTCTTTGAGATAATCGCCGATGAGCTGGAGCTTGGTGTTGCGCGACCGGGAGTAAACGAGGGCGTCAAGGAGTTGCGAGAAGGCGCGCATGGGGTCGTTACGCCCGTCACCCTGAAGTTGTTTCAGGGTCCATGAACGCGGACGTGCGAATACTCAATCGACGGTGATCATGGATGCTGAACTGAGTTCAGCATGACGATTGCGGATCAGTGAAGGCGGACGGCGAGGGCGGCGAGGATGGTGCTGAAGTCGGTCTCCGAGCGGCTGTCGAACGCATCGTCCACATGCTCGAGGCAGGACGTGACGGCGACGCGGTGGCCCGGAAGCAGCGCCAGCTGGGATGAGCGGCGCGCAAGCGCTTCCAGGGCGGCGAGCCCGTTGACGGCAGCGAGCTGACGGATGGCATCCATGCGCGCGTGAAGATCGATCGGCGACAGGCGCGGCCCGGCATTCCGGATCTCGGCAACGCGTGTCGCGACTTGCAAGCGCACCTTCGCCAGCTGGTCAGTCGCCATACACGCCCTCCTGTTGAATGCAGGGTCGCTCACATTGGTTAAACGGCGGTTACGACGCCGTGTCCGTGAGATCACTGGCGTGCTAGAAAGCGCGCGGCCGATAGCTGCTGGAGGGTGCATGGTCGTTCGCCGATTCCGAGACCATGTGGCCGAGCACAACTGGTTTGCGGTGGCCGTCGATTTCCTCATCGTCGTTGCGGGCGTGTTCGTTGGACTCCAGGCGAGCAACTGGAACCAGGAACGGGTCAACCGCGCCCAGGGCCGCGCGTATCGCGCGATGCTGATCGACGATCTTGAAGTCAACCAGCACGATCTTGCGGTTCGCAAGCGCTATTACGAGTGGGTCCGCGGCGAAGGCCTGAAAACGCTGGCTGCGCTGGATGAGCCGCGATCGAGTCTGGGCGGCCAATTCCTCGTGGATGCCTATCAGACCAGCCAAATCATTCCGTGGTCGCTCGAACGCAACACCTACGATCAGATCACTGCCGCGGGACAGATGGAGCTGGTTGGCGACGCTTATCTGCGCGACCGGATCAGCAACTATTATGTGGGCAGCGACGTGACGGGGAAGAATATCGCGTCAGCGATGCCTTATCACGACATCATCCGGCGCGCGCTTCCTTACGCGGCGCAATATCGCATCAGGACGCTCTGCGGCGAAAAGATCGGGGAGGACGCGCGCGGCGAGGTCGAGATGACGCTTCCGGAGCGCTGCACGATGGAGCTCGATCCGGCACTCGTGCGCAAGGCCGTGGATCAGGTTCGCAACACGCCGGGGTTGGAGCTCGACCTCAACAGGCAGCTCGTCGACCTCGATCAAAAGCTCGTCTCCGTCGACGTCATCGCGCGGCGGGCTGCCGCTCTCGAACAAATTCTCAAACGGTTGGATCATTAGATTCAAGAGGCGTTCCAGCTTGACAAAATGATGCCCGTTGGCCACAGCGCGCGGCAACGGGCGGCGCAAGGCCGCTCTTCTTTTTTCAAGCATTTGGGACTTCTGCGATGGCCAAGCCGGCAACCGTCAAGATCAAGCTCGTCAGCACCGCGGACACGGGCTTCTTCTACGTGACGAAGAAGAATCCGCGCACCCAGACCGAGAAGCTCAGCTTCAAGAAGTACGACCCGAAGGCGCGCAAGCACGTCGAGTTCAAGGAAGCGAAGATCAAGTAAGCGGGCGCTGACCCCGCACCGTTTTTTCCGCTTACTCGTGTACCTGGCCGGCCGGATTTTCGGCGGCTTCCCCTTTCAGTAGCTCGTCCACCGTCTGGGCGAATCGCGCGACCGAAATCGGCTTCGATACATAGGCCTGGGCGCCCGCGGCCCGGATCCGCTCCTCGTCGCCGCGGGCGGAATAGGCGGTCACCGCCATGATCGGCACCGAGGCGAGCTTCTCATCGCCGCGGATCATCCGGATAAGCTCGAGGCCGCTGACGTGCGGCAGCTGGATGTCGGTGATCACCAGGTCGGGCACGAAGCTGCGCGCCGCGTCGAGCGCATTGCGGCTGTCGGTCACCGCCTCCGGCTCGTGCCCGTGGGCGGCGAGCAGGTCGCAGAACAGCTTGATGTTCAGCGCATTGTCCTCGACGATCAGGATCTTCGCCAATGTGCTTCCTTCACCCTCAGCCGCTAGTTTAGGCCTTGCTCCCGTCCACGCCAAATGATCCCCTTGCACTCGCGCTTTCCGCGCTTGCAGCAACGCTCGGCGAACAAAGGCGGGCTCAGCGGTTCATCGAGCTGACCGGAATCGGGACAGACGAGCTTCGCGCCCGTGCGTGCGAGCCTGCCCTGCTCTCGGCCCTGATCCGCTTCCTCGAAGCGCACGAGCCCGACCTGATCGCGGTTTCCGAAGACCTTGGCGTCAGCCCCGATCTGCTCGTACAGGCGCGGCGCGAGCTCGAAGAAGGAAATCGATGAAGACCATCCTCATCACCGGCGCTACGGCGGGTTTCGGAGAGGCCGCGGCACGCAAGTTCGTCGCGGGCGGCTGGAGAGCCATCGGCACCGGACGCAGGGGCGGCCGCCTCAAGACGCTACAGGAGGAGCTCGGCGACGCCTTTCTGCCGCTCGAGGTTGACATGCTCGACCTCGATGCCGTGAACGGCCTCGCGAAGCTGGCTCCGCCGTGGGGCGAGATCGACCTGCTGCTCAATAATGCCGGGCTCGCGCCCCCGACCGATCCCTTGCCGGAAACGGACTGGGAGCGAATCGACACCGTGATCGGAACGAACATCACCGGCCTTGTCGCCTTGACCCGAGCGCTTTTGCCCAGGCTCGTCGAGCGCAGGGGCCAGATCATCAATCTTTCCTCGGTCGCGGCGACGTATCCGTACAAAGGCGGCGCGGTCTACGCGGGCACCAAAGCCTTCGTCCGCCAATTCTCGCTCGACCTCAGGTGCGACCTCGCGGGGACCGGCGTTCGCGTGACCTCGGTCGAGCCTGGGATGGCCGAGACCGAGTTCACCATCGTCCGCACCGGCGGCGACAAACAGGCATCGGACAAGCTCTACGAAGGCATGAACCCGATGACTCCGGAGGACCTCGCCGATTTGTTCTGGTGGCTCGCCAACCTGCCGGCGCACCTCAACATCAATACGGTCGAGCTGATGCCCGTCAGCCAAAGCTTCGCCGGCTTCAGCATCAGCCGCGAGGGTTGATTCAGGCGGCCCCGAGTGCTTGGGGGCGGCGATGAGCATCGACCAGCGCCTCGCCGAACTCGGCATCACCCTTCCTCAACCCGCCGCACCCGTCGCGGCTTACGTGCCGGCGGTTGAAGCCGGTGGCCTTCTTCACATTTCCGGCCAGATCAGCGTCGCCGAAAACGGCGAGCAGATCAAAGGCCGCCTGGGCGAAGATCTAGACCTCGAGGCGGGCATCGAGGCGGCACGGCGCTGCGGGATCATGTTGATCGCGCAAATGAAGGCAGCGCTCGGGTCGCTCGAGAGGGTGGAGCGGGTCGTGAAGCTCGGCGCGTTCGTGAACAGCGCCGCCTCGTTCACCGATCAGCCGAAGGTAGCCAACGGCGCTTCGGTGCTCATGCAGGAGGTGTTCGGCGAGGCCGGCCGTCACGCCCGGAGCGCGGTGGGCGTTCCGGTCCTGCCGCTCGGCGTCGCGGTCGAGATCGACGCAATCGTCGCTGTGAAGGCCTAGTTCATTTTCAACGGCTTACCCATTTAAGGGCATGGCCGATCGCGAAACCGAAATCCTCGCGAAGATCGCCTCCGGCGTTTCGGGCCTCAATGCCCGCGCCTGGGACCGGCTGGCGGACAGCGATCCGTTCCTCAGCCACGCATTCCTCTCCTTGCTCGAGGATTCGGGCAGTGTCGGGCCCGGCACCGGCTGGACTCCCGCGCCAATCCTGATCGAGGACGAAGCGTCGCACCTGGTCGCCGCCGCCCCCGCCTACCTAAAGACCCACAGCCAGGGCGAATATGTGTTCGACCACGGATGGGCCGAGGCATGGGAGCGGGCCGGCGGGCAATATTATCCCAAGCTCCAGATCGCCGTGCCGTTCACGCCCGTGCCCGGCCCCCGGCTGCTTGGAAGCCGCCCGCAGCAGCTGCTCGCCGCGGCCGAAGCGGTCACGGTTCAGAACGATATGTCGTCGGCTCACATCACCTTCATGGACGATGCGGGCGCCGCCGAAGCCGAGCGGCGCGGCTGGCTCGTCCGGCACGGCATCCAGTATCACTGGTTCAATCATGGCTACGCCTCGTTCGACGATTTCCTCGCCGAGGTCAGCAGCCGCAGGCGCAAGGCGCTGCGCAAGGAGCGCGCCGCGGCCATCGAGGGGCTGGAGATACGCTGTCTTCGCGGGGCCGAGATCGGCGCTGCCGAATGGGATGCGATGTGGGCCTTCTACCAGGACACCGGCTCGCGAAAGTGGGGCCGCCCCTATCTGACGCGCGAATTCTTCGACCTCGTCGGAGCGGCGATGGGCGAGCGGGTCCTGCTATTCCTCGCCTCTCGCGACCGGCTCCCGATCGCCGGCGCGCTGAACTTCGTCGGTGCCGACACGCTGTACGGACGCTACTGGGGGACGATCGACGAGGTGCCGTTCCTCCATTTCGAGCTCTGTTATTACCGGGCGATCGAATGGGCGATCGACCACGGCCTCGCCTCGGTCCAGGCGGGCGCGCAGGGCGAGCACAAGGTCGCGCGCGGCTATGAGCCGGTGGTCACCAGGAGCGCGCATTTCATCCCGCACCGCAGCTTTCGCGACGCGGTCGCGGACTTCATCGAGACCGAGCGGGCGGCAATCGCCGCGGAAGCCGAGTGGCTTCGGCGAGACCTGCCCTACCGCTCCTCTTCGTCCGAATAGACCCGCACCGTCCGGCCGCTCGCGTCGGCCATGCCGCGGTACATGGCCGGAGTGGTGAATCCCCAGGCGGCTTCGCCGTCCGGAGCGACCGCGATGAGGCCGCCCTTGCCGCCCAGGCTGGCGATGTCCTCAAGCACCCCGTCGAGCGCCTCCTGAAGCGATTGGCCCCCGAGGCGCACCCGCTCGGCAAGCTGGTGCGCGGCCACCGCGCGGATGAAATATTCGCCCGACCCCGTCGCTGACACGGCCGCGGAGCGGTCGTCGGCATAGGTACCCGCGCCGATCAGGGGCGAATCGCCCACCCGGCCCCAGCGCTTGCCAGTCAGTCCGCCGGTCGAGGTGGCGACCGCGACATGCCCGTCGAGATCGACCGCGACCGCGCCGACCGTGCCGTACTTCACCTCATCGTCGAAGCCGCCCTCGCCGATCAGCTCGTCGAGCTGGCGACGGCGCTCGGGGACCTCGAACCAGCTGTTCTCGACCTGCTCGAGGCCGTGATCCCGAGCGAACTCGTCGGCGCCCTTGCCCGACAGGAACACATGCGGTCCCTCGTCGAGAAGTCGCCGGGCGAGACTGATCGGCGCGCGAGTCGTCCTCAGGCCCGCGACAGCACCAGCGGCACGGGTCCGGCCGTCCATGATTGCTGCGTCGAGTTCGATGCAGCCGCCCGCCGTCAGCACGCTGCCGCGCCCCGCGTTGAAACACACGTCCTCCTCGAGCACGCGAACCGCCGCTTCGACCGCGTCGAGCGCGTCCTCGCGCTTGTCCAGCACTGCCGCCCCTGCGGCGAGCGCGGCCTCGAGCCCGGCGCGCGCACAGCGCTCCTGCTCCGGATCGAGCCGTCCGGGGCGCATCGATCCAGCGCCGCCGTGAATCACCAATCGCCACCGCCTGTCGGTCATGGCCGCGGCCATAGCGGCCGCTTCTTCGCCGCGCCAGTTGACAGCAGCCGCAGACGCATATTATTATGATATCATATTTAAGGAGAGCGGACGTGGCAGACGGAAAAGTCATTGCATTGACGGCGACGACCGAAAGGAAAGCTTCGACTTCCAGCGGGTACGCGATGCTGATCGTGCTCGTGCTTGCGGTGCTCGCCGACATTTACGGAATTCGTAGGATCAGCGTCGCGCACGACGTGCTGAGCTTTGGAATCATTGTCCTCGCGACGCTGGCTTTCATCCTGGTCATGCCGGGATTCTACATGCTTCAGCCGAACCAGGCGGTCGCAATCACCTTGTTCGGCGAATATCGCGGCACGGACCGCAGCACTGGCTTGCGCTGGACCTGGCCGTGGATGGGCAAGAAGAAGCTGTCGGTCCGCGCGAACAACTTCATTTCCGACAAGATCAAGGTCAACGACCTGCGCGGCAACCCGATCGACATCGCCGCCCAGATCATGTGGCGCGTGGTCGACACGGCGCAGGCCCTGTTCGACGTCGACGATTACAAGCAGTTCGTCCGAGTGCAGGTCGAGGCGGCGATCCGGACCATCGGCTCGCGCTATCCTTATGACGACTATGAGCATCAGGAAGTCACGCTTCGCGGCAACCATGACGAGGTCGGAGTCGAGCTCAAGAAGGAGCTGCAGGCTCGCCTGGCGGTCGCCGGAATCGCCATCGATGAATGCGGTTTCACCTACCTTGCCTATGCGACCGAGATCGCCAACGCGATGCTTCGCCGGCAGCAGGCGCAGGCGGTGGTCGCGGCGCGCAAGACGCTGGTCGAAGGCGCAGTCGGCATGGTCGAGATGGCGCTTGCGTCGCTTTCGGAAAAGAAGGTGGTCGAGCTCGACGACGAGCGCCGGGCGGCGATGGTCTCCAACCTGATGGTGGTGCTGTGCGGCGAGCGCGACACCCAGCCTGTCGTCAACACCGGCACCCTCTACCAGTAAGCGCGGGCGATGCCGGATGAACGCAAAGCGTTCCCGCTTCGTGTCGACCCAGCATTGTGGGCCGCGGTCGAGCGCTGCGCCTCGGCTGAGCTTCGGAGCGTCAACGCGCAGGTCGAGTGCCTGCTTCGCGAGGCGCTGGGAGCGCGCGGCGTGAAGCTCAAGGCGCCGACGCCGCGCAAGCGCGGCCGTCCGCCGAAGGAGACGAAGGCATGACGGACGGCCCCGAATGGTTCGCGCCCAAGCGCTACGGAATCGGCAGCGTGCCGGTGACGTGGCAGGGATGGGCCCTGACAATCGCATTTGTCGCCCTGCTTGTGGCTATTGTGCTCAGCCTGCGCGGCCAAGTGATCCAGCTTTTTGCTGCGATCATTCCACTGATCGTGGTGTTCATGGTGATCTGCGCCAGGACGACCCGCGGCGGTTGGCGCTGGCGCTGGGGGGAGGAGGATTAGCCGACCGAAAGGTCGCGCTGCTGGTTGACCAGCCGCCACTCGTCGAGGTCGGAGAGCATGATCCGCGCGGCTTGTTCGGCCAAATCGGCGGCGCGCGACAAGGTCACGTCCTTGCGCAGCTCGTCGTCGATCTGGCGCAAAGTGTTGGCGGTCGCCATCGATCGCACGGCGTCGCCGCCAAAATCGGCCTGGAATCGGATTCCGAACACAGCCGTGCCAAGCGCCGGGAATCCTGCGGAAACCAAAGTGAACCAATTGCCGTAGACGTTCACGAAGTTCGCGCCCATGCCGAGGCCGATCAGGGTCGCGACGGAGACTCCGAGGGTCGCTGCGAAGAGTATTGTTCCGGTCTGTTCGAGGCGGTGGTCCAGTAACTCGATCTGGCGCGCGTTCCGTTCGTGGTACGACATCTGCGGGCCGACCTCGTGATCCGCGATCGCGTGCCCGAGGCGCGCCGCGCACTGCCGGTCGATCGACCCGGATGTGCAGCCCATCGCCCGCCAGATCCCGCTCGCGTACCAGTCGATCCAGCGCCTCGGCACCGGGTTGGTCTCGGTCCCGGGCGGGTCGGGAGCGGCGATCCCGAGCAGCTTCAGACTGCGCATCGGCCGCAGCCGTTCGGCCAGCTGTCGATAGTCGAGCCACCGCCGGTGCCATTCGAGGCGTGTGCCGACCCGCGCATTGATGATAATGGCGAGCGTGATCAGCATCTCGATCGCCGCGAATTCGAACTTGAGGTGCGGCGCCATGAACGCGCTGAGGCCGAGGCATACCGCGACCCCGCCGAGGAGGAAGTTGAAGATATGACCGCTACGGTAGGTCTGGGCGAAATGCGTCGCGAGACGGTCCGCCCAGCTATAAGCTTCCTCGAGTGCATCGATTGGCGCGGTGATGTTGTGCGCCTCGACGCATCCGACCCGGTATCGCTGCCATTCCTCGCTGATCATTTTCGCTGAATGTTTGTCGGTGAGGTCGCGCGTGCTGAACCGGCGAACGCCGGCCGCGGTCAGCAGCAGCGGATATTCAATCCGGGTCCGGATCTGCCGCAACCGCTCCTCGAGAAAGCGCTTGAGGAAGTGCTGCTCCTCCTCGTCCGGCGGCGGCATCAACAGGCCACAAAGCAGCGCGTCGACATGTTCCGAATCGAGCGGCCGGGCTATTCCCGGATCGTCCGCGACCGTGACGACGGTCGGATCGAACGCCGCCCACAAGACGCGCGTTTCGCTCCCCGGATCGAGCGGCACATGGACGATCGCCGTTCCCCGGGTCAGCGCGAGCTGGACGACCTCGCCGGTCCCGCCCCGTCCGCGCGGCGGCTTGCCGTCCCACACGGCAATGAGGACGTCGCAGTGGGCGACCGTCGCGCGGCCGGTCATCACATAGGCATCGACACTTTCATCTGGGTCGCCGGGCAGCTCGAGCGCGCAAGTCGCCTGCTGGACCAGCGTATCGAATCGCTCGCGCGCGCCGTGGTTGGCGAGGCTTTCGCGATAGCGCTGGCGCGCGAACGGAAGGATCGCCTGCAGCTCCCAGCCGAGCTCGAGCGCCAGTTCGGCGGCGATCTGGTCTGTGCCGTCGGCAATCGGCGACACGAAGCGGAGCCGTGGCGGGCCCGGCGCGAAACAGCGGCGCTCGCGCTCGAGCAGCGCCCGCCCGGCTTGCTCGATCAGCAGCAGGGTCTGCCGAACGCGCTCCCGCAGCCGTTCGACATCCCCGGTGTCGAGCGCTTCCGCGCGGTGTCCCGTCACTCCTACCGAGAGGACGAACGGGACGGCGGGCGGGCCGGCCCGGGGCGTCATCTGAATTTTGTCGCGTTCTTGCGTGATCTGAAGCAATCAGGCCGTGCCTTAGCGGGCGAAGACGCCGGCCTCGTAAAGGAGGAACAAAACTACCAAGACCGCGACGATGGCCGTGATCGAGCCGGTCGGGCTCAGAAGATAATCGTAAAAGGCCATATTCGTCGGACCATTTTGATTCGATCCAATCGGATCCAGCTTTAGGCAGTCACCGTCGCCTTCAGGATCCTTCGTGACGAAAAGCGAATAGCCGAAATCCGCCACCTGCGTATTGTAGTTTCGTACCGTCAACGTCTTGTAATCGGACGAAACCGTTTCCGGCACCAGCTGCGACCATTGCTCGCCTTGATTCGGGCACTCGTCTCCAGCGATCGTCAGTTCCTTCGAGGCAAAAGCGTCCGTCGGATTAGCTGGAAAAAGATAGCCGCTCTTCTCCGTGTCCTCGAGTTTGAAATAGATGTAGAAACCCGGGAATTTATTGTTCTTGAACGTAAGTCTTTTCCCCTGAAGCAGCGAAGAATTCACTATAAAGGGAGGATTCTTCGATGGCTGCAATATGATCGTCACATTTGCTGTAGCTGGCTTTGACATTGTCCCCCGCTCCTGTGCTCGATGATTGAAAAAGGATGTCGTCTCTTAGGTGCCGCCGTTGTGATTTTGCGTGATTGGGTCCCAGCTCACGTAGCTTGCTTTGTCGCTTTCGTCTGAGCCGGATTTCACAAAATTCAGTGTAAACGACCAGGTCTCCGCGCGCGGATTGCTGTTGCGGACGACGAGCCTTCTGCCCTCGTCGCATACGCAAATCGGCTCCAGCACGTCATAGTCGCTGTTCGTGTCCTTGTCGGGGCAGCTTGGGTGCTGCGGATCCTCGACTTCCGCGACCCACATCGCGTCGTGGGGTACGCTAGGAAATTTCAGACCGTCGCCAGTCCTGTCATCGAGGACAAACTCGACCAGATGATAGTCGGCCTTTCTCATTCCGTGCCGGTCCTTGTGGAAGTGAAGCGAATTGTCGGAATCGTTCCAAACTTCCGACGCCGGTTGAAAGACGGTTTCACCGTTTGGCGCCTTCGTCGCGGCCACGGAGACATGATGCATCCTGGCATGTGGTCTCGACATCATTGCGCTCCTTGATTGCCTCGTCAGTTCGCCCGGCGGTAGCCGATCGAATTCAGTTTAGCCTGCACCGCGGCTGCTTCGGCGGGAAGGTCGCTCCGTTCCAGAATCGTACGCCGCTCAGCCATTTCGAACGGCGTTTCGGCAACACCCGTCGGTAATGAAGAACGGGCCGCCGCCCAGGCCGACTTCGCGGCCGACAGATCACCCGCTTTTTGGAAAGCATCGCCCTGCAGCCGCAAAGCGCCGGCCGCCTTGAAAGAATCTCCTGCGGCATCGTTGCCCTTGATCGAGCGTGCCAGCGCAACCGCCCGAGTGGCGAACGACAGCGCCTGCGCTGGGTTTCCCTGCATCAGCGCGACACGTGCTCGATCCATGTAGCAGCCCTGCACCCCAGGCTTCCATGTCGGCACGTTCGGCTGGGCCGAGGCCAGTTGTTCATAGACCGCGCATGCCGCCTCCGTCTGCGTGGCCGCGGCGTCCAGCTGCCGTTGTTCGATATAATAGGTCGCCAAGGTGAGCCGGGATCTTCCGAGGGCGGCCTGCCAGTTTCGGTTGAGAGGTTCGGTGGCCACAAGCGCCTGCGACGCCTGGACTGCGCCATTCAGCTGCTGCAGCGCGACATCGCTTCGTCCCACATCCTCGTATAAATTCCCGAGACCGCGAAGTGAGTCGACGAGCTGCTCGCGATAGGCGACATCGCCGTTGCTATGAGCAATGGATGTGTTGAGCAGCGCGACGTGTCGCTGACGTAGTGCAATTGCGGCCGGGAGCTGGCCCTGGTTTGCCTCGGCATCGGCAAACCAGGCGAGCGCCTGCGCAAGCTGGCTTTGATAGTCGCGGTTGTTGGGATCGGCCGTCGCCAATGCCTGGATGGTCCGCAACGCCTGGCTGAATTGTGCGACAGCTTCGGGGAACCGCCGCTGCCGGAGCAGAACCTCTCCCAGGTCCGCCTCGGCATATTGCGTTTCCATGCGCCACTTCATGTTGTCCGGCGCAAGGTCGACCATCTGCGTCGCCAGGTCCTTGTATCTGCGCCACCAGCGTTCCGCGGCAAGCAGGTTGCCGTGCTGCATCGCGATATCGCCGATCCAATAGACGTTCTGGGCATGCTCGTAGAGGCGCTGCGCGTCGTCGGGATTGCGCCGGATGGCTTCAGCCGTGCCTTGCATCGCTTCGCGATAGAGCCGCTCCGAAGTGTCCAGGTCGCCGCGCTCGTAGGCGACCTCTGCCATCAAGCTCAGCGCGCGCGAACGTTGCAGCAGCGCGGCGTCGGGCAGTTCGCTTGCATCCTGCTTGCTGTAATAAGCGAGGACCTTGGCGCCGACGCCATCGAGCGCATCCAGCTTGCCGATCGGTTCAAGCTTGTCCTTGAGGTCGCCGAGCATGAACGCGACGAGCCCTTCCGCCTGGCGACGCTGTTCGCGCGCCGCATCGCGCGCCTGGATGGCCGTGACCGCGAGGGTGCTCGTGACCGCCATTCCGGCAACCGAGGCTGCGGCAACCAGCGCCAGGCGGCGCTGCCGGCGCGTCGCATCGCGCTGTACCAGGTCGTCGAGGCCGACGCCGAGCATCCCGGCGACCAGCCTCATCAGGCCGAGCCGCCGTGCTTCTCCTGCGTGCCGCAGGTCGGCCGCAAGCGGCTCCGCGCGCTTGCCGGTGGGCCGGCCCCGGCGGTCGTACTTCTGACGAAGCGCCGGCGGGAAGCATTCCTCCTCTTCCCGCCCGGGCAATTCGCAGGCGAAGGGCTCACCGGCGGCAATCGCGGCAAGCACGCATCCGTCCGGATGCGCTCGCTTGAACGATTCGATTTCGGCGTTCGTCCAGTGCGACCGCGCCGCATCGGGTGAGCAGAGGACGATCAGGAATCGGGAACGGGCCAGGGCCTCCTCGATTTCCTCACCGAGGTCGTCCGCGGCCGCGAGCTCATGCTGGTCGCGGAAGACCGGCCTCAGGCGTTTCGGGATAATTCCGTTCTCGGTAAGCTGCCCGACAAGGAAGCGCGGAACTCGAAACTGCTCGAGTTGCTGATGGAGCCAGCCGGCGAGCTGCTCATCCTTGTGGCTGTAGCTCAGGAAGGCGAAATATCGCGCGGGCTGACGGCGGATGCGCCGCAGTTGCCGGGCGGAGGCTCGGGCGGCACGGTCAAACGTGGGCATTCGAGCGAGCTTGTTCATTCGCCGCCCCCAGCGAATCCATTAAGCACGTTAACACAGCGGGATACATTGGCCTAGCTTTGCCGCGGCGGTTCAAGCGCTTATATGCGCGAGCAAATGTCCTCCATCCGTCCCTGGCGCGATATCGAGCGGCGCACGTCGCGGCAGATCATGGTCGGCTCCGTGCCGGTCGGCGGAGACGCGCCGATCTCGGTTCAGACGATGACCAACACGCCGACCGAGGACGCAAAGGCGACCATCGACCAGATCCGCCGCTGCGAGGAGGCCGGCGCCGATATCATCCGCGTTTCCTGCCCTACGGCGGAAGCGACGGCGGCCTTGAAGGAGATCGTCCGCGCCGCCCGGGTGCCGATCGTC
>Ga0105240_10008647_pt1 | contig 14547 bp, 7 predicted proteins | sample KBSC54metaG_FD_80426 | JGI IMG/M metagenome (GOLD analysis project Ga0105240, IMG submission 80426) | Corn rhizosphere microbial communities from Kellogg Biological Station, Michigan, USA - KBS C5-4 metaG | ecosystem: Host-associated > Plants > Roots > Rhizosphere > Soil | place: Michigan, USA... | reverse complement strand
GTCAGCCTGCCGGTAGTCGCGTTGGCGCTGACACTCCCCTGCAAACGCACCGAGAGTCCGTAGCGAGGGGACTCGGCGTCGATGAAGATGCGGTACTCCTGACCCGATTGCGGATCGTTGCTCAGGGGCTGACCGACGTAGACGTTTCCCGTCAATGCTCCGGGCGGCAGATTCGGCGTTTCGATCGTGTCAGTGCCGATCTGCGACGCTTCTGGGCAGCTCACCGGCGCCGTGGTCCCCCTTCCGAACTGGGCGTCGCTGCAGGCCTGCAGCCCGCTCGCCGCCGCCGGGTTGAGCGTCATTCCTTCGGGCAGGGCGACGTGGGCATCCTTCAGGGTCGAAGAGTCGATGCTTGCCGCGTCAGCGTTCTGGGGCACTTCCACCCTGACGGTCGCGCCGTCGGGACGATCCGACTGCGCGGTGGCCGGTTCCACCTTCACTGTGGGTTCAAACGGGATCTTCTCGCAGCCGCTTGCGCCAACCGGAGTCTGAAATGCCTTGGTTTCTTCTTCGCCTTTGTAGGAGACCACGTGCAGGTAAGTAGTCTGCGGGCCGGAGCAGGTGCTGGGCATCGTTATGAACGGCAGCGCCCCGCCTTCGCGCTTTGTGCCAAAGAAGATCAGACGCGACTCGACCAGTTCCGGCGAAGTCGGGATTTCTTTGATCGCGAAGAACTCGTGGTAGTCGCCCGTGGTGTCGATCCCGCCAACGATGTGCACGACCGTTTCAAACAAGGCGACCTTGAAAGCTGCTTCCAGCGGATGCCCTGGGGGCGGTTCCATGTTGTAGACAGGAGTGTTGGGTGGCGTGATCGTCGACCCGACCGGATGACCTAGGAGTTCCACTAGGTTCAGGTGCGCGGTGAGCTTGACTTCGCCCACCTGCGTGTCGGCCGGGCAGCCTGATTTTTCGAGTTCTTCGAGCTTGCACTGGGGCGTCGCGAAGGGGTCGACGCTCAGGCCCGGTGGGATGTCGACGCGAACTTCCTTGACGTTTCCTTCAGGTTCTTCGAAGCCGGCCGATCCGGTCGTGTTGAACCTGAAGTCGGTGATCCCGAACGGAGGGTGGCCCGCAGCCTGCGTATAGAATTCGTTTTCGTTGGACACGGAGCATTCCGCCGCCGTGCACGTCCCGGCTTCCCACTTGGACACCCCGAAGCCGGCCTGCGCCACCGGACTGGCGCCAAGCAGCCCCGTCGCGACGACCGTCAACGCGAGCGCGACCGTTGACCCGTAACCCCTTTTCATCCAAGTCATCCCGCTCTCCTCTCCCATCCTGAGACCCAATCCCGGCGCAAGCTCCCGCTCACTCGGGGTCCATCCCGCATCTCCGTCCCTCCGTCCGCATCTTGATCTCGACTAGCCCTTACCCGCATCTGAGCAAGTTAGTCACCCACCTCAACACGAGGGGCGCCTCTCGGCGCCCCTCGCCCCCCAATGTGCGGCCCCCAGCTAGAAGACGACCGTCGTATGGGCCACCGAGCTGTGTTCTTTCTTGTTCTTCGGGATGAAGCCGATGCGCACCCGAATCGCCCGGTGCCCGACCGCTTTCGTGATCGGCAGCTTCAGCGTCACCTTCTTGGCTTTGCCGGGGTGCTTGTAACGCGTGCCCAGGTGCGCGCCGCTGCCGCTGACGCGGCCCGCGGAGGGCGCCTTGACCGTGACGACCGCCTGACGATTGTGGGTGAAGCGCGACAGCACGACCACCGGACAGCTGCTCACGGTCACCGGCGCGTTCTGCTTGACGACCTTGCCGTTCTGGGCGGTGATCGTCGTCGGCATCACCAGCGACTGCTTGCACAGGTTGCCGTTCGCCCCGACCGCCGAGTTCGGCCCGGCCGGCAGGTTCAGTTCAAAGCCGGTGAACGGGACGTCCGGGTTCGCCAGGAAGCTCGTCGTCGTGACGTTCGTCTTTTCGTTGATGTTGGTGTTGCCGACCAGGATGATCTGCACCCCGCTGCCGCTGAGGACCAGGTCGAGGTCGGGGAATTTCGCGCCGCCGTGCGAGACGAAGTAGGCCGGCCCGCTCAGCTGCCCGGGCAGCACCGGCGTTTTCACCCGCGCCGTGCCAACCTTGGAGTTGGACGGACAGTTGTTCGGGTTGGCATTGAAGACCGCTTCCGTGCACGCATGGTTGAGCGTGCTCAGCCGTGACGGCAGCGCTTTGGGCAGGCTCACAACGACCGACTTCACGTTCGCTTCCAGACCCTTCGGGTGGAAGTTGAGTTTCGTGACGAGCGAAGTCCCGTTGGCGCGCGAGGCTTTGCCGCTCGTGGTCGCGCCGAATTTCGGTTTGAAGCCGAGTGAGCTGCAACCCGTCGCCTGGTAGGGAGTCGAGACGCTCTGGCTGCCTCCCTGCTGGGCTCCGAGCCGCGATTCGGTCGCGAGCGTGCCGCAGTTGGTCGGGTTGATCAGGAAGCCCTGACGGTTGATCGCGACGACCAATTCTTTCAGGCGCAGCGGTATGCCAGCAAAGATCGTCGGCACGTTACCGGTCACGGTCACGCGTCCGGTGAACGGATTGACTTCGATCGCGGCACGGGCAACCACGTTGCCGAGGCTGAACGGCCCGATCGCGGCGTTGACCACCATCGTCATGCCATAGGGGCCTTTGCCAGTTGGACCGGTCAAGAAAACATTGCCCGTGAAGGACACCGCTGCCGGACCGGAGCCGACGACTGTCGCCACCTTGCCGATCTGGCTGGTCCCCGGACAATTGCCGGTACTCGCGGCCGGTTCGGGACACAACGGCACCACCGGTATCTTGCCGACTAGCCCGGGCGGCAGGGTCGCGCTGATGCTTGACAGATACTGCTGCCCGTCAGCTCGTTTCAGATGCAACGTGAAGTTGCTGGCCTGCCCGCCGCCGCTCGGAACGTTTTCGGTGCTCTGTGTGAGCGCGAACGGCAGTGGTGCCGGGCATGCGGCGCCTTTTTCGCCGGTGACGGTGAATTCGCTAAGCAGCGACACGGACGCCGGGGAGCCCGTATACGGTTCGAAGCCGGCAACTGTCTTGGCTGGCCCACAGACGAGCGGATTGGCAAGGGGCGCAAGTGGTCCGCCCTTGAAGCTCAGCGTCAGATTGCTGAACGGCTGTTCGGGCAGTTCGAGTTCGGTATTGCCCGCCTTGCGCGTGAATTCGGCGGTCAACTGTCCCGTATTGGGATCTGGTTTGACGATCCCGCGCAACCGCACGGAGATGCCGTAGCGCGCCGACTCTGCGTCGATGTACATTTCGTAGGGCGGCCCAGTGACGGTAGGCCCGCCGCCGAGGTAAACCGCGCCCTGCAGCGGTTCGTTGCTGGGAAGGTCAGGGACCGTCAGCGTCGCGGAGCCGAGTTGCGAAGCGGACGGGCAGGCGACTTCGTTGCGGTTGCCTATGTTGAACTGAGCCAAGCTGCAGGCCGCGAGTCCTTTTGCCGCCGACGGACTCAGAGTCAAGCCTTCGGGCAGCTTGATCGTGGCGGCCTTCAACTGGGAGTTGTCGAGCCCGCTCGGGCTCGGGTCGTGCGCGAGCGTGGCTTCGGTGGTGACTCCGGTCGGCTGGTCTGACTGCGAGGTTTCGGTGCTCAGTTTGAAGCCCGGTTCGAAGGGGGGTATCAAAAGCCCTTTTTCGCCCTTGCAGCCTTCCGGGCCGACCGGCGTGGTATATGTCTTGGACCCTTCTTGACCCGCCTCTGCCCTAAGCGAAACCGAATTGGTCGTAAAGGGGCCAGAGCCCGCACAGCGACTCGGGTTCGTTATGAAGCCGCCATTTTCTTTTCCGGGCAACAGGATGTTGCCTTTGAGCACCAGCCGTGAGGAGATCAGTGGCAGTTCCGGCGAAACGTTGATTTCGTAGTAGTCATGATAGTCGCCCGCCCATTCGATGTGGCCTTCGATCAAAATGTGGGCGTAGTACTGAGCTTTTTCGAGCGCGGGCTGCGAGCCGTGGAAGATTTCTTTCAGCTTGGCTTCCGTCAGCGGGATCGGCAGTTCAAGAGCTACGCCGAAGTCCGATGCGAGGCCCTGCGGCTGCACGAGATTGTAGACATTTCCATGGAGCGGTAGGTCTCCACCGGTTGGAGACGGTGCAGGCCCGAGCCAGACGACAACCTTGTTTACCCCGATTTCGCTTTCGGCGCTGCATGTCGGCGCGGGGAACAGCCCAGAGCCAGGAAGCGCTTCTTTTCCGAATTCTTCGAAGGAGCACTTCGCAACCGCCTCGGGGTTGGTGCTGACCCCCGGGGCCACATCTGTACGGATATGCGTTACCGGGCCTGACGTCGCGATGCCCGATGGTGCTTCGTTGGGAAACCCGGTCCCTTCGGTGTTGACCTTGAAGGTCGTGATTCCCCACGGCGGATGGCCGGCAGCCTGAACGTAGGTTTCGTTCAAACTGGGTTCCGTCGGGAAGGTAGTGCCCGGTTCTTCACCGCATTTTTCGTGCGTCTGGTCGCAATTGGCCGCGACAAAACGTTCCACGCCGAATTCCACGCCGAACGCCCCCGGCGCCGCAGCCCCAAAGCTCGCGCTCGCCACTGCGCAGACCACCATCCCCAACAGCCAACAACGAGTCCTCAACGTCATGCCGTCCTCCTCCAGACGCTGGCCGGGCGGGCCAAACGTTATGTAGCGAGCAGTGTCTAAGTAATAGACAACCCCTCTCTACCCGCTTCGATGCGGTCCCAGTCGCAATCTTCGGAATTACCCGGACTCGGCGGATTGAATCTCGGCGACGCGAAATCGAGCGGTCTGCTCCGCAGCGGTCTACGCTGTACTGGTCGCCTCGGCCCAGCTCGGCGTGCCCAGCGCGATCGTCGCGTTCTGCCTGCCATTGGGTGTGCTGACACCCCCCAGGCAGCAGCGATCCTCGTGGGCCGCGTGGCCTCGATCGCCGTTTGCTCGATCGGGACGGCGGGTATCGCGCGTGCAGCTCAGTGATTCTCCGTAGCGAAGAACAGCGGGCGCTACCGACGACGACATCCCCACCGGAGGGTAGGTTGAGGCCATGGCTCGCGTACACCAGAGAAACCCCGAGACACAGGCGGAGGAGATCCTCGCCAGGCCGCTCGACGGCAACTACCTGACCGACGGGCGGGCCCTCTTTCACGTCGAGCGCACACTGCTTGACAGTCCCCACGGCGAGCTGCTGATCGAGCTCGAGGACTGCGCCACGCTGGAGCTGATCGTCTGCTCGGCGGAGTCGGTGGCGGAGCTGGGGATGCGGCCGGTCAAGCCGCTTGCGCCGGCGCCCGCTTGAGCGGCGCCGTCGGTGCCGGCGGCTCTGCTAATGCGCGAAGGACCGCGTCTAGGGGTTGCAGACTCCTTCCCCACCCGCGCCGCACGCAAAGTCCGCTGGATGTCGGTGATCGACACCAGGCCGACCGGCTCGTCCTGCTCGTCGACGACTACCGCCCGGCCGACACGCGTGAACGCCGGTCGCATGAGCAGGCTCGCCACGTCCTCGTCTTCGCCGATCGCCAGCGCCGGGTCGCGGTCGGCGACGTCGCCGACGTGCTTGAACGGGCGCTCACGGCGTGGGACCGCGTCGACGCGGCTGACCGCGATCACGCCATTGAAGCGACCCGCCGCGTCAACTACTGGAAATGCCGTGTACAGGTACGGCAGGAAATAGTCATTGCCCGCCTGCGCCAGCGTCACATCGCGCGGGATGCTCACAACCGGCGCTGACATCACTTCTCGGGCGTGCACGCCCGAGAAGGTCGCCTGCACCTGCGCGCTCATCGCCTGTGCCCCCGCAGCGGACACGATGAACAGGCCCACGATCGCCAGCCACAAACCGCCCCCGTAACCGGAGAACGACTCCAACACGCCGAGCGCGATCATCGCGTAGCCGAACAGCTTGCCTACCCTCGCGGCCGTGTCGGTTGAACGAGTCAGGTCGTGGTTGTGGCGCCACAGCAGCGAGCGCAGCACGCGGCCGCCGTCGAGCGGGAACGCCGGCAACATGTTGAAAGCCAGGATCAGGGCGTTCACAAGCAACTGGTAATCGACCAGCGCGCGCAGCACGGCCGGGCTTGACGCCGGCAGCGCGAAGGAGATCGCCGCGAACACCAACGCGATTGCCGCGGTTACCGCCGGGCCGGCCAGCGCGTAGCGCAGCTCGTCCGCCGGGTCGCGGGCCTCGTCGCGCATCTTCGAGACTCCGCCCAGCAGCCACAGGTCGATGCCTTCTACTTCGATGCCGTGACTGCGCGCGACGATCGCGTGGCCGAACTCGTGCGCGAGGATGCTGGCGAACAGCAACAAAGCTGAGAGCAGGCCGAGGACATAGGAGAGAGCCGGGGCAATGCCGCTGACGACGCTCGGGAAGTAGTCGGCCCCGAGCGTCCATGTGATCAGGGAGACGATGACCAGCCACCACGGGCTGACGCCTACCGGAATGCCGGCGATGCGCGCTACACGGAAGCTGCGACCGGGCATGTCACAAAAGTAAATCCGTCCCGCCCACCGCAGCCTCGGTGTTCGCCCGCGCGCGTACGGTGAGGACTACGTAAGCGCGGCAGGTCGGAGACACCGACTCGCTCGCGTGCCACAACTCATAGCCTGCAAGGCATGCGCTGGCTCGTGGACGGCATGAACGTGATCGGCACCAGGCCCGACGGCTGGTGGAAGGACCGCCACGCCGCGATGGTGCGGCTCGTCGGGCAGCTGGAGACCTGGGCGGCGCACGGCGGCGAGGACGTCACCGTCGTCTTCGAGCAGCCTCCGAAACCGCCGATCTCCTCGAGCGTGATCGACGTCAAGCACGCGCCGCGGCCGCGCAAAGACTCGGCCGACGACGAGATCGTCAGGCTGCTCAAGCTCGAGTCCGAGCCGGGGCTGGTGCGGGTGGTGACCTCGGATAACTGGTTGGGGGACCGCGTGCACGCGGAGGGGGCGAGCGTCGAGCCGGCGGAGTGGTTCAGGGGACAGATAGAAGAGGGATGAGCACGCGCTGGCGCGCGTGCCGTTTTCGTACCTGTGACGAACGGTGGCTCCCTCCACGTTCGTCGGGCCGGTCAAGCCACTGGTGGAGGACTGCCTTCGGCGCTCGCGCGCAAAGCCGGGTCCCACTCGCACACCACGCACGCGTGGCCGAAGGCCGAGCGAGCGAACTCGAGCGCGTAAGCGTGCGCGTCAGATGCCGAGCAGACGTCCTCCCAGTCGAGCACGTACTCGCCCAGCTCGCCCTCCCAGCGAGCGGCGTCGGGTGAGAGCGCAGCTTCGGAGAAGCCCTCGGGCGCGGGGTGAGCGTAAGCGTAGAAAGCCGGCTTTTCATACCGCGCGTCTCCAGGCCACCAACCCAGCGCGACCTCCTGGGAGTCCATCGCGTTGCGCATGATGAAGTCCGCGCTCGGCGGGTCGGCGGGAAGGCCTGAGAAGAGGTTGACGGCCAGGTCGAACGAGCCCCACCAGGCGTTCACCGGCGTGGAGCGTCCGCGATAAGGAGCTCGAAACGCCGCCAGGACGAGCGCCGCCTGTGTCGCGGCGGCGAAGTAATCGGTCACCGCAGCAGGGTCGTAACGGGTGTGCTCCTCGTCCTGGTCGAGCGGCACGCTCCAAGCGACCTCCTGCGGCGTCGGGTCGATCTGCACCGGGCCCGCCAGCGCGCCGATCCGCTCCAGCAGCTCGCGCGTGACCTCGCCCACGGGGCGATCGGGGGCCAGCGGCACTTGCGCGGCGCGGCCATCACTGTGCTCGACGATCGCCGCATGCGCACGCAGGTCGAGCGCCACCACCAGGGAGCCGGAGCCGTCAGGGGCCGGCAGCGGCGGGGTCTCCCAACCGCGCGCGCTCAGACGCAACGCCGCGTGTTGCAGCTGCGGCTCGGGTGGCGCTAGCGCCACCGCCAACTTGCCGAGCACCTGCGTGTGGGCATGCAACGTCTCACACGTCTGGCGCCACTCGGCGTAAGGGAGCACAGGCCATAACGAGGGCATGAACGCACGCTACCCGCTAATGCCCTCGCCGAGTCACGAGCCAGTACCGAGCACTCGAGCAACTCGGCAAGCGTTCCGCCGGCCCGACCTGTCGGATTAGACATCCCCATGCAACCCCTCTCGTCACCGGACTAACCCTAGCTAGACCTGCTAACATCCCCCGCATGCCACGCGTGGGAATGCACGAAGCCAAGACCCAGCTTTCCAAGCTGGTCGAGCGCGCCGAAGCTGGCGAGGACGTCGTGATCGCACGCAACGGCAAGCCGGCGGTCCGACTGGTGCCCGTCGTCGAGGAGCCGCGCTCGCTCGCCTCGCTGCGCGGCGCCTGGCGCGGACGCGTGAACATCGCGCCCGACTTCGACGAGCTGCCCCCGGACATCGCCGACACCCTCGGCGCCGCGTGAGGCTGCTCGTCGACACCCACGCCGCGCTGTGGCTGCTCGCCGACGACCCGCGCCTGAGCGCTCGCGCCGGCGAGCTGCTCACCGACCCCCGCAACGAGGCGATCCTCAGCGCCGTCGTCGTCTGGGAGGTCGCGATCAAGCGCTCGCTGGGCAAGCTCGAGGCTCCCGACGGCTTCGCCGACCTGCTCGTGGACGCCGGCGCCGCGCCACTGTCGGTAAGCATCGATCACGCCCGCGCGGTACGCACACTGCCCTGGCACCATCGCGATCCGTTCGACCGGCTGCTTGTCGCCCAAGCACAGCACGAGCAGGTGAGCATCATCTCCGGCGATGAGCGACTGTCGGCCTATGACGTGCGCGTGGCCTGGTAGGAAGCAGCACCGACAGGTCTGCAAGACAGGTCTGCAAGTTAGTCAGTGAACTAGAACGCGATAAGCCGCTCGTGCCGCTCGCATGCGGCCGGCCCAAAGCTCTCCTGAAGCGCTGGATCATTAATAGCGAGTCGCTCGGAGGGCTCGGACATTGCCTCCAAGGCGTGGGCGCATAAGGTTCAGTTTTGTAGTTGGTAGCAGGCTTGCCTCACGTCGACTTGTTCCCTTTAGGATTTGGCGCATGCGTGTTGGTGCTCTTTCATCGCACTGGACAGGTCGAATGGTTGTCGCGCTCTTGTTGGCGATCGAGCCGTTCTTGCAGATCGCACTGCTGCTGGCCCTCGTCGCGGTGACGTTTCTGCTGGCAGCGAAAACACCTCAAGCCCATGTCATCGATGCTGTTGCCGTGCCGCTGGAGCTTGCCGTCACCTGCTGGCTGCTCAGCGCGCGCCTCGAGCGCCGCGCCCAGACTGAGGAGCACGCGCTCGTCGAACTGTTGCTGGGATTGGGGGGAGATCTCGCTCGAGCATCCCCGCCGAGGACACACACCGCTCGGGAGCGCGTTGAGGAGAAGACGCCGTTGTTGCAGCTCACGGCGCGGGACCTGCTCCACATGGCACGCGAGACGCCGTGCCGAGCGACGCGCATCACCGTCGCCTGGGTGGCGCTCGTGCTCGCAACCACGCCGATGGCGCGATGGCTTTGGCATGCCTTTCAACACGAAGGCGCTGCGAGCATCGCCTCAGCCATCTTGATCGCTGCCTGCGCGGCCACCTTCGCAATCGCCTGGAACGACCTGCGCGTTGGCCGCGTACGCAGCCTGAGCGACCCGCGACGCACGCGGATGTGGAGCAATGGCTACCAGCCAGTGCCCGCGCCAACGGTCGTGCCGAGCACACCGATGTTGCTGATCTTGCTCTTCCCCGCCGGGTTGCTTGGAGCGAACTGGGCCTCAGGCCATTCGTTCGGAAGTCGCGTTGGCGTGACCCAAGCCGTGTTCGGCTTCTGGTTGCTGCTCTGGAACGGCCGGGCAGCAATCTCCTCCGCAGCGTTTCGCCGCGTTGAGCAGCTCACCGCGCCCGTGGATGGTCTGATCCGTCGCGGCATCGCGCCGACATGGGACCTGCTTTTGCGCGCGTGCCGCTGGAGCGGTTGGGGATCGGCGGCTCTATTCGCACTCGCGCTTAGCCTGCCGTTCTTACCGCGATCAGCAATCGTCGCAACTGTCACCGATGTTTCGGTCTGGCTGCTGACCGCTAGCCTGGTGCTGGGATTGCTATGCCTCATCCACTTGCAACGACCTGTCGCCCCACAAACCCGCTCGGGTCAGACACTGCTGGAAGAACTTGGGGACACGCAGATCAGACGCATAACGGTCTGGCTCAACGTCGGGTTCGGCACGACGATGCTGCTCGTAGCTGTGCTCGGCGGACAGCTCTGAGAGAGCAGCAGCGGTTCCACTCCAGGACAACTCCGGGACACGCTATTCCGAGCTGCCCGCTCCTCCCAGACTGCTACTAACTTGGCTCGACGGTGCCCTCGTTGAGTATGGCCCGACGAGCAAATAGTGCAGACGCTGTCTGCACAAATCGGCTGGAGCCACCATCAAGTGCTTCTCGACACCTTCAGCAATGCCCCAGTTGCGGGAGCCGCGCAAGCTCTGACCACGCGTCGATACCCTCGTCGTCCACGCGACCCTCGACGTAATCGAACACAGGCGACTTTGGAGTTCGCCAGCGTCGACGATCAAACAGCGACGAGGGTATGCCCAGGCGGAGGAGATAACTAGGGGGCCTCGCACTGATCTTCATGCCACTCACACCATTCCTGCCATGCCTTTTCTGCGGCCGCTGCGGCATCAGCTGATTCTTCCTTGCCCTTCTTCGCTTCTTCTGCCGCTTCTTCTCTTTCTACCCTTTCTTTAACTCTCCTGTGCCTTTCTACCTCGCGATGTTCCTTGCGTTTTTCCTGGCATTTTTTATTACATCCACCGTCACCTCCGCGATACATCAGCACCACTCTGCTTCCTCCTGGGTGAGCGCGGTGAGCTCCCCCCCCACGGTGGTGTTTTTTGCCGCCACCGCCACCGCCGTCCCATCCTTCTGCGGCTTCGGCCGCCGCTTCGGCAGCTTCGGCGGCGGCTTCGCGGGCTTTTTCTTCGGCTTCTTCGCGGGCGGCCTGTTCTTCGGCGGCGCGCTGGATCGCCGCTTCGGTAGCCGCTTCGGCTTCTACGCTGAGGAATTCATTGACCCATGCTGGCATTCCCACCGTGAACTCGCCCGATGGGTCAGAGGTGTCGATAGGGTCAGCGAACGTGTAGGCATAGGCGTTGGCCGAGCCGCCTTCGATCGGGTCAGGCTGCAAGAAGCGACCGATTGCCGGGACGTAAGAGCGCGCGCCCATCGCAATGATGCCCGAGGGTAGTTCGGTCGCTAGCCGCGCTGCTCCCTGCCACGAGTACTTTGGCGGGTTGGCCCTACGCGGCACGCCGTACTCGGTGGTGTCGGCCGTGGAGAGCAGCGAACTCGCTGTTTCGCTGCTCGACGCGGTGGCGACCAGGTCGCCGTGCAGGTCTTCGATCTCGAGCACCGGTGCTTCGCCGCTTGTTTGAACCGCCACGAGGCTCCCATCGAGTCCGGCGATGTTGTGCGTCCATTTACCGGCGGTGTCTTCGGTCCAGCTCGGGCCGTCAGTCGTGCCGGAGTAGTGCGAGATGACGGTCGAGTTGACGTTGCCCGTCGAGACGGTCAGGCGCGGGCGGCCGACCGGGTCAAGGCCATAGCCGATCGTCTGCCCGCCCTGGCTCTGGCTGGCGAGCGTCTCGTCGGCGTAATAGGTACTCGTCAGTTCGCCGCCGCCCGCGTCGGCAGCGGGCAACTGAGTGATGTCACCGAACGCGTCATAAGCAACGCCCGGGTCGGTCAGACGGTTGGCCGGATCGTAGCTGTGGTTTACGACCGTGCCGCCTTCATTCGCGCATTTGCTTTCCGCCGCCGGTGGACGCGAGGTGAGGCTGGCGATGTTCGTTTCTTCGTCGTAGGCGTACACGCGCGTCGTGCAGCCCTGGCCGACGGGCGTGTCTTGCGCCTGCACCAGTCGACCTGCTTCGTCGTAGGCGAAGCTCTGGATCGAGAACGTGCTGGCCTGGCCCAACGTCTGGTCGTGGATCGATCGTATGTCGGTTTGGCTGTACCAGGTGCAGCCGGTCGAGCAGTGCGTTGTCTTGACATATTCCACACCGGTCTGCGTCCCTGTGGCGTCGTAGGCTCGGTTGGCGTTCATGCCGTTGGGATAGCCGACCGTCATAAGGTTGCCTTCGGCATCGTAGGAGCCTGTAAACGTGCCCGCAGCGGAGTCCACCAACCTCACCTCCAGTCCGCTGGTGGGGTCATACGAGTAGGCCTGGGAGCCCTTGCCGTCGTTGAACGTTTCAATACGGCCGTCGACATCGTAAGTCGCGGTGCTCGTGTTGCCGTCAGCGTCCTTGTAGGAGGTCGCGCGGCCGAGGCGGTCAAACGCCTTTTCGAGTGTCATCGTAGCGCCTTCGATCGTCGCGCTCCGCTTGACGACGGCGCCCGTTTCGGGACTGTATTCGGCTTTTACCAGGGGCAGTGCAGTACCGACCGTCGAGCTGACAGATTTAGTGAGGGATCGTCCGGCTTCGTCATAGGTGCTCGTCGTGGTACGAGTGGCCGCGCCGGCCGTTTCCGTGGAGGTGAGCGGCTCGTCCCAGACGTTGTAGGTGACCGTGGTGACCGGCAGGTTGGGCACACCGGTCGTTTCCGGCTGAGCGGCGGGACGAGTCTGACATGGCAGCCCCGCCCATTCAGGGTGATTGCCACAGGCGCTCGCCTGAGAATTCGCGCCGGTCGTGTAGTAGATCGTCTGGTGGCCATGCGTGCCACCCGTGGTGGAGCCGACTTCGTGTACCGTGCTAGCGGGCACCCACTGCTGGACGCGACCGTTACCGGTGTCGAGCACGTAGGCGTTGTCAGCGCCATCGAGCGCGAGCCCAGCCGGCGTTTTCATGCTCCCTTCGCCCGTCCCGGTCGTGCCGAACATCGCCATGTAGGCTCCGCTCGGCGAGAACTCCTCGACACGCGAGTTGCCGCCGTCGGCAACCAGCACGTCGCCTTCCGAGTCCAAGGCGAGCCCTTCCGGTTTGGAGAGCTGGCCATTGCCCGAACCGAGCGAGCCAAAGGACCGCATGAAAGCACCTGTGGAGGAGAGCTCCTGAACGCGATTGTTGCCCGCGTCGGCGACCCAGATGTCGCCGGCGGAGTCTACGGTCAGGCCTTCCGGTTTGGAGAACTGGCCATTGCCCGAGCCGAGCGAGCCGAACGTCGCGTAGTAGTTGCCTTCTCCGGTGAACTCGAGGATCCGGTTGTTGCCGGTGTCGGCGACAATCAGCTTTTCCGTAGTGGGGGAGTAGACGATTGCAGTCGGGCCTTTGAATTCGCCCTGGCTCGCCGGCGCTTTGAACTGCGACATGTAGTTGCCGCCGCTTGCGAAATGCTCGATCCGGTTGTTGGTGGTGTCGGCGACCCAGACGGTCCCCCAGCGGTCTAGCGTTATTCCTTCGGGCGATTTGAGCTGCCCGTTGCCCGTGCCGAGCGTGCCGAACTGCTCGACGAAGGTGCCACCGGAGGAGAACTCCTCGACGCGGTTGTTAGCCGTGTCGGCTACCCAGAAGTTGCCCGAGGCATCGCGCGTAATGGCTCCCGGTTTGGATAGCTGGCCGCCGGCGCTGCCGGCGCTCGAGAACGCCGAGCGATAGACATAGCCGCCCAGAATTTCTTCGCCTGGGGCGCCCGCGGCCGGCGACCGGGTTTCGACGACGTCACCCGAGGTTGGGTCGTATACCGCTGTGCTGGTGAGTTTCAAGCCGGATGGGTCCACAATCACCGAAGTAGGCGAGTGCAACGACCAGCCGAGGTTGTTCTCCCCGGCATAGGAGGTCTTCGTCGTGCGCACGTCGAGGTCGGAAGGTTCCCCTGCCACCTGGGCGCTATCGGTCACCTTCGTCACCAGGCGGTAGGGCCCGCCTCTCGGCGCTCCTTCGTCGTAGCTGTAGACGGTGTGCTCGCGCGCCTGGACCTGGGCTCCGCCCGCGAGCTTGACCGGGTGCAGTGGACCCAGCGTGCTGAGCAGCTCGGTGCCTTCGCTGCCATAGACGCTCTGGGTGTCGAGAGTCTGCGCCGCTTCGGCCGATTTCGCCCCTTCTTTGAGCGCGGTGAGGCGGTTGTCCGGAGAGAGCGAGCGCGTGGCATCGCCGTAGGTGTTGTATTCGGTTGTGGCGATGCTCCCTCCGGGTGAGGCGGAGTTTACGAGGCGGTCGGCGGAGTCAAGGTAGTAGACGGTGGCGCGCCTGTAGTCACCGGCCGGCCAGCTCACGGGCTCGTCCGGCGGGAAGATCGCAGTCGCCTGAGTGGGCACGTCACTCTGTGCCCATTTCGCCACTTCGCCGCTGCTCATCGTGTACGGTGCGCCCGTGCCCGAGACTGGCACTTCGTACTCGATCGTCGTGCGCTGCTGGGGAAGGCGGGCTTCGCCTTGTTCTGTGGCGCCGCCAGCCGGATTGAAGGCCGTGAGGTTCCCGGCGGCGTCGACGGTGACGCAGAGCGCCGCCGAGAGGCAGGAGACGCTTGTCAATTTGCCGCCCGGCCGCGCGACCTGTCCCCATGTTTGGCCGCCGTCTTTGGACGCCAGCGCGTTGCCCTGAGCGTCGACGGTGACGCAGGTGGAGCTGTCCGGGCAGGCGATCGCATTCAGGCTGGTAGAGCCGTCGATGTCGTGAGAGGTAGCGGTCGCGGCACCTGTCCCGGAGATGGCCAGCTTGATCGCGTTG
>Ga0105240_10008646_pt1 | contig 14548 bp, 18 predicted proteins | sample KBSC54metaG_FD_80426 | JGI IMG/M metagenome (GOLD analysis project Ga0105240, IMG submission 80426) | Corn rhizosphere microbial communities from Kellogg Biological Station, Michigan, USA - KBS C5-4 metaG | ecosystem: Host-associated > Plants > Roots > Rhizosphere > Soil | place: Michigan, USA... | reverse complement strand
CAATCTCCGATCAGGCCGGCGCGAGCCCAGTTCCATTGCGGGACCGGCTCGAGGTGGCATATCTCGCCGTCGCCGTCGTAATGCTTCTCGAGATGGGAATAACCACGGAATTGCGCGAGCGTCAGAAACTCAATCGCGGCAGAGAGGTTGTCGATTCGATCATAAGTCTCTTGGAGACAGGCTTGCTGCGCCTCAGCGTCCGCGACTGTGAAGCCCTCGGGAAGCTCCTTTTCGGGAATCATCTTGATATTCCAGTCGAGTTTCTTGATCGCGGCGGATCGCCGCCCGATGAGCGCGGAGATCGTCGCGTCCCTGCGCTCGACGTAGCGGTAAAGCCACTGGATATTGCTGACGATGCCCATCTGGTAATCGTACAGCCATGCGGTAATCAGCCGAACCCGTAGGTTGATCAGGGGATTGTAATAGTCGCGCCATTTGTCCGCGATCGTGAGCGTTTTCGGTTGATAAAGCGTCTCTTTTTTCGAGGGCATTGTGAGAGATGCTTTACCTTTTGGATTGTCTTGAGGCAAGAGGGAACGTATCGTGAGGCATGTTCGATTGCCTCGGGAAGGCTTTCCAAGCTCGGCACCTGTCTTTATTGTTCAAATAATCTAAGCCCGCAGCCCATCGGGATATGGACGAGTAAGACGGGTGCCGAGGAACGCTATGCCGCGCCACAACAAACGACCGAAGGCGCAAATCAGGTTCGAGGAGATCCCGCCAGAGCCGAAGATTGCTCATCCTCGAATCAATCGGATGCTCGCGCAATGGATGAAGTCGTGGAGGCTCATCCCACCATCGAACGATCACGCCGGTCGCTCATAGCCTTACCGAATCTCGTTCCTGCGCCAGGAACCGAGAAGTTAAGACATTGCCCGCCACCGATCTCGGCAGCACGGACGGCGAGCGCGAGTGCCGTGCATCGGTCAGAGTGTCCATCTTTCGTCCGCTCGGCCTCGTAGCTATACTCCCCATTCGTCACAATCTGCTGCATGGCGTGCAGATCCTCTCTGATCTCCCGGTCCTTGGGGATTCGGATGTTGACCGGAGCCTCGAAAATGCGGCGAAGATGCGGGAAAAGCTCGCGCTTGGACTTTACCGTGAACGTGAACAAGTCCACCTTACCGAACTTGTGCTTTGCAGGGTCATGCTCGCCGAACTTGAGCGCCGCGGTATCGCCCAGGCCGACTCCCATGCCGGTATAATCCAGCGAGGTCTTGTTCGCCAGTTTGATGCGAGGGGCGAGAAGCTCCCACTGATTAGGCATCGGCATGTTGCGGAGCACGAGCACCTCTTTCGTCCAGAGGACGGAACCTATCTTTTGCACCGTCCAGCAAACGGTAGGATCGCTCGTGCGCCCAAAGTCGATCCCGCAGAATGTGGGATAATTCTGGCGCAACGTGAAGAAGTCGGGAGGGATAGATTGCGATGCCTCAGAGTGCTCGGCGGTGTCTATCAGGGTGTAGGGCAAGAGCACATTGGACGAGTCCGCGAACTCGCACATAAATTCCCGGTTAAACCACTCGTCATCCCGCAGTTTGCGCCGGATGCTGTCAGGATCGGCTTTCATGCCCTGAGCGATGCACTGGTAAATGTTCATGTGATGCACGGACCATTCCGGCGTCGCGCCAGTCGGCAAACTAAGGAGGTTCTCGTCGACAATCTTGAAAAACTCGCCTTGCCTCCCCATCGGCGTCGAGTAGACTCGCATTTTCTTCACGCCTTTGATCTCATTCGTCACCGAGGGCAGGATCGCGGCCAACGTCTCTTTGGGATCATCGAGGAATGCGAATTCCGTGATGAAGGTATGGGCGCAGTAGCCTCGTGCCAGCTTCGGCGTACCGGGCACGGCGATAATCCGGCTCCGGTTGGGGAAATGGATCGTCTTAGCCTTGATGAGTGCCTGAGGAGCGGCCCTGTCCTCCGTGATGTCCGCAATGGGCAGCGCGTAGCATTCTGCCCAATCTTTGGCCTTGTCGAGGGCTTCTATCGCCTGCCGCTCGCCAGGAGCGGTTATGAGAACGTCCGTCTTGGCCGCGCACTGTGCCAGTGCGACAGCCTCCTCCATGTGCGTAAAGTCCTTCCCGCTTTGCCGAGGGAGAACGGAGCACCGGAATTGCGACTCGTCGCATCGGATGCGGTACTGGTAGGGGAGCATCAGCTCCTTAGCCAACATGGAAGGCACGGCGGGAGCATAGCCGACGGAGGCGAGTTGAGCTATACTGAAAATAATGCTTGCCTTGTTATGGTATATCCTATATCTATAGCTGCATGAACAAGCCTTTTTCAATCCACTATCGCGCCTTCTGCGAAGACTGCGGAACCGGCATTCTCGACGACACTGAGGCGCTTTGCCATCGCTGCGAGTCTTATCTCGAACGCGAGGATCGCTTCGGACACCGGAATTACATCGACGCCGTGATCGGTCAGAAGATCGCTCAGGAGTCGAGATTCGGACGCCAATGAGCCTCCTCGAAATGCTCATGGCCTATCAGCGCGCCGAGGCGTCCGGCTTCGACGGCTTGATGGCAGCGCTTAAAGACCTTATATTGAAAGAACTCAACCGATGAAAACACTACTCCTACTCCTGATGATTCCGTCCCTCTTCATGTCGGCTCGCGCCGAGGATTGGACGATCAACTACAAGACCTTTCACAATGTCGTAGTGACGCAGTCCTTCGACGATCACGTCTCCATCACATTTGACGGCGGCGTGGGCAATATCCGGCTCGCTGAGATGCCTCCTGAGCTCCAGGCTCGGTTCCATTACGATCCCGCCAAAGCGAAGATCGCGGAACTCGAAGCGGAGAATGCTCGACTCAAGGCGCAAGCAGGTTTGCCGGTCCGCGCTCTAGCGCCGGTCATTGTCGAGGTGAGGCCTCCTACGCCGAAGGGGATGACTCAGGAGGAGATTGATATTGTGAACGCCAGAATAAACGCGCTAACCGCCGACATGGACGAGAAGCGCCGGATTCAGAAGGGGCACGGATTCGACGATCTCATTCGAGCGGATAGCGCGGAAATCACTATGCTCACCCGACAGCTTGCTCAGGACAAGGCGCTCAAAGTCACGACCAAAAGCTATTGAAATCGAAGTCGATCGATCCCGAGGCTATTATCCTCGCCCGTTCGTCGCCAATGTCCGCATATAGCGGTATGGGAGCGGATGACACTCCATCGACGGTGATGGTCGTGGTTACTCCTGTTAGATAGGAGGTCGTATCAACCTGAAACACGACGAAGGGATTTAAAAACGGAGTTTGCGGGTTGGAGAACATGCCGATATCTGCGCGAGTGAGGAAGGCTCCCATGCTACTCTTTGTCATGGCTGCGATTCGGCCTCCTGAAATGAATTGCTCGAACCATGCGAGGCCTCCCAAGTAATCGCTTCCCGATTGAGAAGTCGTTCCTGTGATTGTCCAGGCGATGGGCGGATGGTCCGAAGACGCCGAAGGCTGAGAATCTCCTCCAGGCTGAAAAGCCGTCCGAGCTTGAGGGACGCCGGCAACGAGATTGAAAGTTCCTGATCCCGTCATTGTTCCGACGTTGAGCGAAGCCCCTCCCCCATCTTTGGTCTCCCACGAGACCGCAACATTTATGTCGCAAGCCTTCGCCTGCCAATAGGCCTTGCAGAGACTCGACAAAGGAAGATTTACGTTTCTTGGCTTGGCCAGCGGGAAGAGAGAGTCGGGATAAATGTTCGCCGGGATGAAGCCTGAATAATCTTCGTGGATAACGCTCACAAGGGGTAAGGATAGATGGCCGGCTCGGGAGTCAGGAAGATGTTTTTTATCACCATGTCAGTAGTGACATATTGCTTGATTGACGGCTTCCCGTTTACGTCCGCAGTCGAGACAGCGATGACTTTGCGGAAAAGCGTCTGATTCGGAGGGCTTGCGCCATCATTTTCGACAATGCCTCCCGTCGTCCATGGAGCGGCGGTCGGATTGTAGTCGGTATCTCCATTTCCAAAAGAGTGAATCGTCGGCGTCCCAGGAGTCACGACATATCCCGAGACCGTCGCTCGCATCCAGATCGTGTCATTCGCCAGAAGATTGAACCAAGTGTTGAGGCCGGTTATCGGCGTGTTGTCGAAAAGGTTCGAGGAAAGAAGCAGGCTCGAATTGAGACCGACCATGGCTTGGAACGTATTCTTTGTGGGATCTGCTGGGTTGTAACGCCAGAGAACTTGGAAAGGGAAGTCTTGGAAATTGAGCGGAGACGTCGGCGAGCCGCTCGTGTTCGTGTCCGCCGCATGTTTCGAGCTGGAGACGTTCGATCCTGCCGTGAAGAGTCCCGTCGTGCGCTGGTCGAGTTTAAAGCTCGGCAATCGCCCCAGGTTGATCCGGAATAGCTCCTCGATCTCGCGCAGTCCGAGCATGAGCGGAGGGCCGAACTGAACCGTGGTCGTTCCGCTATCGATTTCCTCGTTAACCGAAAGGACGAGCGCGTTCATGGTCTGCCAATCGGGATTGCCATCGGTCGTATTAAAGACGCACCCGATGGGTACAGGATCGCTGCATTCTTGCTCGACGATGGTCAGCTCTCCCTCGAAATGGAGCGGAGCCAGTGCCTCATAGAGCGATTGCGCGAAGCCGACCGGGGCTGGTTCGCCGGCTGAAACGGAAGTCACTTCCGAATAGACCTGAGTCGACGCATTCGTGACCTTCGTCGTGAATGTCGTCTGTGGTAGGTAGCCGGAGCCGTCTGTTTTCGGAGTCTGAGGATTGAGGGGATCATACCAGAAAAGAAGTTTCGTCGCCTGATCGGTCCCTCTATAGCGAAGCCTGGTATCGATCACCACCTTAGCCGCATCAAGCTCGAGATCGCTCTGAAACCAATCGGGCACGTTCGCAGTCAAAAGCTCGTTGATGAGCGTATGGCAATCGGGGAGAGGTACGCTATTCGGGTTGGACTTTGTCTGGGGAATTTCGTTCAGCGGATCGTGCGGATCGATCGTCGTCGAGATCGATTCGAGGTAGATGTTGACCCAATCGTATTGATAGGGATTCGATGAGCCGGGAGCGCCGGGGTTGATCGCAGCCTTGAGCCATGGGAGCTTGTAGAAAATCCAACTCATGGCGAAGGCCTCCGTCCCCGTAACGGGGCGCGGGATCGTCTTGATGTCTTCCGATTGCGAGGTCGTCTGACCGCCGACGAGATCGATGGTCTGCACCCAAGCTCTAGGCGTATTGTCTTTGACGGCTGGAGGATATTTATCGACCGTCACTTTATCGTAGCTCGTGCCATTATCGGAATAGTTCTGCTCGAATTTCACGATCACGGCCGGCACTTGGAGATCGTAGCGAGGCCTCGGGTTGAACTCGGAGGCGAACTTGCCGTTGAGAACTGAGATCGATCTATTCGAGCCTCCTGGACCTGCGCCAGCGGCCATCTCAGACCGCTTCGTGATGTTCAAGGTCGGTGGGCTCGTCGAGTAATCCATCCACGCCACCGCGTCCGGAGAATACTTCATCAAGATTCTCACGATGTCAGCGCAAGTCTTGTCCCGAGCTTGGAAGTAGGGAATTGTGATCGATGGCGTGATCGTTCCAATCTGAAAAGGTGTATTGGCCGGAGGAGCCGGAGGAAGATTGGCAAGCGTGACAGTCGTCGGGAAGTCGATCCCCTGAAACGCATATTGCGCGTAAAGCAAGACCTCGCGCATCGTCGAGCCCGTGTTGATCTTGACCCCATTGAGGGATTGGCCGGCGATGATGTTGCTGCGAGTAGTCGTCTGAGTCGCGACGGCGCCTCCACTTGTGTCAACGGTCATCCATTGCTGCTGAAAGATGGTCTTCTCCAACCAGTACCAAGGCCCGGAGAGTTCGTAGCCGATGGCCTCGGCTTTGCCTGATGCCCGAGGTTGAGGTTGAGTGACCCATCCATAGAACCAAGGGATGCCGTTGCGGAATATTTGCATCGGTTGGAGCCACTGGAAAGGGAGCGGCGATATGTCAAAGGCGGTTCCAGGAAGTTGAAAGGTCACCGTATCCGTGGCGCATGACCGGCGTCTCCGATGCATTTTTGACATCCCCCAGGCGTCGAATCCTTGCGTCGTCGAGCCGTATTGAGCCGTCCAGAAGGCCATGTTATTGCGCGGCTCCGACGTTGCTATTCTTGAACGAACTCAGCGCGTCGAGGATCTTGTCGCGGTCCCGTTGGCTACCGATCTTGAAGGCCTGCATCATGGAGATAAGCTCGAGCACAAAGCCTGATATGTCTTGATGCGCCTTCATTGCATCCTGGATGTGAGTTTTGACCTCGCTTATCTGGCGAAGGTGATCTCCGGAGTTGAGGCCCGTATTTCCGCCGGCAGCTCTGACCGCAAGATTCAAGGCGTCATCGACTGGCTTCGTGTAGAGGGGCTCGGGATTCGACTGAGCAGCCTTGGCTCTATTTGAGTTGCTTTCAACCTGGGAGTCCACCGCTTTTCTTGTCGAGATTTCCAGTCCTTTTTGAGCAAGGTCCAGCTCAGCGTTCAGGATCGAAAGCTTGTCCTGCAGCTCCTCCATCTTTTTCGCGGCTGCCTGAGTCGCGGCAGAAAGCTTCTTTTGCTCGTCGGGATACTCTTCGACCGTTTGAATCAACTGCTTCAAGCGCGTCAACTCGTCTCGCGCAGATTGAATCTCCTCCGGCGTATGAACTGAGGTGTAGTCGTGCTCAAGATCATCGACCTTCTTTTCAGCGGCCTTGACCGCGGCGTCTTTGTCCTTCTTGTCGGGAAGCAAGTCGTCGCCTATTCCCACGTTCAGCGCGACCAGGCTCGCCCTGGCATTGGCGACGTTCCTTTCCAAGTCTTCCAATCGCCTCTCGTTCTCCTGTCGCGACTCTTGCGAGAAAGAAAGTTCTTTGCTCCTGTCGCCGATCTCGCCTTGCTTGGAGGTGACGCCTGCCCTGGCGGTGGCGATGTCCGATCCGGACTTGATGTCCGATTCCGTCGCTTTGAAATTCTCGCGGATTCGATTCTTTTCGTTCTCGTCGGTTGCGTTCCCGAGATCGACTAGCTCTTGCTGCCTGGCCTTTTCCAAGGCGCTATCGAATTCCAGCTTCGCCCTTTTCTCGGCGATGCTCAAAAGCTTTTCGGCAGTGGCGATTTGTCGCGCCTGACTTGATTCCAAGGCGTTCTCGGCCTCAATCGTTTTTTCGAGAATTTCCTTGTAGGCAATCTGTACGATGGTGAGGTCTTTGACGTCCTCCTTGATCTTGCCTACGTCGGAATGATGGCCCTCTGCCGCTTTTCTGCTCGCGCTTTCCCAGACTTCGTAAGCTATTGCGAGTCCGCCAAGGACGGCGAGTAACGCAGACAATTCGGGGAATGCCGCGGTAGCAACGTATTGAAGGTCAGCGACGCCTTGGACGGCACGCCGCCCTCCCATAGCCAAGTCCACGAGACCGTCGCTCGTGCGACGCATCATAATCGCCCGTTGCGCCAGGGCCTCGGCATCCAGTTCGTTGGCGACGGCATCGGCTTCGGTCGCGACAGTCTGGGCGGCGGTGGTATCCGTCAGGGCCTCCATTGCGATGCGAGCATCCTTGACGGTCTCAGCTAACCGGGCACGCTCGATCTGAATCATCGCTTGCGCTGCGACTTCCATGCTGATGGCCATTTCCGCGGCAGAAGCGGCCACGGCGGTTTGCTCAATGCCGAGTCGTGTCAGGTTCCGTGCGGTAAGGGCGCTGATTGTTCCAAGCTCGGACTGAGCTTCGCCGGCTGCGATAACCTCGGCGGCACTTGCTTGGAGTGATGTCGCATAGGCAGCATTCGCTTCCGCAGCCTTGACCGCCTCGCCTTGTGCCAGATCCATGGCGGCATCAAGCTCGACGAGATTCGCGGTAGCTTTGCCGGCCTCTGCGCCCAGGATGACCAAGGCGCGTTCGGCGACCGTGACCGATGACGAATAGAGCTTCGCGACCTGATCGGCCTCCGTAGTGGCGACTGCTATGCCAGAAATGGCCTTTTCAGCGGTTCCAGCCCCGGTTACGACGCCGGATGCGTCAAGCCTCGCTGTTACGTCGAGAGATGGATTCGTGTCGTCCGGCATTGTCCCGATGGATAAACGAATTCCGCTCTCGTATCAATGCAATAGTTCCTCGTGCCTCGTTCTGACGGATGACATCGGCTCGCTCTTCGTCGGTCAACTCGTAACTGCCGATGCGATTGGAAAGCCCTCCCTCGGCGACGCGAATGCCTCCCTTATGGACCGGACCATTCGACACTGCGTCGCGTTCTCTCATTGAATCCTCAGGTTACGATTTCGCGGCTTCAACGATTGAGATGGAACCTCGTCGACCGGCTTTTTGCGCCGGACTTTGACCTTGGATGGTCGAAAGTATTGCGAGGCTTTGTAGCTCATGCGGCAAAGGGACGGGAGAAGCCGTGGCCGCGCTTGAACTTGCGCAGCCGCTTCTCGGCGGCCCGGGCAATGTAAAACTCGTTCACGGCGTCGCTGGCTGACGGCTTGGAGTGGCGCTGTTGATGGCGGCGACCGAAGGAAAAGGTAGAAAAGAGTCGTCGCCAAGTGGTGCGGGATGACAACTTCTCGGTCATGCGTTTTTGAGCGCAGATATCGATTTCGTTTGACGAGGTAGAGATGGCTTGCATGGCGTTCATGGTGTTGAGGTGCTTTCTTTTTCGGGTTTGAGTTCAGGAGGAGGTTCGGCCATGCCGTGAATGCGCTTAGCCTCGGCAACGAGTTCGGCTTCGGAGAGCTTTTTCAAAGGCGCGTCTTTCTCCGCTTCAACGAGCGACTTCTTGGCTTGGAGAAGTTCCGAAACCGTGACATCAGGTCGATTTACCATCGCAGCTATCTTCTTGTCAATATTTTCCATCAGCAACGCCCGGTCCACGGCTTCGGACGGAAGCTTGCCGCTGAGGATCTGCTGGCGCTTGACAGGATCGCCTACGGCATAGGCCAGGAGCGTCTGCGCGGCCTTCGTGCGCGTCTGGCCGTCGACTTCAAGCACCATCATCTCGTCGGCCTTGCTCCAATGCTCCACGGTTGAATTGAGCATTTCGAGCAACGTCTGGACGGCCTTCGTGACGGCGTCGTTATCTTCGAGAATTTGAGCCAGCTTCTCGTTTGGAGTCTTGCGCGTGCCCGCGACCCCCCGTGTGGAAATTGCTCTCTTTGACTGCTTTGGTTTCTTCTTCGCCATATTATTTTTACACTTTCAGTTGACTTAAGGCTTGACGGTCTATTTAAAATTGACGGAAGGATACTGCGACAATCATTTCGGCTCTCCCGGTTGCCGGATCATCATTCGCGCTCTGACCATCTGCGCGTCGAAAGCGTCTTGCCACGCCTTCGCGAGATATTCGTTCTTGTGCGGATTCGATGGCTCGATCGTGAGCGGCCAGCGACTGCGAGCAACCAGGAAGTTGAGGGCGGCGATGCGACCGTCGTCTCCTGCGGCGTCGAGGGCATAGTGAGTTGGCTTCATTCTTTCCAGAGCTCGTTTTCGATGATGAAGTTTTGCTCGTCGTTGGTGAAGTAGGCGATGATGGCGGACCGGTCGAGAGAATTGATAAACGCCTCCGTTTTCTGCCTGATTTCGGGCGAAGCCTGTGGCCAGTTTGCCATCGCTTCGCGTGCTAGTTTGACTCCGACTTCGAGCGGTGAAGGCGGCTTCGGCTTCTTCGTGGTGGTATCGATTATCTTGCCGTCGCGAGTCCTGGGCGCGAACTTCGCTCGATTGTTCTTCCATGTCCGCACCCTGGCCTTCCAATCGCTCACGCGCTGGCCCTGGACCTGCCAAGAGCCATCGGGGAGGATGGTTGACGAGTAGTGGTCGAAACACGCCGTGGACTCTTCCACGGTCAATCCGCAATGAGGAGACCGACCATAGGCGATGACTTCGGCCAAGTCTTTGGGAACCGAAGGCTTTCCCATATTTTGATTGGCATTTACTGCCTCTACTTCTGCATCTGCATACTGCATCTGCATGGGCTTATCCTGCTTACCAGCGCTTACGCTGCTTACTTTTTTCTGTTTGTCTCGCCACCGGCGCTGCGCTTCCCTGTTCTGTTCGCGGCGATCTTCGAGGTTTTTGATCTCCCGATATTTGACGTAATTGGTCACCTGCCATCCCCATGCGCGATGGTCATCGATGCGCGTGATTCTGCGGCCTTCCCTGTCCGGCGATCGGCTTTCGGGATCGGGCGATTCGAGCGCAGAAATCGCCACCCTGACGCGATCCTCAGAAATGCCGGTTTCTTCGCTTATGGCTCGCCAATGTTTGTCGACGTAGCCCTCTGAATCGCAATGCGCGAGCAGATTGGTGAAAACGAGAATTTCGTCAGATTTACCTCTTAAGGTTCCCTGATAAAGCGACGTGAAAAGTTTGCAATACATCGTGACAATCCGTTCGTAATATCGCGTAAGCCGTTACTTATTACAGTAAGGCTTACGCGCTGAGTTTTCTTGCGTCAACAGGAACTTTTCAGGCCGAATCCGAATGCCGCGGTTTCGTCAGCAAATTGCCAATCTTGACGAGGAATTCATCGCTTAAATCGTCGTATCCGACGAGCCCGAGATATGCGCGGATTTCGTTCAGCGTGTAGCCGTTGAAACGATGCGTCGGCGTGAAGCGCGGAGCGCGATCAAGCGACGCATATTCTTTGGCCGGCATTAATTGTTGGAGCGGGGTGGTTTCGGTTCTGGGTGCTGTTGCGTTCATATTAGGTAGTCCTCATCGGCATGATGACGGCGTAGCTTTCGGCACGGATCGCCATCGGGGTTAAACTATCGGAAAATTCGAGCGAGATGACATCGGCCAGCATCGCGTTCGCAGCTTCGCGCAGGAAGACGGAATCAACGGATATGGTGAAGCCGATGGCCTCTTTCGGCGCGGCATCTTCCAAATCAACCTGCGTCTCGGCGTTGGCATTCTTGCCCTTCACGGTGAGAGACAGTTCGGCCTTTGAGATGTCAAGTTTGATGGAGTTGTGTTCGGACTGCGCGATGATCGCACGATCAATGCCGGCCATCAGGTTTTTGCGGTTGATCTTGATGGTGAACTTTGGCTCGGTGATGACATTGGAGATATTGGGATAATTCCCCTCAACGAGCCGGGAGAACAACGTCACTTCGCCAACGAAAGCGACGATATGCGCCTCGGAAACGCCGAGCTTGAGATTTTCGGAGGCGCCCAGGATTGAATCGAGAATGCGACACAGGGCTGTCGGGAAGATCGGCTTAATTTCGCCGTCTAACATCGGAAACGACGACAGAGCCATGCGCCGGCCATCACTCGCAACGCCTTGCCGAGTTTCGGGATTCACGCAGACGCCTTGCAGGACGTAGCGCGTGTCGTTGACGCTGGCAGCATAGCCGACGCGCAGAATCGAGCGCATTTCGTCGCACGTCATCTCGAACTCTTTCGCATCGTCGGGCATGACGGGGAGCACTGGGAACTCAGTGGCCACGATGAGCGGGAGCCGGAACGTGCCGCCGCACTTGATGACGGCCTCGGTTTCTTTCACCTCGATCTCAAGCGACTTGCCGAGTTTCACGATGCGAGAGAGGTCCTTGGCCGAGACGCCGAATTGACCAGGCGAATTGACGGTTGCCTTGACGCCGATCTCAATGGCCTGTTCGAGGTTGTTCGCTTGAATTGTGACGGAGCCGAGTTTTGCGGTGATCAGGACCGCGCCGAGGGCTTGAATCACGGTCTTGCTGGTCTGCGAGACCGATTCGGCTTGCTGGATGGCGTTGAGGAAGGCGGGATGTTGTTCAGTGGTTATTTTGATTTTCATTTGAGGTGTTTGTTGAGGTTAGAGAAGGGTGCCATCGTTCATTTCGGCGCGGGCGAGATTGGCGCAGGCTTGTTTGAAGTAAGACTCTTTGAGCTCGAATCCGATGAAACGGCGCCCGTACGCAATCGCCTCGTGGCCTTCGCTGCCGATGCCCATGAAGGGCGAGAGCACGAGATCGTTAGGATTACTCCAGAGCTTCAAAGCGCGACGAATCACTTCGAGTTGAAGAGGGCAGATATGACGCTCGTCGTCGGCTTCCCGAGCAGACCGATACTGCAGCGTCTCACTCGGGTTGATATCCATCCAGACCGGCGAAGCGATCTACTGCCAGAGATCCACGGGAAAATCTTCTGGAGAATGCGAGATCGGCTCCAGATTGATTCCCGGCTTACGCATGGTCACGAGGTAATCGGGAATGCCCTGCCGCGACATGGCGCTATCCTTTTTGATCTGCTTCCAGAGCAGCCCGAGAGCCTTGGTGCGTTGCATGGCCGTAACGGGGTCTTTCCAGATGCATACTTCGGAATGGAAGATGAAACCCTCTTCCTCGAAAACGCGAATCATCTCGCCGCGAAAATCGCGCAGGCCGATCTCACCGTCGCGCACTTTGGAAGTCGGAAGGTTCATGCAATGGAAAGAGACGTTGCGCCCCGGCTTGAGAACGCGATAAAGCTCTTTCACGAGGAAAGCGAAATGCCGATAGAAATCGTCGTGCGACTGGCAGTTTCCCATATCACGCTCGCTGGCGCTGTAGGTATAGAGCGACGCGAACGGAGGAGAGAACACGCTGAAGTCGATGGAGTTTTCCTCGATCGATGCGACGCCTTCCACGCAATCGCCAAGGTTAGCCGTCCAGTTCTTTCCCGTCTTCACTGCTGTTTTGTATTCGTCTGAGGTGATCACTTGTTTCCTTTTTGGTTTTTGATGAGTTGAGATGCCATTTCACTGGCCATGTGTTCCGCGTCTGCCTGCTTGCGCTTGATGTTTTCCACGACTGCTCCTTCGATATTGCTGGTCACGATCCAGACATTGACTTCGCGCTCCTGGCCGAATCGCCAGCAACGCCGGACGGCTTGATAATAGTCCTCAAAGCTATCCGACAGCCCCAAGAAAATGACGTTTCGGCAGTTCTGAAAGTTCATCCCGTAGCCCATGATCGATACCTTGGAAACGACGACGCGAGCTTTTTTGTCGATGAAGTCCATGACTCGCGTCGTCTTGCGCTCATCCGAATCGCTGCCAGTGACTTCGACGGCTCCTTTGACTAGTTTTGTCACGCCATCACTTTCGGCATTCAAATTGCACCAGATCAGAAATTGCTCATCGCTCGCGTTGGCGATGTCCGCAACCGCCTGAATGCGTTCGGTGATTGTGATCTTTCGCGCCTGGAGCCGTTCCTGAAGCGAGCACGCAGGCATCGCAAAGAGCATGTCTCCGGTATTTCGAGCGTCGACGCAGACCTGCTTGATCGTGAGAGCTGGAAGGTCGTAACCGTCCTGCTTAAATCCGATGTCTGCCGGCTTGCGGAGCATGATCGACCACGATCCGACCCATGCCCAAAAGTCTTTAGTGGCGTGCCGCTTCAATCGCCATTTCTGAGTCTCGCCCCCCTCATGAACAAAGAACATCGAGAGCATTTCCGTCCGGCTCATCACGTTGAGGAACTCGGCGTGATTACCGAGTTCCATGAAGTCATTAGGGGAGGGTGTGGCCGTACACGCGAGCTTGTAGGGAGTATGTGCAAACGCCTCGATTATCGCGTTGCGAGTCGCGCCTGTGTAGTTCTTGAGGATGGAGCTTTCGTCCAAGACGACGCCAGAGAAAGCCGATGCGTTGAAAAGATGAAGCTTCTCGTAATTCGTGATATAGATGCCGGTTTGCATCACGTCATCCATTGATGTCGCGTGAAAAATCTGCATCCCGAGTTTGATCGCCTCGCGGCAAGTTTGCTCGGCGACAGCGAGAGGCGCTAGGATGATGATGCGGCCTGCCGTCTTTTTGCAGACATGCCGAGACCATTCGAGTTGCATCAGAGTCTTGCCGAGACCGCAGTCCGCAAAGATCGCGGAACGCCCGAGCACGAGTGATCGCGTCACAAGCTCGCGCTGAAAAGGGAAGAGAACCTCGCTAACGGCGACCGGCTTGAATCCAGACGGTTTATTTGCGCGGCTCTTTCCCGCGAGATAGTCAGCGTAGGAAGTCATTTCGGCTCCTCGCTCAAATCGACATCCTCGACGCAAAGTTCCTTGCCGTTTTCGTCGGTGCAATAAACGAACTCACGACGATGCGCGTCCCGCTTTACCGTCATCACGCAGACATTGACCGCATCGCGGAAGTTCCAAAAGTAACGCTTGTTCATTTCGATCTCTGATCTCATCGACTGCCTCCAATAGTCTCGCCGTCACGTTTCACCCAGGCACAGCTCGCCATGAAAATGGCGCGAACTCCTGACGCGGCGGCGAGATTGTTGAATGCTGATTTGTCCATGATGCTGTGATTTTTGGCGGGTGAATGCCGTGACTGATTTATAGGATTAGCTATACTTCGTTTCTCAGGCAAGGTTTATTTCAAGGCGCGTCAGTATAGAAAGAATTTACCTGCTTGCGGTCAGGGCTCCATTGGTCTCGATCCGTAAAGTTCGTGAGGAAAAGAGTTTTGAAGGCCATTCCAGAAACAATCACAATGCTATCTGTGGCCACGATGACTGGCGCATACCATGTATCTGGATAGCTGATATGGCGAATCCAAAACACATCAGGAAGTTCATCAACGCGCAGGAGCCGCTTGGTT
>Ga0105240_10008642_pt1 | contig 14552 bp, 14 predicted proteins | sample KBSC54metaG_FD_80426 | JGI IMG/M metagenome (GOLD analysis project Ga0105240, IMG submission 80426) | Corn rhizosphere microbial communities from Kellogg Biological Station, Michigan, USA - KBS C5-4 metaG | ecosystem: Host-associated > Plants > Roots > Rhizosphere > Soil | place: Michigan, USA... | reverse complement strand
TGGAATCGCCGCAAGACCATAAAGACGAGCTGCGCCTGTGGCTGCGCCTTCTCACTTGCACCAATCTGGTGGAGGCCGCGATCCGCAAGCGCCTGGCCGAGGATTTCGACACCACCCTGCCCCGCTTCGATCTTCTGGCGCAGCTGCACCGGGCACCGGACGGCATGACCTTGGGCGATCTCTCCCGCCGCATGATGGTGACCAACGGCAATGTCACCGGTCTGGTCGAACGGCTGGTGCAAAGCGGCCATATCAAGCGGTTCCCGCTTCCCAAAGACCGCCGCGTGCAGATCGTCAAGCTGACGGCAAAGGGTCAGACCTATTTCAGCCGCATGGCCGGCGCACATGAGGCCTGGATCGCGGAATTGTTCGCACAGCTGCCCCCGAAAGAAGTCAATGAGTTGATCCGTGGTTTGGGCAAGCTGAAAGAGTCTGTGAAGTCTCTCAACGGTGTGGAGCCGCCGTGAGCGGGCTCGCCGGCTGGAAGCCGGAACATGTGCGCCTGGCCGTCAAAGATGGCGTGGCGCTGATCACGCTGTCGCGGCCGGAGAAGAAGAACCCTCTCACGTTCGACAGCTATGCCGAACTGGTGCGGCTGTTCCGGGACGCCGCCGATGACGACACGGTCAAGGCGATCGTCTTGCACGGCGAAGGCGGCAATTTCTGTTCCGGCGGCGATGTGTTCGAGATCATCGGCCCGCTGGTGGACAAAGATGCCAAAGGCCTGCTCGCCTTCACCCAAATGACGGGCAATCTGGTCAAAGCCATGCGCGCCTGCCCCCAACCCATCATTGCGGCGGTGGACGGGGTTTGCGCCGGCGCGGGCGCGATCCTGGCGATGGCGTCCGATCTTCGCGTCGGCACCGCTACCGCCAAGGTGGCGTTCCTGTTCAATCGCGTGGGACTCGCGGGCTGCGACATGGGCGCGTGCGCCATGCTGCCCCGGATCATCGGGCTGGGCCGTGCCTCGGAGCTTCTTTATCTGGGCCGTACCATGAGCGGCGAAGAAGCTCAGGCCTGGGGGTTCTTCAACCGTCTGGCTGCGGCAGATGGATTGCGCGATGCGGCGATGGCGTTGGCGACAGAGATCGCGTCCGGCCCAAGCTTCGCGCACGCCATGACCAAGAAGATGCTGGCGATGGAATGGACCATGGCGCTCGATGCCGCCATCGATGCCGAAGCCATCGCCCAGGCGCTTTGCATGCAGACCGGCGATTTCGAACGCGCCTACCGCGCTTTTGCCGCGCGCGAAAAACCTCGATTCCAGGGAGACTGACACCGATGCCCCTCCCCAAACTCGAATTGCCGAAAGGTCGTGAACGGGCGCTGCCCATTCATCCGCGCTATTATCCGGACGATGCCTGGACCACTATGCGCATGGTGCGGTTTTCGGATTGCGATCCGGCGGGCATTCTTTACACCGCGCGCTTTGTGGACATGGTCAATGGCGTGGTCGAGGATTTTTTCTTGGACCGCCTGCGCATCAGCTATCACGAGCTGATCCAAAATGACCGTATCGGTCTGGGCTACAAGAGCGCCGATTGCGATTTCTTCCGGCCGGCCGCCATGGGCGACCGGCTGCAATTCACCGTTCTGGTCGAGCATATCGGCCGCACTTCGGTGATCTTCTCCATCCATTGCGTGCGCGAAGTCGAAGAGGTCATGCGCTGCCGCTTGGTGATGGTGACGACCTCACTTAGCACACACAACGCCATTACCATCCCGCGCCCGTTGAAGGACGGGTTGACGGTTTACAAGGGCAATTGCCGATGACCAACGGCCAGCGCATTCTGTTGCCGGAAGGCTGGCCGCAGCCCAAAGGCTATGCCAATGGCGTGATGGCGCAGGGCACGCAGATATTTCTGGGCGGCCAGATCGGCTGGGACGAACAAGGCCGCCTCGCGCATGATTTTGTCGGACAGGTGCGCCAGGCGCTGGACAATATTGTCCGCCTGCTCAAGGAAGCGGGGGCGGCGCCCGAGCATGTGGTGCGCCTGGTCTGGTATGTGACCGACATCGATGCCTATGCCGCAAGCCTTAAACAGATCGGCGAGGTTTATCGCAGCCTGTTCGGCCGCCATTATCCCAGCATGACCCTGGTGCAGGTGGTGCGCCTGGTGGAAGCCGGGGCCAAAGTGGAAATCGAAGCCACCGCCGTCCTGCCGGACTGATACGCGGTTAATGCAGCTTGCCGTAGACGGTGTTGCCGCCCAGCACGGTCGCCCGCACTTTGATATCTTTGATCTTCTCCGCTGGCACTTTGAGAATGTCATCGGACAGGAGCACCAGGTCGGCATATTTCCCCGGTTCGATCGAGCCTTTCACATTCTCCTCGAAGCTGGTGAGCGGTGACCAGCTGGTGACGGAGCGGATCGCCTGTTCCCGCGTAATGCCTTGATCGGCGCCCAACTTACCGCCCCACATGGTGCCACGTGTCACCTCGCCGTAAATCTCATAGAGCGGCCAGGCGTGATAGGAGATGGGGCCGTCCGAGCCGCCCGCGAATTTGAGGCCGGCCGCCAGCCAGTCTTTGTAATTCTCCATCTTGTCGGCCAGCGGCTTATGCCAGGCGACCAAGATAAGCTTTCCCAACTGGGCGTCGTGCATATATTCGGAATTGAGCATCAGTCCCAGTTTCTTGATCCGGGGATACATGTCGGGCAACAGCAGGAAATCGTGATCGATCATCCAGCGGCGCTTGGTGATGTCGGTTTTGCTGTTGGCATATTCGAAAGCGGTGAGCGCCTCGTCGATGGCTGCGTCACCGACCACATGCGGCCGCAGCCGCCAGCCCGCTGCAGCTACAGCGGCGGAAAATTCATTGAATTGCTGCTGCGGCACTTTGAACATGCCCTTGTAACCGGGGCGGTCCGGAAAATCCTCGCGCAGTAGGGCCGTCAGCTCGGCCCCGTCGAGGCCCGTCTCCGCGATCTGGTCGGCGCGGATCATGCCGTCGCCATAATGCTGGGTGGGAGGGCCGATGGCGGCAAGATCCTGGCGGACCTTTTCCAACGGTTCGGCGGGATCGATGTCGTACGCGAAATCCACCCGCGTGGTGAGTTTTCCTTCGGCCAGGACAGACTTATACAAATCCATATCCTCCTGCGTGCCGCCCGGCTCGCCGATGCTGGTGAGCCCATTGCTGTTGTTGAGAGCGATGGTCTTCAGCAGACCCGCCTTTCGGTCTTCCTTGGATTCTTTGGGCATCAAGCGCGCCACGGGCCGTCCGGCATTGTCGAACAAAACTCCGGTGGGTTCGCCGGTGGCGGGGTCTTTGCGAATCTCGCCGCCTTGCGGATCCGGCGTGTCCTTGGAGATGCCGGCCAGCTTCAGGGCCAACGAATTGGCAATGATGTAGTGTGGTCCCGGAATATAGATGGGATTGTCGGGCGCCACCTTGTCGAGATCGGCGCGGGTGGGAAGGCGCCCGTCCGACAATTCATGCTCCCACCAGCCGCGCGTGCCGCGAACCCATTCACCGGGCTTTACTTGCTTCACCCGCTTGGCGACGGCGGCCTGGATATCGCCAATGGAATGGATGTTGGTCAGATCCACATCCACCGAAAGCCCTGCTCCTTGCGTCAACTGATGCACATGGCTGTCGATGAAACCGGGCAACACGGTCTGACCATGTAGATCGATCTTCACCGTGTTCGGGCCCGCGCTCGCCAGAACCTCCTTATCACTGCCGACCTTGACGAAGCGTCCGCCCGCGATCGACACGGCGCGGGCGACGGAGAATTTCGCGTCGACGGTGACGATCTTGGCGTCATAAAGGATCAGATCCGGCGCGGCCTGGGCCATGGCCATGTCCGGCGCCAGCAAAGCGGCCGCCGCCGCGCTCAACGCCAACAAAGATTTTACCCACATCATGGCTTTCCCTTCTCCGGTGCGTCCCGCAAGCTGCGCGCGATCACGATCTTTTGCACATCGGATGCACCTTCATAGATGCGCATGGCGCGGATATCGCGATACAGCTCCTCCACCACCGCCCCGCTCGCCACGCCGGCGGCGCCCCAAAGCTGTACGGCATCGTCGATGATCTCTTGCGCCGCTTCGGTGGAGAACAGCTTCGCCATCGCCGCTTCGCGTGTGATGCGCTGTTGCCCCGCCACGTCCTTGGCCCAGGCGGCGCGATAAACCAGCAGCGCCGCGGCGTCGATCTTGAGCGCCATGTCGGCCAGTTTGGCCTGCACCAGTTGGAGATCGCCGAGCTTTCCTCCGAACATGGCGCGCGACGCACTTCGTGCCGTCGCTTCCCCAAAAGCCCGCCGCGCCAGGCCCAGCGCCGCCGCGCCGACGCTGGGGCGAAACACATCGAGGGTAGCGAGCGCCACCCGCATGCCATTGCCGCGGCCGCCGATCACGGCCTCTTCGTTCACGCGACATTTCTCGAAGCGGAGAGTGGCGAGCGGGTGGGGCGAGATCGTCTCCAGCCGCTTGCTGATCGAAAGCCCGGGATTGGCGCCCGCCACCACAAACGCGCTATGCCGGTCTCCGTCGCGTGCGAACACGACATATTGGCCGGCGATGCCGCCATTGGAGATCCAGCTTTTGGTGCCGTTGAGTTCAAAGCCGCCGCTTATCTCCGCTGCCGCGGTCTGCATGGCAGCAACATCAGATCCGGCGTCCGGTTCGGACAGCGCGAAGGCGGTCAGCTCCTTGCCGCTTCGCGCATCGCCCAGAAGCTTGTCTTTCTGCGCCGGCGAACCGAACAAGGTGATGGCGCCGGTGCCCAGCCCCTGCATGGCGAAGGCGAAGTCGGCCAACGCCGCATGATGAGCCAGGGTCTCGCGGATCAGGCAGAGCGAACGCAGATCGAATTTTCCGTCCGTCGGTACGGCATGTTCGAGCCATCCATCGCGTCCCAGCATCGCCGCCAGCGCGCGGCACGAGCCGTCAATGTCGCGATGATCGATCAGTTTCGGGACATGGCGCACGGCCCACGCATCCAGCGCCTCGGCCAGCGCACGGTGCCGCGCCTCGAAAAAAGGCCAGTCCAGATAGCTCCTGTCGCGCATGGAACGGGCCAGCCTCCCCAATTGCTTTAGATATAAGCTATTCGGGACGCGCGGGCCAAGCCGTGCCCGGCAAAGGCCAAATTTGTTGCCATCCGGCAAAAGAAACGGTCTAAACTCGACTTGGCCAGCGACCGGGAGAAAGACATGAAGGCGCTTTTCGTTCAGATCAAATGCGAACTGACCAAATCCTTCGATGTCGCGGCCTATCTGGTGGACAATTTTCCGGAAACGGCAGAGGTCTATTCCACCTCCGGCACCTACGACCTTCTGGCGAAATTCGAGCTTCCTGACGAGAGGAGCATCGGCGAATTCGTCACCCGCAAGCTGCAGCGCGTGCCCGGCATCCGCGACACCTATTCCATCGTGGCGTTCAAATTCCGCTGGTCGGCCGAGCCCAAGCCGGACTTCGAGCCCCGCGCCCAGGAATTGGACGAGCGCGCCCGCTAGGCCCGCGACAAGCGCAAAAGAAAACCGGCCCAAGCGTCAAGCCCGGGCCGGTTTTTTCTACTTATTGAGCATCAAGCCAGCTTCTTGGTCGCCGCCCCGATGCTGTCCAGCGCCGCGGTGAGCGTCTTGCGCGACGTCGCTACATTCATGCGCATATGGTTCACACCGCCGGTGCCATAGGTGTAGCCCGCGTTCATCTGAACATAGGCATTCTTGGCCAGCCAATGACCGACCATATCGTCCGGCAGGACCTTGCCGGGCTTGCCGGTGAGGAAGTTGACCGGTTGCGGCTTCTTGTTCTCCTCGTCCGCCATCTTCTGGGCACCGATCTTGTTCGCCAGGCCGCTCACATCCAGCCAGGCGAGATAGGTGCCTTCCGGCTGATTGCCCACCTTGATCAAAGGCAGGTTCTTCTTGATGTAATCGTTGGCGAATTTCTGGTTGCCGTCGATGTAGTCGACGCACTGGTTGAGCCAAGCCTCGCCGCCTTCATAGGCCGCCTGCGACGACACGATGCCCAGCGTCGAGACTTCCGCACGATTCCAGAACTGCACTTGCTTGAAGGTCTCCGGATCGGTGGCGAAATACCAGGCGCATTTCAAGCCTGCCAGCGAGAAGCTCTTGGAGGCCGCCTTGAAGGTGATGGAATTGTCCACGATCTTCTTGTCGTCCAAGGTCGAGAAGGGCGTGTACTTCTGGCCCTTGGCAACGAAGTCGCAATGGATCTCGTCCGACAGCACTTTGATATTGTGCTTGAGGCAGATCTCGCCATAGCGGTGCAGCTCGTCCTTCGACCAGACCCGGCCCACCGGATTGTGCGGATTGCACAAGATGGTGGTTTTGACCGCCGGGTCGGACGCCTTCTTCTCGAAATCGTCCCAGTCGATCTCATAGCGGCCATTGACCATCTTCATCACACTCTCACTGGCGCTGAGCTTGGAGCCATAGAGATCGAAGTAGAAGGCGTTGTAGATCGGCGTCACCATCAGCACTTTCGAGCCGGGCGGCGCGAAGGCGCGCAAGGCCGGCATGATGCCGGAATGCACGCCGGTGGTGACACCCAGATTCTTGGGCGTGACCACATTGATGCCGTAACGCTTGTGGTTCCAGTCGACGATGCCTTTCACGAAGGGATGATTGCCCCCGGTGCCCAGGATCAGATCGATGTCCAGCATCTCGTAGCCCCAATTGTGATGGGCAACGCGCTTCTGCAGCGCTTCGGTCACCACCGGGGCGCATTCGAAATCCATGTCGGCGATGCCCATGCCCGCCACGATCTTGGGCATATGCTCGTCGCGGATCGCCTGGTCCCATTTCACGCAATCGGTGCCGATCCGGTTATAGGGTGTGTCGAAGTCAAACTTGCCGCCCTTGGCCGCCATGGTCATGGCGGGCGCCGCCTTGGCGCTTTCGCTCATGACGCTTGCCAGAAGCGGCGCCATCGCCAACACGCTGGCGCCTTTTCCGGCCCCGGTCAGGAAGGACCGCCGATCCGTCCGAATATTCTCAATCTCCAAAGTTCGCTCCCATGATTATGCCCGACAGCACGCACGCGCCGCCGGGACCGCTGATTGCTAGAGGGAAAGCCTACGCCGGATCGGATGAGTGCTCAACTGTACGGTACGGTCGAAACCCGCGGAAACGGCCGACGCTGGGACGACTTGTACCTTTCTGCAGTTTTTTGGACTTTTGATCGCGCGTGGAAGCGCGAAACGCTCAGAGATCGAATTTCACACCCTGGGCCAGCGGCAATTCGCGGCCATAATTGATGCTCTGGGTCTGGCGCCGCATATAGGCTTTCCAGGCATCGGAACCGCTTTCACGGCCGCCGCCGGTTTCCTTTTCCCCGCCAAAGGCGCCGCCGATTTCCGCGCCCGACGGCCCCATATTGACGTTGGCGATGCCGCAATCCGATCCCCGGGCGGAGAGGAATAGTTCCGCTTCCCGAAGATCCGTAGTCAGGATCGAGGAAGACAGGCCTTGCGGCACATCGCGCAGCAGCGCGACGGCGTCTTCGAACCCGGAATAGCGCAAAACATAGAGGATCGGGGCGAAGGTCTCTTCGCGCACAATCTCCGACTGGCGGGGCATTTCCACAATGGCGGGACGGACATAGAGATCGCGCACGATTTCGCCGCCCCAAACCGTGCCACCTTGTTCACGCGCCGCCGCCAGCGCCCGCGCCATCCCGTCCAGCGCCGCCCGGTCTATCAGTGGCCCCATCAGATTGGACGGCTCACGGGGATCGCCGCCGGCGATGCTGGCGAACGCTGTCTTCAAGCGCGCCAGCACCGCGTCATAGATCGCCTCATGCACGATCAGCCGCCGCAGCGTGGTGCAACGCTGGCCGGAGGTGCCCGCCGCGCCGAACGCGATCGCGCGCACCGCCAGATCAAGATCGGCCGAGGGCGTCACGATGCTGGCGGCGTTGCCGCCCAGTTCCAGCAGAGAGCGCCCGAACCGCGCCGCCACCGCCGTGCCCACAGCGCGGCCCATGCGCGTGCTGCCGGTGGCCGAGATCAGCGGCACCCGCGTATCCTTGGTCAGCGCTTCGCCCAGCGCCGCGCCGCCGATCAACAGCGATGAAAGGCCCTTGGGGGCCTGTTCGAAATTCGCGATGGTTTTTTGCAGCAGCGCCTCTGCCGCAAAGCCTGACAGTGGCGTTTTCTCCGATGGCTTCCACAGCACGGGATTGCCGCAGACCAGCGCCAGGGCTGCGTTCCAGGCCCACACCGCCACGGGAAAATTGAAGGCGGAGATGATACCCACCGGTCCCAATGGATGCCACAACTCGCGCATGTGGTGACCGGGACGTTCGGAGGCGATGGTGAGACCATAGAGCTGACGCGACAGGCCAACTGCGAAATCGCAGATGTCGATCATCTCCTGGACTTCGCCCAGCCCTTCGGACAGCGGCTTGCCGCTTTCCAAGGTCACCAGCTTGCCCAGTGCATCTTTGTTGGCGCGCAGCGTCTCGCCGAACCGGCGCACCAGTTCGCCCCTGACCGGCGCCGGCGTATCGCGCCATGCCGGAAAGGCGGCCGCCGCGGCCGCGACGGCAGCTTCCAATCCGGCGGCGTCCGTCTCCGCCACACCGGGCATGAAAGAGCCGTCAATGGGAGACGGCAGGCCCTGAGCCTCTCCCGGCTTCAAACCAAGAGCGCGCAGCAATGTCCGGGCTTCGAGGCCTGCTTCCGTCATCATGTGCCTTGTTATGCGGCCCAGCTCGCCGGCTTGGGTCCGGAACCACCATAGGCACAGCCAAAGCGGTTGGAAAGGAAGGTGGCAAGGCTCACATCCTCCTGCCGCACCAGCCCTTTTTGCGGCAGCGTGCCGTTGGCCAGAAGATCGAGCATGGTGCAAATGCCTGCCGCGGTGGTGATCTGGATGGCGCTGCGAACGATGCCCTGCACCTCGGCGCCGTAAATCTTGTTGGCGTAACTTTCCTGCAAAAGCTGGCCGTCGCGATAGCCTGAGACGGTGACGAATACCAGGACAACGTCCTGCTTTGTCGCCGGCAAGGCTTTCTCCAGAATATCCTTGAGCACCTCGCGGCGCTCGCCGAGCCGCAGGTCCTGCATCAAGGCCTTCATGATGTCGCGGTGGCCAGGATAGCGCACGGTCTTGTAGTTCAGCTGGCGCACCTGGCCGGCCAGGGTCTCGCATAGCGTGCCGAGACCACCGGAGGTATTGAAGGCTTCATAGCGCACGCCATCGAGGGAGAATTCCTCCAGCTCTTCCAGCGGCGCCACTTCGCGCAAGACGCCATCCACGATCGCATCGCAGGGGTTGCCATATTCGTTGACCAGGCCATCCGTGGACCAGGTGAGATTGTAGTTGAGGGCATTGGACGGAAATTGCGGCAAGGCACCCACGCGCATGCGCACGCTGTCCAGCTTTTCGAAGCGCCGCGCCAGATCCTGGGCCACGATGGAGATGAAGCCGGGCGCCAGGCCGCATTGCGGAATGAGCGCGCTCTCAGCGCTTTCCGCCAACGTCTTGGCAAGGCGGGTGGTTGCCACGTCTTCGGTCAGATCGAGATAATGGACCTTGGCCTTGCACGCCGCTTTCGCGATCTTGCTGGTAATGGCGTAAGGCGCCGCGCTCAGCACCGCGAAACGGCCTTTCAAAGCCGCCTCCAACGCATCCACGTTGGCGGCATCCAACATCAGGGTTTTCAAATTCGTCCGGCGCGGCAATTTCTGGAGTTGAAGCTCCGACCGGTCCGCCACCGTCACCTGATAATCGCCGGAGGCGCAAAGAAGATCGGCAATGGTCTCGCCGATTTTACCCGCTCCGATCAGAAGAATATCGCGCATGGCTCTGGCATCCCTTTGATCCGCCAGCAGTTTGTGGCCAGGCTTCATCCAATTTGAAGTTGGAAAACGTCACTAATTCTGGCATATTTAGACAAAATGACTAGAAAAATAGACAATATGTCGCTCGATGCCATGGACGAGCACCTCCTGGCTCTCCTCCGCGAGGATGCCCGCCGCCCCGTCAGCAGCCTGGCGCGGGCGCTCAAACTGTCGCGCGCCGCCGTCTACACCAGGCTGGCGCGACTGCAGAAGCAGGGGCCGATCGTGGGTTATACCGTGAAGCTCGCCCCCGATTACGACCGCCGCCGCATCCGCGCCCATGTGATGATCAAAGTGCTGCCGAAATTGTCCCGCGCCACGGAGCGGCAATTGGCGGCGATGCCAGCGCTGACCGCGCTTTATACCGTGAGCGGCGAACACGATTTGATCGCGATGGTGGAGGCCGAGGATGTCGGCAAGCTGGACACGCTGATCGATGCCATCGGTTCGCTCGAAGGCGTGGAGAAAACGGTTTCGTCGATCCTGCTGTCGGCCAAATTACAACGTTGAGCCGCTTCCCACGCTGGACATGGCGCGAGGATGTTCGCATTCTTCACGGACGTGACGGGGATGCGGCACATGTCGGCCTTGAGCGAATGGGACAGTTTCTACCTCATCGTCGGCGGCGCGGCGGGCGCGTTGATCGGCCTGCAATTCGTGGTCATGACCCTGATCGCAGAGCGGCCTCAGGCAGGCATGGCCGACGCGGCACGCGCCTTCGCCACGCCGACGGTGGTGCATTTCGGTGCCTGTCTTCTGGTCGCGGCCTTTGCGCGCGTTCCCTGGCCGGATGCGGCGCATGCCACTTGGGCGGCTGGCGCGGTCGGGCTTTGCGGCTTGGGTTATATGGCGCTGCCAATCCAGCGCATGCGGCGCCAGCAGATCTACAAGATGGACCTGGAGGATCGCACCTTCCATATCATTCTGCCGTTTGTCGCCTACGGCCTTCTGATGCTCTGTGGCTTACTGGGGCTGGCGCCCACACGGTTCCGGCTCTGTTCAGCATCGCCGCAGCGACGCTGCTGCTGCTCTTTATCGGCATCCACAATGCCTGGGATGCGGTTGCCTATCAGGTCTATGTGGTGCGCCGGAAAAACAGCGAAGCGCCGCCTCAGGAATAATCCCGCTATTTCACTTCCACCAACTCGATGGCCTCGTGGCTGGGACCTTCGATCATCACCGCGCGTGTGTCGCCGATCTTGAAGATTTGTTTGAGGAACGTGACATTCTCGGCTTTGAGCTTGGTCACCCAGGCGTCGAGATCGGAAACGCCTAGCCCGACACTGTCCATCAGATGGCCCTGGGTCGCGACCAGCGGCTTATCGGTCTGATCCATGTACCACATCATCGAGACGTCGCTGAACTGAACGCCGGCGGTGGGATAACGATACATGCCTCCCTTGGTCAGCGAGGGCCAAGTGACAACGCTGCGCGGCACATGACAGTTGGCTTCGGTATAGGCGGGCGCGTCGGCGGCCCGCCGAGGCACAGGCGCATTGAGATGTTTCTGATACCAAAGCTGGGCACAGAAAGGCTCATCTTGCCACATATGCACGTGATTGAAGCGCTCCGGATTGCTCGTCCCCGCCTCTTCTATCAATGCACCATCCGGTCCCATCAGATAGGCGAAGCCCGGTCCGCCCGGTGGTTTGACGCCTTTGGCCATATTCTCCGCCATCTGCTCTTTGGTTTCGCCCAGGCCATAGATTCCACCGGCGGGCGGTAGCGTGTCGCTGCTGATGACGACCGAGCCGTCGCCGATACCGGTCCAGAGCGGTGCGAATTTGAAATCCTGCGCCTGAAGCGCTTCGACCTTCGCGCGCTGGTCCGGTGGATTCCAGCCGAAATGCCAATAGGCGGTGGCAAGCGGATCAGCGATTGGTGGCGCAGACACTTTGTTGAACAGGATTAGAACATTGGTGGGTGAGAAGATCGCGGGATAGCCACCCCATTCCGCACGCTTGGTGCTTGGAAAGGCTTTCAGGTAGAACGCGATCGCCGCCTCTGGATCGACGCTGTTCAGCATCAGGTGATGGAAACTGGGTGGCGGCAGAGGCGCCGGTTGCGCCATGGCCGCACATCCACTGCCCAGGATCGCAACCGCCGCAAGCACAGCCCCTCGTACAGTCATGGCATTCCCCCTTTTTCCCGGGAATATTGAGGCACAAGCCGCCGACCGCGGCAACGGTCGGCGGGAGCTTGCGGCGCGCCTTTTTTCGGGGCGGCAGGGAACCGACTTCGGCAGCGCGCTTTCCTGATAGCGACCCTTAAGCCGAGTGTTCATGTCCGGCTATGCAGAATTCCTTCGCGGCTTGTTGGACGATCCAAAGGCGGTCAGCACGCCTACGCCTTCGGGCCAGACCCTGGCGCGCGCCATCGCCGCCCAGGTCAATCCTGCCGTTCCCGGCTTGGTGGTCGAATTGGGTGCCGGCACCGGTGCGGTGACTTCGGCGCTGGTCGCGCATGGCATCGACCAGGCAAGGCTTGCCGTCTTCGAAAGCATCCCGACCTTCTATGAGCTGTTGTCGCGGCGTTACCCTAGAGCCAAGATCTTTTGCGCCGATGCTTTCCATTTTGATCGCTATCTGCCCGCCGGCAGTTCCGTCGCGGCGGTGGTATCGGGAATACCGCTGCTCAATCATCCGGCTTCAAAAAGATCACGGCTGATCGAAATGGCACTCGACCGGCAAGGCGCCGGCGGCCAATTCATTCAGCTTTCTTATGGCTGGTGGCCGCCGATCCCGGCAGGTCCAAGACTTTCTCTGTCGAAAGTGACCGTGCTGCGCAATCTTCCGCCAGCGCATATCTGGATCTATCGCCGCCGCTAACGCTTCAGGTGCGCCATGTCGAAATCGGCCCGCCAGCATATGATAAACGTGCAGATCCTTCGCAGAGGCATAAGTGATCAAAATATCCTAGCGGCGATGGGGGAAGTCCCGCGGGAAGATTTTGTCGAACCGGGTTTCGACGAATACGCATATGACGATAGGGCACTTCCTATCGCGAAAGGTCAGACGATCTCTCAGCCTTATATCGTGGCGGCCATGCTGGACGCGGCGCAGCTCCACCGTGACGACCGCGTCTTGGAGGTGGGCACAGGTTCGGGCTATTCCGCCGCTGTATTGAGCCGCCTTGTCACCGAAGTCTTTGCCATCGAGCGTCACGCCAGCCTGACGGAGATCGCAAAAGAACGCTGCCGGATTTTGGGTTACCACAATATCAGCTTCCGGACCGCCGACGGGACCAAGGGCTGGCCGGAGGCGGCGCCCTTTCATGCCATTCTGGTCGCTGCAGCGGCACCAGCCCCCCCGCCATCCCTGAAGCAGCAACTCACTCTGGGCGGCCGGCTCATCATTCCGATAGGCGAAAACCCAGCGCAGCGTCTGATCCGCTTCACCCGCCTCGACAGGATGAATTTCAAGCGGGACGACCTGGGTGGTGTCAATTTTGTCCCCTTGATCGGCGCAGAAGGCTGGTCCCAAGCGGAGCGGGGCCCATACAAACCTTGATTTGGCGGGAAGAATTCCCGGCCAAACCATTACCAAGCCGGCCGCTTATCCTTTATCATGCTCTTGCCTCGCCATGTCGCTCCAGTTCCGCATCATCGGCTCGATCGCCGTACTCCTCTGCCTGTCCTTGGCGGCCGGTGCGGCGTTGCTTTCCTCGCACGCGCAAGACGTCGTGTTGCTCGAGGTCCGCACCGCCTTCCAGGGCGCAGAACGATCGGTGCGCGATACGCTCCAATCGGACGTGGAGCACACCGTCACGTTGCGCCAAGTCGTCGCCAGCTTCCAGGGCCAACGGCATGTCCGCGCCGCACTGGTCAATGAGAAGGGCAAAATCATCGTTCAATCGGAGATCGCAACTATCGCGCATCCGGCGCCTGCTTGGTTTGCGCGCATGGTGGCGCCGCCCCGCTTTTCTGCCCGCATTCCGATCTCCCTGCCCCAATATCCTTGTGTCGTTGTGTTAACCAGCGATCCGCGCGCCGAAGTCGCAGAAGTCTGGAACAGCGTGCGGGATGCGTTTCTGATCATGACCATCTTCTGCATCGTCACGGTGGCAGCCGTGTCACTGGCCGCGGTCGGCGCTTCGCGGTTCCTGCGCAAGATCCAGTCAGGGCTGCTGGCGGTCGCAGAGGGAGGCTATGACACAAGGCTGGGCACGGAAGGCCCGCCCGAATTCGCGAATTTGGCGCGCGGCTTCAACCATATGGCCAGCCAATTGTCGGCCTTTTCCCGAACCAACGGCCAACTTTATACGCAGCTCCGCAACACCCAAGACGAGGAACGCGGCAGCATCGCGCGCGACCTCCATGACGAGGTCGGGCCTTATCTGTTCGCCATCCAGGTCGATGCCAACGCGGTCGGCAAGCTGGCCGCGCCCGAAGCTCAGCGCCTCGGTCAATCCATCCGCGAGACGGTGGGCCATATCCAGCATCATGTGCGCTCGATCCTGCGTCAGTTGCGCCCGGTCAGTCAGCTGGAGTTCGGTCTGGAGGTCGCCATCGACGACATCGCCGCTTTTTGGAAAAGGCGCCACCCGGAAATCGGCTTCGAATTGGACATGGACCTGCCGGAACGGGTGGGCCGGCAGCATGAAGAAACCATTTTCCGCGTCGTTCAGGAAAGCGTCAGCAATGCCGTGCGTCACGGCTCGCCGTCTTGTATCCGCATCGTACTCGAATCCGACGCTGGCATGCTGAGCGTTATGGTCGAAGATGACG
>Ga0105240_10008639_pt1 | contig 14554 bp, 14 predicted proteins | sample KBSC54metaG_FD_80426 | JGI IMG/M metagenome (GOLD analysis project Ga0105240, IMG submission 80426) | Corn rhizosphere microbial communities from Kellogg Biological Station, Michigan, USA - KBS C5-4 metaG | ecosystem: Host-associated > Plants > Roots > Rhizosphere > Soil | place: Michigan, USA... | reverse complement strand
CGGATGATCCGCGTCGCGCTCGCAAGCTGAAGCTGCGGCCATCGAGGCGCTCCCAACAGCAACATAAAGCTGGGGCAACATAAGATCGTAAAAGTAATGATGCACGGTGCCGCGTGGGGACGACTGCTCGAAGCCGAGCGACTTCCCTCAAGCATGACGACGAAGAGCGCACCTATGACGATGCGTTCGGCACCTATCGTGATGAGGAAGCCAACTACTCCACTGGCGCACGGACCAAGCAGATGTCTGTCCGCCATAGCTCCGACAGCCGCGCTAAAGCGGACTCGTGCACCGCACGATAAGACTCGCATTTCTCCTGAAGGTGTCTACACGTTCTAATCAACACGCTGGTCGGAGGCGCCAACTTGGGTGGCGCTTACATCTCTGAAAGCGCCTTCGCGATCCTGATCAATCCAGCGTCGATCGCCGCGACCTGTGTCTGCAAGCGCTCGAGTGCCAAGTGCCCATCGAGAGTACCAACGACGGCTCCGCAGCCCGCGCACTGCAAAACGGAAATCGCGCGTTGCTCACCGAACGGCGTAACGAGGCCGCTCTCAAAGGTGTTTCCCCCGCATTTGGCGCAAACCGAAGTCGCCACCGCAAATTCCAGTTGTTCAGTGGATACGCGAACAGGTTTTTAATACCGCCGAAAACGGCGGACGAACAGACCTGCCGATAGCGATCAATCGTCCGCTTTCGGTCAAAATCGGAAGTGCTCCGGTTGAGCAGCAGATTTCCGCTCAACCGCCAACAGTCTACGCCTTTATGGCTACACACTCGAGCAGAAAGGCGCTCAAGCACACGGCGAATTCCGCCGCCGCGCTTGAGCAGCCTGTCATTCCCCTAACGACGGCTCTTTCGGCAATAATCCGTACCGTCGCCTCCGGCGCACCGCCGCAGGCAAATTTCGCGCGGGTGGTCCGCGCGCGGATCAAGAAGCCGTCAGGCCTGGAACTCAGCACCAGCGGCAGTGTCCCCAGCGCCGGCAGCAGCCGCCACAACCCCGGCATCCGCCGCAACGGCAGCCACGCCAGCCGCAACCACGGCAACCACCGCAGCGGCCGACCCAGGCGATCTGCTGCGCGGCGGAGCCGTTCTCCCTGTCGAACAGATGGAACGTGGCGAGACTGACGTCGCCCATCTCCTCTTCGCCGAGAACGGATTGGTGCCCCGTCCCGGGCAGGTTGTTGTCGGATTGCGGGACGCCCGCGGCAGGCAGCGTCGAAGCGAAGGCGCCCCCCATCAGTGAAAACCCCAGTCCGGCGGCACCTAGCGTCGCCGCGGCGGCCGCTTTGGTCGTGCCGTTTCCTCTTGCAGCCTGCTTCCTACGCGCCATGGACGCCTCCTTCAGTACAGTTGGATTTCAAGTTGACGTGCGGGTGTGCCCGTACCGCTTACGAATGCGAAGCGGCACAGGTGGTTCCTTTCGCGAGAGACTTTAATCTCAGCCGCCTCACGCCGCTGCCCAGCGGATGGGCCCTCGAAGCTCGAAGCGGGCTAGCAGCCGCGACAGATGCTCACGGCACCGTGCTTGAGCAGCCTGTCGTACTCCTTGACGGCGGCTCGTTCGGCGATGCGTCGCGCACGCGGCGACAGATGCGAAAAACGCGGCCTAGCCATGCCGGCCCGCCCCACCTGCGTCGAGACCAACGGCGCGGCCGGCGGCGGCATGGCGGCATGGATCGAGGGCTCCGGCAGCGGCGCGACCTTGGATGCATTGCCGATGCCGGAGGGGTCCCTGCCCGTGTTATTTTGCCCGTTGATATTTGCCGGCCCCAGCGGAATGCCGCTCACGCCGGCGTCCTGGGCGAGCGAGGCGGTCGCAAGCAGGAGCGCGAATGCAGCGCCGGGAAGCATGCGGCCCCCGACCCGCCTGCCAAAAGCAAGCCATTCGCGCTGCGCGTTTGCCATGGAAGCCCATCCAAATGCGTGTCGATCGATCCAACCATACGTGAAGGGATCAGTTCCATCCCGGCGGCAATCGAACGCAAGGAAACCCGCAACCTGCGCCGAACCAGCAAGGCTTACCAGCCCATCCTCGGTATAGCCCGACGTGAAGAGCATGATCACGTCGGTGAACAAGGGATCGAAAGGGAGCCCCTCGTCGATCTGCGCCAGCGCATCCGAACCGCTTGCGGCAACGACGATGCGATAGTGGAGATGGGCGAGTTGCGCACTGACATAGCCCACCGCCAAAAATTTCGCTTGCGCCGTCGGGCAAATCAGTGGCTCCTTTTCGCGCGTCTCGCGTCCACCAAGAGGGGCGTTTCGCGATCGTCACGGACGTTGGACGCGGGATGCGATGGACGCACAGGCACCGCGAGACGAGCGGCGCAGGCGCGGACGGCGAAATCGTGTGGTCCTGATCCCCCGACGCTGGGATCAAGCCTGCTGATGACAGGCAGGTGACGGTGGCTAAAAAGCCCGGCACACCGAGGAGAGCACGAACATAAGTCGTAAAACCATCGCGCAGGGAATGCCGGTTGATCCGGCTAAACCTGTGGTCACTGCCGCCTGCGTTTTTTGTTTGCAGGCGGGCCATGGGTGAGGCCGTCACCCGGCATTCCCTGCGCCCTCTTCGTTTTGGAGGGACACGAATGATGCAGCACTCGGGCATTTCGTGCCGCGGGAACGTTGCTTCACATCCCTCCACCGTCATGCCCCGGCTTGACCGGGGCATCTAGTATTCCAGAGGCGTCTCGGCTCAAGCACAAACGTTTCTGGAATACTGGATCGCCCGATCAAGTCGGGCGATGACACCGAACAAGGTTGTTTGACATTCGAACAGGAAATGACCGTATATCCACCCGATACACGGCGGCGCGGAACGGATAACCAGCGTGAAAAATCTCCTCACCGACATCTCCGGCGTTCGGGTTGGCCATGCCGACGATGCGCGCCTGGCCTCCGGCGTCACTGCCATCGTTTTTGACAAGCCTGCCATTGCAGCGATCGACGTTCGCGGCGGCGCGCCGGGCACGCGCGAGGAAGCGGCGCTCAGGCCGGAAAGCACCGTGGAGGCGGTCGACGGCTTTGCGCTCTCCGGCGGCTCTGCGCTGGGGCTCGACGCCGCCAGCGGTGTGCAGGCCTGGCTCGCCGAACAAGGCCGCGGCTTTCGCATCCGCGATGCGGTGATTCCGATCGTGCCCGGCGCGATCTGCTTCGATCTGCTCAATGGCGGCGACAAGGCGTGGGGACGTTTTCCGCCCTATCGCGATCTCGGCTATGCTGCGGCAGCCACAGCGGGCAGCGACTTTGCCCTCGGCAGTGTCGGCGCCGGGCTCGGCGCCACCACGGCGAACTTCAAGGGCGGGCTCGGCTCCGCATCGGCGATGACAAGTGGCGGCGCATGGGTCGCAGCGCTCGTGGTGGTCAACGCGGTCGGCAGCGTGACGGTTGGTGACGGTCCCTGGTTCTGGGCCGCGCCATTCGAGGTCGCCGGCGAATTCGGCGGCCGCGGAATGCCGGCCGCCTTCACGCCGGACATGCTGGCGCTGCGGCTGAAGGGTGGTGCGGCGGCAAGTTCAGCGGAGAACACCACGATCGCGGTCGTGGTGACCGATGCCATCCTGACCAAGGCGCAGGCCAAGCGCCTCGCGATGATCGCACAGACCGGTTTGGCGCGCGCGATCTATCCGGTGCATGCGCCGCTCGACGGCGATACGGTGTTTGTCGGTGCGACTTGCGAAAAGCCGATTCAGCCGATCCTTGGACTGACCGAGCTCGGCGCGGTCGCGGCCAATGTGCTGACCCGCGCGATCGCCCGCGGCGTGTACGAGGCGAAGGCGCTAGCCTTCCCGGATGCACTGCCGGCGTGGCAGGATCGGTTTGGCTAGCGCCCGAGCAGGCCAAGCGAAAGCGGGGCCGTCGCGAACGGCGCAATCAGGAAGCGACCGTCAGCTAAATGTCAGGCGCTGACCGAAAGCGATGACGACAGCGAACTGGAAAGCGCCTTCGCCTCGCGCTGGATCATCTGCTCGATCAGATTGTAGGACGAGGTTGCTGCGCTCGAGGTCGACGAAGTGCTTGAGGTGGTCGAGGTGGCTGGCGTCGTCAGCGATACCTTCGATCCATCGGCATAGGTGATGGTGGTCGTGGTCGATCCATCACTGTTGGTCGCGGAAGTGGAGGAAGCACCGGCGAGCGCTTGCAACAGCGCATTGCTGCCGGGATCGCTGCTGCCATCGGCGCTGGAATCACCGGAACCGCTCGAGCCACCCAGGCCGTCGGCATGCATATGGTGGTGACCGCCATGATGGCCGCCCGCCCCCTGCAACGCCGATTTCAGCTCATCGAGGCTGACGGTGCCGTCGCCATTGGCGTCGAGCTCGCCGAAGACCTTGTCGGCTGCGGCGGTGTTGGTTCCACCTGCGCCGAGCGCATTCTCGAACTCGGATTTGGTGATCGATCCGTCGCCATTGCCGTCGATGTCATTGAACAGGTTCTGCAACGCATCCGATGGGTTGGTCGGTGCCGAGCTCGTGGTGCCTGCCTGGCTCTGTGCATCGAGCAGCGCACTCATCGTCTGCGGCGAGATCGACGAATAACCGCTGGTTCCCGCCGAGAATCCGGTGGTTGGAGTGGCCGAAGCCTGGGTGCTGGCACCGAGGTCGAAGGGATTTGTGACGCCCGGGCTTTGCGTCGCCTGCGACGATGCAGACGACGCATTGGATGCCGTCAGGGATTGCAGGCTGTCGAGGAGCGTGGCGGCCGCACCAAGCGCGAACATCATGGCTTTACTCCAACTCATGCCGCAGAGCGCGGCCGGACCTTAACTCCGCAAGCATTAGCAAGCCGCGTGCCATGTTCAAAAGCCCCACTAAAACAAGAGCTTTTTGCCGCAGAGTGGACGCCCGATCCCGGCAATAGCTGCCGCGACGGCAGAATTTTCCGCCCTTGGTTGCCCCTCCCCCTTGGCTCATGTTACCTCGCGAAATCCGCCAGCCGCCGAACGACCGGAAGCCGCCCAGGAAACCGCCAATGTCCCTCGCCCCACGTCCCCTCGTCATCGCACCGTCGATCCTGGCGTCGGATTTTTCCAAGCTCGGCGAGGAGGTGCGCGCGGTCGATGCCGCCGGCGCCGACTGGATCCATCTCGACGTCATGGACGGACATTTTGTGCCGAACATTTCGTATGGCCCCGATGTCATCAAGGCGCTGCGGCCGCATACCAAGAAGATCTTCGATGCGCATCTGATGATCTCGCCCTGCGATCCCTACCTCGAGGCGTTCGCAAAGGCCGGCTGCGACCACATCACGGTGCATGTGGAGGCCGGTCCCCATCTGCATCGCTCGTTGCAGGCGATCAAGGCGCTCGGCAAGAAGGCCGGCGTCTCGATCAATCCCGGCACGCCGATCTCGGCGATCGAATATGTCATCGACATGCTCGATCTCGTGCTGATCATGTCGGTCAATCCCGGCTTCGGTGGACAGGCCTTCATCCCCTCCGCGCTCGGCAAGATCAGCGACCTGCGCGCGATGGTGGCGGGACGGCCGATCGACATCGAGGTCGATGGCGGCGTCGGTCCTGATGTTTCCGGTCAACTCGCCGCCGCCGGCGCCAATGCCTTCGTCGCCGGCTCCGCCGTGTTCAAGGGCGGCAGCGAAGAGGCCTACAAGAAGAATATCTCGGCGATCCGCAACGCGGCGGCACAGGCGCGCGGCGAAGCGATCTAGCCCGGCTCAGAACATCGCCGGCCCTGCGGCTCGCGCACGTTACCTGCCCTGCGACAGCCGCTCCGCAAGCCAGGCCGGCAGACCGACATCTCGGATGCGCTGCGCGGCCGCCTCGACATCATAAGCGACGCGGCAATAGGTGACCTCGCGGGACCGGCTGTCGTAGGTGAGAAAGCATGCCGCCGGATTGCCGTCGCGCGGCTGGCCGACCGAGCCCGCGACTGCGAGCCATTGCCGGCCCCTGAGGAGCTGCACCGCGACGCCCGGTGTTGGCACGAAGCTCGTCATCTTGGCCGTCGCCGACATGGAGAACAGCGCCGGATGGTGGATGTGGCCGCAAAAAGAGACCTGCGCCGTCGTCGCAATCATGCTGCGCGCGGCGTCGGTCGCGGACTGGACATAACGCCAGCATTTCGGCTCGGACGCCTCGGAGTGGACATAGAGACGGTCCTCCTCCTCATGCGTCATCGGCAACTCCGCGAGGAAGCGTCGCTGGGTCGCATTCAACCGGCCGCGCGTCCAGTCGATCGCGGACCGAGCGGCCGGGTTCATGCTTTCACTTGGATGGTCGATGGCGTGATCATGGTTGCCGCGCACCGCAACCGCGCCTTGCTCGACCAGGCCCATGACGGTGTCGACCGTCCATTCGGGATCGCCGCCATAGCCGACAAAATCGCCAAGCAGGATCAGCCGCTCTGCGCCCCGCGCGCGGGCTGCTTCAAGGCACGCGGCAAAGGCCGGCCGGTTGGCATGGATATCGGCAAAGATGGCCAGCAGCACGTCGTTTCTCCGCCCTCAAGCTACAGGCAGGGCTTGAGAGCCAGCAACACGATGCGTCGGCGCGCGATGCTTTTCCACCTCTGTCGGCGGAAGGCAGGGCTATTGCTGCTCGTCCTTTGGCGGCATCCGCGGCGGCAGCAGCGGGGTGAACGATACCCCCTGCCCGGCCTGGGCAGGAAGCTTGAACTCGCCGGTCGAGGGATCGCCGCCCGAGGTCTGCAGCACGTTTTTCGGGAGGATGTATTCCCGCGCCGCATCGATGACGCCGCCCTCGCCGGTTCCGAAGTCGGCGGCCCGACCGCCTTGCGGATGGCCGGTCGCGATCTGGTTCTCGGCCGCGTGGGTCTTCTCGGCCAGCGCGTCGTTGTAAGGCAGGCGATAGGCCCGCGGCACGCCGCTCGGCCGATTGTCCTCGTCGAGCGCTTCGACCCAGAGATAGACGGAGCCCGGATCGCCTTCGACCGTATGCGGATCGACGATCCGCGCCTGCAAGAGCTTGAAGCTCGGCGGCAGCTTGTCCTCCGTCGCCCAGCCCAACAGCCCCTCTGCGGCCGTGAAGCTCACGATGTAGAACGCGCTCGTCACCACGACCGCAAAGGCCTTTACCGGCCAAGGCAAGCGCGCATAGACCAGCACCAGCAGGAGCAGCGCGCCGAGCAGCGCGTAGCCGATCGACAGCGTGACGATGACCGATTGCAGACTGTTCATTGCCGCAACATCGTCACGCCGGTGTTCGGATCGATGTCAGGGCCGTTGGCCCGCACATTGCGGAAGGTTTCGAGCAGCGATTTCGGGCGCTGAAACACGTCGGTGACCTTGCCCTCGGCGTTGACCTTGAACCGCACGGCAGTCTTCTCGTCGCCGGTGTGATTGACGATCACCTTGTCGTCGAAGATAACCTGCGCGGTCGGATTGAGCTTCTGCACCTTCACGGTCGCCTCGACCGGCAGTCCGGTGGTCGCCTGAAAGTGCGAGACGTTGACGGTATATTCGCCGGCAACGATGCCGCGGACGGTCACGATCTCCTCGCGAATCGGCGACGGGATTTTCCTGCCATTGACCAGGATGAAATCGTTGGAGCCGCCGCGATCGTCGCGATCGAGCGTCAGGAAGCCGGCCTCGCGATGACGATACCAGGCGATGTTGCCGATCGGATCCTGCACGAAGAGGTCGAGATCGTCAGGATGATTGTCGGGCCAGTCCAGCGTGATGATGAACTCGGCCTTGGAGTCGATCTTGCCGTCCTTGGAGTCCGGCGAGATTGACAGCAGCGCGATGAAGAACAGGAAGGCAACGACCTGCAGCGCCTTGAACAGCATCACGCTGAAAGGATCAAATTGCTCCTCGCGCGGATAGAGCGTGAAATCATCCATTATGGTGCCGCTCCAGGACGGGCGTGACCCGCGTCTCCGTCAGCGTCACCGCGTCCGAGAATACCCGCTGCGTCGCGCCGTCGAGCATGTAATATTGAATTTTGACCATGATCGAGCCGACCAGGCCCGCCAGCGTCGTGTACATGGCGACCGCCATGCCATCGCTCATCATCCCCATTGACGACTTCATCGCCACCTTGTCGGCGGCATCGAGGCCGGCGATCGGCGCCAGCATGATGATGAAACCGACGATGGTGCCGAGCAGGCCGAGCTTCATCAGCGTATCGGAAGCGAAGGAGCCGAAGCCGTTGGAGCCGCGCAGGCGATCGGCCAGCGAGCGGAGCAGCAAGGTCTGATCGATTGGTCCCTTGCCTTGCGTGTCGGCCTTGGTGACGAGGCTCTTGATGTGATCCGTCACCAGCCCGGCCGGCAGCGCGCGCGCCTCGCCCTTGAGTGCCTCAGTGCCGTCGGGCGCCGACAGGATCGCGCGAGCTTGCCGCGCTACTTCCGCTTCGCGTGCAATGGCCCTGGTGCGCCAGAAGCAATGGCCGCAGGTCACGATGTAAAGCACGGCAATGACGCTCGAAATGTAGGTGCGGTCCGAAGACAGCATCAAATGGATCAGGCCATATCGCCACAGCAGCACGGCGGCGAAGATGGACAGACCCGTGAAGATCATCCAGAGCAGCAAGGGCCCGCGCTCGGGACTGCCTCCCCTCGGCAATGCCACCGCTCCACTCGTGATCGTGCTCATGTTGTTTCAGCTCCCGGAAAGACTGCGTCTTTGAAGCGCGCTCTGCGAACAGGCGTCAGTTAAGCAGAACCGCCGGGTTGCCGTCCAAGGTGATATGCCTCCGATCGGTTGGGAAATTTTCCCGAGTGGTATTTCGGGGCAAGCTTGCCATTGGCGGGGGAACAGAGTGTTGTTACCCTCCTTGCGAAACTCCTCCGGAGATGACCGCATGCGCCTCATGCTTCAGCTCATCGCCCGGCTGCTTGTGGTTGTCAGCCTGTGTCTGGCGGCCGCGACCGTCTGGGCCACCTTTGATGCCTATCGAAGCGTGGATCGCGCAACTGCGGCGTCGGCCCAGCGCGTGTCCCAGGCGCTGGAAGCACTGTACTGGCGGGAACTCCTGTTGCGCAGCAGCAGGACACAGGAGCATCTCCTCCCGGTTCCCGAATGGCGCACTATCGAGACGATGAAGCTGATCTCGCCCGGAGTCTGCATCCAGTTCGAGCCGCGCACGCCATTCGAAAAGCCGCTCTGCGGCCAGAGCAAGGGACTCGGCAAGGCCCCTCCAGCGTGGTTCGCCGCGACGGTCCAGGCGCTGCTCGGCAACCATGAGGCCGTGGTCCAGCCGGTTTCCACCCGCACCACCACGACGGGCACCGTGGTGGCCGTGGCCGATCCCGACGCGGCAATCTGGCTCGCCTGGGCGCACATCCTCGACAATATCGACGTCGCCCTGCTGATGGCGGTGGCGATCGGCTTGCTCGCCTCGCTTGCGATCGCCCACACCCTTGCGCCGGCACGTTCGATCGTGACCGCGTTGCGGCGGATGGCCGATGGCCAATACCGGACCCAACTGCCTAAGTTTGAATCGATCGAGCTGGCGATGATCGGAAGCGCGGTGACCAACCTTGGCGAACGCCTGGCGCTGGCAACCGAGCAACGCGCCGCATTGACCCAGCGCCTGATCGAAATCCGTGACGATGAGAGGCGCGCACTGGCGCGCGAGCTGCACGACGAGTTCGGGCAGAACCTCACCGCCATCATGGCTTTCGCCAACACCATCGAAACGGCGAGCGCCTCCGATGAAGACCGGAAAGGCATCGCGCAGGATGCGCGGATGATTTCCGCCTCCGCGCTGCGCATCATGGCCAGCTTGCGGGATACGCTGAAACGCCTGCGCCACCCTCCAGCCGATGAACTCGGTTTCGAGGCGAGCCTGGTCAACCTGGTCGAGAGCTGGCGGTCGCAGAATGCCGAGCGGCCGCTGGTGCAGCTCGACATGCAGGGCGATCTCACCGACGTCCGCGGACAGGTCGCCACCACGGCCTACCGCGTCACCCAGGAATGCCTGACCAACGCGCTCCGGCACAGCGACGCGCGCGAGATCTCGGTGCGGATCGAGCGGCGCGGCGGCAAGGAAGACGCGCTCCTGATCTGTGTCGAGGATGATGGCGGTGGAGACGTCGCAAGCGTGGCACGGTCGACCGGGTTTGGCCTGACCGGGATGCGCGAGAGAATAGCGGCGGTCGGCGGCTCGCTCTCGATCGCGCGCGCGACGCGTGGCCTCAGCGTCGCGGCGACGATCCCGCTGGCGGCATGACGGCGAGCCCGACGATTTCGATCCTGCTGGTGGACGACCACCCTGTCGTACGCCAGGGCTACCGGCGCGTGCTGGAAAACCAGAGCGACTTTCGCGTCGTCGCCGAAGCCGACAACGCGGCCGGTGCCTACGCGGCGTTCAAGACGCACACTCCCGATGTCGTGGTCATGGACATCTCGATGAAGGGAGCAAGCGGCCTCGAGGCTGTCAGGAACATCCGCGCGCGGGACGATCGCGCGCGGATCCTCGTTTTCAGCATGCATGGCGAGGCGGCCCTGGTGAAGACAGCTTTCAATGCCGGCGCCAGCGGCTTTGTCACCAAGAGCAGCGAGCCGGCGGCGCTGATCCAGGCCATCCGATCGGTCGCGCGCGGCGAACGGGCGATGAGCGACGACATTGCCCATGCGCTGGCCGAAGACAGCCTGAACCCGTCGCAATCGATGCTGGAGCGCCTCGGTGAGCGCGAGATCGAAATCTTAAGGCAGCTTGCGGCCGGCTCGACCGCCGATCAGATCGCGGCAAACCTCAATCTGAGCCTGAAAACCGTCCAGAACTATCACTATATGGTCAAGGCGAAGACCGGCTTGCAGACCGATGCCCAGCTCGTCCGCCTGGCGGTCGCGTGTGGATTGACCAATCTGTAGCCGCTGCGCGGCCCGCCCTTCGGTTTTCCACCCCTGGACCACGCCTTCGGGTGGCCTCCCGCATCCCGATCTGTTAAAGCGCGGCGTAAAAAACAGCTGGCTGGAACGCGCCCGGCGCGCCCCGGCCCCTTGACTGGAGCTCTCGATGATCCCCCGCTACACCCGCCCGGAAATGGCCGCGATCTGGGAGCCGCAGACGCGCTTCAAGATCTGGTTCGAGATCGAGGCGCATGCGGCGGATGCCCTGGCCGAGCTCGGCGTGATCCCGAAGGAAGCCGCCAAGACCATCTGGGCCAAGGGCAAGAACGCCGTCTTCGACGTGGCGCGGATCGACGAGATCGAGCGCGAGACCAAACACGACGTCATCGCCTTCCTCACCCACCTCGCAGAAATCGTCGGGCCCGAAGCGCGCTTCGTGCACCAGGGCATGACCTCCTCCGACGTGCTCGACACCTGCCTCAACGTCCAGCTCACCCGCGCCGCCGATATCCTGATCGAGGATATCGATCGCGTGCTCGCCGCATTGAAGAAGCGCGCCTTCGAGCACAAGATGACGCCCAGCGTCGGCCGCTCCCACGGCATCCATGCCGAGCCGGTCACCTTCGGGCTGAAGCTCGCCTTTGCCTACGCCGAATTCACCCGCGCCCGCGAGCGCTTGAGGCTCGCCCGCAAGGAAGTCGCGACCTGCGCGATTTCGGGTGCGGTCGGCACCTTTGCCCAGATCGATCCGCGGGTCGAAGAGCACGTCGCGAAAGCGATGGGCCTGACGCCGGAGCCGATCTCGACGCAGGTGATCCCGCGCGACCGCCACGCGATGTATTTTGCAACGCTCGGCGTGGTCGCCTCCTCGGTGGAGCGGCTTGCGACCGAAATTCGTCACCTGCAACGCACCGAAGTGCTGGAAGCCGAAGAGTTCTTCTCGGAGGGCCAGAAGGGCTCGTCCGCGATGCCGCACAAGCGCAATCCGGTGCTGTCGGAGAATCTCACCGGCCTGTCGCGCATGGTACGCGCCTATGTGACGCCGGCCCTGGAGAACGTCGCGCTGTGGCATGAGCGCGACATCTCGCACTCCTCCGCCGAGCGCATGATCGGACCGGACGCGACGGTGACGCTCGACTTCGCGCTCAATCGCCTTGCGGGCCTCGTCGACAAGCTCCTGGTCTATCCGGCCAACATGCAGAAGAATCTCGACCGGCTCGGCGGCCTCATCCACTCGCAGCGGCTCCTGATCGCGCTGACACAAAAGGGCGCGAGCCGCGAGGATTCCTACAAGCTGGTGCAGCGCAACGCGATGCCGGTCTGGCGCGGCGAAGGCGATTTCCAGGCGCTGCTGAAGAAAGACGCGGACGTGAAGAAATACCTGAGCGATGCCGAGATCGACGAGCAGTTCGACCTCGGCTATCACTTCAAGCACGTCGACACGATCTTCAAGCGCGTGTTCGGGGAATAGAACCGTAAATCAACTCATTTTCGGGAACGAATTGACACATGCCCATCGTCAACCGCATCGCCGCCCTCGCCGATGACATGGCCGCCTGGCGGCACGATTTTCACGAGCATCCGGAATTGCTGTACGAGGTGCATCGCACCGCCGGTATCGTCGCCGACAGGCTCCGCGAATTCGGATGCGACGAGGTCGTGACCGGCATCGGGCGCACCGGCGTCGTCGGCATCATCCGCGGCCGCAAGAGCACCTCCGGCAAAACCATCGGACTGCGCGCGGACATGGACGCCCTGCCGATCGAGGAGACCTCGGGCGTACCCTACGCATCCAAGACGCCCGGCTTGATGCACGCCTGCGGCCACGATGGCCACACCGCCATGCTGTTGGGCGCGGCCAAATATCTCGCTGAGACGCGCAATTTCGATGGAACGGCGGTGATGATTTTCCAGCCGGCCGAAGAAGGCGGCGCGGGCGGCAAGGCCATGGTCGACGACGGGCTGATGACGCGCTGGGGAATCCAACAGGTCTATGGCATGCACAACATGCCCGGCCTTGCCGAAGGCCATTTCGCCATGAACCCCGGAGCAATGTTGGCGTCGGCGGACAGCGTCGAGATCACGGTCAACGGCAAGGGCGGTCACGGCGGAATGGGTCCGCACAAGGCGGTCGACAGCGTCCTGATCGGATCGCAGATCGTCAATGCGCTTCAGTCGATCGTCGCGCGCAATGTGGACCCGCTGAAATCGGCGGTGATCTCGATCACCACGTTCCACGCCGGCACGGCCTTTAACATCATTCCCGAAACCGCGGAGCTGAAGGGCACCGTACGCACGCTGGACCCTGGCGTGCGTGATCTCGTCGAGCGCCGGATCGGCGAGGTCGCCGAGAGCATTGCCCGTGCCTATGGCGGATCGGCGAAAACGAAATATACGCGGATGTATCCGGTGACGATGAACCACGCGCGGGAGGCGGAGATCGCGGCCGATGTGGCGCGGGACATCGTCGGGACTGAGCGTGTTGACGACCACGTGTTACCGTTGATGGGCGGCGAGGACTTCGCCTTCATGCTGGAGGCCCGCCCCGGCGCGTTCGTCTTCCTGGGCATGGGCGACGGCAATGAATGCCATCACCCCGCTTATCGCTTCAACGACAATATCCTCGGGCATGGCGCATCCTACTGGGTGCGCCTGGTCGAGAAGACGATGCCCGCGGGGTAATGCTGCGATTCTTCACGACCAGCGCGCTGCCGGTCGTCTTCCCATTGTGTTGGCAGTAAAGCACTTCAGCCCGCGTCACTCCTGACCATCCGCAGCGCGACGCGATCGCGGCGGATGAAGTGGTGCCATGCCGCAGCGGCGATGTGCAGCCCGATCAGCGCGAGCAGGACATAGGCGAACCAGATGTGCCGGTCCTCATAAAAGTGTTCCGCGGCCTTATCGGGCGAGGTGAATTGCGGGACACTGAACCAGCCGAAGAAGCTGGCATAGTTCTGCTGCGGTGGTCGCGCGCCTGACATCGCCCAGCCCAGCAAGGCCACGAAGATCGTCACGAGATAAAGCAGCGCATGGCTGATGCGTGCGACGACGCGCTGCCAGGGCGCCGTGTCGCCCGGCAGCGCCGGTGTCGGATTGACGCTGCGCCAGATCAGCCGGATCACGGTAAGCAGCAGCACGATATAGCCGATATCGGCGTGGATCGAGCGGTAGAAGAAACGATCAGCGCGCGCCGGAAAATGGTTCATCCACCAGCCATAGGCGATCATGCCGAGGATCGCGATGCCGAGGATCCAGTGAAACCAGCGGGACAGGCTGCCCCAGCTCTCGACCGTATTTCTCAACATGTCCTCGTAAAATCCCTGATTTTCGACGCGTTCTGATAGCGGCCCGGCCGGCATGAGGCGACTTGAATCATTCAAAAATCGCCACATTGCGCGGGTTTGTGACAGGATGAAAACAACTGATTGCTAACCGCGATCGGGTAGGATTGCACCCGTGCCCAAATCTCCGACGATTCTCATATTCGACTCCGGCCTTGGCGGGATGACGGTGCTGCGCGAGATCGTCGCCGCGCGGCCCGATGCGCGTTACATTTATGTCGCCGACGACGCTTTCTTTCCCTATGGCCATCATACCGAGCAGGAAATCATCGCGCGCGTGGTGCCGCTGATCGGCGAACTGATCGATCGCCACACGCCGGACCTAGCCGTGATCGCCTGCAATACCGCCTCCACGCTCGTGATGTCCTATCTGCGGCAGGCCTATAAAATTCCCTTTGTCGGCACGGTTCCCGCAATCAAGCCGGCCT
>Ga0105240_10008638_pt1 | contig 14554 bp, 16 predicted proteins | sample KBSC54metaG_FD_80426 | JGI IMG/M metagenome (GOLD analysis project Ga0105240, IMG submission 80426) | Corn rhizosphere microbial communities from Kellogg Biological Station, Michigan, USA - KBS C5-4 metaG | ecosystem: Host-associated > Plants > Roots > Rhizosphere > Soil | place: Michigan, USA... | reverse complement strand
TGCACGTGTCAGTGACACAAGAGCCGCAATTGCAACAATGACAATAATAAGAACGAGAGCAATAGGAATAAGTCGTGTGGGGGTAAATCGAGCCATGTATATACCTTAGTATCTTTTGCGACAGGTGTCAATCAGATAAGGATGCTACAGCTCACCCCAGTTAGTGCCTGTGCTTACATCGACTCGCAGTTTAATACCAAGTTCGGGTGCGATACCTTCCATAGTTTCCTTCAAAATATCGGCAATTTTGTCAGCGTTTTTTGTTGGGGCTTCAACCAGAATGCTATCGTGAATTTGTAGAATCTGCTTGCCCAAATCCCCTAGGCGCTTATCGACTTCAATCATGGCGAGTTTCATAAGATCAGCCTCAGTCCCCTGGATCGGCATGTTTGCCGCTGCGCGCTCAGCCGCTTGACGCACCATAAAGTTACTACTGTGAATATCGGGCGTTGGACGCCTGCGCCCGAAGTAGGTTTCAACATAACCGTCGGTTCGCGCTTTTTCAAGTGTGCCATCAATGTACTTTCGAATTGGAGATCGCAGTTCGAAATAGCGGTCAATGAACTTTTTAGCTTCAACAAAATTCATGCCCGTTGCTGCGCTAAGTCCATGCGGACTCATGCCATACAAAATGCCGAAGTTAATGACTTTCGCGTCGCGCCTTTGGGCCTTAGTAACTTCATTCATAGGCACGCCGTACACTTCACTAGCCGTCTTGGTGTGAATATCGACGTCGCCGTTAAAGTCATCTATCATTTCCTTGTCACCCGCGAGTATTGCCGCCAGACGAAGTTCGAACTGCGAGTAGTCAGCACTAATAAAAGTATGTCCGGCTTCCGGGACAAAAGCAGTGCGAATCTTACGGCCAAGATCGGTTCGTACTGGGATGTTTTGCAAGTTTGGATTGGTACTACTGAGGCGTCCCGTACTCGCGACGTCTTGGTTAAAGGTTGTATGAATACGGTGGTTTTTGTCGGCCAACAGTGGCAGTGTGTCAACGTAGGTATTTTTGAGTTTAGCAAGCTCACGCGTACGTTCAATCAACTCAATAATTGGATGCTGACCCTTTAGTTTATCGAGTTCTTTTTGGCCGGTGCTGTAGCCGGTTTTGCCTTTTTTGATCCCTGCTGTCGGTAATTGCAACTTCGTAAATAACACTTCAGACAGTTGCGCGGGACTGGCGATATTAAACTCATACCCGACCATCTCATACATATTCTTTTCAAGTTCAGCATGCTCGTTACCAAGCTCCACGCTCATTTTCGCAAGTTGCTTTGGATCGATTTTGATACCTTCATGCTCTATACAAAACAGCGTATAAATAAGCGGAAAATCGTACTTCTTAGCAATATTTGCAATTTTTTCGTTCAGTCCAAACGCCTCAACTTGCCAGCCGTAAATTTGCCAGGCTGCAGCAATTTCCTCAACTGGACCAGCCAGTTCTCCACCAATAAGTCCCGCCAGGCTGCGATCACGACGCAGTGGATCGAGCAAAAACGCCGCCTGGCGTATATCATGAATGTCGCTAAACCGTGGGTAGACATCCTTCGCTGCAAGATCATGATAGAGCTGTTTGACGTCATAGGCAATCACCGTGCCAAATTCGATTGCCCGCCAAAAACTTGCGTCGATGGCCGATATTTTCTCGTGTGTTACCGAGAGCTTATTAAATGCAGCCCATAGCTCATCGTCAACTACTTGCAGTATCATAGGTCCGTCAATCGATACCTCTTCGGGCCACGGAATCTCCTTGAGACTTACTTCGTCCGACTCATGAAAATAGAGCGACGTATCGGCAACTTCCTGCATGTGTTTTGGCAAGCGCCGAATGAGTGAGTGAAATTCTAGTTCACGTAGTTTGGCCGCGACTGCGGGCAGGTTCGTATTATTAATGTCAGCTTCGTCCCAATCAATTTTAATTGGTGCATCACAGAAGATTCGGGCTAAGTCCCGACTCATATAGGCATTGGCCTTATCATCGATGAGATATTGTTTTTGCGCACCCTTTAGCTCATCGATGTGCTCGTAGATACCATCAAGATCCTTGTAATCACCAAGTAGCTTCTCGGCAGCCTTGGGCCCAATTTTACGCACCCCTGGTATATTGTCGCTAGTGTCTCCGACGAGGGCTTTGTAGTCGACAAACTGCGAAACATGCACACCATATTTGGCAAAAAAAGCTTCGTCGTCAAAATAAATCAAGTCGCTGCCTTTTCTGGTGATGTAGACTTTGGTTGTAGGCGAAATAAGCTGCATCATGTCATAGTCACCCGTCACAATACATGTCTCGATACCTTTTGCGCCAGCTTCAAGCGCAATCGTACCCATAATGTCATCGGCTTCGTATTGGTCGAGTTCATAGAGCGGCCAGCCGAAGCTTTCAAGAAGCGAATGGAGTATCGGTAACTGCGCATAAAAATCATCTGGTGGTTTGGTCCGACCAGCTTTGTAATCAGCGTAAATATCACTGCGCTTGCCAGTCGATGTACCACGAATATCCCACGCAACAGCCACATAATCAGGTTCGAGTTTTTTGATCACTTCGATTGCAATACTGGCAAATCCAAAGACTCCACCAGTCGGCGTGCCGTCGCTAAGACTCAGTCCCGGCATTGCAAAATACCCGCGGTAAAACACGGACATACCGTCAATCAACACCAAACGTTTCATAGTACTAGTATAGCCTACTTAGAAGCTGGTCGAGGCCGCGCACGTTCAAATGCTTCAGCGAGCTTTCTGTACGCACCCAGGACTGCTTCCTCACGTTCCTGCATACGATCGTCATTCTTTTCATGAGTAAATGCCGAAACAAGCTTGCCTGGAAAATAAAAGTTTTTGCCATCTTTGCATGCCCAACCAAGCGTATTAGTTAATGCAACTTTTTCCATCTCACTTAGCTTAAGTTCTGAATTATAAAAAGAATTAAAACGAGCTGCGATTATGTCCCTAAATCTTTGAACGACTCTGTTCTTCTGCTCACCTGTTATATGCAAAGATCCTCGAGTATCAAGGGTCAGAAAGTATTTCAAGCTATCCTCAAGCTCGGGTTTAATATCTAGCAGTTCAACAAACGCCTTAACAAGAGCACCTTGTCCATGTAGATCAAGCTCTGTTTCAATATCGAGGCTCTCATCATCTTTGGATGTGGCTCCCTTCAATCCGATATACTTGCTCGTTGGTGGCTGCGGTACTGTTAGATTAAGAGGCTCCGCTAAAGTCGGTCTCTGGTCTGGTACGTACTTTGGTGGAACAAACCCAGCTGGTTCTTTGTCTTTTGCCTCAGTTACATCTTGTTCAGATAAATCCAACTCATTCCCTACAATCTCTGACTCTGAATCATTAATATCCGATGATACTAAAGGTGTTTGATCAAGAATTTCCACGCTTGGAATCTGAACATCTGACAAAATTTTCTCAATAATCGGTCCAAGTTCATCCTTGCGCGGATTCTCTAAAACTTTCTTTGTTATATAGATCTTTTGCTGCCTGATAGCTGCAGTCGTTAGGTTTAGGCTTCGAGCAAGTTCAGTGTTAGGAGTTGTCTCTAAAGCACCCACTATAATAGCCTTATGGTTAGGGCTATTCTTTCTGACTTCGATGGCTGCAAATTCCATAATGACGTCTGCTAGTTCAGATGCTTTAGAAATATCAAACGCTTCGTACTTCTGTCCTGTCAAAGATTCAAGATACTCCAAAGCTGTTTGGAGTCGTCCTATACCTTCTTTTACTTCAGGTGTCTCCTTAGGAGTATGTGCTCTAGCCTTTGGTGTTGTTCTGGTCTTAGGGGTTTTAGCTTCAACTTGTTTTGGCTCTGTAGTCTCAATTGGTATCGCTGCTTGAGACGCTACGGGCAATGCAGCTTGATCGGTTTGATCAATCTTTGGAGGTAAGATTGCAGCTATATTATTAATGGTTCGGCCTAGTTCAACCACTGGATCAAATTCCATGCCCTCCGTTCTTTCTCGAAAGGCGTTAATAATTTCATGTGATGTCTCGTCTGATAGACCAAGATTAATTATAAGATTAGCAAGCTCCTGAACACTACGTGCGTGCGCGATAAACGTATTAACTCTCAATACTTCTTGCGCCAGAAGTTCATCTCCATGACTAACCGCAACTAGTTCAGCACTTGTTAATAACTCTTCCGCTCCAGCCATACCCGTCTCCCATTCATAATGATAGTTTTATTTATACTGACGGACCATAAGTAAGATTGCAAGCATAAACGGAATAAGTGTACTTAATCACTAGTTATAGAGTGAAGGTTATCTGCCGCCTAGTGTTCGTTCAAGTCGAGTTACAAAATTCATAACTTCAGCTAGCAACACAGAAATCGCCAGCGCGGTATCCGCATCCATCTCGAAATCGCCCGTATAGCCATCGCGAAAATGCGCATCGACATATTGGATAGCTATTTGTTTTGTCTGAGCGTCTATCGTGTGGCTCTGAGTAATAAGCCAACTAATAGTATCCCGATCATGTCCTATGCGCTCAAGTTCACGCAAACTATTCCTAAGACCATAGCTAAGATTCCTATCGTTCACACGAGGCAGTTGTTCAGACTCAGCAAATCGCGATCGTTTTTCCATGGACGTAGAATAGTCCTAGGCGTTTTTTATAGCAAGCATAAGCATCCCAATCTGTTACAATGGTTTTCATGAGTTATAACGAAAACGTAAAAATTATTGCATTTGTGGGGCTCGCAGGGTCTGGCAAAACAACCGCAGTTGAGTACGTCAGCACAAAAGGCTTTCCAAAGGTCAACGCAGGTGATGTTGAGCAAATCAATAATCTTATTAATGCGGGTCAACACAATATCGTTGATGACAGCTTGCTCAACTGGAGCCAGTACAAAGCAATGAAGGAGGAATTTCATTCTACATTGACTCTTATCGCAGTTGTTGCTCCTAGGCGCCTACGACATCACCGTCTGGCGATTCGTCCTGAATCGCCACTACCTGAAGCGGAAGCCACAGCTCGTGACTGGCAAGAAATCGAGGAAGGCCAAATAAGTGGACCGATTGCCATTGCCGAGCACTTCATTCTCAACGATGGTAGTGAAGACGAGCTATATGCCAAGATTGATTCGCTTTTAGAAGAACTCGAATTTCGATTCTAAGCGAGTTCAAATTCTTTCGTTAAATACTCGACGTAAGCTTCAGGTGAATCGAAATTATTATCAATATAAATATCGGCCATGGCTTTTACTGCGCCCATATCCATTGTATTAGTATCATTTGGGAGCATTTCGGCATCTTCCTGAGCACAAAATTCTTCGAACGTCACTTTGTCTTCAATCCTATCAATTGGCCTACTATTAATGCGGTTATAGCGAACTCTACGATCCGCATCAATCCATATAATGATGCCGCCGTGTTGTTTAATAACCCGTGCTTCTTCCGGATGACGAATGCTGGTTATCGAAAGTCCTTTTTTGTTACCATTCGCTAGATACGACGCAATTGTTTTGTCTGCGAGCACACCAAAGCCAAACTCAGTACGCCATTCATCCCCGAGCGCTCCCAGGTTTTTTCGTTCATGCGTAATGCCTCTTCGATCAAGTTCTTCACGAAGAATATTACTCAAGCTCACCATTTTAGCACCTGTGAGCGTTGCTCGCAGGTCACCAAGTGTGTCTTTTCCAGATGCATTAGTTCCCGCTATCCCAACAATTTCAGGTAGTTTCATACTGCTTCCTAACTAAGGTATTCGTGAAGTTTCTTGGCATCTTTGTGCTTGCGCAGCTTGGCAAGAGCTTTGGCTTCGATTTGACGAATACGCTCACGAGTGACTGCGAATTCTTGGCCTACTTCCTCTAAGGTGTGTGATTTGCCATTTTCTAGACCGAATCGCATTTTGACGATCTTTTGTTCACGATCAGAAAGCGTCGAAAGGATTGATTGAACTTGTTCTTTCAGGAGCTGCGATGTTGCAGATTCTTCTGGCGTGGCGCCGTCTTCGTCTTCGATGAAATCACCGAGCACTGAATCCTCGTCCTCGCCATCGCGACCAACACCAGCGTCAAGCGACGTAATGTCTTGTTTGATCTTGATAACGTACTCAACCTTGTCCGGTTCCATTTCAAGTTCTTTGGCAAGTTCTTCGATGGTTGGCTCGCGGTTTAATTCCTGAGTCATGCGACGTTGGGTACGAAGTAGTTTATTGATTGTTTCAACCATGTGCACTGGAATACGAATCGTTCGCGCCTGGTCGGCAATCGCACGAGTAATCGCCTGGCGAATCCACCACGTTGCGTAGGTGCTAAATTTGAATCCCTTGTCTGGGTCGAACTTTTCAACGGCACGAAGCAGTCCCGTATTGCCTTCTTGGATCAAATCCAGAAAATCAAGACCACGACCACTGTAACGCTTGGCAATTGATACGACGAGACGCATGTTGGCTTCAGCCATTTTATCCTTGGCTTTCTTGTCCCCTGCTACAACGCGCTGCGCGAGCGCTAGTTCTTCTTCACTATTTAAAAGTGGGATTTTACCAATTTCGCGTAGGTAAAGTCGAACGCTGTCATCACTAGCATCATCAAAGTACTGTCCTTGATTCAGGACATCTTCGTCATCCTCTTCTTCGTCCTCGAGTTCATCTGGTGCTGGACCATCGATATCGGCGAGCGGGCCGCCCGTTACATCGAGGATTAAATCATCTGTGCTATCGTCTTCAGGTTCGTCTACAACTGGTTTTTTACTTTTGGGCACTTTGTATCTCCTTAATAAGATTATTGAGCAATTCGCGCAACTCTTTTGCCTTGGCATCATCGCCCAGGCTCTCTGCATCACGAAGTTGTTCGGTTAATACGTCTTTTTGTTTTTTCTTGTGTTCAGTTTGCACTTGGCGGAGCAATCGTGCCGTTTCAAAGTAACGATCTTGGTCGTTCCAGTCGGCATATCGAGCGTCGGCCCTTAGTAGTAATATTTTCACATAGGTGTCGTATTTTTGCAACCCCTTAGGGGTATCTGTAACGGTTTTGCCAGCGTGCTTCACTAGATATTCAGCAACTGCTTGACGCTCTTCACCGTTAAAAAACGTTGGATCAATATCGGTAAAAAGCGTATGTGTCGCGGCGTCAATCAGTGCCACGGCGAGGACATTGTCTTGATACGTGTCGCTTGCAGGATCGTAGGTCGGTTGGACCCTCTCAACCACCTTGCGAAGCACATAAGTTGGCGCTGCTTCAGTTTTACTGAGCTTGTCTTTCAACACCTCAACCGACGACCCTGTCATACCGGCAATCTTTTGTAGGTAATGTTCTTGCTCCACTACGTCCTTTAACACTCGGACAACCGCAAGCGCTGCTGTGGTAAAATCGCGTTTGCCTGCGGCCGTTTCGAGGTCTTCTCGGAGTGAGTACTGATTAAGAATCCAGTCGACAACAGGCTCAGCTTCATCAATCGCTTTTTGCCATAACTTTGGATCTTGTTTAATCAGTTCGTCTGGATCTTTGGCACCTTCTGGAAGCGAAATAATCGTCAGGTCGATTCCTACACTCTGGGCAATCGGGATTGCCCGCTCGGTTGCAACCAGTCCCGCCTTATCTCCATCAAATGCGAGGCGTGCGTGACCGCTCAGTCGTACGAGTGCTCGCAGGTGGCTTTCTGTCATAGCAGTCCCTGCTGTTGCAACCACACCGGCAATACCCGCTTGGTGGCTGCTCACCACATCAAGGTTACCTTCAACAATCACTGCATAATCATTGGTACGAATCGCCTCTTTCGCCTGAGATAGCCCGAACACATGACGACCTTTATCGTAGAGAAGCGTTTGCGGCGTATTGAGATATTTCGGCGCGTTGGGAATATCGTCAATAATGCGACCCGTAAACCCAATCACCTGCCCCGTCGGATTCATAAGAGCCACCATCATCCGGCCACGGAACATGTCACCGCCAAACCGATTAACAAGGCCCGCCTCGGACAGTTCTTTACTCGTAAAGCCTTTTTTGGTGAGAAACTGCACCAACGCATCGCCACTATCAGGTGCATAGCCGATCCGAAAATCGGTGACAACTTGCTTGCTGAGGCCGCGCTGTTTAAACACGTAGTCAACCGCTCGCGGGTTTTTTACCAGGCTTTGCTGATAATAACTAGCGGCCAGGTCGTGGGCTTCAAGCAGCCGTTTTTTCTTGTCGGCAATTTCCTTACTGCCCTTGGTATCATAGAGCGTCATGTCGACACCGGCCTTTTGCGCGAGGTGCTCAAGCGCTTCGCGAAAATCCATGCCTTCAACTTCCATCACGAATGTAAAGACATCGCCGCCTTTATTTGAAGAAAAATCATGCCAAATATGTTTGTCAGGACTGACGTAAAAGCTTGGCGTTTTTTCGGCGCTAAAAGGGCTCAGACCCTTAAAATTGCGTCCGGCACGTTTCAGTTGCACGTACTCTCCAATAACATCTTCGATGTTCAGTCGTGCCCGTACTTCTTCCTTGGCATCCTGCATGAGTCTAGTATATCATCCTTTACCTCTGTTATCGCTTGTGGTTTAATAGTGACATATGCAACCAAACGTTCCTCAGTCATACCCTAGCATGGAGTATCTCAACCAGATTGCCCCGCAGGCTCCTAAACGCGGACGGTTCAGTAAATTTCAGCTTATGATTTTTGGCGGAGCAGCTTTCGTTTTGATACTTATTATTGCAAGTATTATCGCTGCCACAACGTCTGGTGGTGACCAGTCAAGCCAGCAACTTGCAGCCCGCCTGCTTTCAACTCAGACAATCGTTGCAAGTGCACAAAAAACTATCAAAAGCACTCAGCTCAGCGCCCTCAATAGCAATCTATTAATATATCTAACTGGCACCAACCATGATATTGTCGCGCCCCTTAAAGCACTCGGGATCGATGTCGCTCACCTTGATCCAATTATCGTCAAAAATGAAGCTGGCAGTGATGTCACCGCACGGCTTGAGGACGCCCGACTTAACGCAGTCTACGACAGTACCTACGCCCGAGAGATGTCGTATCGACTTGATACTATCGTGAATCTGATGCAAAAAATCGAGAATTCGACGAGTAGCAGTAAAATGAAAGCGTTCCTTGAGACCGCCAAGACCAACCTAGCACCAACTCAAAAAGCTTTTTCTGAATTCAACGACGCGACCAATACCTAAGATGCGACGTTTTCGCCACTGACGAGACGATAACTGAGCTGAACAAGACTTTTAAATTCATCTTCTGGTACTTGGCCAGTCATAAGGATCGTGTTCCAATGCTTTTTACTTAAGTGATACCCTGGTAGGACTGTTTCGTAGGTTTCGCGTAGACGCTCTGCGAGCAGTGGATCACATTTGAGGCTCACCTTGATTGGCTTATCATCATAATTAACGATTGCAAATAGTTTACCGCCGCCTGTTTCAGCGTGGCCGATTTTATAGACAGATACATCCTCGCCAAAAGGAAAATCAAGCCATGTATTAGGAAAACTCAGTAGGTATTCGTGAAGTTCTTTGGCGTTCATACCTTCACCTTCGCTAGATAATATTGTAGTTCTTGAATACTACCCCGAATGTCGCTCAGTGCACGGTGCTCTTCAGGTTTGGCGAATTTCTTTTTGAACTTGGCTTCAAACACAACTTTCCAAGCAGTCACGTCGAGCATGCGGTAGTGTAGTTTTTCGTCGAGCCGCGGCCATTCGTTTACAATAAAACGACGATCTTGGTGGATTGAATTGCCAGCAAGAAGGACTGGCTCATCGCCTTTTATGTGCTTGTTAATAAATGCGAGTAGCTCGTTTTCAACAATCAGTGAACTTGGTGCGGTTTTATTTTGCGCAACTAAGCCGTCTCGTGATGCTGGATTTTTATCCCAGAAATCCTTACTCACTTTCATGCGACGTTTTAGTAAACTTGGGCTGACCGACACCGCCGACTCATAGGACGCGATTTCTTTAAAGTCCCAATCAGTCACAATCGCCCCAACTTCAACAATACGGTCTTTTTTAGGATCTAGTCCGGTCATCTCGAGATCAACCCATAAAATATTTGCGTGTTTTTTATTACTCATACTTGTCATTATACAAGATAGCTTCTGGCAGACCCTATAAGCCGTCATATATTGCTTGCGTTATTACGTTAAAAGGGCTTAAATAAGCACATCGCAGTAATGTGAGGTTGAGTTCCTCCACAGCTGCCGCCGGCAGTTGTGTGATTCGCACATTGAAAGTTAGGGGTAGTCTGTATGCCAATTCTTCGCAACGAAAGTGGTGCTACGAGGTATTCTCGGGACGACACCGTGTACTATACGGATCGACCACGAGACTTCTTCGTCGGACGAGATGCGGAATACGACCGCAGGGTCGCCGAAGGACGTTTTCGAGTCATCGAAGCGTTCCGTTTCGCCTCAGTACCACTCAGTGGTCGCGGTATGTGCCACGAGGTTCGTGGCATTGGAACGACCGGAGAGCATTTGACAAACTTCGTCGACACATACGACAGTCGACGAATCAAGGAGGTCAGAAAACAACGTGCAGTAGACGGTGTAGAGGGACTTGTGTCTCTCGACTGGCGGCGTAGCTCGCCGCAGAACATCACCCGACGTCGATCCGGCCTGTTCAGCGGGTCGGATGTCACCAGGGGGTTCTTCTACCACAAGGGGGTGCACGACGTCAGTAAGCAGGAGCGCGCTGGCTTCGTCGACCTCATGAGATGGTACGTCCTACAGGACGCCATCCAACTCATGATCGACAAGCAAGAGATCAGCGTCATCAACGATGTCTGGTACATCAAAGTGTCGGTTCTCGACGCTCACGCACCAGCCCGCCGGCAACGTCGTCACAAGTCACAACAGTCCTCAAAGCGGGTCAAGCAAGATGATCGATCGTTCCACGGTCGACCAAACCGCGACCGCGTACGGACTGCCGCCTAACTTTCACTCACGGAGAATGTTGCAAGCGTAGATGAGAATACCCACTTCACGGTGCCTCTCCTACCAACAACATTCTCCGTGAGGAGAGTTAAATATTATTTCCATATGAAGAGACCCTTGTCGCAGGGTCTCTTTTTGAATAGGGGTCATAGTCCGTTATTTCGCTGAGTTAAAGTTTCTCGGGGTTGAATGTCAAGCTAAGCGAATTAATACAGTACCGTTGATCAGTTGGGGTACCAAATCTTTCACCTTCAAATAGGTGTCCTAAGTGTCCACCGCATGTTGCGCAGGTAACTTCCGTCCGTTTCATACCCGCTGAATTATCTTCAGTGAATTTCACACGTCCAGGAATAGCATCGTAAAAGCTTGGCCAGCCACAATGGGCATCAAATTTTTTGCCACTTTCAAATAATTGCGTCCCGCAAGCAGCACACGAATAAGTACCTGCATCAAATGTACTGTCGTATTCGCCACTAAACGGCGCTTCAGTCGCTTTGTTAAACAGCACGTCGTACTGTTCTGGAGTTAACTTGCCTTTATACTTTTCACCTGCCATTATGACTCCTCCTTTTTCTTATCAATTCGATCGAGTTTAGCGATTCGAATCAGCCAATAGATCACGAGCGCAGTTGCAAGTAGCGTGATGATCGATGAAACGACCGCTCCCCAACTAAACACCAATCCACCCTTGCCTGCTGCGTTTGGTGCGACAACCACCCATTTTAGCTGTGAAAGATCTATACCACCAATCAAAAAACCAACGACCGGGTTAATGAGTCCGTCAACAATTTGTTTCACCGCAGCACCCGCAGCCGTACCAATAGCCAGTCCTACAGCGAGCCCCACAACCCCCTGTTCGCGTACGAAGTCAAAAAAGCCATGTAGTTGTGATTTACTGGCGCTCACGATGATTCCCCCATCCGCAATAACGATGTCTTCGGCTGCTTTTATGATTTTGGCGGTCGATTGTGATTTACTAGCTTTCGGCATAAAGAATCTCCCTATCTCTAAGGAGTATTATAGCATTTTTGAGACAAGAGGAGAAAGATGCCGGGGGGTAGGCTCAACCTGCAAGCCCACCCCCAGCTCCGTTCATCTAACCGGAGATCAGACAGACATAGGGGCTGCCCGAGACTTTTCTCGTGTAGAGCTTGCCTTTACTGCCCTGGATCTTCTCGGTGTCGGGGGTCACAAAGATGTCACCCTTATCGATCATGTCGCGAACGACTTGTTCGACGCTCTCGGCCTTGGTGAGATCGAGAGACAGATCCCGACACAGATCAGCACCGAAGTTGCTCTCAAGGATCACCTTGATCGGCCCCTTGCTGGTGCGGATTGCGGTCTGAATCGCCTCCCGTGTGAACACATCGACCACCTCATCGACTGTCATGCCGCCATCGGCCACTTCTTCCTCCTCATTGTCTTGGAACATACGAGAAATCTCTCGCACATCGTGTCATTTTACACCCAAGGAAGATCAGCAACAAGTTACATCTTGTCAGGTGCAGGAATACCAAGGAGTGTCAGACCGCTCTTTAGAATCGTCGCGTATGCACGAACAAGTTGCAGACGAATCGCTTCTCGCTCATCACCAAGTACATGTGATTTCTCATAAAAACGGTTAAAAGTTTGGGCAAGTTCATATAAATACGTACAGACAAGATGCGGTGCAAGTTCGCTAACAGCGCTGTTTTGCACATCAGGATACTCCGTCATCTTAATAAGAAGTGCTCGCTCGTATTCATCGAAATGATCAGCAAGAGGTGCGGCAGCTACAGCATCAGTTTGCTTTTCGGTAATTGAAACCGCCCGCGCGTGTGCATATTGCAGGTATGGTCCGCTGTTGCCATGAATGCTCACTGATTCTTTTGGATCAAAAATAATGTCAGGTCCAATGCGGTTTTTCAAAAACGAATATTTTACTGCGCCAAGGACTGGCGCATCGTCGCGATTACCTTGCGCTTTTTCGTTTTCTTCAGCCGCAATCTCGAGGACATCGACAGCGCGGAGGAAGTTACCTTTTCGACTACTCATCTTGACTCCGCCAGCAAGCTTCACATTACCATGAGTAAAATGATGAGTGCGTTTCGCGAGTTCTGGTTCGAATTGTTCGATGCTTTTAAGGACCACCTTCATGTACTCGGTAATGTCATTACCGGTAATAATAATCGACTCGTCAAAGTGATAATCTTCCCACTTTTTGATACTGAGCCCAACGTCTTTGGCTTCGTATGTTGGCAATCCTTCACTGTTAATAAAGACACGTGTATGCAGATCGTATGGCTCGCCCTTAAAGACAACCGCTCCGTCGCTTTCGACGTAGACACCTTTTTCTTTTTGCTCTAAGACGGTGCGAAGCCCTATCGGTGCTGTTTCGCTTTCGGGATAATACTTTTCAAACTTTGTGCCAATTCGATCATAGAAGTTATTAAAATAATCATAGCTCCATTGTCGGCATGTCCAGTAAATTTGTGCAAAGGCTGATTCGTGGTCGTTATCATTGACTAGTTGATACACTTTTTTATTCAGTGCTATAATCTCTTGTTTCGCAGTTTCGTCATCTTCGTAGGCGTTGGTACCTTCAACATAGGCTGCCGCCATCCATTCAGAGCGTTCAGCTTCGGGAATGTCGTGCAGCTTCTCTGGATTCTCACCATCAAGTCGTTTTACGATCGCCCACATTGTTTTTCCAACGTGAAGTCCAACGTCGCCGCCAAAGTTAACGCGGTGCACTGTTCCACCGGCGTGTTCAATTAAGTTCGATATTGCGTCGCCAATAATGCTCGTATAAAGATGCCCGGCGTGAAGCACTTTGAACGGGTTCGGATCAGAATATTCAGTGATGACAACCTTGTCTTTGTAGCTAGTTGGTTGGCCGTAGGCAGTCTGTTTATCAAGGATTTCCTCGAGGTTTTTTGTAAGAACACTGTGGCTCACTTTGAAGTTAATAAAGCCAGGCCCCGCCACAGTCACTTCAGAAAAGTTGCTATCTTCACGTAATTTTGCAGTCAACTCTTCGGCAATATCACGTGGATTCCTCTGTAGCTGTCCAGCTAGTTGCATCGCAACGTTGGTTGAATAGTCACCAAATTGCACATCAGGTCGACTAAGTTGAACATCCATCTCGACGTTATATAGTACTCGTACAGCTTCAGAAATCTTGGTATCCATTACCTTGATTATAACAGAGGTACTATAAAAACAGCTCCACGCGGGAGCTGTTTTTGTGTCGTTCTCATCCTACAGATGGAACAAGATCCACACTGCAAACGCTGTCAGGACAAAGAACATCCCTAACCCAGTTGGTGTACCCCAGCCCCAGAAGCTACCCCATGCACGCCAGTTAACTGGAGTCCATTTGTAGTCTTGTAGCATCTTATCTGTATATGCTTTGCTGATTTCTTTATTTGTTGCCATTGGTTTTCTCCTTATGACAGTTACCTCTTCGTCGACCGCGAATAGGTCGAGACGTATCGCTGGTATTCATTGCTCGTCAGTTGGCGTGGATACGTCCCTTTAGGACACGCGGGTTGGTTAGCTACCAGATCTACCTTAAGTTAAGACTATTTGGCTGCTTTAATCAAGCCGACAAATAACGGATGCGCGCGGTTGGGTCGAGATTTAAATTCTGGATGTGCCTGTGTACCAACAAAATACTTGTGGTCAGGTGCTTCCATATA
>Ga0105240_10008633_pt1 | contig 14558 bp, 16 predicted proteins | sample KBSC54metaG_FD_80426 | JGI IMG/M metagenome (GOLD analysis project Ga0105240, IMG submission 80426) | Corn rhizosphere microbial communities from Kellogg Biological Station, Michigan, USA - KBS C5-4 metaG | ecosystem: Host-associated > Plants > Roots > Rhizosphere > Soil | place: Michigan, USA... | reverse complement strand
GACCGCATGCAGGCGCTCGCGGTGCGCGCCACCGGCGAACGCGTCGTGTTCTATACCGGCTGGGGCTCGACCGAGACCGCGCCGACCTCGACCGGCACCTATTGGGACACCGAGCGTGTCGGCCTGATCGGCCTGCCATTCCCCGGCGTCGAGCTGAAGATGGTGCCATGCGCCTCGCAATACGAATTGCGGCTGCGCGGCATCAACGTGACGCCAGGCTATTTCGGCCAGCCGGAGCTCACGAAGAAGATGTTCGACGAGGAAGGCTTCTATTGCATCGGCGATGCCGGCGTGTTCGTCGATCCCGACGATCCCGTGAAGGGCATCATCTTCGCCGGCCGCGTGGTCGAGGATTTCAAGCTCACCACCGGCACCTTCGTCCATGTCGGCTCGCTCCGCACCGATGCGATCGCGGCCGCCACGCCCGTCGTGCATGACGCACTGGTGGCGGGGCAGGATCGTCCGTTCATCGGCCTGCTCGCATGGCCCAACCTGCACGCCTGTCGTCAGCTCATCGGCAATAATAATGCGACCTATGAGGACGTCGTGCGGCATCCCGAGGTGATCGCCTGCCTCCGGCGCGGGCTTGAGACGCATAACAAATCAAGCGGCACCTCGAGCAGCATGCGCGTGGCGCGCGCGATGCTGATGGTCGAGCCGCCCTCGATCGACGGCAACGAGCTGACCGACAAAGGCTACATCAACCAACGCGCCGGGCTTGAACGCCGCGCGGCGCTGGTGGAGCGGCTTTATGCCGACAAGTCCGGCGAAGATGTGATTGTGCTGCAATGAAATTCAACTCTTTCCACATCGTCATTCCGGGGCGGCGCGCAGCGCCGAACCCGGAATCTAGAGGTTCCTTACATCGAGATTCTCAGATGTGCGGTTGCACATCAGAGTTCGCGCCTTCGACGCGCCCGGAATGACAGCTAATAGGTAGGCCGCCATGAACTTCGATTTCTCCGACGACCAAAAACAGCTTCGCGATCAGGCGCGCAAATTCCTCGCCGAAAAATGCCCGCCGACAGCGGTGCGTGCGGTGCTCGACGGCAAGGCGCCGTATGACAAGGAATTGTGGAAGGGGCTCGCCGATATGGGCTTCCTCGGCGTCGCGATCCCCGAGGAATTCGGCGGCGCGGGCGCTGGTCATCTCGAGCTTTGCGTGATCGCGGAGGAAATGGGCCGCGCGCTGGCGCCGGTGCCATTCTCCTCGACGGTCTATCTTGCCGCCGAAGCGCTGCTGATCGCAGGCTCGGACGCGCAGAAGAAAAAGTGGCTGCCGAAAATTGCCGCGGGTGACGCGATCGGCACGCTGGCGCTGTTCGAAGGCACCGGCAATCCATCGCCGAAGGCGATCAAGCTTTCTGCCGATAGCGGCGTGCTGAACGGCACCAAGAAGCCGGTCGCCGATGGCGCGATCGCGGATTTCGCCGTGGTGGCGGCGCGCACGGGATCGAGTGGCCGCGAGAGCGATATCTCACTATTCGTGGTCGACATGAAGGGCGGTGGCGTCGAGGTCAAGGAGTTGACCAATCTCGATCCGACCCGCGGTCAGGCCGAAGTCACCTTCAGGAATTGCAAGGCGGAGCCGCTCGGCGCCGCGGGTGAAGGCTGGAGCATCCTCAGCCAAGTGCTCGATCGGGCCGCAGTGCTGACCGCGTTCGAGCAGGTCGGTGGCGCCGATCGCGCGCTGGAAATGGGCCGCGACTATGCGCTCGACCGCATCGCTTTCGGCCGGCCGATCGGATCGTTCCAGGCGGTGAAGCATATGCTCGCCGATATGTATGTCTCGGCGACGCTGGCGCGTTCCAATTGCTATTATGGCGCCTGGGCGCTCTCCACCAACGCCGGCGAGCTGCCGGAAGCCGCTGCCGCCGCTCGCATCAGCGCGACGCAGGCGTTCCAGCACTGCTCCAAGAACAACATCCAGGTCCATGGCGGCATGGGTTTCACCTGGGAGTTCGACTGCCACATGTATTACCGAAGAGCCAATGCGGTGGCGCTGGGGCTCGGCAGCCTGTCCTATTGGGAAGACGCGTTGATCGACCGCATGCGCAAGAAGAACGCGGCGTAGTTTTTATGCTCGTCATTCCGGGATGCGCCGAAGGCGCAGACCCGGAATCTGGAGATTGGGAAACGAGATTCTCAGGTGCGCAATTGCGCACCATAGTTCGCGCTCCGCGCGCCCCAGAATGACAGGAAAAGAAAAATGAACTTCGACGACAGCCCGCAGGAAGCCGCGTTCCGTGCCGAGGCGAAAGCCTGGATCGCGGCCAACGCGCCAAAGCAATATGAGGAGGAGCTGCGCAAGTCCTCGCTCGGCCGCGTCCGGCTCGAGGGCGCCAACATCCTCGACGTGGCAAAAGCCTGGCAGAAGAAAAAGGCGGATGCGGGCTGGGCCTGCCTGCACTGGCCGAAGGAATATGGCGGCCGCGGCGCTTCGCCGATCGAGCGCGTGATCTGGCAGCAGGAGGAAGGTCCGTTTGGCAAGCTCTCCGGCATGTTCATCATCGGCCACGGCATGTGCGGGCCGACGATGATGGCGTTCGCTCTCGAGGAGCAGAAACGCAAATATCTGCCGCCGCTGGCTTCAGGCGAAAAGGTCTGGTGCCAGCTTTTCTCCGAGCCCGCCGGCGGCTCGGACGTTGCGGGCCTGCGTACCCGTGCCGAGAAAAAGGGCGACGACTGGATCATCAATGGCCAGAAGATCTGGACGTCAGGCGCGCATTATTCCGACTACGGCATTCTGCTGACGCGCACCGATCCGAATGTACCCAAACACAAGGGCCTCACCATGTTCTTCCTGGACATGAAGAGCCCCGGCGTCGAAGTGCGGCCGATCAAGCAGGCGAGCGGTCAGTCGGATTTCAACGAAGTCTATTTCACCGATGTGAAGATTCCGGACAGCCAGCGGCTCGGCAATGTCAATGACGGCTGGAACGTCTCGCTGACCACGCTGATGAACGAGCGCATGTCGATCGGCGCCGGGGTATCGACCGGTTTTCCGGAAATCTTCGAGTTCTGTTCCAGCCTGATGCTGGAAGATGGCCCGGCGATCGAGGATCGCGCCGTGCGTTCAAAACTCGCGAGCTGGGCGGTGCAGGCGAGCGGGCTGAAATACACCAGCTTCCGCGCCATCTCCGCGCTGTCCCGCGGCGAGCGGCCGGGGCCGGAGAATTCCATCGGCAAGCTGGTCGCCGGCTCGATGATCCAGGATGTCGCGACCTACGCGCTCGACCTGCAGGGCGCGGCCGGCGTCTTGAGCGGTCCGGAAGCCGAGCTCGCCGGGAAATTCCAGGCAATGCTGCTCCGCGCGCCCGGCACCCGCGTCGAGGGCGGCACCGATGAAATCATGCGCAATATCATCGCCGAGCGCGTGCTCGGTCTGCCCGGCGATATCAGGGTCGACAAAGACGTGCCGTTCAACCAGATACCGACGAAGGGTAGAGGTTAGGTGTCATTCCGGGGCGCGGCGGAACGCCGCGAACTATGATGCGCAATTGCGCATCTGAGAATCCAGAGGTTGTGGATCGAGATTCCGGGTTCGCGCTTCGCGCGCCCCGGAATGACAGGAAAAGGGAAGCGCCGATGAATTTCGATGACACCCCGCAGGAAGCTGCGTTCCGCGAGACCGCGCGCAAATGGGTCGAGACCAATGCGCCGAAGGAATTGGAGGCAGAGCTTTCAAAATCCTCGCTCGGCCGCATCCGATTGCAGCACCACGACATCGTCGAGGTCGGCAAGGCCTGGCAGAAGAAGAAATCCGAAGGCGGCTGGGCGTGCCTGCAATGGCCCAAGGAATATGGCGGCCGCGGCGCGAGCCCGATCGAGCGCGTGATCTGGCAACAGGAAGAGGGCGTCTACGGCAAGCTGACGCAGCCGTTCCAGATCGGCGAGGGCATGTGCGGCCCGACGGTGATGTCCTACGCCAATGAGGAAACCAAGCGGCGATATCTGCCGAAACTCGCTTCCGGCGAGGAAATCTGGTGCCAGCTCTTTTCCGAGCCGGCGGGAGGCTCGGATGTCGCAGGCCTTCGCACCCGCGCCGCGAAGAAGGGCGACAACTGGATCGTCAACGGCCAGAAGATCTGGACGTCCGGCGCGCATTATTCCGACTATGGCCTTCTGATCACCCGCACCGATCCCAATGTGCCCAAGCACAAGGGGCTCACCATGTTCTTCCTCTCGATGAAGAGCCCGGGCGTCGAAGTGCGGCCGATCAGGCAGGCCAACGGCATGCAGGAATTCAACGAGGTCTATTTCACCGATGTGGTGATCCCCGACAGCCAGCGGCTCGGCAATGTCGGTGACGGCTGGAACGTGTCGCTGACCACGCTGATGAACGAGCGCATGTCGATCGGGGCGCGGCTTGCGACCGGTTTTCCCGAGATGTTCGAGTTCTGCGCCAACCTGATGCTGGAAGATGGGCCGGCAATTGACGACCGGGCCACGCGCTCGAAATTGGCGAGCTGGGCGGTGAAGGCGAGCGGGTTGAAATACACCAGCTACCGCGCCATCTCTGCATTGTCGCGAGGCGAGCGGCCGGGGCCGGAAAACTCGATCGGCAAGCTGGTTGCCGGCACGATGCTGCAGGATATCGCGAGCTATGCGATGGATCTGGAAGGCGCGGCCGGCGCGCTGACCGGCGGCGCCGAGGAGGTGGCGAATGGCCAGTTCCAGCAGATGCTGCTCTCCTCACCCTCGATGCGCATCGCCGGCGGCACCGACGAAATCCTGCGCAACATCATCGCCGAGCGCGTGCTCGGCCTGCCCGGTGATATCAGGGTCGACAAGGACGTGCCGTTCAACAAGATCCCGACGAAGGGAAGAAGCTAGCTTTTGTAGGGTGGGCAAAGCGAAGCGTGCCCACCATGTTTATCGAGCGCTGGATGGTGGGCACAGCGCAAGAGCGCCTTTGCCCACCCTACAAAACAATTGTCGCGAGCGAGACCATGGACGTAGCAGTGAACCAACAGAATCGCATCAGCGTGCTTGAAGAGCTCCTCAACGAACGCTACTCGGTGCGCGCGTTCCTGCCGAAACCCGTGCCGCGCGAGACCATCGAGCAGGTTCTCAAAGTCGCGCAGCGCACCGCGTCATGGTGCAACAGCCAGCCCTGGCAGGTGGTGATCGCGAGCGGCGAGGCGAAAGAGCGCTTCCGAAAATCGATCTACGCCGAGGCCGCCTCTGGCGCCAAGGACGATCACGATTTTGCAGCCCCACGCGAATATCTCGGTGTCTATCTGGAGCGGCGGCGCGAAAGCGGCTTCCAACTCTACAACACACTCGGCATACCCCGAGGCGACAAGGCTGCTTACGCCAAGCAGGCGCTGGAGAACTACAATTTCTTTGGCGCGCCGCATGTCGCGATCATCCATACGACCGAGCCGCTCGGCACCTATGGCGCGATCGATTGTGGCGCTTATGTCTCCAACTTCATGCTGGCGGCGCAGGCGCTCGGCCTTGGCACCATCCCGCAAGCCGCGCTTGCGCGTCATTCCGGCCTGATCCGTCGTCACTTCAATCTCGGCGACGATCGCCGCGTGGTCTGCGGCATCTCCTTCGGCTATGCCGACCATGCGCACAAGGTCAACAGCTACCGGACCTCGCGCGCCGCGCTTGCCGACGTCGTCACGTTCATCGACGTGTAAGCCAGATGAACGAAACGCACGCCCGGCGTGCACTATCCGCTCGTTTTATGGGCACCTGATTCTGCGATTCGCCTAGGGCTCGCCGTTGTCGCGCCCGTTGCCGGATTTTCCTTTGACTTCATAGGCTTCCAGCAACGCTATTGACAAAATCCGTTCCAGCATCTTGAGTTGCAACGCCTTGGCATCCACGATGCAAAATTGCAATTGCTCAATGATCTTGTCGAGCGATGGTTGGGTCACGGCGTCAAGTCCGGAGTATCAGCAGTGGATCGCGTCCAGGTGCCGCCAAAGCTTGCTCTTCTGAATGCGGATGAGACGACCGCGGTCGGTCTTCGCCTGATGAAATGCTTCTTCACGTTGCGCCAGCAGTGCCATCGCGAAGAGCTGATCGCCCTCGCCGAGCGACTGGTCAAAGAAGAAGAGAAATTGCCGGCAGAGCCTGCCGACTGACGCACGCCTGTCCGCGCCCGGACAGCCCTCGTCCGGTCCGGCCGATCACCGATCGTGCGCGGTCCCCGAAATGACCTCGAACCTTGCATCAATAAACTCCCGCCCCGCGATTAAATTAGCGGCCGACAACCTTTAGTCAATCGCAAAAAAGCAGAGCTGATCGGCGGCAAGCGCGGGCAGCGTGGAAGTGCGATAAGGGCTAGAGCACGCATGCCGTGGGCCGACGCGGAGTTAGACCACGAAGTCGAGCAGCATCGGAGTCGTTCACCTCTCCCGGAGGGAGAGGTCGGATTGCATCGCCAGATGCAATCCGGGTGAGGGGATTCGCTCCCTCGTGAGACCTGAGTCCCCTCACCCGAATTGCTTCGCAATTCGACCTCTCCCCGCCGGGGAGAGGTAGGCGCTCTAGCCGAATTTCGGCGGGCGCTTTTCGGCAAAGGCCTTCACGCCTTCCTTGATCTCGGCGCCGCGCATGCTGTCGCGAGCGCGCTGATCGGCAGCAAGCTCGTCGAGCTGGCCGTGGGCGATCTCGTTGATGGTCCGCTTCATGCCAGCCATCGCGACCGGTGCGTTGCCGGCGAGGATGGCGGCGAGCCGGTCGACCTCCGCATCCAGCGCCGCCAGCGGCACCATGGCGGTGAGATAGCCGATCCGCAGCATTTCGGCGGCGTCGATCTTCTGCGCGGTCAGGAACAATTTCTTGGCGTTGTCGGTGCCGAGCCGCGACACATAACGACGGATGCCGCTTTTGTAGTAGTGCAGGCCGAGCCGTGCGGCCGGCATGAACATCTCGGCAGTGTCGACGCCGATGCGGAAGTCGCAGGCCAGCGCCATATCGGTCGAGCCGCCATAGACGCCGCCATTGAGCCGGCAGATGGTCGGCACGCCGAGATCCTCCAGCCGATTGACCATGACCTCGAAGGCGGAGCCGGCGGTCTCTTCCTCCATGCGGCTGGCGCGCTTACTGACCGAATTGAGGTCGTAGCCGGCGGAAAAGACGCGGCCAGTTCCGGTCACGACCAGCACCCGAATCGCAGGGTCTGCCTCGATGCGATCGAACAGCCGCTTCAGCGCCTCGAGGTCCTCCGGCTGCAGCCGGTTCAGGTGTCTCGGCCGGTTCAACCGGATGGTGGCGCGAGGGCCCTCGATGGTGAGGACGGGCGTGGTAGCTTGTTCGGCCGTGGCGGCTTGTTGCATCATTTGTTCTCCAGCGCGCGCCGGTTGGCCTCGGCATCGATGGTTTCGGCGAGCTCGGGATGGCGCGCCATCAACAGGCGGAAATCGACGAGGTCGAGCACCAGCAGCTTCGACAGCCGCGTGGTGGTGATGTTGGCGTTTCGCATATTGTTGCCGAGCAGCGCCATTTCGCCAAAGAAGGCGCCCTCTCCAAGCTGCACCTTCTTGCCGGGCAGGTCGACCTCGACCTCGCCCGAGGCGATGAAATACATGCAGTCGCCCTGTTGGCCCTTGCGGATGATCATCACGCGCGGCGGCAGGTCGATGGTGCGCAGCATATGTGTCACATCGGCGATCGCCGACGGGCCGAGGGTGGCGAAGAACGGCACCTTGCTGACGGATTCCCAGGTCTTCAGGAAATTGTCGCGCCTCGTCTCGGCGGCAAAGCCGGTCGCCAGGATACCGGTCCACAGCCCGAACACGCCAAGGCCTGAGATCATTACCATGGCGGCGACCACCCGTCCGAGCGGCGTCATCGGCACCACGTCGCCATAGCCGGTCGTGGTCAACGTCACCACCGCCCACCACAGGGCGGCCGGCACGTTGCTAAACGTCTGCGGTTGGGCATCGCGCTCGAGGGCATATTCGGCCACCGAGCCCAAGAACAGCACCATCAAAAACAGCACGAGCACGCTGAGGAGCGCGCCGGATTCCAGGAACATCACCCGGCGCAACTGCCGCAGTCCCGGAATCCCCGGGATCACCTTGACGAACCACAATACGGCGAGCAGCCAGGCCGTTCGCGGCTCGGCCCCCGCCAAAAACGCGATCGGCACCGCGATTACGCCGGCGCTGTCGAGCAGTCCCCGTCCGGTGGAGAGATAGGGGCGTCCGGTGGTGACGCTGTGCCTGAGGCGGACCACCCATTCAAAGGCGAAAAACATCAGGCACGCCCACAGCAAGGCATCAGCCCAGTAAAAGGCGGGACTGACGCTGAGCGCGACCATCGCGGAGACGCCGACCGCGACCGCGAAATAGGCCGCCCTGGTCATGTTGCGGCTGGCGGTAGCGGTCACAAATTGCGTGAATGCGGAAGAAACCGACGCCTGGGACATCTCGTCAAAGAGTGCAAAGGGATGGGGCCAGCCGTGGCTGGCCGGAGCTGACGACAAGGTGCCCGGGCAGGGCAGGGCCGTCAACGCGGTATGCAAGACAACGTTATCGCTGCGCAGCGGCGTGGCAAGGGCGCGATGCCGCTTTTTTGCGTCGGACGGCGACGGCCATACCAATCTATGCCTGGGATTGATCTAAAACCCCGACAAAACGTCGCTTTTTCCACGTATATCGAATGGGTCACGCGCGCATTATGATGCCCCGCATGCAAGACGTTCAATTTGCCCATTTTGAAAGCTGGTCGGCACCCTATGGATCATTCCCAACTGGCCCAACACGCAAGCACCGCAGGCGCGCTGTTCGCGTCGATCTTCCTGGTCGCCACGAGCACGATGCAGACCATGATCCCGCTGCGGCTGTTCAGCATCCTGACCAACCTGGTCCTGATCGCGACCGCGATCCCGTCCCATAACTACCTGGTCATCCCGGTACAGCTGGCGATGCTGGTGCTCAACTCCTACCGGCTGCATCAGATGCTTCAGCTCGTGCGCGACGTGAAGCGTTCGGTTGGCGGCGACCTGTCGATGGAGTGGCTGAAGCCGTTCATGACCGAGCGCAAATGCGCCGCCGGCGAGATGCTGTTCTACAAGGATGAGAAGGCCGAGGATATGCTTTACATCGTCAGCGGCCGCTTTCGCCTGGTCGAGTCCGGCATTGAGCTGCCGGTCGGCGCCATCGTCGGCGAACTCGGCATGCTGTCGCCATCGAACGTGCGCACACAGTCGCTGGAATGCATCGAGGGCGGCGTCATCCTGTCCGTGAGCTACGACCAGGTCGAGCAGCTCTATGTGCAGAATCCGGCCTTCGGTTTCTATTTCCTCAAGCTCGCCAGCGCGCGCCTGTTCCAGAACCTTGATACGCTGGAGCGGCGGCTGGCGCAGCAGACGGCGCAGGTTGCCGAGGCCAGGATCGCTTGACAGGATCGCCTGACAAGACCGCCTGAGGGATCTGAGAACGGGTTGCGCGCGTGTCCGAAGACGGCATCGTTTCCTCGCTGAAATATCTGTTCGCCGACTTCCTCGACGAGGAGGACTCGACGCCACCATCCCTGCCCGAGGGCTTGCCGGAAGGCGTGGCGCCAATCGTCAGCGAAGGCATTCATGTGCTGATGGATTACCAGGGCGCCTCTTACGCGCGGCTTTATGTCGAGCGGCTGCAACGCTTCGTCGACAAGGGCATTGCGCCGGCGACGCTTGGCGAGATGGCGCGGCTGATGACAAGCCGCATGGCCTATGAGGATGCGATCCGGATCGCGCAGCTCAAGCTGTTTGAATACCGTGACAGCGAGGGCCGCATGGCGTCGCGCGAGGACAAGAAGTTCCGCTTCGACGAATTGGTCGATGCGTTGCCCGAGATCGCCGCCGATCCAATCCTGACCGTGCTGGACAAGATCGGCTGGTCGCACCGCCGCGTCTCGATCCCATTCTCGACCAAGAGCCGGCTCGGCATCCGCCGGCTCAAGATCGAAGCCTGGTTGCGCCGCTGGCGAATGTTCTCGATCCGTTATGGCGAGGAGCGGCGTTGGGTCGAGCGCTGGCTGCATATGATCGCGCGCAGCCTGGTCAAGCAGCCCGCCGCGACCGCCGCGGTCGTCGACACCGCGACCATGGTGCAGGGATTCGGCGACGCCTACCGGCAGGGGCTCGCTGACTGGCACACGGTGATCGATTCCCTGGTGAAGCCGACCTTCGACGGCGTGCTGACGCTGGCCGATCTTGCCGGCGCGATTGCCGAGGCGCGCGCCGCGGCCATGCCCGATCCGCGGCAGGCCTCGCTCAAGCGCGCCATCGCGCAGATCAGGGCGAGGGTGACTGCACCCGGCGCCAGCGCGGCCGCGGAGTGATCAGGCGCTTCTCGCCGTCTTTACGACCGCGATATTGTCGTCGCTAGCGACGGCGTCGCCATGGCGCTTGAGATATTCGCGGCGGATGTCGATCTCGCCGCGCACGAATTCATAGCCGAGCTTGAATGTCTCCAGCCCGTCGCTACTGATGGTGCCGTCGCGTAAGCCTACGATGACGCCGCGCAGGATCTTCTCCAGCTCGTCCTGGACTTCCTCGAGCTGGTCCATGGTGCGCGCGTGCTCGATTTTTTCGCCGACCATGAGAATGGCGGTTGCAAGCGCGCTCGCCTTTGCCGGGCAGACCCGCGTGATCTTGGTGTAGATCGCCGCGAAGATCGAGCCGATGACGCTCAGCGCGGCGGCGCCGAGATACATCATGTCGCTGTACTTATCCATGAACGTCTTGACGTCGTCATTGATGTATTCGGCCGCGCCCGGATGGGCCATGACGTAGGCGTTCTTTTCGGTCTCGGCTGCCTCGATCCGGGAGGCAAAACCGTTGTCGAGACCGAGCTCGGACTTGTTCTCATAGACGACGCGCGCCAGGTCGGTCGCCGTCGCGGTCGATATGTGGGATTGCGCGATCAGCAGCCATTCCAGCCCGATGGTGTCGAGATCGTCGTCGGGCACTTCCGGCGAGGACGACAGCATGCCGCCCTCGACCGTCTCGGCCGTGATCGACGGAATCTTGCGCGCCAGCGCCTTCGCCGAGTCGATTGCGTTCAGGGTGAAGGCGCCCTTCTTGGCGAGCTGCTCGTAGCCCTTGTCCTGCATCACATGCGTGGCATGCGCGACCACGATCACCGCGCCGAAGCCGGATGCGAACAGCTTGTCGGGCGTCGAGCCGGGCGGGGCCATCTGCACCTTCGCAGCGGTCGCGGGGCTGTCGGCGAAATCGAAGATGTTGCGGATGAAGGCGGCACTGGTCTCGCTTTCGGCGAGAACCGCAATCTTCTTCTGCTTCTTCAGCTCGTCGAAGGATTTGATCTTCTTGTTGCCGGGGCTGAGCAGCAGCACCAGGTCATGTTCGAGGATCGCGATCGCTCGCGCACGCGGCGGAATTTTCGCATCGGCGCGCAGGATCGCAAGATCGGCCTCGCGGCGATCGAACTGTCCGATTGCCCTGCCGTTGTCAGGGTTGTGCAGGATCTTCAGCCGCAGCCTGGAATGGGTGTTTTTCAGCACGGCCGCCAGCTTGGCGGCAAATTGTGCTTCCTCGCTGCCTGGCGCGCCGACGGCAAAGGTCAGCGTTTCCGAGTCCTTGAGCAGCACGCGCGTGCCCCAGACGGTCGCCACCGTCAGAACCAGCGTAAGTATGACATAAAGCAGAATCTGGAGGCTGTTGCTTTTCACAACCTGTGATCGAGCGAGGGGTGGTTCCACCAGTGGCGTTGGTCCGTCAGCACTCATGGCTCAATTCCAGGGGCCGGCTTGCACGCCATTTCGAACGCAACGTTGGGTGAGTACCGGGTTGGAGGATAACTGCCTAAAAAGGAAAGAAAATTTCTTCGAGTTCGATGATATCGCGCTTGTTGCGGATTGCAAATCGCGGGCCAGAGTAACGTTACCCTTCGGCCTTTAGGCTCGCTTGTGGATGGCGCCGTTAGGTCACACCTGGGCTTTTTAAGGCTGCTGACAGGTGCATTCCGGCGCCGGAGGTGCCATAAAAGGTAACCACGGGACCGAATTGGCCCAGTTTGAGAAGAACAAGCTTTATAAGAAGTGGTGCTGAACGCCTCAGTCCCCGTGCGCTACTAAGGTCTTGCGAGGTTGGTCAGCTTGTCGTTTCCATCCATGTCGTCGTCGGTGCCCGTTGGCCTTCTGATAGGCTGGATGCTGCTTTTGACGTTCAAGCACATCATCGCCGACTTCGTGCTGCAGAACGCCTGGATGGCGCAGGGCAAGGATCAGAAGAAAGGGTGGGCGCTGCCCCTCCTGGTCCATTGCCTGATACATCTGGCGGTTGCCTTGGTGCTGCTATTGATCTTCGCGCCGAAATTCTGGTTCGTCGCCCTGATCGATTTCGTCATTCATATCGCAGTCGACCGCGCCAAGGGCCTGACCTCTTCGACCCTCGGCATGACGCCGGAGCATCCCTGGTTCTGGACGCTGATCGGCATCGACCAGGCGCTGCATCACCTCACCGGTTTCGGCCTGTCCATCTTCATGGCCGCCAACGCGTGATTTTTGACAGTTTGCGCTTCGACGCCGTTGGTCGAACGGCCATGACGAATCATGAGCGGCTTGTGGTGTTCCCCAGTTCGCGCACCTGATTCGGCGCGCGCAATCCCCCCGGTTAACTACCGTCTCCGCTGGTTAACCCTTCGTTAGAGAATTGCGCGGCATCTTCGATTGCAGCGAGGGGGGCCCCTGCCATGTTTTCCAACCGTGACGCCTACGATAGCGATTCCTGCCCGGTGCGCGACGAGCTGCTCGGCGAGATGTACCGCGCCAACGAGCACGGCCTGGCAAGACTGGTAGACACCGTCTCTTCCGACGTGCGGGCCATGCTCGCGCTGTTCTGCTATCGCCGCAGCCATCTGCACACGCTGGCGCTTTCGATCGCCGCAAGCTGCACCGAGCGCGAGCTGATCCATTTCGGCGGCCGCGTCGGCTCGACCCTCTACACGCTGTCGCGCCAAGCACCCGCAAGCCGCAGCGTTTCAGCTTCCTCGTATAATGCCCGCAAGCCGATCACGCTCTCGACCAAACCGCTCTCGACCTTCGTGCCGATCGAGGACGAGCTCGACGACGAGGATGTCGCCGAAGCCGTGACGGCCTAAGGCTTCCGCATCCGGCTAGACGAGCGGCTCCAGCCCGAACTTGCGTCGCGCCATCGCGCATTCGGCGTCGCCCGGCATGCAGGTGCGGCACACTTCCGGCCTTAACGCATAGATCGAGCACGACGTTGCTTCGCCGATCTTCCCCGCAAGCGCGGCACAACGGTCGCCGTCACAGCGCATGCCCGAGCCCCGATCGTTGACGAGTGCTGACGGAATGAGATCGAGCGCGTCGTCCTCTTCCGTCGAGAAGCGCGGCCAATTCTCGGAATAGCCGCAGCAGGCGCCGCAAGCCTGGCAGGGATTGTCGTCCGCGATGGTCGAACTTCGTTCCATCGAGCTCACGTGTCCTTTGGCGGTTCCCAGACCAGGCTTTGCCGCCATCGCGCGCGAAGGATGTCGCGTCGTTCCGGATATTTTTCGTCGAGATGATCGGCGCTGATGACGCGGTCGGTGCGGAAGCTGCGGAAATCGCTGCGCAGCTCGCACCAGGCCGCGAGCAGCCGCACCGCCTCGTGATAGCCGACCGCGATAGGCCAGATCGTGCGCTCGCTATCGCGGCCGTGCTCGTCGCGATAACGCAGCGCGATCTTCTTGCCTTCGTGGATGTGGGCGCGGGTCCGGGCCATGTCGATGCGATCGGGCTCGCGGTTCCAGGCGCGGCGGGCACCGCTCGCCGGCTCCAGCACGAATGGCCGTAGGCGTTCCGGCACGGTGTCGGCGATCTTGGCAATCAGATCTTCGGCCGCGCGCGCCAGCACCGCATCGGCATGTCCCGACACCCATTGCGCGCCCAGCACCGCCGCTTCGATCTCGTCGGGTGTCAGCATCAATGGCGGCAGGTCGAAACCTTTCTCCAGGATATAGCCCATGCCGGCTTCACCCCGGATCGGCACGCGCTGACCGATCAGGGTCGCGATATCCCGGTAAATCGTGCGTTTGGAGGTTTCAAGCTCGGCCGCAATCGCGTCTGCCGTCAATGGCTTACGGGTGCGCCGAAGCACCTGAATGATCTGGAATAGCCGGTCGGCGCGTCTCATGAGGGTCTCTTGAAGTTTCTCTTATATCACAGTCGCTTAGTGATGCTGACAGGATGTTGGCAGCAGGCCTTTTCTATAAGGGGGCAACACTTCAACTGAAGGGGATTCCCCATGATGTTCTCTCGCTCATTCGCTGTCCATGCCGGTTTTGTGCCGCGTTTTTTGCCCGTTGGCCGCATCCAGACGCTCACCCGGATCATCCAGGATCAAATGCAGGCCTGGATGCTCGAGCGCGTCGTCTCCGCTTCCGCGCCCTCCAGTGATCTTCGCTGGATGGCAGCAGCTCTGGCCGTCAGCGCGCTCGAGGCGCTGGAGGCTATCGTCCAGAGGCAACTGGTCCGGCTCACCCGCCATATCATGGGCCGCGCCCTTCAGGGGGCGCGTTTCGCCGGCTCAGTGCCGACTGCTGACAGAATGGTGGCAGCAGGGGGCCGATAGCGTCGAT
>Ga0105240_10008632_pt1 | contig 14560 bp, 15 predicted proteins | sample KBSC54metaG_FD_80426 | JGI IMG/M metagenome (GOLD analysis project Ga0105240, IMG submission 80426) | Corn rhizosphere microbial communities from Kellogg Biological Station, Michigan, USA - KBS C5-4 metaG | ecosystem: Host-associated > Plants > Roots > Rhizosphere > Soil | place: Michigan, USA... | reverse complement strand
TTACTTTCAGGCCACCGCACCGTCCATAACAGAGTGTGGACCTGGATGAAGGAGAACGAAGGAAGAACATTTATGAGGCCTACCATCCAAGTCGGAGTCGCGCTGCTAGGAGCCGCAATCATCTTCGCGCCGCAATCGGGGCGCGGGCAGCTGACGCGCATTTCACAGCTTATTGATGAACCCAATCCACTACTGCACTCTGGAGGTACCTCGCAGGGGTATCTTGGCGTACTGGTCGGGGACATCGATAACGAATCAGCAAGCAAACTCAAGTTGAAAGATATCCGCGGCGCGGTGGTCACGCTCATCGATCATGACGCCCCTGCAGCGCAAGTTGGCCTTAGAGTTAACGATGTTCTGCTTGAGGTAAACGGGCAGGCCGTTGAAGGCGCGGAAGCATTCGGGCGTATGATGCGCGAGATTCCTCCCGGCCGGAAGATCACGCTGATGGTCAGCCGCGATGGCGCCACACAGACCATGACCGTGCAACTCGCCGACCGCAAGAAGCTCGACACGGACATCTGGAACAAGCTGAACAGCGGAAGCGACATCAGTTCTCCGGTGACCGGTCTCGGAATCTTCGGCTCCGGCGCTGGCGGTGATGCGCCCCTGCCGGGCGGATTCCACATGCCTTTCGTCGGCAACAGCTCGCTCAAGGTCGGCGCACTCGTTGAGCCCCTCACCGCGCAGATGGCCGACTATCTCGGCATCGCGAATGGGCTGATGGTCAAGCAGGTGGCGCGGAAGAGCCAGGCCGCCGCGGCGGGAATGAAAGCTTTCGATGTCATTCTGAAGGTAGCTGCAGAGAACATCGCCACTGTCTCAGACTGGGATCGCGCCATGCGTGCCAACCAGGGCAAAACCGTTACAGTGACCATCCTTCGCGATAAAAAGCAGCAGACCGTGAATCTTCTGGTCGACACGAAGAAGAAGAGTGAAGTCGACGGAGTCTTCGGGGACGAGGATCTTCCGTTGATGGCGTTTGCGGATCGCGACTCGGCGCTTGGCATGCTTGATCAGTCCGTGGCGGAAGAAATGCGGAACCAGGCCCAGACACTCCAGAAACAGATGGAGCCGTGGAACAACGAACAGCTCTGGCAGCAGTTTCAGATTTCCCCGGAGCAAGCCGAACAATTTCAGAGGCAGGCGGAGCAGGTTCGAGACGCGTTCAATGACCAGAACTTTGGCGGCCAGATCTTCGGCATCGATCCCAAGCAATTGGATGAGCTAAAGCAGGAGATGCAGGAGTTCCAGAAGCAGTTCAACGGCAAGCCGTTATTTGACCAGAAGCAGATGGACAGCCTGAAAAAGCACATGAGAGAGTTGCAGGAGCTGAGCCTCGGACATCTCGTTTAAAGCGACATTTTGCAACGCGACACTGGGGGCGCTGCCGATAAATGGAAGCGCCCTTCGTGTTTCCGCGGACATTTACTTTGCCGGCTCGAGAATACAGCCCGGAGTGGAACGCGCGATCTCCCACTCCTCTTCGTTCATGTCCGGCGAAACATCGCCGAACAGCGGAGTGCTGAGGTAACGCTCTCCGGTGTCCGGCAGCATGCAGAGAATCGTAGATCCCTTGGGCGCCTGAGCTGCGACTTGAAGAGCGCCGGCGAAAGTTCCGCCGGAAGTAATTCCAACGAAGATACCTTCCTTCTTTGCGAGTTCCTTGCTGCAGCGCATCGCATCGGCATTGGGAATGCGCAGGATCTGGCTGATTGCTTTGGAAGACATCGCATCGCCCGTAAGCTTTGCGACGAAATCGGGACTCCAGCCCTGCATGGGATGCGGCTTCCAGCTTGGGTGTGCTGCAGCGGCCGACCCATCCGCATTGCGCTGCTGCTCGATCCCGCTGGAAAGCATCGGCGCTTCGTCCGGTTCGCAGACAACGATCTTCGTGTCGGGCCGTTCCTTCGCGAGAACGCGCGCGACACCCTTGAGCGTGCCCCCGGTTCCGAAGCCCGTGACCCAATAGTCCAGGCGCTCGCCGGCGAAATCCTTCAGGATCTCCTGTGCAGTGGTGCGGCTATGCATGTCGGCGTTGGCTTCGTTTTCAAATTGGCGTGTGTAGTACCAGCCATGCTTTTCTGCAAGCTCTTCCGTCTTCTTCACCATGCCAACAGCGCGTGCCGCAGCCGGAGTGATGATAACTTTCGCACCTAGGAAACGCATCAGCTTCCGACGCTCGATGGAGAAGGTCTCAGCCATTGTCACCACGAGCGGATAGCCCTTTGCTGCGCATACCATGGCTAGTCCAATCCCGGTGTTGCCGCTGGTTGCCTCCACGACCGTCTGGCCGGGCTTCAGTTTGCCGGTGCGCTCCGCTTCTTCGATTACGCCAAGAGCGAGTCGGTCTTTCACGGAGCCGAGAGGGTTGAATGCCTCGACTTTGACATAGAGGTTTACATCTGGCGGTACCAGCCGGTTGATCTTGACGACCGGTGTGTTGCCGACGGTTTCAGTGATGTTTGCGTGCTTCGCCATTCGTGACCTCCGGGATGGAGGTGATTGTACAGAAGCGAGTTGGAAAGGATCATCAACAGATTAGGGGCCGGGGCTCAGGCAGTAGAATTCGGGCGAGGTCAGCAGAATGCAACAACTGAATCAGGAAGCTCGAAGATCGCCAGTGGCGATGCCGGCAGAGGAGTTTCGCAGTGAGGGGCATAAGCTGGTGGACCGAATCGCGGACTTTCTCGATTCCCTGCCCCACAAAAAGGTCACACCCGGAGAGTCTCCGTCCGTCATTCGCCATGCGCTTGACGCAAACCGCGGGTTGCCGGACGCCGGTACGGATCCGGCCGCTTTGCTCGAGCGCGCTGCGCAACTCGTCTTCGATCACTCCCTCTTCAACGCTCATCCACGGTTCTGGGGATATGTAACTGCGGGTGCCGCGCCCATTGGCATTCTAGGCGAATTGCTCGCAGCGGCTGCTAATCCCAACTGCGGCGCGTGGTTTCTCTCGCCCATGGGGAGCGAGATTGAAGGTCAGACCATTCGCTGGATCGCGGAGATGCTGAGGTACCCGACGGACTGCGGCGGCTTGTTTGTGAGTGGCGGCAACATGGCGAACATTGTGGGATTCCTTGCAGGGCGCGCCGCGAAAGGCGGAGCGGAAATTCGCAGCAAGGGAGTGGACGGGAAGCGTTTGCGCGCTTACTGCTCGGCCGAAACCCATACGTGGATTCAGAAGGCGGCGGACATCGCCGGCCTTGGAACCGAGTCAGTGCGCTGGATCGGTGTCGATGAGCACTTCCGGATAGACGTGGCGGCCCTGCGCACAAGGATTCACGAAGACATTGCCCTCGGCGACAAGCCCTTCCTGGTCGTCGGAAATGCGGGGACCGTGAGCACAGGAGCGGTAGACGATCTGAAGGAGCTAGCAACGCTCTGCCGCGAGTTCGACATCTGGTTCCACGTAGATGGAGCGTATGGAGCAATGGCAGCCGTGGCTCCGGATGCTTCGCACCTGTTCGCGGGCGTTGGGGAGGCAGATTCGCTCGCAGTGGATCCGCACAAGTGGCTTTATGCGCCGCTCGAGGCAGGATGCGCGCTGGTGCGGGATGTCGCAAAGCTGCGCGATGCCTTCTCGTACCATCCGGCGTACTACCACTTCGGTGTCGAGGCGACGAACTACTTCGACCTTGGTCCGCAGAACTCGCGCGGATTCCGAGCCCTCAAAGTGTGGCTGGCTCTGCAGCAGGTCGGGCGCGAAGGATACGAGCAGATGATCGCAGACGACATCCGGCTCTCGCGAGCAATGTTTGAGGCAGTGTCGCGGCATCCGGAGCTCGAGGCGATGACGCAGGGACTCAGTTTTGAAACGTTCCGGTATGTGCCCTCGGATCTCGACCGCGATGATCAAGCCGGGGCCGAATACCTGAATAACTTGAATCGGGAGATACTCACCCGTCTTCAACAGGGCGGCGAGGCCTACCTATCCAATGCGGTCATCCGCGGCAAATACGCGCTGCGGGCATGCATCGTGAACTTCAGGACCACGTTGGAAGATGTAGAAGCGGTTCCAGAACTGGTCGTCCGTATTGGCAGGCAGGCAGACGGCGAACTGCGGCCGTCACTGAACTGAGCGCGCCGGAGTACATCGCCCCGGCACGCTCATGATCGATTTGGCTACTTTACGCCTTTGTCAGGGTTCCATACGCCCTGCTGCTTGCGGACGTACAGAATCTGCCCAACGTGATACGCGTTGTGCGCGCCGACATGCGCGATCAGAGACGCGTTCGCGGCGAGCTTTTCGTCGCTGGCGTCGTTGACGGCCTTCTCCCAGTCGGCGAGAACCTGGTTGAGCTTCTTGACTAGGTCCGTCCACTGATCGGCAGTGAACTTGTCGAAGGTCTCGTTGTTGTTGCCATCGAACGGCGGATTCTTCTCGCCTTTGAAGTTGTTGAGCGAGCGCTGGTCCCAGTACCAGATGTGGTAAGCGAGCTGCCCGACAGAGTGATTACCCTTTCCGGGGCTCCACATCGCCTGGTCGGCAGTCAGGCCGTCCACTGCTGTACTGACTGGCACAAACCAGTCTTCCTGGTCGTGGGTTGTACGAAGCTGTTCGAGGAGCACGCCGCGAAGAGTGGTCGGCGGCTGTTTCTTCTCAGGGGTCTGTGCGGCAAGAGGAACAGCCAGCAGAAGGAGGAGTGCAAGCTTTCTCACGGATGTGACCTCGTAGTGCGGAGAGTATACCGCTCGGAGGGGGTGCGGTGAATCCGGCAGATTGCGCCCTCGGTCCGTTTCATCACTTCGGGAAGGTGGAACAGCACAGGATTCTGGCGAACTCGCAAGGAGTTGCGTAGGGTCAGAGTTCTTATGATTCCAGCACCGCAGTTGGTGGAAGAACGTCGCACCCCGGCCGCCGGACGGGTACCTTCAAGCGCATCGCAGCAGCCCGCACTAGCGCTATTTGCAATGGGTCTGATCGGAATGGGCGTGCTCGCGCTCGTGTATGGCGATTTCGCCATGGGATGGCAGCCCGTGGCGCCATGGTTCCCCGCGCGAACCGCACTCGCTTACGGCTCGGGCGTGCTCATGGTGCTCTGCGGGACAGCCCTGTTCTTCCGGCCGACCACTGCATGGGCGCTGCGCATTCTGCTGCCATACCTCGTCCTCTGGCAATTGTTGAAGTTCCCTGCTTTGGTAGTTGCTCCGACCATGGAGGCTGTCTATCTCGGATTTGGCGAACTTGCGGTTCTCCTCGCAGGCGGCTGGACGCTGTTTGCCCGGCTCGGAGATGCGAGCGGAACCAGATTCGCATGGGCAGGCGGTGAACAAGCCGTTCGCGTGGCGCGGTACTATCTTGCCCTTTGGATCATCCCGATCGGACTCTCACACATGCTGTACCTGAAGCCCACCATGGATCTGATTCCGCCATTTTTACCGGGGAAGATCTTCTGGGCCTACCTGACAGGAATCGGCCAGATTGCGTCGGGCCTCGGCCTGCTGTTCGGAGTGTTCCCGCGCATCGCGGCCTGGGCGGAGGCGGCGCAGATTTCGCTCTATGCCCTTCTGATCTGGCTGCCGGCCATTCTGCTCAACAACAGAAATCTCGGGCCCTCCTTTGCGCACGCGGACCGGCGGTTGAGCTTCACCGCCTTCCTCATCTCCTGGATCGTCGCGGCCGGAGCTTGGGCGGTGGCACAGAATACTTTTTCACGGCAAGCAAGCAAAAAATGAGCGCCGGAGGCCGGCGCTCAAACCGATTCAGGTACCACATGAGAACCTACATTTGGTATGCCGCTCGATGCTCTGCGGGGTTCAGTATCCCTTCCTGGCGTGAGCCCATCCGGCGGGAGAGTGATCGCGCCAACAGCCGCTTGCCTCGGAAGACACGCGACTTCATGGTCGCCACGCTGAGATTAAGCGAGCGCGCAGCGTCGGCCTGAGGCTCCTCCTCGAGAGCACACACCTCAATCGCGCGGCGGCAGACGAAGCTAAGCTTACCGACCTCCTGACGTAGGAGGATTTCCATCTCGCGGGATTCCCACATTTCTTCAGGGTTCTTGCGCGAATCGGGAAGGTTGATCTCGACCACATCGCCCTCGTCCTTGCTGAGGTACTCAATGGAGAGGAAGACGCGGCCGCGTCGGTTGCGGAGGTGTTCGTGAGCGGTGTTTTGTACGATGGCGCCCAGCCAGCTGGACATCTGCGACTCTCCGCGGAAGCGGGCAAGCGCCTTGTAGGCCTTCATGAAGGCCTCCTGCACGATATCTTCGGCGTCTTCATTACATTGGGAAAGGCGGCGCGCCATGCGAAGCAGTTGAGGACGCCGACGTTCCGCTGTCTCGAGAAACTCCTGAAGACGAGGTTCGATGTGTGATTCGGGCAAAGGCAGTAGAGGTTCGGGTTCGATCGCACTCGAGGCAATTGGCATATACACCCGCTCCCACCGGGTGGACCATCCAGATTCAAAGTGAGCGGAATTAACGCTGGAGCGCAGAGGCCGTCCGATTACGCAAATCGAATTCGCAGGCCGGCTGCAGGGTTATGCCAGAGAAGAGGAGATGGGAGGAGCGCGGAGGGGATGAAGCGGAGATACAAATTCGACGATATGCGCCGGAGCAGGATCTGCGACGAGTTGCAGGCGCGAGAAATGCGGCACGCGCGGAACCGCAAAGACACAGAGTTGCGGAGTGAGAAGCTTGTGCTCAATTTGGCGCTCTGGGGACTGCGCAACTGTGACATCGTTGCGATGGTCCAGCCACATGCGTGTGGTCGAGGCTTTGGTGACGTCTGTGTGGTGGAAGTAGTGCGAGAGCTTGAGGCCGTAGCTCCAGCCACCGACGATCAGGGCCATAGCGAGCACGGGGAGAACGCCGGGCTCGAGGAAGTGAAGCGTGGCTGATTTCAAGGAGGAGAGCTTCGCAGGCGAGCGCGATGCGCTGGTACTTCTCGTATCCGCGATGGGGAGAGATTTCGGCAAGCGTCCCTCGGCTCCTCGTACCGTGCAGCTAAGGTTTCACAAGTATAGACTCGCCACGCGTTCGAATTGTTTCAAAATGCAATTGGGAGTGACGGAATGAGTTCCTGGAAGTGGACTCTAAGTCCTAGCAATTGGGCCCGATCAACAAGGGCCTATACTGAGCGGGAATGAAGTTACCGATTCCCGGGCAGGAACTCGTCGCGCTGATCGTTGCCGTGTCCTTTGCGGCGGGGCTCAACGTCTATGCCACGGTCGCAACGCTGGGGGTGCTGGCGCATACGGGCTTCGTTGACCTGTCCTCAGGGCTCCAGATGCTGGGGAGTTGGTGGGTGATCGGAGCCAGCGCCACCCTGTTTGGGGTCGAGTTCTTCGCGGATAAGGTTCCGGCGTTTGATTTGATCTGGAATGCGCTGCATACGTTCATTCGGATTCCGGTTGCGGGGCTGCTTGCCTGGCGGGCGACGGCGAACCTCAGTGCGCGGGATCAATTGATCGCCACGCTGCTGGGCGGGCTGGTGGCATTTGCGGCGCACGGCGGCAAGACCGCGATGCGGGCGGTCGTGACTCCCTCTCCGGAACCGCTATCAAACATGGGGCTTTCGCTGGGCGAAGATGTCCTTTCAATATCGCTGACGTGGCTGGCGACCCGTCATCCCTATACGGCTGGAGCGATCGCGGCAGTGCTTGTTGTCGTAATCGTGCTGATGGTGCGATGGGTCTGGCGGGCGCTGAAAAGGCTCTTCAGCGGAGCTGCAAGCGAGATGCGGGCAGAAGGAACGTAGAAGTCTTCAGCTCTCAGCCTTCCAGGGGAGCGCTTCCGCCGAATGGATCCGTCCGCAGCGAAGGATGCTTCAGGCGACAGGCAGCGGAACCGTATCCTCAGCAGACTCATTCACGAGAGCGACAAGCGCGAACTCCACTTGCTCCGCGGTGAACTCGAGACTTCGGCCGGGCAGCAGCTCAGCCATCACACTCGGGAGCACGGTGCTGATCCTGGTCGCGCCGTTCTCCTGGAAGACGACGATCGGGCATGGCAGCATAAGCGCGGCGCTGATGTCTCGTTCGAGCATCTTCGAGGCGTATCGGGCATTGCAGATCTCGACAATCTTGAGCGGCTCGCGAGGGAACCCCTTCTCCGCAAGGGTCGCGGCAATGTCGGATATGGAGGACGCTGAAGCCATGGGCTCTGCAGTTTTGTTCAATGGCAGCGACGGCTTCGTCCAGAGACTTGGACGCGGGCACGGTGTAGGCGAGATTTTTCATCGTGGGCCCTCCCAGGGTGGAGAGCATAGCGCGAGTCGGCGGCAGTGTCTGTGATGACGAGCTTCCCACTCAGCGCATTCGCGATGAATGGGGCACAGGCCGAACAGGCCAGAAGACTACATGCCAAACTGCTGGAGGTGGTGGTCGATGTGCTTGTACATCCACATCGACCATTCGTCGGGCGTGAGGCGGCCGAAGAAGCTGTGAGGATGGTCGGTGCAGCCGGAGGGCCCGGCAGCGGCGAAGCGGTCGATGATGGCGGTGAGCTTGGCGGATTCTCCAGCGAGATCGCGGTTGTCGGCGACCTGGAAACCGGGAATTGTCGGGGAGTTGCGGCGCATGGGCTCGCTGGGCTGGAAGGCTTTTTTCTTAATTGCGGTACCAATGAGGCGGCCGATGAGCATCCTGGGCGGACGACGATCGCCGCAGGCCAGCTCCATCCCGATGGTGCAGTGGGCCATCGCCTGCGCGGGCGTCATCTTTCCCCAGAGACGCGGCGTGTCGGGACGGAGGCGGGAGATTCGGCCCTTGAGTTCCTGGACCGAGTCCGGCTGCCAGAGGGTCTTCATGGAGGGGATGATAGCAAGAGTCCGGGCTGCGGCTGCGGGGCTGGGCCGTTGAATCAAAATTCTTTTAAAGCCCTGCCCATCCCCTCCCCCTGCTGTGTGGCTAAGAACCCTGTTCTCAATGGGTTGTGGAAGGGGTGGGCCTGTATAACCTTCTAACCGTTGGGCTTAGCTGCACAGACTTGCAAATAAAGGTACTTAGGAAGACCTTGCCGCTGGGATCAGAGGCTACGTAGATCGCGATTCCGGGCTGCCGCAGCCCGCAGCCTCTGTGGCTGAATTGCTACCTGTCTCCAGTATGACGATTTCGGCGAAATAGGGTGCAAAGTCTTGAAGGAGATTCCACGGCCGGCTGCGAACTCCGATGCCCAGGGAGGTTGTGGTACGTTACGGGGCGAGGAAGGAAGAGAACGATGACACGCCGAGTATGTGTTCTGGTGACTCTTTGTCTGGCGAGCCTGCCGGTGTGGGGGCAGATCCAGTTGCCGCAGATTTCGGGGCTGGGCAAGTCGCGGGCAGGAGCGGGGCTGAGCGATGCGCAGATCGGGTCGGGGCTGAAGGAGGCGCTGGCGGTCGGGACGCAGAAGGCGGTGAAGCAGGTGGCGCGGCCCGGCGGATACCTGGAGAACCAGGCGATCAAAATCCTGCTGCCGCAAAGCCTGAAGCCGGTGGAGACCGGGCTGAGGGCGATCGGGCAGGGGCCGAAGGTGGATGAGTTTATCGCCAGCATGAACCATGCGGCGGAGACGGCGGCTCCGGAGGCGGCAGGGATCTTCGGAAATGCTGTACGGGCGATGACGATTGACGACGCGCGCAAGCTGCTGACCGGCGGGAATACGTCGATCACGAACTACTTCAAGGCGAAGACGTCGGCGGATCTGGCCGTGGCGTTCCGTCCACATGTGGAGAAAGCGATGGCCGCGAACGGAGTGACGCAGAGATACAACACGCTGCTGGGGTCGGCGCCGCAATTGCCGTTTTTGAAGAGCCCGAAGATGGACATCAATTCATACGTGGTGAACAAGGCTCTGGATGGTTTGTTCTATGAGCTGGGAGAGCAGGAGAAGCAGATCCGGACGAATCCTGCGGCGCGGACTACGGATTTGCTCCGAAAGGTGTTTGGGGGACGGTAAGCCGGAAGTCAGCGTCCTCTAGCTCTGTTGCCGGAAATCGAGGGTGCCGATGTAATCGATACTCTTGCCCCGGTTCTGTTCAATGATTGCGGCCATGGTCTCCGCGGTTCCGCGGTCGGGAGCGTAATAGCGGAAGGTGACGAGGCCCTCAGAGAAGATACAGGTCATGTCGACGCGAGTATTGATGATGCGATCGACTTTCCGGATCGTCACCAGTTCCGGATAGCTTTTGAAGGATTCGGCTCTAGGGTCGAACGCTCCGGCTCCGCCCTGAGGTGGCCATCCTGCCATTTCCAATACACGCATATGTTTCTCCTGCTATCGAGCCTACGCGCTTCCGGGATGTGGCGCGGTGTTGCCGGGAAAAGCGAGATCGAACGTAATGGCTCAATTGGGTCAGTTCTCGAGAGGGACGGGTGCGCTGGAGAGGATGGGTTGGCAACGGGGTAGTTGATTCCCGGGTCCACAAGTGCGAGGGACCGGGGCGCCCGGCGATCAATGGGGCATAGGTCTGACCTCGCGCTTACTGTTTGTCGTAGACGAGGGTGACGGACATGGGCTTTCCTTCTGCGTTCATGCCTTTGGCTTTGAAGGTCAGTGTCTTGCCATCGGCGGAGACGGTGATTTTGCCGCGAGCGTGGTATTTAGTTGTGCTGTTCTTTGCCTCGTAGGCGAAGTTGTTGGCGTTGACCTGCTTAATGGACACGGAGTCGTAGGGAGAGCCCTGGCCGGAGACCGCGGAGTCAGAGCCGTCGTATTTGGCGGTGTAGGTGGAGTTGACCGGGGAGCCGTCGGCGCGTTCGCCGGTGTTGGTGACTTTGACGCCGTTGTCGGCTGCTTCGCGTACGGCGGTGATGGTCTTCACCGGAAACGGGGCCGGAGAGTATTTGGACTTCTCGACGTTGAGTTTCCAGGTGCCGAGGGAATTGTCGGCGGCGAGGGCGGAAGTTGCTGAGGTGATGAGCAGAGTTGCGAGAGCAAGGGTGAGGAAGCGTTGCATCCGAGTTCTCCTTGTCGTTGGTTCATGAATGAAACCGGTATGACGGAGGAGCGTTTCGAATGGCGGATGAGGGAAGGGCCCGTTCGAAAGCGGAGCCAATGTACGGCGGGGGTTGCGGGGGAGTCAAGGTGAAAGTGGGTGGGGAGCGGAGGTAGCGATTAGCGGCGTTAGCGCGGGTTCCCCGCAGGCCGGATCGCAACAAAGACGACGGAGTGCTTGTGAGTTGGCATACGATGGTTCGCACTCGTGATTCTGGAGTTCAGTCGGGTTTTCTGGAGGCTTCTCCAATGATGAAGAAGATGGTGGCGATCGCTGCGTGTGCGGTGATGGCGCAGGTTGTGCTTGCGGGTGGCGCCGGGTGGGCGCAGGATACCAATCCCTATGACAAGATGGCGTCGCTGGACGAGTACCTGATCGCCGATCAGGCGGTTGAGGTGGCGCTGGCGCGGAGCGGAGCTCCTGCCTCAATTTCGGATGAGGCTGAGGTGATGGTGCTGGGCAAGACCGGGTTCAAGACTGCGGTGGAGGGCAAGAATGGGTTTGTGTGCGTGGTGGAGCGGGGCTGGGGAGCCGGGACCACGGAAGCGGAGTTCTGGAATCCGAAGATCAAGGCTCCGATCTGCTTCAACGCGGCGGCGGCGCGGAGCTTTCTGCCTATCTTTCTGATGAAGACGAAGCTGGTGCTGGAGGGAAAGTCGAAGGGGGAGATTCTTGCGGCGACCAACGCGGCCTTTGAGAAGAAGGAGCTGCCGGCGCTGGAGCCGGGCGCAATGTGCTACATGATGTCGAAGCAGCAGTACCTGAATGACAGAGGCAAGAACTGGCATCCGCATCTGATGTTTTTTGTGAGCGGCGGCGACGAGGCAAAGAGCTGGGGAGCCGACGCGAAGGACTCGCCAGTGATGGCGGGCCCCGATCCGGAAGAGCGGGTGACGGTCATGATGGTGTGGGTGAGCAAGTGGTCGGATGGGTCGGCGGTTGAGTAGGGGCGGATATTCCAGTCGACAGAATCGCATGACAAGAATTTGACTTGGGCAATCCGGTGAGAATTTTCGAGCCAAGGATGCAAAGACGGGTGTACTGTAGCGTGGATTCCCTTCTCCCCCACGCGCAACGCGCTCCGTTGCACACCGGCCAGGGGCCGCATTTCTCCCGGAGGTCTCTCAATGCATCCACATCGTGTTTCTGTTGCGATCGCGCTCGCTGCGTCGATCGCATTTGCCTCTGCAAACTTCAACGCCTACGGGCAGGGGAGCGGACAGCGCACCTTCGCCCAGGCATCCGTGGAACCTGCAACCGACTACGCCAACGGCAACACGATCTACCTGCTGACGCCGGTAAAGGCCCCGTTCCCGTCAAAGGCGAACCCGGTGGCGACAGCGCCGTTGTATCTCCCGCTGTATCCATTGTCGTCAACGGTGGTGGCGGGTGAACTGAACTGCCAGCCCACGAACTGCGATCACGCGAATGTGCTTCCGTTCGCTGATGCGGGATTCTACGGAGCGCTGGCGGGTACGGATCCGGCGTGCGCGGATTTCAATGGAGGCCAACCGTGTGCGCTGGTGAAAGGCCACGATCACTTGGTGGGCGCGGCCAATACTCACGGCGACTTCAACGTGGCGTGGACTGTGTATCCCGTGATCTTTACGCACAAGGCTTTTGGAGACGGCATGATCAACGTGCGGATCACGACGTTGACCCAGCTCATGGCCGAGCGGGATAGCGGGGACGTGGTGATCGCACCGCAGCTAGTCACGTTCAACTGTTCCATTACCTCAGCGCGGACGTACTGGTTGGGGACGCCGGTGGTGATTCCATTCCCGTAGGTGCGATTGCGGCAATTTGAGAAGAGACCGGAGCTTGGAGCTCCGGTCTTTTTGTTTGATTTCGAGTTCCGCCTACGCGTGCGGATCGATCCGAAGGTGCTGGAGTGGCTGCGCTCGAAGGGCGAGGGTCACCTGACGCGGATCAACGATATTCTGACGAACCTGAAGCAGGCCGAATGCCTGGCTGGAAGCGGAGCGGCGGATGGGGAGCGGGAAGTAGTCTCTCTGGTTGGTGGAGTTTGTCGTATCCCACGTCCCCAGCTGCGGGGGACATGGGGCACCCGGCGACTCATAGGAACTCAAAATCATCTTCTAGCCATTTCTCTTTAGCATCGAAGCCGAAGGCCCAATATATTTGGCGCTGACAGTCTCGACTAATTGCAATTAGGTCCTCTTCCAATTCACCCATGGAGAATCTTCTGCTTATATTGATCTCCGATTCAATCAGTTTCGGAACCCCGTCCAACCAGTTTCTCCCGCTCTTCGAGAAGAATGCGCCCGCGAGGCCGACGGCTTTGAACCGAAATTCAACTAATCCCGGGTAGCCTGCTCTCCGGTACACTTGGCGACTCAAATCGAGAACCGACACTATGACTGGCGCGGTAACTTCGGGATAGAGTTGACGGGCTCCAGGCGAAACAGAGCTGGACGGAGCATAGTCCCACCAGTAATCAAGCTCATGAAAGATCAAACCTTGTTGCTGAAATTCCGAATAAGAATATTCCCCATCGAACAGCACTCCGCCTGCAATCCGCTGCACCCGACCATTAGGGAGGTGGTCCAGAATCGTGGAACTGCGTACACGCGTATTTTGGACGACATCAAACCAGCTTCGCGTTTCCATGAGCGGTGTTCGTGGAAAAACTGGAACAGTAAACAATGTCATCTCGCCGTCCCGCACATACGTGCGTGGATGTCGTGCGTTTCGTCGCCGAGATCTTAGCTGCTGAGTTCGCTCACGTGCGCTACGGATCAATCTCTCCTTCTCTTCGAGAGATCGTTGACGCTTGTTAGAAAGCCATTCGATTTCTCCTAGTGTGGCTTTACGCATGAATCTGCCGGAGATATTGTCGTTACGAAAATAGACGACCGTGCGATCCTCCACAGCATGTGGAGCGTCATTGCTCTCTGCGACCCTAACTACGACGACTGCGCGGTCGGCCTCAGACCTTTCTGTATCGCTCTTGAATTCGACAACGTTCACCTCGGGAAGGACCGGAGGGTACACAGCTTCCAATCCTTTCTGTAGAACTCGTTCACGAAGTCCACTTGTCAGCTGTACGCCTTTTATGGGCAGTACAGCTGCGCCAGTGTTTGTCTCCTCCACTCCAATGAGAACCATTCCGCCGTAAGTGTTTGCAAATGCGGCGAGTGTTTTCTCGAGATTAGAAGGGAAGTTCTCCTTGAAGTCCAAGGAGAATCCTTCCCGAACCCCCGTTTCAAGGAAACTGAGGACCTGGGAGAAGTCGATCGACTCTATAGGCGTTCCAAACATGGCCGAAGCTGCAGCATAGCATCTAGTGAGTCTTCGATATGCGATTGGCCACGGAGATGACTGCGCTCAAAGCAGTTCCTTCGGCTCACCACCGCCACGCTGAAGACTACGCGTGGGGCCCCGTTCGCTCAGGATGACAGTCATCGTGGTTAGGCGGGAGTGTTTTTAGGGCGCAGGCGCTCTGATCCGGGCCGGATCCTGTCGAGACGATACCTCTTTGGTTGGGCTGAGGGATGTGGGTCATCGGTTGAGCGCTGTATCAATCGGTGGATCACTTTGTGTTTCAATAAAGGGATGGGTGTTCGGAGGCGGGAGACGGCGCGGGGGAAGTGGATTGCGGCTACGCGCAAGG
>Ga0105240_10008631_pt1 | contig 14560 bp, 9 predicted proteins | sample KBSC54metaG_FD_80426 | JGI IMG/M metagenome (GOLD analysis project Ga0105240, IMG submission 80426) | Corn rhizosphere microbial communities from Kellogg Biological Station, Michigan, USA - KBS C5-4 metaG | ecosystem: Host-associated > Plants > Roots > Rhizosphere > Soil | place: Michigan, USA... | reverse complement strand
TGTTGACCGAGGCTTCGAACTGTTCTTTGTCGTAGGCGATCACGTGGTGGGCGCCGAGGCTGCGGACATAGTCGGCGTGCGCGTCCAAGGCGGTGGCATATACCACGGCGCCGGCCTGATGCGCATACTGGACCGCGAATCCCCCGAGACCGCCTGCCGCACCCTGGACCAGGATGCGCTGTCCGGCCCGTAGCGGCCCGGCAAAATGCAGGCTTTGCCACGCAGCCAACGACGTCACTGGCAACGCTGCCGCTTCCACGAAGCCCAGTGCTTCCGGAATCAGGTTCAGATTGGCCTCGTCCACCGCGACCAGGTCGGCATAGGCGCCCAGTCCTCCGCGCGGCCCCATGACGCGATCGCCTGGGCGCAGCTTTGTGACGCCGGCGCCAACCGCTTCGACCGTCCCGGCCAGTTCAATGCCCAGCACGGTCGGCAGTTGCAGCGGAAATGCGTCCCGGACATAGCCTTCCCGGACCTTCCAGTCCAGCCCGTTGACGCCGGCGGCGTGGATACGGACCAGGACCTGGCCTTCTCCCGCTGTGGGTGCCTCGATTGACAAAACCTTGACAGCGGCCGGGCCGCCGTATTCGTTAAGAACCAGTGCGCGAATGTTGTTCATGAAAAACTCCTTTGAGGTGTGGGGTTGCGTACGAACAGATAATAGGTAGTTCTGAATGCAAAACAAAGGCTGTAAAATAGAGATACTTTGTTCCAATAATGAGACATCATGGATTTCAACGCCCTTGAAGACTTTCAGTTAGTGGCCTCTCATGGAGGCTTGGGAAAAGCCAGTCGCGCCAGCGGCCGCTCCAAGGCAACCTTGTCGCGTCGCGTCGCCGATCTCGAAGAAGCACTGGGCATCCGGCTCATCGAACGCGGCGCTCGCAGCCTGGAGGTAACCGAAGCCGGCCAGCTGTTGCTGGCCCGGATCGAGGGACCGATGCGCGAGGTTGCCGAAGCGGTGGCGGCGGCACGTGATGGCCTTGCGACGCCGCGGGGCCGTCTGCGCGTGGCAGCGCCGCTTCTGTTTTCGCAGCTGGCCTTGGGGAAGATTGCCGCCCGGTTCGTGGAGAGCTATCCGGAGGTGCAGATCGAGGCCGTGGCCGATGATCGCCTCGTCAATCTCGTTGACGAGCACTTCGACGTTGCCATACGCATCAATCCAGGCAAGGACAGCGCATTGGTCGGCAGGTGCTTTGCCAGAGACAGGCAGGTCCTTGCTGCCGCACCATCAGTTCCGATGCCGACGGGAGATCGTGGCAAGCCATTCCCCGTTCCGGCGGTCGTCACGCCAAGCTACCGCGACGGCGATGTCTGGTCAGTGCGCAATGGCCAGTTCACCGTCGAACCACGGCCTGTTCTGCGTCTGTCGTCGCTCCTGATGGTGCGCGATGCGATTGCCGCCGGCGCCGGGGCGGCGATGCTGCCGCAGTCCATCATCGGCAGCTTGCTGGAAAAAGGCGAACTGGTATCGTGGGGAATCGCCGGGGACGAAGTTGAGCTTTGGGTTCTGCATACCTCGCGTCGTTTGCAGAGTCCCAAGGTGCGGGCTTTCGTGGACTTCATTTGCGGGCAGTATCCTGGCGGCTCGTTTTCCATTCCACCCCAGTAAGCCGGGTCGGCGACAGATGGCCAGTCAATGTCGCTGACATCGACAGGGGCTTGCCGGGCAGCTAAAAACCAAGCGCGGCCGGCATACGCTATGCTGTCGGCAATCGATGCGCTTGCCGGGCAAGGCAGCGCGTCGTTTCTTTCTGATTTCCGCCTGGAGTTGCATGTTTCTTCTATCGTTGCGCATGACGCGTCGTGACTGGCGCGCCGGTGAACTGCGTTTCCTGCTGATTGCCCTGATCGTCGCGGTGGCGGCATTGTCCTCGGTCGGGTTCTTTGTCGACCGCATGCGCGCCGGATTGACGCGCGACGCGCATCAGTTGCTGGGTGCCGATCTGCTGGTCGGCGCTGACCAGCCGCTCAATCCAGCCTGGATTGAGCAAGCGCGCCAACGCAATCTGACGATGGCGCAGACGGTGGTGTTCCCGAGCATGGCGATCGCCGGCGAAGGCGACGCCGGCGTCAATGCGGCGCGCTCCATCCTGTCGTCGATCAAGGCGGTTACCAGCGCGTATCCATTGCGGGGGCAACTGAAGCTGGCCGACACTCGTGACCCCGATGGTGTCGACCTTGCCGCCGAGGGCGTTCCGCAAGCCGGTACGGTCTGGGTCGATCCCAACATTCTTTCGGCCTTGCAAGTCAGACAGGGCGATCCGCTCAAGCTGGGCGACAAGACCTTCCGCATCGCCGGCGTGATCTCGGTGGAGCCGGATCGCGGCAGCGCCTTCGTCAATTTCGCGCCACGCGTGATGCTGGGCATGGATGACCTGGCCGCCACCGGCCTGGTGCAATTCGGTTCACGGGTGACCTATCGCCTGCTGTTGGCGGGCGCACCGGAGCAGGTCAAGGCTTACCAGCAATGGCTGCAAAAGACCATTGATGACGGCAACGTCAAGGGCGTGCGCATCGAGTCGCTCGAATCGGGCCGTCCGGAAATGCGCGCCACGCTTGATCGCGCCGAACAATTCCTGTCGCTGGTGGGCCTGCTGTCGGCCTTGCTGGCGGCGGTCGCGGTGGCGATGGCGGCGCGTCGTTTCATGCTGCGGCATCTGGATGCCTGCGCCATGCTGCGCTGTTTCGGCATGACGCAGAACCAGGTCACGCTGATGTACCTGCAAGAATTTATCGTGGTCGGGCTGGCGGGCAGCGCGCTCGGTGTACTGCTCGGTTTCGCCGCGCATTTTGCGCTGCTCGAATGGCTGGGCCGCTTCATGCCGACCGCGCTGCCGCCGGCCAGCTGGTGGCCGGCGCTGCAAGGCGTCGCGGTGGGCTTGCTGTTGCTGGTCGGCTTCGCCTTGCCGCCGCTGCTGCAGTTGCGCAACGTGCCGCACAACCGCGTGATCCGGCGCGAAGCGTCGGCGCCGAAGGCGATGAGCATCGCCACCTATGCGCTGGGCATGCTGGTGTTCGCCGGATTACTGTTGTGGCAGGCTGGCGATATCAAGCTGGGCGCCATGACGGCGGCAGGATTTCTCGGTGGTTTCGCGTTGTTTGCGCTGATTGCCTGGGCTTGCCTGCGCAGCGTGCAATCGCTGCGGGGCTTGTTCAACAACCAGAGCTGGCGTTTCGCCATCGACGGTTTGCAGCGCCGCCCCGGCGCCACCACGATGCAGATCGTGGCGCTCGGCCTCGGCCTGATGGCCTTGTTGCTGCTGACGGTGATCCGCGGCGACCTGATCGGCGCCTGGCGCCAGGCCACGCCGGCCGATGCGCCGAACCGCTTCGTCATCAACATCCAGCCGGACCAGAAAGACGTGGTCGAGCAAAAGCTGATGCAGGCAGGCCTGCAGCAGGCGCGCCTGTTCCCGATGATCCGCGGCCGCCTGGTGCAGATCAACGGCAAGCCGGTCACCAACGACACGTATCAGGAAGACCGCGCCAAGCGCCTGGTGGATCGCGAATTCAATCTGTCGACCATGCGCGATCTGCCGGCGCAGAACACCATCGTCGGCGGCAAATGGTATGACGACAGCCGTCCCGAAGCGTCGGTGGAAGAGGGCCTGGCCAAGACGCTCAAGCTGGGCCTCGGCGATCAGTTGCAATTCGATATCGCCGGCCAGCTGATCAGCGTGCCTGTCACCAGTATCCGCAAGCTCGAATGGGGCTCGCTGCGCGTCAATTTCTTCGTGATCATCAATCCTGCCGCGATGCGCGAAATGCCGCAGACCTGGATTACCGCCTTCCACCTGCCGGAGGCCAAGGCGGGACTCGGCAACGTGCTCACGCGCGATTTCCCGAACCTGACGGTAGTGGACATTGGCAGCGTGCTGAAACAAATTCAGGACATCGTCGACCAGGTGATTTCCGCAGTGGAATTCCTGTTCCTCTTCACGCTCACGGCCGGCGTGCTGGTGTTGTATGCGGCATTGGTCGGCACCCAGGATGAGCGGGTACGGGAAGCGGGCCTGTTGCGCGCTCTTGGCGCTACGCGCCAGGAGTTGGCAAAGGCGCAACGCATCGAAGTCATGCTCATCGGCAGCGTGGCCGGACTACTGGCTGCCAGCGGCGCGGCCGGCATAGGATGGGCGCTGGCGCATTACGTGTTCGATTTCGAATGGCGCTTCAGTCCGTGGCTGTGGCTGGCGGGCGCCGGCATCGGCATGGCGTGCGCCGTATTCGGCGGCTGGGCGGGCTTGCGCAACGTACTGTCGAGACCGCCGCTGCAGACCTTGCGCGAGGCTTAAGAAGCGCTTTCAGCGAGAGACATACCGCCGCCGAAGCGGGTATCATCTCGGTCTATGCAAATCGAAGACCTCAATCAGCCGACTGTCTACGACATGATCGGCGGCGCGGAAAAGTTGCGCGCCATGGTGGATCGTTTCTACGATCTGATGGACCTCGAGCCGGAGTTCGCCGGTATCCGTGCCCTGCATCCGCCGTCGCTGGACGGCTCGCGCGACAAGACCTACTGGTTCCTGTCCGGCTGGAGCGGCGGTCCCAACCTGTACATCGAACGTTTTGGTCATCCGTTCCTGCGCGCGCGCCATCTACCGTTTGCGATCGGCATTTCCGAGCGCGACCAATGGCTGCGCTGCATGGCCTGGGCGATGGAAGACACCGGCCTCGACGAGGCGCTGCGCACACGCCTGATGCAGTCCTTCTTCCAGACAGCCGACTGGATGCGCAACAAGCCTGAATAATTCACGACTTACCAAGAAATACCCGACATGACCCAGACTGAAATGATTCTCCTCGCCCTGATCGCCGTGGTCATCGCATTGCAAGTGGTGATCCTGCTGCGCGGCCGCGGCGGCATCGATATCGACATTGCGGCGCCGTTGCAGCAACTCAAGAGCGAATTGCAGCGTCACCAGCAAGATCTGGCCGAGCGCAGCGAACGCGAGTTGCGCGACCAGCTGCAATCCAATGCGCAAAGCACGCGGCAGGAACTGGGCGGCAACTTCGGCCAGTTGCAGCAGACCCTGGCGGCGCAGATGACCAGTGTCGCGACCTTGCAGAACAACCAGATCGACAGCTTTGCCCAGCAACTGGTCAAGCTCAACGAGACCAACGCCCAGCAGCTCGACGGCATGCGCCAGACCATGAACCTGCAGGCCCAGGCCAGCCGCGAAGAGCAAGCCGCGTCGCTCAAGCGCTTTGGCGATACGCTGAACCAGACGCTGACCACGCTGACCGAATCCAACGCGCAGCGCATGGCCGAAGTGCGCGCCACGCTGGAAGCCAAGATCAAGGATTTGCAACTGGACAACGGCAACCGTCTGGAAGAGATGCGCAAGACCGTCGACGAAAAGCTGCACGCGACGCTGGAGCAGCGCCTCGGCGAATCGTTCAAGCTGGTCTCGGATCGCCTCGACAAGGTCCATCAGGGCCTGGGTGAAATGCAGCAGCTGGCCATCGGCGTGGGCGACCTGAAACGCGTGCTGACCAACGTCAAGACGCGCGGCACCTGGGGCGAAGTGCAGCTGGAAATGCTGCTGGAACAAATGCTCACGCCGGACCAGTACGCCAAGAACGTCGAGACCGTGCCCAACACGGGCGAGCGGGTCGAATTCGCGATCAAGCTGCCCGGCAACGATGACGGCGGCACGCCGGTGTGGATGCCGATTGACGCCAAGTTTCCGAAGGAGCAATACGAACGCCTGGCCGAAGCCGCTGACCGCGCCGATGCGGAAGGCGTGGCGCAGGCAGGCCGCGAGCTGGAACGCGCCGTACGCGGTGAAGCCAAGACCATCGCCGAGAAGTATCTGTCGCCGCCGTTGACGACCGATTTCGCGATCCTGTTCCTGCCGACTGAAGGCTTGTATGCCGAAGTCATGCGCAGGCCGGGTTTGTCGGACGACCTGCAGCGCACACATCGCGTGAGCATTGCCGGACCGTCGACCTTGTCGGCGCTGCTGAACAGTTTGCAGATGGGCTTCCGTACCCTGGCGCTGGAAAAGCGTTCGTCGGAAGTGTGGCAAGTGCTGGGTGCGGTCAAGACCGAGTTCGGCAAGTTCGGCGATGTGTTGTCGGCGACCAGAAACGCGCTGGAACGCGCTGCCAAGAACATCGAGCAGGCCGAAACACGCACCCGCCAGATGACGCGCAAATTGAAATCGGTGGAAGCCTTGCCGAGCGACACGGCGCAGAAACTGCTGGGCACCGCCGAGCCCGAAATCGACGGCGACGGTCAGAGCGAATTGCTCTAAGGGACAACTAAAAAGCTCAGCGAATCAGGAACTTCATCAGCACGGAAAACAGCCTGCCGTAAGGTGGGTTGAACAGCCGCACGACGTTGAAGCGACTCTGCGTGAACACCGGCTTCATGTGCGAAAAGCGCCGGAAACCTTCCTCTCCGTGATAGGCGCCCATGCCGGATGCGCCGACTCCGCCGAACGGCAAATTCTCTTGTGCAATGTGCAGCAGCGTGTCGTTGACCGTCACGCCGCCGGCGACCGTCTGCAGCAAGACCCGGTCGATGGCCGTCTCGCTTTTTGCAAACACGTAGAGCGCGAGTGGACGCGGCCGGGCGTTGACGAAGGCGATCGCCTCGTCGAGATTTTCATACGTCACCAGCGGCAACAACGGCCCGAAGATTTCTTCCTGCAAGATGCGCGAGTCCGGCGCGACTTGCGTCAGCGCCATCGGCGGCAATAATCGCGTCGATGCGTGCGGCGTATGCGTGGTGAGTTGCTCGACCGTTGCGCCGCGTTCGCGCGCATCGTCCAGCAGCGCCTGCAAGCGAGTGAAATGGCGTTCATTGACGATGCTGGTGTAATCGTCGATGGCCAGGCGCTCATCGTTGAGTGCAGGGTACATGCGCGCCACAACAGTGCGCGCGACCTCGATGAAGTCACGTTCACGACCCTCCGGCAGCAGCACGTAATCGGGTGCGATACAGGTCTGGCCGGCGTTGAGCAGTTTGCCGCTGATGATGCGCGCGACAGCATGTTTGAAGTCGGCATCGGCGGCGATGATGGCCGGCGATTTGCCGCCCAGCTCCAGCGTCACCGGCGTCAATCGCTCGCTGGCGATGCGCATGACCTCGCGGCCGACGGCGGTGGAGCCGGTGAAAACCAGATGGTCGAAGGCGAGGGCGCAGAATTCACGGGCAACGTCAGCATCGCCATTGACGACGGTGATTTCATCCTCGGAAAACGATTGCCGGATCAGCCGTTCAAACAGCTCGCCGAAGGCCGGCGTGTTTTCCGACAGCTTGATCATCGCGAGGTTGCCGGCCGCCAGTGCGCACGCCAGCGGACCGATGGTCAGCAGCAGCGGATAGTTCCAGGGCGTGACGATGCCGACCACGCCAAGTGGCTGCGGCAACAGGCGATTGCCGGCCGGCTTGAACCAGATTGCCGTCGGCCTTGTCTGCGCTTGCATCCAGTGCTTGCCGTGGGCCAGCGCATGGTCGATCGCCTGCAGGCTGGTGAAGACTTCAAGGAATTGCGTTTCATGCTGCGAGCGATTGCCGAAATCGGTGCTGATCGCTGCAGCGATGTCGTCGCGGTGGCGCAATAGAAGCTGGCGCAGACGTTGCAAGCGGTCATGGCGTTCTTCCCAAGGCGTCGTCGGCTGGGCGCGTGAGCGCAGGTGCAGTCGGTCGAAGCGCGCGCTCAACGTCATGGCTTCAGATCAAGCCATCGAACAGCACGACCTGCACCAGGTCGCCGGCCGCGACGTCGCCCTGGGCGTCGTCGAGAACAATGATGCAGTTGGCGTCGGACATCGAGCGCAGGATGCCGGAGCCTTGCGCGCCGGTCAGCTTTACCTTCCACACGCCGTCGCTGTCGGGCGCGAGGATGCCGCGCTGGTATTCGGTGCGGCCAGGTTTCTTGCGGATCGCAGACAGTGAAGTTGCCTGCAGGCGCGGCAGCGGACTGGCGTCCGCGCCCGACATGCGCAACAAGGCGTCGCGCACGAAGAAATAGAAACTCACCATCACCGCCACCGGATTTCCGGGCAAGCCGAACAGGTAGGCGCCGCGATCATGCGACGCGATGCGGCCGAAGGCCATCGGCCGGCCCGGGCGCATGCCGATTTTCCAGAACAGCATGTCGCCCAGTTTGGTCATGGTCTGCTTGGTGTAGTCGGCCGCGCCGACCGAGACGCCGCCCGAAGTGATGACGGCGTCGGCATGTTCGCAGGCGCTGCGGAAGGCGGCTTCCATGGCGATCGGGTCATCCCTGACCACGCCCATGTCGATGATGTCGCAGCCGAGGCGGGTGAGCATGCCGTACAGCGTGTAGCGATTGGAGTCGTAGACGCAACCGGGATCGAGCGGTTCGCCGACCGAGCGCAATTCGTCGCCGGTCGAAAAGAAGGCCACGCGCAGGCGGCGTTGCACCGGAATCTCGGCAATGCCCAGCGAGGCCAGCATGCCGATGTCGGCCGGGCGGAGGATTTTTCCGGCGCGCAGCGCGATCTGGCCGTTGCGCAAGTCTTCGCCCCGCAGGCGGCGATTGTCGCCGCGCCGTACGCGACCGGCCGGAATGGTCACGGTGGCATCCGTTTGATTCTCGGTGAATTCCTGCGGGATGACGGTATCGCAATCGGACGGCATGGCGGCGCCGGTCATGATGCGCACGCATTCGCCGGAGGCCACGACGCCGTCGAACTGCTGGCCGGCATGCACGCTGCCGACGATGCGTAGCGTCAGCGCCTGCTCCGCTAAGAGATCGTCGCCGCGCAGCGCATAGCCATCCATGGCGGAGTTGTCGTTGGCGGGCACATCGATGGTCGAGGTGATGTCGGCGGCCAGCACGCGGTCGAGGGCGCTGCGGATGGCGACGCGTTCGATCGAAGAGATCGGCTGCACGAAATCGTGGATGATTGTTTGCGCCTGCGGCACGGTCATCGCATCCGGGTCGTAGCCGGACACGCAGCTAACGATGTCGGCGAGGGAGAGTTGGGTCATTTATTCTGATTCCAGTTGGCGCAGCTCTTGCAGCGTGTTGATGTTGCTGAAGGCGGCTTCGTCGTCGAAGCGGACTTCGGCGGTGCGGATGCCGACAAACCAGCGCTCCATTTTGCGGCCGTCCTGTTGCAGGTAGTCGGTCAGTGATGACAGCAGCGTTTTCCTGAGCAGGCAGAACACCGGGTGGCGCTGAAAATCAGCGTGATCAATGCGACCGGTGACGGCGATGGCGGCGTCGGCCTGTTGTTCAATCAATGCGGCCGCCAGCCGTGGAACGAGATCAAGCGGCAGCAGCGGCGAATCGCAAGGCGCGGCCGCCAGGTAGTCGGTGGCGCAATGTGTCAGGCCGGTATGCAGGCCCGCCAGCGGTCCGGGGAAGTCGGGCAGGAGGTCGGGCCACACTGGCAGATTAAACGCCGCATAGTCGCCCTGGTGGCGATTGGCGTTGATCGCCAGCGCACCGGTCTGGCCGGCCAGGCGTTCGATCACGTGCGCCGCCAGCGGCTTGCCGCGGAACGGCTGCAAACCTTTGTCGACATGGCCCATGCGGGCGCCGCGTCCGCCTGCCAATACAAGACCGGTAATATGTGCAAGGGGAATTGCAGCGACGACGGCCATGGCCATCAGCCGCCGATGTACGACATTTCGACTTTGCGCACCTGCGGCATCGAGGTCGCTGACGGACCCTTCTGTTCGCTGCGCAGCTCGGAATAGCGGTCGCCGCGGCGGCTCCAGATCGCGGCAATGGCGGAGGAAATTTCCGCATCGCTGCGCTCGCCGCGCAATAAGCTGCGCAGGTCGTGGCCTTCGCCGGCGAACAGGCAGGTATAGATTTTTCCTTCGGTGGACAGGCGGGCACGGCTGCAATCTTGGCAGAACGCCTGGGTGACGCTGGAGATGACGCCGATTTCACCACTGCCGTCTTTATAACGCCAGCGCTGCGCGGTTTCACCGGTGTAGTTGGCGTCGATCGCTTCGAGCGGAAGTTCGGCATGGATGCGGCGGATCACTTCGCTGGACGGCACCACTTCATCCATGCGCCAGCCGTTCGAACTGCCGACGTCCATGTATTCGATGAAGCGCAGGGTGAACGGGGTGTCCTTGAAGTGCCGCGCCATCGCCAGGATTTCGTGGTCGTTGACGCCTTTCTTGACCACCATGTTGATCTTGATCGGGCCGAGCCCGACCTTGTGGGCGACATCGAGGCCGTGCAGGATTTGCGAGACCGAGACGTCGACATCGTTCATGCGCCTGAAGTTGGCGTCGTCCAGCGCATCCAGCGAGACGGTCACGCGCTTGAGGCCGGCGTCTTTCAATGCCTGGGCCTTTTGCGCCAGCAGCGTACCGTTGGTGGTCAGGGTCAGGTCGAGCTCGCGGCCGTCGGGTGTGCGCAGTTCGTGCAGCATGCCGACCAAGCGTTCCAGATGCTTGCGCAGCAGTGGCTCGCCGCCGGTCAGGCGAATCTTCTCGACGCCGTGAGCGACGAACAGGGTGGCCAGGCGGGTGATTTCTTCAAACGACAGCAGGGAAGAGTGCGGCAAGAAGCTGTAGTCCTTGTCAAACACTTCCTTGGGCATGCAATACACACAGCGGAAATTGCAGCGATCGGTGACCGAAATGCGCAGGTCGTGCAATGGACGCATCAAGGCATCGGCGAGGAAGCCGGAGGGCGCCTCCAGCAGCGCGGGGACGGTTGCGGAGCTGCCGTTCGAGCGTTCGTGGATGATCGGAATGATGCGTTTGTTCATACTCGCTACGATAGCATGCGGCGGAGAATTAGGCAGTGTACAGAGCGGTCGGGGCGATCACGGTACAGTGCAGTAACAAGAGCAGGTTTACTTGCTGATTTGCAATGATGCAAACGCACATTCAGCTGACGGCAGACGAGAAAAAAGGGAGTCTTCACTCCCTTTTTTCTTTGCTGCGCGCTGCTTGTGCTTGCTAAGGCATCAACGACGGGTTTCGACCTGAACCAGCGGTTCAGTCGATTGCGGCGGCAATGGCTTGCGTTCGCGCGGCACGTGCGGCGCTGGCACGATCTGGGCTGCGGCGGCCTGGGCTGCGCGCAGTTTTTCCGGATCAGTGCTGGCCAGGGTCAGGCCGGCCGACGACAGCATTTCGTTGAGGTCATTCCATTGCTTGCCGTTGGAGACTGCCGGAGCCGCTGGCGCCGGAGTCGCAGCAACTGGTGCCGGAGCAACGGCTGCCGGAGCAGCTTCAACGACTTGCGGCGCTGATGCAACTACCGGTGCAACAGGAGCCGGTTCCTCGGCTGCCGGGGCAGTCGCTTCAGTCAGCAGGCTGATCTGTTGCGGCGCAGGCGCTGCGACAGGCGTTGCCGGTGCCGCTGGCGCTGCTTCAACCACAGGTTCTGCAACGGCGGTTGTGGTTTCCTGAGCCGGCGTTGCCGCAACCGGTGCAGGTGCAGCCGGCGCTTCAATTGCCGGAGCTGCTTGCACCGCGACAGGAGCTTCAGCAGGTGCCGGAGCAGCAACCGGTGTTGCAGGAGCCTTCTCGTACCATGGACGCTCATTGTCGTCGGCAGGAGCAGCGACAGTTGCAGCTGGCGCGGCAACTTGCACCGACTCTTCACCGTCCGCACTTTCAGCCGATTCGCCATCGGCATTTTCTCCAGCATTTTCACCATCACGATCGCGGCGATTGCGGTTGCGGCCGCCACGACGACGACGACGGCGTGGTTCGCCTTCTTCGGTTGTGCCTTCCACCTGATTGCCTGCCACTTGTGCAGTTTCAGCACCTTCGATGTCGGTCACTGCGACAGCAGCAGCGCCGGTCGCCAGAGCGGCTTCCAATGGCAATCCATCTTCCGCTTTCGGCAGGTCCTTGCGCTCTTCGCGTGGAGGACGCGGCGTGCGTGGTGGACGTGGTTCGCGAGCTTCGCCGTCTGCGCGCGGCTCGCGGTTTTCACGCGCTTCGCGTGGTTCGCGAGTTTCCTTCGGCTCACGCGGTTCACGGCCTTCGCGTGGCTGGCGTGGTTCACGCGGTTCGCGTGGTTCACGATCGCTGCGGCCTTCGGCGCCTTCACGAGGCTCGCGTGGTTCACGGGCTTCCTTCGGTTCGCGCGGTGGGCGCGGCGGACGGGCCGGCTTGCCTTCGTACTCTTGCTTGCCGGATTCGTCGCGGGCGGCTTTCTCCGGTGCGGCGCCGTCACGCTCTTCGCGCTCATTGCGGTTGCGGCCGTTGCGGTTGCGACCGTTACGGTTGCGGGTGTTGCGGTCGGCGTGGTCGCGTTTTTGCTGGGGTGTCTTGGTTTCGGCTGGTGCAACGACAGGCGTGGCCTCGACCGGCTTGGTGCGGAAGAAGCTCCAGATCTTGCTGAAGAAGCCCGATTCCGGCGCCAGTGTCGGCGGCTGTTCAACCGGCGCCGCTACCTTGCGTTCGACGATAGGCGCAGGCTGGTCAGGGGTGATGCCCTTGACGACGGCTTCCTGGCGCGGCTTGACGTCTTCCTTCTGGCGCTTGCTGTAACCGATGTCGGTTTCGGCTTGTTCGGCCATGGCGTAGCTGGCTTGGGCGTCGTCCAGGCGCGGATCGTCGTGCTTGATGCGCTCGAGCTTGTAGTGCGGGGTTTCCAAGTGCTTGTTCGGGATCATGATGACCGTCACGCGATGACGTGTTTCGATCTTCAGGATTTCGCCGCGCTTTTCGTTCAACAGGAAAGCGGCGACGTCGACCGGCGCCTGCACGTGGATGGCGGCCGAATTCTCCTTCATCGCTTCTTCCTGGATGATGCGCAGGACTTGCAGTGCGGACGATTCGGTATCGCGGATGTGGCCGGTGCCGTTGCAACGCGGGCACGTCACATGGCTGCCTTCGGACAGCGACGGACGCAGGCGCTGGCGCGACAGTTCCATCAGGCCGAAGCGCGAGATCTTGCCCATCTGGACGCGGGCGCGGTCGTGGTGCAGGGCGTCTTTCAGGCGGGATTCGACTTCACGCTGGTTCTTGGCGTTTTCCATGTCGATGAAGTCGATGACGATCAGGCCGCCGAGATCGCGCAAGCGCAATTGGCGGGCCACTTCGTCGGCGGCTTCAAGGTTGGTGTAGAACGCAGTGGTTTCGATGTCGGAGCCGCGGGTGGCGCGCGCCGAGTTGACGTCGACGGAGACCAGGGCTTCGGTGTGGTCGATCACGATGGCGCCGCCGGAAGGCAGCGGCACGGTGCGCGAGTACGCGGTTTCGATCTGGTGTTCGATCTGGAAGCGCGAGAACAGCGGCACGTCGTCGTGGTAGCGCTTGACGCGGTGGACCATGTCCGGCATCACGTGCGCCATGAACTGCTGGGCTTGTTCGTGGATGTCGTCGGTGTCGATCAGGATTTCGCCGATGTCAGGCTGGAAATAGTCGCGGATCGCGCGGATCACCAGCGAGGATTCCTGATAAATCAGGAAAGCGCCGGAGCCGGACTGGCCGGCGCCTTCGATGGCGCGCCAGAGTTGCATCAGGTAGTTCAGATCCCACTGCAGTTCGTCGACGTTGCGGCCGATGCCTGCGGTGCGGGCGATGACGGACATGCCGTTGGGCAGGTCCAGCTTGTCCATGGTCTCGCGCAGTTCCTGGCGATCTTCGCCTTCGACACGGCGCGATACACCGCCGCCGCGCGGATTGTTCGGCATCAGGACCAGGTAACGGCCGGCCAGGGAGATGAACGAGGTCAGGGCTGCACCCTTGTTGCCGCGTTCTTCCTTCTCGACCTGGACGATGATTTCCTGGCCTTCGCGCAGGGCTTCCTTGATGGAAGCGTTGCGCACATCGATGCCTTCCTTGAAATAGGTGCGGGCAACTTCCTTGAACGGCAGGAAGCCGTGGCGCTCTTCGCCGTAATTGACGAAGCAGGCTTCCAGCGATGGTTCGATGCGGGTGATGACGCCTTTGTAAATGTTGGATTTACGCTGTTCGCGTCCGGTGGCTTCGATATCGATGTCGATCAGCTTTTGACCGTCAACGATGGCTACGCGCAATTCTTCCTGCTGCGTAGCATTGAACAACATACGTTTCATGTTTCACTCCGTGGCACTGAGGCCGCTTTATTGATGCACGATGAATGCATCAAAAGTACAAGGATGTACGCGAGAACGAAGTGATTGGGGGAGGGAATTGCCTTAGTGTGTGGAGCACGCCAGGGTGGCGGCACTCATGCACAACGGGGCGCGGATGCGGTGAACCGGGAAGCCGAGCAGCTCCGTATCCACGCGCGCCGTTCCGCATGGAGCGGTCACGGCAGCTGTGGACGGTAAGCTATATGTTTGAGCCAAACGAAGCATTATTCTAAAAGTTGGCAAATCGGCGAATCGGGTTCACTTGCATCAACCGGCAAGCACTTCGTTTTTCAACTGAAGGTCTTGCCAGACTTTATCCTGATAATCCAAGCACATCTGTTCAGCATCCAAGTGCGTTATCCGATTGCAACTGCGGTGCAAACTGGACTCGCGCAGGGATGATGCGTACACGTTTTTAAGGAACCGTCCAATCGCGCGGAGAAATGTCGCGTCCACAATGTCTTCGTAGGGTGTACGAGGCTTGCCGACAGGACCCTGTCGCCGCATGCTGCGATTTTTCGTGGTTCCC
>Ga0105240_10008629_pt1 | contig 14563 bp, 9 predicted proteins | sample KBSC54metaG_FD_80426 | JGI IMG/M metagenome (GOLD analysis project Ga0105240, IMG submission 80426) | Corn rhizosphere microbial communities from Kellogg Biological Station, Michigan, USA - KBS C5-4 metaG | ecosystem: Host-associated > Plants > Roots > Rhizosphere > Soil | place: Michigan, USA... | reverse complement strand
GAGGCCCGGCTGGTCTTCTTTACCGGGCCATCGCCTTCGCGCATCAGAGCCCGGATCGCGGTCGGTGCGGTGTAGAAGATGTTGACTTTGTGCTTGTCGATCACGTCCCAGAAGCGCGAGGTGCTGGGATAATTCGGCACGCCTTCGAACATCAGGGTGGTGGCGCCGTTGGCCAAGGGTCCATAGAGGATGTAGCTGTGGCCGGTGACCCAGCCGACATCGGCGGTGCACCAATAGATATCGCCGTCGTGATAATCGAAGACATAGTGATGGGTGGCTGAAGCGTAGAGCAGATAGCCGCCGCTGGTGTGCAGCACGCCCTTGGGTTTGCCGGTCGAGCCCGAAGTGTAAAGAATGAAGAGGGGATCTTCCGCCCCCATCGGCTCCGGGGGACAGTCACTCCCCACCTTGGCCGCTTCTTCGTGATACCAACGGTCACGGCCGTCTTGCATAGGAACCTTGCCGCCGGTGCGCCGCACCACCAGCACATCCGTTACCCCCTTGGCCTTCTTCAAGGCCGCATCGGTATTGATTTTCAGGCGCACGGGTTTTCCGGCGCGCAGCCCTTCATCAGCGGTAATGACGATGGTCGAGCGGCAATCGGTGATCCGTTCCGCCAGGCTGTCGGGTGAGAAGCCGCCGAACACCACCGAATGGATGGCGCCGATCCGGGCACAGGCCAGCATGGCATAGGCCGCTTCCGGGATCATGGGCAGATAGATCGTCACCCGGTCGCCCTTCTGGACGCCGCGGGCCTTCAGCACATTGGCGAAGCGGCAGACCTCGTCATGCAGCTGCCGATAGCTGATCCGCTTGCTGTCCTTGGGATCATCGCCCTCCCAGATGATCGCCGCCTGGTTGCCGCGCTTGGCCAGATGCCGGTCGACGCAATTGGCCGCGACGTTCAGAACCCCGTCCTCGAACCAGCGCACATGCAGCTTGGCAGGATCCCAGGAGACGTCGCTGACCTTGGTGAAGGGCCTGAGCCAATCCAGCCGCGCCGCTTCTTTCTTCCAGAACCCGTCCGGGTCGTTCAGCGATTGCGCATAACGCGCCGCATAATCAGACGCACTGACATAAGCGCGCTTCTTCCAATCCCCAGATACCGGAACGATCTGATCAGTCATGACAAGCGACGATTCGAACCACTATTTTCTGGAGCCGACGGGTACGACTTCACGTCCGACGGTGGTGTTGGTCACGATCGCAAAGCTGCCATACATGGCCATAGCGCCGCACAGAAGGCCAACCCATCCGCCCAACTGATGCAGCATCGGGTTGCCAAGCATGGCGCCAAAGCCCAACAGGAAGAAGGCTATCCACAAAGTCAAAAAGATACAGAACAGAAGACGGGTAAGGTGGAAGGTCGAAATCCACAAACCCAAGGTAAAGACGCCCCACAACACCAGCGTAAAGCCGATGGCGCTGTCGGCGCCCGACAGATCAAGCGCCTTGTTACCGCCCCAGAAAACCAGAAGCGCAAACCACCACCAGAAGGCGCCATAGCTGATGAAGGCGGTGGTGCCGAACGTATTGCCGGTCTGGAATTCCATGATGCCGGCGATGATTTGCGCCGTGCCGCCGAACGCCATGGCCAGCGGCAGAACCACCTGTTCGCCATGCGCCGGCAGAAGCCCGGCATTGACGGCGCTCAGCAGAATTGTGGTGAGACCGAAACCGACCAATCCCAGCGCCGCCGGATTTGCCTTGTCCATTGCCGTCTCGCCTCGCTGATCTTACGGAGCCCGGAGAGAGGGATTGCCGTTGCCGGCAATCCCTCTCCTCGCACTTCAAGCCTGCCCCAACTTAGAACATTTGATCGTAGGTAAAGAGATAGGTCCGGCCCAATACCGTGTAGAGGTTGGCATTGGTGTTGCCGGCGTTGATGCCCACCTGCGACGGATCGCGATCAAACAGATTGTTGATCACCAGCGAGAAGCGGGAGTTGGTTTCCGCCAGACCATAGCCCAGGCGCAGGTCGAAATAATTGGCGACACCCTGGCCCGGCACGGTGGTCAGGGGGTTTGCAACCACAGACGAGTCCCGCATGCCACCGATCATGCGCCAGCGAAGACCGATATCCGCGCCGAAATTGTGATAGGTGATGGTGGTGTTGCTCTGATATTTCGGGAATGGTCCAAGCGTTGCGGTGGAGTTCACGCCGCCGCCCGTGTTGGTCTCACCCAGTTCCTGCCAGGGCGAGCCCGGTAGAATCTGCTGCTTGAAGCTGTTGAGATAGTTGGCAACGATCGCGGTGGTGAAATTGCCCGCGTCGGGACCCCAGCCAGTGATCTCGCCCACATCGGTGGTCCAGTTCGCTTCCAGGTCGATGCCGGACGTCCTGTAACCGCCGGTATTGGCGAAGGGCGTACGCACATTCACCATCTGGCCATTGCTCGAACTGCGCGAAATGAAGCCGCAATAGAAATTGGCGACCGAGTAGCTCGGGTTGGAGCCGTCCAGATTGTAGCACTTGCTGACCAAGGTGTTGAAGTCGAGCGCCGAAATCGCATCCCGGATCCGGATATTGTAATAGTCCACCGAGATAGACGCATTCTGGAACCAGGGGCTGTCGATCTCCGGCTGCCAGACGGTGCCGCCAGTAAAGGTATCGCTCTTTTCCGGACGCAGCGCGATGTTGCCGGAATTGATCGAGGGCACCTGGTTATCGTTGCTCTGATAGGTGCCCGCGATGTTCTGAGGCAGGCCCGTGGCCAAGCATAGCGCAAGAAGCTGTGCGTTGCTGCCCCTAAGACGTACGTCGCATGGATCGCTCGCGCCCGGCGGCGTCGAAGCCTGGATGGTGCGGTTGGCATAATAAGTCGAATTACCCGAGAACAATTCGTTCACCGACGGGGCGCGGATGGCGCGTTCATAGCCGCCGCGCAGCCGGAAGCCCTCCGTCACTGCCCAATCCACGTCACCCTTGTAAGTGTTGGTGCCGCCCGACAGGACATAGTCGGAATAGCGAGCCGCAATGTCGACATTGACGCTTTGGAAGAAGGGCTCGTCCTTGATCACCGGGATCAGCAATTCGCCGAACACTTCGCGCACCGCCGATGAACCGGAAGTGGGCGCTTGCGGATTGAAGGTGAACGGATCGCCGGTCTGCACCGCAGCATCAGGCTTGAACTGGAAGGAAATGTTGCGGTAGTCGGCGCCCACCGCGAACTTCAAGTCGCCAGCAGGTAGTGTCCATGCCGTGCCCTGTAAATCGGCGTTCAGCACGTCCTGTGTGACATTGGTGCGGTTGAGGAATTCCGGCGCGGCCAAAGCCGTGCACGCCGCAGACGCTTTCACATTGCCGAAGGGATTGAAGCCGCCGGCGCACAGGCTGTTGCCGCCATCCGGCGCATTGAGCAATTGCTGCACCACGCTGAAGCGCGCCGCGCCCGTGCTGGAGTAGGAATTCAGAGTCTGGCCATGGCTGGCATAGACGTCCCAGGTCATGGTCTCGCCCAGCACGCCATCCAGGCCGGCGATGAACTGATAGATGTTGTTGGCGTTGGTGGCCGTGCGGTATCCGCTTAGCCCAAGGAAGCGCTTGTTGATTTGAATGGGAGCGGTGGGGTTGGCGCGCGACGCCAGGAGTGCTGCCACGCCAGGATTGTTCGCCAGCAATTGTTGCAGGAAGGGGTTGGTCAGCGGAACCGTGGGAATCTGCGTCGCGCTGGTCACCGTCGCATCGCTCTGCACGATCGAATTGTAGTTGGTGTAGAGCCCCTGGCCGAAGAAATGGATGTCGTTGGTCAGCGCCCAGTCGCCCTTGACGAAACTCGACCAGCGTTCCAGCGGGTTCTGGGTGCCGCGGAAATAGTAGCTGCGATTGCGCACCGAACCGCCAAGAACATCGTTCAGGGGACGTCCCTGCGCATCGGTAATGGGCTGAAGGTTGTAGATCGTACCTTTGTTCGGACCGACATTGAACAGGCTGCCATCCGGGTTAAAGCCGAATCCCGCGGATGAGGTTGCAGAAATCGAACCCGCCGGTGCGCCGAACTGCGCGAAATAGGTATTGACGGCCGCTTGGCTGGGCGCATTGGTGCCGCCTACATATTGGCCCTGGACCAGCGGCGTCACGCCGGCATGGCTGGTGGTCAGGAAGGGGATCGAGCCCCAATTGACATGATCGACACGGGTATATTCCACCGCGAAAGTGAGGTTGCCCTTGCCGTCCGCCGTATTGATGCCGCCGATAGCGTTCACGTCGAACTGGCTGCCGCCATAGGATTCGGTCGTGCCGTAGCTGCTGGTGATCTCAAGGCCGTCCGCGGGACGCTTGCTCTTGAAGTTGACCACGCCGGACACCGCGTCCGAACCGTAAACCGCCGAAGCGCCGCCGGTGATGATTTCCACATTGCCCACAATGCCGGCGGGAAGCTGGTTGATATCGACCGTGCCGTCCGAGTTGGAAGGCAACAGGCGGCGGCCGTCCAGCAGCACCAGATTGCGCTGCGGACCCAGGCCGCGAAGGCTGACGTTTCTTTGGCCGCTGCCGCCGATGAAGGGGCCCGAGCCGCCGGTCGAGGTCGAGAATTGCGGCAAATCTTTCAGGCCGGCTTCCAGCGCGATCTGGCCGCTCTGCTTGAGGGTATCGGCCGTGACCGAAACGGTGGGCGTAGCGGTGTTGTAGTCGGGACGGGCAATCAACGAACCGGTGACGACGACGGTCTCACCAGCGGGCGGTGGCGCTTCGGTCGCGGTTTGCGCGAAAGCTGCGGAAGCCAGGAACATCGGCAAAGCAGCGCTGGACAAAAGCAGCCGGGAGCAAATCTTCGGCGCGAAAGATGTCGTGCTAGTCATGATGATCCCCGATTGTTAGTGACTGTTGCGATGCGCGCTCTGCAGCCAGCCTCTTTGCTGCAGGTGCGAATTCATTGTCGGAAGCGAGAAGGATGGTACGGAAGGGGACGCGCTGGACGCTTGAAAAATAAGCTTTTTGCCCACGCACGCGACACGATCGCTGCGCATGACCCAGCACGCGAGCCACAAATGACATTCCCCTGCGATCCTTCGTTAACGGCGAGATCTACAGACACACGTGTGATTTCGGACACGCGTGTTTTTATTTTCTGATTAGAGGTTTAGGTCACGCGCATGGCTTTTGACGATGGACAAAATATGGATAAAGTTGGACTTTTGTGAAGGCAATGTAGGGCTCGGGAGTTCCGAACTATGCATTCGAATGCTCTGCCCATTGCGGTCGAGCGACATCTACCGTTGTTGCCGATGGGCTTGGTAAGCCCTGCTTGCTGCTGGGCTAGCATCGACGACGACTTGAATTACATTTTCCATATCGCCAACGGCCGGGGCACGGTCAGCACCGAAAGCGGCGTCATTCGCTTTTGCGCCCCTTGCGCAGTGATCGTGCCATCCGGCGAAGCACACAATTTCCAATTCGAATTGAATGCCAGCGGCATGGCCCTGACCATCACGGGCGAATATCTCCAACGGCTGGTGGCGCGGGAACCCGATTTCGCCATGCTGTTCGCCTCTCCCGTCATTGTGCCTCTGGTATCGGAACAATTGACCTGGCCCTTGGCCCGGCTGGCGCACGAATTGGCGGGCTCAGATGTGGCCCACACGGCGGCCGCCGATTCCCACCTTCTCAGCATCCTGGTGCAATGCGCCCGCGCTTTGGAGCATTCCCGGGCGATACAGGCGGCACATCCCAAAGCAGCAACCACGCTGGTTACCCGCCTGCGCGAACTGATCGAGCAGCATTATCGGGACAATATTTCGCTAGCCCAATATGCGGTGACCTTGGGAGTCACCCAGACCCGACTGCGCGAAGCCTGCCTGATGGTCACCGGCATGCTGCCGAATCAGCTGATCCAACAGCGAATCCTGCTGGAGGCGCAGCGGGCGCTGCTCAACTCCACCATGACCATCGCCCAGACGGCATACTATCTGGGCTTCAACGATCCGGCCTATTTCTCCCGCTTCTTCACCAAAGCGATGGGGCAGTCGCCGCGCATGTATCGCGAGCGGCCCAAGAGCAACTAGAGCGGTTCCAGGAAAAGTGTGTAGCGTTGGTACGCTGCCGCTACCAACTCCGTCCGGAAACCGCGACAAACAAGTAGCGCCCTTCGCCAGCGCGAAATATGGCTCATTAAACGCATTTTAAACAAGCGCCCATGAGCGGATTTCGCTCATGGGTTTGTCGCGCTCCTAGCGGGGCGCGTTCTTGGCCTTGCCCGACAGCAGATCCTCGATGGTGAAATGACGGCCGTTGAGGATCACATGCTTCACGTTGAAGGTGTTGTGGATGTCGTCCAGCGGATTGCCCTGCACCAGCACGATGTCAGCCAGCTTGCCTTCCTGGATGCTGCCAGCATCCAGATTCAACATTTCCGCGGAATTGACCGTGGCGGTGCGCAGTATGTCATAGGGCTTCATGCCGTAGCGGGCGTAAGTCTCCATTTCCGAGTGCAGGAACATGCCTTCCGGCTCGTCCGTACCAGCGGTGATGGTGGCGCCCGCCTTGAAGAGATCCATCACCATCTTGGGCGTGCCGGGGTCCTTTCGCGGCAGGAACCCGCTCAACAGCTGGTCGTAGTTCCGGATCTGGTTCTGGAGCCAGGGTGGATCCAGCGCCAGCCGCGGATCATTCTTCAGTTCGGGATGCGAAGAGATCAGATCGCGCATGCCGCTGAAGATCATCGGCGTCATGTTGATGTGGTTCTGGCTCACGATCTGGATCACGTCTTCATAGGCGTGATTGAAGGTGGCTTTGGGCGAATAGCCCCGGCGGCTGGTGGCGGTGGTGTGTTCCACGCTGTCCATCCCGTCGAAGGCGGCGGGATAGATTTCGTGGGTGGTGACGGGTTCGCCGACGCTGTGGGCATAGTCCACGATCATCTTCTGCTGGATGTCCGGCATGCGGACATAGGACTTGAAGAGATCGAAGCCCAGGATATGCGCCCGCTCCAATTCGCGCATCAGATGGGCATTGTTGGAAATGGCGGTGCCCATTTTGTAATAGGTCCGCTTCCATTCCATCAAGTGGCCGGTGGAGAAGATGCGGGGCTGGATGCGGACACCGGCATCGCCGGCTTCCCGGTCCTCCACCGCCTCGTAGGGCAGACCGCCCGGCGTGCGCAGCGACGTGATGCCATAAGCCAGGAAGTTGCGGCCCTGCTGCTCGCCGAAATCGCTTTGGCGATGGCTGTGATTCTCGATCAGGCCTGGCATCGCGACCAGATCGGGCGCCTCGATGGTGGCGGCACGGCCGGCCACATGCGGCGTGACGCTTTTGATCCGGTTGCCCTCGATCACGATGTCCATATCGTTGCGGGCGGTCTTAGAAACCCCGTCCACCAGCTTACCGACATGGATGGTCATGCCACCCTTGGGCACATAGGCCTGATAGGTGAGATCGAGCGGAACGGTTTTGACCTCGCCGGTTTCGATGTCCATCAGCCGAAGCTTGTCGTTCGCCTGATAGAGAACGTGGCGGTTGTCGCCGGCCCAATTGGGATTGTAGGCGATCTCGGTGGTCAGATGGCGCACCGGTCCTTGTGGTTCACCGGTGAGGGGCGAAACCGGCCAGATCGCCAATTGGCCTTCATAAATCGCCAGCATCTGGGTGCCGTCGGGCGACCAGACCGGGCCATTCCAGCCGCGGCTGTCGATCGACATGTTGGGTTGGGGTGCGAACCAGACATCGTCGGTGGCGTCGTCCGCTTCCGTTCCGGTGGAAGACATGGTCAGCACCTGATTGGTGCCTTCGCGGTATTTGCGGTTGTAAGGCGCCACCATGGCCAGCGCGATACGCTTGCCATCGGGCGACCAGGTGGGCGTGCCGGGTGCGAAGATCGATTTGTGGATGATCTTCACCTCGCCGGTTGCCACATCGGCCACCGCCACGCTGGCGCCGCGCCACATGGCATCGACATTGACGAAGGCGATACGCTTGCCGTCCGGCGAGAATTGCAGCGAAGTCGGCTGGGTCGGAATATGGGTGAGCTGCCGCATCTGGCCGGTTTGCATGTCCCGAATCCAGATCTGGAGCAGGCCGCCGGCCCGGTCGGTCGACCAGGCCAGATAGCGCCCGTCGGGCGACCAGGTGGGATCGACGTCATAGGCGGCATCATTGGTCAGGTTCTGCGGCTTGCCGCCGGTCGCGGGCAGCAGCCAGAGGTCACCGAGCGCCACGAAGGCAATGGATTTCGCGTCCGGCGACAGGACGGGGCGTTCGATACCCAGCGCCTGGCGCGGCGTCTGGGAGTCGAAATCGCGCTTCTTGCGGACATAGGTGTTGCGGGGTGGCGTGATCGGCAATGTCACCGAGAAGGGAATGTCCTTGACGCCACCGCCCAAGGTACGGCGCTTGATTTTGCCATCCGCCACATAGAAGAACTCGTTCTTGGAGACCCAGCTGGGGCGGAAAGGGAAGACCACTTCGTTGCCGCTGATCGACTTGCCGTTGAAATTGAGCTGGCTGTCATTGCCGACAGACGATTCATAGACAAGCTGGCCGTCCGGCCCCATCGAAGCTGCCGCGATATTGCCGTTCGAGTCGGCGATCTTGCGCTCCGCCTTGGTCGCGACATTGACCGCCCAAAGCGTCTTGTAGGTGTCACGGCTGGACGTGAAGATCACGTCCTTGTCGTCGGCCGACCAGGCCGGCATCACGTCTTCCGCCGGATTGTTGGTCAGCTGGGTCAAGGCGCCCGTCTTAGCGTCCATCACCCAAATATTGTTGTCGCTGCCCAAGGGATTGCCGCGATCGGACGAGAAGGCGATCTTGCTGCCGTCATGGCTGAAGATGGGCTCTCGGTCATCGAAGGTGCCTTCGGTGACCATGTGCTGATTGCTGCCGTCGGCGCCCACTTCCCACAAATCATAGCCGCCATCGCGATAGCCGAAGAAGATGATGTTCTTGCCGTCGGGCGACCATTGCGGCTGGTGCGCGTCGTTGAAAATATCCGTCACCGGCTTGGCGGCGCCGCCGGATGACGGCAGCACATAGATGGTGCCTTGCAGATCGATCGCCAGCATTTTGCCGTCCGGAGAGACGGAGACCGCCATCGAGGTCCCTTCATGGACGGTGATGTTGATGGTCTTGGGTGGTTGCACCGCGGGGGCTTGGGCAGAACCGGGAAAGGAGACGGCCAGCGCACTGAGGCCAAACACGACAGGCAGGATGAAAATGCGGCGCATGGCGTCCCCCAGATGAAGCTTTTTTGTCATAGCAGCCTGACAAAAAACGGAAAAGACTCAAGACTTGGACAAAGCTCGGGGAGACTTGGACAAAGCGTGGTGCCGTGCTTTCGCGCGCGACGGGCTTAAAATTTTCCCGTTCCGCAAAGCGATCTAAGCAATCTCATAACAGGAATTCTGGCATCGGCATTCGCAACTGCAACATCGCCGCTGAAGTTGCCGCTGCTAGCAAGAGCGTGTTGCGCCAATAACGGTCAGCCTTGTTCGACCGCGGGCAAAGTCACGGCCATCTCGAGACCCTTGGGTTTGAGATTGCGGGCGGCAATAGAACCGCCATGCACAGCCACGGCGCGTTGCGCGATCGCCAGCCCAAGGCCAAAGCCAAAACCATCGGCGGAAACACCAAAAGGCGTAAACAAGGCGGACATGGCTTCCTCCGGGATGCCAGGCCCCTCGTCGGTGACCTTAAGATTGTAGCGACTACCTTCCGTGCGCAGCACGGCGCGGACCGTGCCGCCCTCGGACGAATAGCGCACGGCATTGCGCACGATATTCTCGATGGCGCGGCTCACCAGCTTGCCACTGCCCAGCGCAATCCATTCGAAATTTTCATCCGCCGGCGCGATATCGAGTTGGACGTCCACACCCTTGCCTTGGGCTTCGTAGCGGGCATCCTGAACCACGGCTTTCACGATTTCCGCGAAATTGAAATAATCCTCGCTCTTGGCATGGCCGCTTTCCAGCTTGGCCAGGGTCAGAAGCTCGCCCACCATTTCATCCAGCGTGGCCGCTTCCCCGCTGATACGATCGAGTGAGGTGGCGAGCTTGGCAGGATCCTGGCGCGCCAACCCGATCGCCAGATTGAGCCGCGCCAATGGGGTGCGCAATTCGTGGCTGACATCGGCCAGGAGCCGGTCGCGCGCGGCCACCAATTCCTCCAGCCGGATCGCCATCTTGTCGAAATCATGCGCCAGATCGGCGATCTCGTCCCGCCGCCGCCCCATCGAAGGGCCCAGTCGGGTGGCAAAATTGCCCTGCGCCAAGCGGCCAAAGCCTTTCTGCATCCGCCGGATGGGGTTGGTGAGATACCAGGCCAGGATGGCGCTGAAGCCCAAACCGCCGATCACCACCGACAGCAGCACCTCCATGGGGATGCCGAAAAAGCCGTGATTGTGCGAGCCAAGCTGCGGATAATAAGAGACGCGATAGGCCGTGCCATCCGGCGCGTTCGCCGTCTCGCTGTATACGGGCGCGCGCGGGTTAAGCGGGCTCGCGGCCGGCCGGATCTGCACGCGACTGCGCCAGTCTTGCGGCCAGGTCCGGCTTTCCGCCTCGAAGGCGGGTTCACCGCCCGACCGGATCGCCGAACTCGCCGCCGCCACCGACATGTGCGCAAAACTGCGCATATAAGAGACTTCCGGGTCGGGGCGCGCCAAGGAGAAAGCGAGCCAAATCCCCTGCGAAATCAGGATGAAGGTCAGCCAGAAGCCGATCAGGATCGTCCAGAATAAGCGGCGCTTCATGCGTGCAGCCTCAGCCGGTACCCCACACCGCGGATGGTCTCGATTTCCACTTCGCCGCCGCTGGCCGCGGCCAGCTTCTTTCTGAGATTGCTGACATGGACATCGACGCTGCGGTCATAGATTTCCCGGGGACGACCCAGAACCTTGAGCGATAGCTCCTCCTTGCTGGAGACCATCTCGCCTGCCCGCATCAGGCTTTCCAGCATGTCGAATTCCGAGGTGGTGAGTTCGAACACTTTGCCCGCCCAGCTTACCTCCCGCTTGCCGGGTGACAATTCCAGCTGCGCGATCTTGAGGGCCGTCGCGGGCGCCACGTCGCGCTGGCGCCGGGTTACGGCCCTGAGCCGCGCCACCAATTCGCGGGGAAAATAGGGCTTGGCGATATAATCGTCGGCGCCCATCTCCAGCCCGACCACACGATCTACATCGCCGCCCTTGGCGGTCAGCATGATGACAGGGATCTCGCTGGAGCGGCGGATGTGACGCAGCACCTCGTTTCCGTCCATGCCGGGCAGCATCACGTCGAGAATGACCACGTCGAACTGGCCCGACAGCGCCTGGGCGGCGCCGTCCGGGCCGTTGAAGGCCGCGGTCGTGCGGATACCCTCCGCCGCCAGATATTCCGTCAGCATCTCGCTCAAGGCGGTATCGTCATCGACCAGAAGAACGTGCAAAGCGGGACTCCCGAAAGCGGGGCTATGTTGGCACGGGAAGGGGCTCTGTCAGCAGGATTTTCGCATTCTTTACAGTTTGCTGGCGAACATTTTACCCCCTGCGGCGAGGCGCCCGGCTAGGCTTTTGGGGATGAACATCCGCATCGTCCCCGCGAGCTTCGAGCCGGTACGCCGGACACGCGCCTTCGCGCACCGGACGAAATTCAATCCTCGCGCCGACATCCTGGACGAAGTGGTGGCAGGCCTTTTGTGGATGGCGCTCGACCTGCCACAGGATGTGTCGCGCCCCGAGCTCGAAATCTTTGCGCATCAGCTGGTGGCGCGCATCGGCTTCGGCGCCAGTGTATGCGCCATCGAGAGCGAGATCGGCTTTCTGCAATCCCAGCAATTGGGCCGGCCTGCCAATCACGACGCGATTCACGAACTTGCGGCGCGCATCTTCGGCACGGTCAAAGGCGTCTGACGCTTTCGCCGTCCGTCTTGTCGAAACATTTTCACTTCGCTGCCGAACACCTTACGCCACGCGGCTCTCGAATGTCCTATCTATCCCTTGTCCGCCAATCACGGTGGATCACCCCAAGGGAGAGTAACGATGAACATTTTCAACAACGACGAATATCTCAGCAACTTCCTGCATGCCGCCATGGCCCTGCCCTTCGCACTGCCGCTGTTGGGCTTCTCCTTCCGCATCCTGTCCCACCTGATTTGATCGGGCGGTCATCCTTGCCTTCCACACCAAAGCGCGCGTTTGCCGTCCTCCCCCGACCAGGCAACGCGCGCTTTTTCTAGCTCCCAAAGGGGATTGAAAACACCATAGGCTTGCGGTCCACTGATGGCGCACCTCACCCTCAGGAGCGCCATGTTCCGCCCCCTCATTCCGGCCTCGGCTCTTTTCCTCGTCCTCACGCAAAGCGCCGCTCTTGCCGACGAAGGCATGTGGACCTTCGACAATTTTCCACTTCAGACTGTCAACCAGAAATATGGGCTGAAGCTCGATCAATCCTGGCTCGATCGTGTGCGCGGAGCGTCCGCGCGCCTTTCCACCGGCTGCTCCGCTTCGGTGGTGAGCGCCGACGGTCTGGTTCTTACCAATCATCACTGTGTGCGCGACTGCGCCCAGCAACTGTCCTCGTCCACCGTCGATTATGTGAAAGACGGTTTCCAGGTTGCCAAGCGCGAGGATGAGAAGCTCTGCTCCGGCATGCAGGCCGACGTGCTCTCCAGCATCGGCGACGTCACCGACCGCATCACCAAGGCCGTGGCGGGAAAGAGTGGCCAAGATTTCACCCGCGCCCGTGACGCCGAAATCGCGGCCATCGAAAAGGAAGGCTGCGCCGGCAAGGAAGACAAATTCCAGTGCCAGGTGATCACGCTTTATCAAGGCGGCCAGTACAAGCTCTACACCTACCGCAAATATACCGATGTGCGGCTAGTGTTCGCGCCGGAGGGCATGACGGCTTTCTTTGGCGGCGATCCCGACAATTTCAACTTCCCCCGCTACGACCTCGATTGCTCCTTCGTGCGACTCTATGAAGATGGCAAGCCGGTCAAGACACCGGCGCACCTCACCTGGAGCGTGGCGCCGCCCAAGGATGGCGAGCCGATTTTTGTGTCCGGCAATCCCGGTTCGACCCAACGTTTGCTGACGGCGGAGCAGCTGGAAAGCCTGCGTGACCTGGCGTTGCCGGAAACGCTCATTCAATTCTCGGAATTGCGCGGAAGGTTGATCCGTTTCACCGAGGAAAGCGCCGAGCATAACCGCATCGCCAACGATCTCCTGTTCGGCATCGAGAACAGCTTCAAGGCCTTCCATGGCGAGGAGAAGGCGCTGGTCGATCCTGCCTTGATCGCCGCCAAGCGCGCCGCCGACAATGATCTCAAGGCTAAAGTCGCAGCCAATGCCGCGCTCGCCGCGGAGATCGGCGATCCTTGGGGAGATGTCGCCAAGATCGAGACCCAGCGCCGCGCTCTCTACATGCCTTATTACATGATGGAGGTGCGGGCCGGCATCGGCTCCGACCTGCTCCGCTTCGCCCGCACCCTGGTGCGCGCGGCGGAAGAAAAGACCAAGCCCAACAGCGAGCGCCTGCCTGCCTATACCGACAGCCGGCTCGCGCTTTTGAGCAAGGAAGTGCTCGATCCCCAACCGGTCTATCCGGAGCTGGAACAGGTGGGGCTGGAATATTGGCTGTCGAAGCTTCGGGAAAATCTCACTGCCGATGCGGCCGGCACCAAGATTTTCCTGGGCAAGGATTCGCCGGAACAGCTCTCGGCCCGGCTGGCGCAATCCAAGCTGGGCGATCCTCAGGTGCGTAAGGCCTTGTGGGATGGCGGCATGGATGCAATTCGCGCTTCCGACGATCCCATGATCAAATTCGTGCTGGCCACCGATGCCACCAGTCGCGCCATCCGCAAGCAATGGGAGGACCAAGTGTCGGGCCCGACCGAGCGGGCCACGCAGAAGATCGCCCGCGCCCGCTTCGCCATCTACGGCACCAATGTCTATCCCGACGCAACCTTCTCGCTGCGCCTGTCCTACGGCAAGGTCGAAGGCTGGAACGACAATGGCATCACCGTGCCGCCCTTCACTTATTATAAGGGGCTGTGGGAGCGGGCGACCGGCCAGTTCCCATTCGATCTGGCGCCGCGCTGGCAGAAAGCCGAAGGCAAGGTCAAGCCCGACACGGTGCTCAATTTCGTCACCGACAATGACATCATCGGCGGCAATTCCGGCTCGCCCATGGTGACAGCAAAAGGCGAAGTGGTGGGCGCCGCGTTCGACGGCAATATCGAGAGCTTAGGTGGCGCATTCGGTTTCGACGATCGCGTCAACCGCACCGTCGCGGTTTCCACCGCCGCCATCAGCGAAGCGTTGCGCAATGTCTATGACAACAAGACCTTGGCGGACGAGCTGGAAGGGAAAAGCCGGCGGTGAGCGAAGCGACGCGCCGGCGCTTTTTGGGTGGGGGCGCGGCGCTGCTGGCGACTTTGCGCACGGCCGTGGCGCAAACCACGGGGAAGTCGCGTCTTATCCTTTTGGGCACTGGCGGTGGGCCAACGCCCAAGCCCAATCGTGCGGCGCCCTCGCAGGTGATCGTCGTCAATGGCGCCGCCTATGTGATTGATTGCGGCAACGGCGTCGCCCGGCAGATGGTGCTGGCCGGCGTGCCGGTCTCCTCTCTGCGCAATGTCTTCATCACT